>LXNJ01000545.1_pt1 | contig 25865 bp, 24 predicted proteins | sample 809081 | NCBI WGS metagenome assembly LXNJ01 (sample SAMN04870510, study PRJNA318959) | sponge metagenome | biome: sponge; feature: marine sponge reef; material: water | host: Petrosia ficiformis | place: Greece: Milos, Mediterranean Sea | collected 2013-05-29 | depth 5-7 m | reverse complement strand
CCGCGCGGTGGAGATGGCCGTCGACCACGGCATCACGCTGTTCGATACCGCAGAGGTCTACGGACCCTATACGTCCGAAGAGCTTCTCGCGCGCGGCTTGGGAGCGCGACGTCGGGACGTCGTGGTCGTGACGAAGGTCGGTTTCGCCTACAAGGACGACGCGAATGCGCGCGGACCGGCGGCGGTCGCGGGACGCGATGCAGCCGCCGCGCACATCACCGCCCACACCGAGGGCTGCCTGCGCCGGCTCGATACCGATTTCATCGACCTCCTGCTGATCCACTGGCCCGATCACAAGACCCCGCACGAGGAGACCATCGGTGCGCTCGAGGCCATGAAGGAGGCGGGAAAGATCCGCCACTACGGCGTGTCGAACTACGACGTACCCATGATGGCGGCGTGCGAAGGGCACGGGCATTTGACGGCCAACCAGGTGGGCTACCACATGTTCGACCGCCGCATGGAGGCGGCCGTTCTGCCGTATTGCCAGGACAACGGCATCGGCTACATGGCCTACGGCAGTCTCGGCTTCGGCTTGCTCACCGGCGCCTTCACGCCCGAGACCACCTTCGTGGACTGGGACTGGCGCAGCGGCGGCAAGGCGTTCGGGCTGCCGCTTTTCGAAGGCGAGCACTTCCAGGCCGAACTGCGCGTGGTCGAGAAGCTCAAAGTGTTCGCCGGCGACCACGGCCGGTCCGTGGCCCAGCTTGCCATCGCCTGGCTGCTCGGCAATCCGGCGGTCACCGTAGGACTCGTGGGCATGCGCAATGAGCGCGAATTGACGGAGAACGTTGCAGCCGCCGACTGGCGCCTGAGCGACGACGATCGACGCGCCATCGACGAGATCTTCGCTGCGGAAAGCGTGCCGACCTACGTGGATGCGAAACAGGCGGCTTGAGGGAGCAGCCGGTGTTCGGCCGTCATCGGTTGGTCGGGCGGCGGTGAACCGTTTGGAATGATTCCCGATCCTACCCCTGGTGGTGAACGGGCGAAGACGCGGACGAGGGCGGCTGGCAAGGGGTTGCGTACGTGGCGTACGTGGCAGGACACGGCCTGTGGCAGGTGCTGACCTGCGTGGCGCTGTATCTGTCGCCGCAGGATCCCCCTTCAACGTCAGCGGATGAGGCGCGGGCTTTCGCCGTTTAAGGAGCGCGAGCTGCTCATCGTCGCCCTCCGCCAACGGCGGGATAGGGAATCAGCATCGAGCGACCTCTTGCGTTTCTTCCGGATTGAAGGGCGGCGTCGTCGTCGAGCCCGACGGTGCGCCGCAGTCGCTGCACCTCGGCGGTGTTCATTTCCTCCCATGTGCCCCGCGGCAGCCAGGCCGGTAGGATCACGGGGCCGTAGCGGACACGCTTTAGGCGCGTGACCTTGAGCCCCTGGGTCGCGAACAACTCGCGGACCTCGCGGTTGCGGCCCTCCATGAGCACGACGTGGTACCAGTGGTTCGTGCCGCGGCCGTTGTAGTAGCGAATGTCGCTGAACGACTCGGTCCGACCGTCGACCGTCACGCCGCTCTTGAGGGCCGCCTGGGCCTCGGGTTCGAGGGTGCCGCTGACGCGCACGGCGTACTCGCGGTCGATGCCCGTCGACGGGTGCATCAGCCGATTGGCGAGCGCGCCGTTGTTGGTCAGCAACAGCAGGCCGGTCGTTTGGATGTCGAGGCGCCCGACGGAGATCCAGCGGCCGGTACGGAGTGTCGGCAGTTCGTCGAACACGGACGCCCTGCGCTCCGGATCATGGCGCGAGACGATGACGCCGGCGCGCTTGTTGAGCACGAGGACGCGCGTCCGGGCGACCGGACCACGGTCGAGCTTGCGTCCATCGACGCTGACCTCGTCGTCTGGTTCGACCCGGTCGCCGATCTTGGCGGCACGGCCGTTGATGCCGACGCGGCCCGCCGCGATCCACTTCTCCATCGCCCGTCGCGACCCCAGCCCGCGGTCGGCCAGGACCTTCTGGAGTTTTTGGCTCATGGGCGTCGAGCGTGCGGTTTACTGGTCCGCGACCGGGAGTTTGACGACTTCCGCGAGAGGTCGCGGGTCACCCGCGTTCGGCGCGGCCCGGTCGGCTCCGGCGGTGTCCTCGCCTTGTGCGTCCTCCGTACCCGGGGTGGCCACGTAGGACTGAAGCTCATCGAGAGGCGGCAACTCGTCGAGGCTTGCGAGATTGAAGTCGTCGAGGAACCTCCGGGTCGTGCCGTAGAGCGTCGGTCGGCCGGGCGTTTCGCGCTGGCCGACGGCCTGGACCCAGCCTCGCTCGGACAACGTGCGCATGATCGAGGAACTGACCGCGACGCCGCGCACCTGCTCGATGTCGCCCCGGGTGACCGGTTGGCGGTGGACGATCAACGCCAGGGTCTCGAGGAGTGCACGGGAGTAGCGCGGCGGCCGCTCGTCGAACAGGCGGCCCACCCACGGGCTGAACTCCTGGCGCACCTGGAAGCGAAAGCCGCTCGCCACGCGAACAAGCTCGTAGCCGCGCCCTGCGGTGCGATGGCTGAGCGTGTCCAACGCTGCCCTAACCAGGGTTTGCGCACTTCGCTCGCCGAGTTCGTCGGCCGTGAAGAGGTTCCCGAGGCGGGCGATGCTGACCGGGCCGTCGGCGGCAAGGAGCGCCGCTTCGACGATCCGCTCCACTTGCTCGGGGTCGATCATGAGGTTTCGTCGCGGGCTTGAGGGGCACGCACGTAGATGGGCGAGAACGCCGCGTTCTGGACGAGTTCCAGGAGTGCCTCGCGGGCCAGTTCCAGCAGTGCGAGGAAGGTCACCACGACCCCGCGGCGGCCTTCGCGCGGATCGAACAGGGCGTCGAAGGCAACGAACCCGGAAGCGGCGTTGACACGGCTGAGGATGTCGGACATGCGCTCACGGACCGAAAGGCCTTCGAGCTGTACCGCGTGGACTTGATGGAGGTCGGCACGGCGCAGCACCTCGGCGAGGGCCACCATGAGTTCCTTGAGGTCGACGGTCGGCTGCACGCGACGCTTGACCCATTCCGGCTTGCCGGCGTGGGCGCCAAACAGGTCGCGGTCCTGGCGAGGCAGTTGGTCGAGGTCCTCGGCGGCGCGTTTGATCCGCTCGTATTCCTGCAGACGACGCACGAGCTCGGCGCGCGGATCCTCCTCTTCCTCGTCGGCGGCCGGTTGCGGCAGCAGCAGGCGCGACTTGATCTCGGCGAGCATCGCCGCCATCAGCAGGTACTCGCCGGCGAGGTCGAGCTTGAGGGCCTTCATCAGGTCGATGTAGTGCAGGTATTGCTCGGTGACTTCGGCGACCTCGATGTCGAGGATGTCGAGGTTCTGGCGCCGGATCAGGTACAGCAGCAGGTCCAGGGGGCCTTCGAAGGCCTCGAGGAAGACTTCGAGGGCATCGGGCGGGATGTAGAGGTCAGCGGGGAGTTGATCGACGACCTTGCCGTCGATGAGCGCGACCACGTTGTCGCGCCGCGCACGGGCGGCGTCGAGGCGGCTGGGCACGTCGCTCATCGGTGAACGATCCCCGCGGCGGCCTTCACGTCGTCCAGGGTTTCCCGCGCCGCGCCGCGCGCCTTCTCCGACCCTTCGAGCAGAATGGTGCGGACGATGTCCGGGTCCTCGAACTCCTTCGCGCGCTCGATGATCGGTACCTGCTCGCGGTTGATCGCGTCGATCAACGGGCCCTTGCAGTCTATGCAGCCGATGCTGGCGCTCCGACATCCATCGGCCGCCCAGGTCTTCACGTCGTCGTCGGAATACACCGCGTGGAGGTCGAAAACCGGGCACTTCTCCGGGTCCCCCGGGTCGGTGCGCCGCACCCGGGCCGGATCGGTCACCATCGTGCGCACCTTCTGCTCGACGACGTCGGGTTGTTCGCGCAAGCGTATGGCGTTCTTGTAGGACTTCGACATCTTGCGCCCGTCGAGGCCGGGCAGGACGGGCGCGCTGGTCAGCAGGGCCTGCGGCTCGGGCAGAATGGTGCGGCCGCCGCCACCCAGGTAGCCATGCAAGCGCTCGCGGTCTTCGACGGACAGGTTCTGCTGCGCACCGAGCAACGCTTGCGCGCGTTGCAGCGCCTCGGTATCGCCCTGCTCCAGGTACTGTGTGCGGTCCCGCCGATACAGCCTTGCCGCCTTCTTGCCCATCTTGGCGATGGCAAGTTCGGCGTGGGCCTCGAACTGACGCTCGCGACCGAAGATGAAATTGAAACGGCGGGCGATCTCGCGCGCGAGTTCGAGGTGTGCGACCTGGTCGCCGCCGACCGGCACCATGCCCGCCCGGTAGACCAGCACATCGGCGGTCTGCAGGACCGGATACCCGAGAAAGCCGTAGGTCGACAGATCCTTGTCCGCGATGTTCGCCTGCTGGTCCTTGTAGGTCGGCATTCGCTCCAGCCAGCCGACGGGCGTCACCATGGACAGCAGCACGTGCAGTTCGGCGTGCTCCGGCACCCGGCTCTGCACGAAGATCGTCGATGCGGCTGGACTCAAGCCGACGGCGAGCCAATCGACCACCATGTCGTGGGTGTTCGCCTCGATGTCAGCCGAATCTTGATAGTGGGTCGTGAGGGCGTGGTAGTCCGCGACGAAGAAGAAGCAGTCGTATTGGTGCTGCAACCGTACCCAGTTCTTGAGCGCACCGTGATAGTGCCCGAGGTGCATCCGCCCGGTCGGTCGCATGCCCGACAAGACCCGCTGATCGGAGTCGATACTCAAGGCCTGAGGTCGAAGTTAAGCGATGGCGGGCAGTATACCCGTTCGGCGCCTTCAGTTGCGCGAACGCGCCTACCGGCGCGCGAACGCGCCTACCGGCGCGCTGATTGCCGGTTGCGTCTCATAGCTCGCCGGCGCCCTGCCGGAGAACGGCCGCCTCGCCACTGGTCAGATCCACGACCGTCGTTTGTCGCGGGCCGCCGGCGCCGCCGTCCACTATCACGTCGACGACGTGTTCGAGTTGGGGCCGCCGGTCTTCGACATCGGTGACCGGCATGTCCTCCTCCGGCATCAGCAGCGTAGTCGACATCATCGGTTCGCCAAGAGCGCCGAGCAGGGCTTGGGCGATGGGGTGGCCGGGGACGCGCAAGCCGATCGTCCTGCGACGCTTGTGGACCAGGCGTCGGGGCACTTCGCGGGTGGCGGGTAGCACGAATGTGAAAGGGCCGGGGAGGTAGCGTCGCACGACGCGGTAGCTGGCGTTGTCCACCCGCGCGTAGGTCGCAAGCTCCGAGAGGTCCCGACACATCAGGGTGAAGTGGTGATCCGGCGGCAGCCGGCGGATGGCGCGGATGCGGTCGACAGCCTCCTTGTCGCCGAGGTGGCAGCCGATCGCGTAGGTGGAATCGGTCGGGTAGACGATGACGCCGCCGTCGCGAACGAACTCGGCCGCCCGGTTGACCAGGCGGCCTTGCGGGTGCGTCGGGTGAACCCTTAGGTATTGGCTCATGGGAGCGTGGCGGCGATTTCCTCGCCGACCCAGATCTGCGGCTCGGACGGGGTGAGGTCTTCGCTCGCCTCCTTGTCGCGGACGATCTCGACCGCGCGGGCGAATGCGCCTTCGAAGTCCGGGGTGTGCGAGGTGTTTGCCCCTCGCAGATCGTCGGCTAGGCTGTCCCGGTAGAAGGCCTCGCCGAAATAGGTGTACTCGCGGCCGTGCTCGCAGCCGAAGGACTGCCGATCGTCGCTGGACGCCGTGATGACCAAGGTCCGTGGGGACTTCAGCGCCTCGATGAACCCGCCCGAGTAGCAGGCGGACACCACCACGACGCGCCAGGGCGGATCGGCGCTGGCGACGATGTCACCGAGTTCGTCGGCGGAAATGTCGTTCAAGCCGAGGTTGTCGAAGTAGACGCTCAATTCGTGGTCGCTCGAGCCGTGGGACGTTAGGTGCAGGAACAGGAGGTCCTCGGGACCCATCTTCTCGACAATGCCACCGAGCACGGTTCGGAGGTTGTGCCCATTGGCCATCGGCAACTCGTCGACCGTGTCGTGACTGTTGATCAAGAGCGCTGTCCGGCCCGCGGCGCCGAGCTTGCGGCTGAACAGTTCCTCGATGTGCTTCACCTCGTTCTCGAACACGTTCTGCGCGGAGTACGGCGCGAAGCCGACGAAATAGGTGTCCCGGACGTCGGGCAACGACGGCAGCACGGCGTCGAGCGCCTCGGCGACGAGGCGTTCCTGCCTGACGTACGTCTCCTCGATGTTCAACCGCTCGTGGCGATCATCGGTGACCGGGTTGAACAGCGGAAACGGCCTGACGAGTTGTGCCGTCCCCCAGAGCGCGCCGCCGGTGATCACTGCGATGGCGATGCGCCGCGCCACCGGTCCGTCGAGTTCGCGCAGCAGGGCGCGCAGGAGTGCCGCCAGGCAGACGAAGTACAGGCCATGTGTGAGCCATGCCCATTCGGCCAGGGCCACCACCGGCAGAAGCCCGATGCGGATCGTCTCGATCACCGGCAGCGCGGTGAGCAGCGCGGGCAGCGAAGCCCGTTTGCTCGACAAGGTGGCGAGGAAGAGGACGGCCGTCTGCACGAACAGGGTCGTCAACAAGGTGTACAGGCCCCAGCGGTAGAACGCGACACCGTCGGACTTCGCCGCGACGGCAATGTAGCCGGACCCGAAAGCGACGACGAGGAGCAAGGCCACGGCCATGGCTACGACGCGCGCATCGCCGCTGAACCGTGCGTTTAGCGGGGCGGGGACGAACAACCTGAGCGCGACGAGAACGTCCTGTCCGAAGCCGGGCACCCTCTTGGAACGCGGCTGTGCGGCCTCGTGGCCGACGAACGCTGTCATGGCGGAGTGGGACGCCTGACGGTGCGGGCCGGGGATCCCGCGTACCGCTACTTCGGCTTCCCGCCCCTCACCACGATGCGGTGCATGATGCGCTGCTCGCTGTAGTCGCCCAGGGCATAGTGCATGACCGAGCGGTTGTCCCACAGCACGAGGTCGTTCAGCTGCCATCGGTGGCGGTAGACGAACTCCGGTCGCGTGGCGTGGGCGAAGAGCTTGAACAGCAGCCGCTCGCTCTCGGCGTCGGGCAGGTCGCAGATGGCCTTCGTGAAGTTGCCGTTCACGTAGAGCGCGGGCTCGCCCGTTTCGTCGTGGGTTCGGACCACGGGATGGAAAGAGTCCTCGACATCGGGGCCGAACACCTTGCCTGTGTGGAATGCCCGCAACGGGGCGATCAGCTCCTTGGTCGCGTCGTCCAGCGTTGCATAGGCGAGGTGTTGATTGGCGAACGCCGTGTCGCCGCCGGTGGACGGTAGCCGCTGGGCGTGGAGAGCCGTGATGATCGGTGGCGTGTGGTGCCAGGTCATGTCCGAGTGCCAGCCGCCGCCGAACGGGTGGACACCGGGGGAGAACTTGAACATCCGGTCCCGACCGCCGATGAACTGCACGTAGTCGGTGTCGCGGTGCCGCGTGGCCGGATGGGTGAGCAGATCGCCCCAGCGGCGGCCGAAGGCTTCGAGCTCGAGGGCCGTGAGGTGTTGATCGGGCAGCACCAGGAGGTGGTGCTCGAGCAGCAGTTCGCGCAACTCCGCGATGGTGTCGCGGTCGGCGTCGCGAGCGAGGTCGATGCCCGCGACGCGCGCGCCTAGGGCGACGCTTGCGCGCTCCACGATGGGTTGCAGGTTCTCGGCGACTTCGGCCATGGCTCAAACCCTCGCACGTTGGAGCAAGGGATCGTCGTTCGTGCGCGTGGCGGCGTCAAGCGCCCGCGATACCGTGGCGCTTGTTGATCTCCGCTTGAACGTCCTGGAGCTTCTGCTCGGTGAGCGGATAGATCCACAGCAGCGGCATGCCGACGAACTTGAACAGGGCCGGGATCACGGAGTACGTGCACGCGAGCATCAGCAGGGAGAAGGGCGTGTTCGTCGTGTCGCGCGCGTCGGCCAGCGAATCGAAACCCCAGAACACCACGAGGCCGAGGCCGATGGCCGTGCCGACGGCGTACCCGCCCTTGCGCACCATGGACCAGATTGCCATGTACGCCCCGGCCCGGCGCTGGCCTGTCTCTGCCGTGTCGAGGTCGATCACATCGGCGCACATCGCGAACGGCAGCGCCGACAGGGCGCCGATGGCCGACCCCTTGAGGCACATCACGATGAGGTAGATCGGCAATTTCCCGGTTTCCACGCCTGCGAGATACTCGGGAGCAATGGCTTCGGTTTCGGCGGGCAGAAGGGGCACGAGAGCGGCGACGTCGAAAATGGTGAACCACTCGGCCGGCGCCACCATGACGAGCGGAATGAAGCACGACCAGAGCGCGTACCAGCCGACGGCCCACATGGTGGCCTTGTGCTTGCCGATGCGCCGTGACAGCTTGAACCACAGCGGGATGGCGGCGATCTGGCAGACGAAGTAGGGCGCGAGGTAGGCGCCGTAGAGCTCGCCGACCAACATGACGTGCTTCACGAAGAACAGCGACAGGCTGTTGGTCATCGCCGAGCCGATCGCACCGAATCCGAAGACGAGCACCAACAGGATGTACGGATAGTTCTTCGACACGATGCGCAGTCCGGCGAAGATGCCGATGCGTTTCTCGACTTCGACCACGCGCCATTCCGGCACGCCGACCAGGCAGTTCACGTTGATGATCGGCATGAGGATGCACATGATCAATACGAGGACGAAAACGGCGTCGGTCGCCTCGACGAGGCCGAAGAAGAGGATCGTCAGGGGCGTGAACGCGGATATCAGGGATCCGACCGTCCCCAGGCCCTCGCGCCAGCTCATGATCAGCGAGCGCTCGTTGTAGTTGCTCGACAGTTCCGCACCCCACGCCGAGAACGGGACGTCCTTGATGGTCGAGCCCAGGTAGAAGACCGTCAGCATGACGAACATCCAGATGTATCCGTTGGAAAACGTCTGGCCGAAGTACGTCACGTCGCTGAACTCGAACGGCGGCATGAACAGGAACCACATCCCGGCGGCGAAAATCGGCGTGCCCACCAACACCCAGGGCTTGCGTCGCCCCCAGCGCGACTTCCAACGGTCGGACAGGTAGCCGATCAACGGATCGGTGACCACATCGGAGATCCGCGACAGCATGAGTAGTAGGCCGACCACGCCAAGCGACAGCCCGAAGCCCGCCGAGTCGGCGTAGATGACAGGCAGATAAACCGCCAGTGGCAGACCGGCCAACGCCAGTGGTGCGGCTGGCGCACCGTAGGAAACGTAGTGGTACGTGGTCAGGGGTCGACGGTCGGACCCTTGCGACTCAGCCATGCGGACTCCCCTCCCGACAGCGCCACGATGGTATCGTTCGGCCGGTACGCGCGTCACGGACAATCTCGAGAGCGGTGACCGACGTGGCTTCCAGGCTCGCCAAGGCCGTCGAGGACGGCGACGCGGACGCTGTGCGCGCCGTCGTCGAAGAGGTGGATTGGCGTGCCATGCCGCCCGCCTACGCCAACGCACTCCTCCGACAGGTGGCCTTGTACGGCTACTCCGGCCGGACGCGCCGCTATGCCGATGCGGTGCGCGCGATGCGAGCAGGTGGCTGCATGCCCGACCTGGCGAGCTGCGCGCTGCTCGAGGACAACGAACGGGCCGCGCAGATCCTGGCCGCCGACCCCGGCATCGTCAAGGAAGCGGATGCAGACGGCGGGACCGCGCTGCACTACGCGGCGGAGCGGGGCAACGCGGCGCTGGTCGCCGTCCTTTGCGAGCGGGGCGCGGACGTCGATGCGGTCGATCACCGTGGGCAGACGGCGCTCGACCATGCGCTGCACGCGGGTCCTTGGAAGACGGAACCGGCTGCAGAGGTCGTCGCCGTGCTCCGGCGACACGGGGCAACGGTCGACTTCTGGACGCTGGCCGCGCTTGGCGATGCCGCGGGGTTGGTGGCAACGCTTGAGTCGGGCGAAACGGGGGTCGACGACCGCAACGCCGATGGCCGCACGGCCCTCTTCCAGGCGGCCCGCAACAATCACCTGGCGGCAGTGACGGCGTTGCTCGACGCGGGTGCCGATCCGAACTGCGCGGGCGCCGATGGTCAGACGGCGCTCTCCACGGCATGCCTGCACATGCTGTCCCAGGAGTGCGATATCGAGATCGTGCGCAGGCTCGTCGCCCACGGTGCCGAGGTCACGTTGCCGGCCGCGATCGTGCTCGAAGACTTGGACCGTGTACGCTCACTCGTTGCGCGCGACCCGGCGGCGCTCGAGGGACAGCACCACGACACGCCGCTCGGGTACGCCATCCACGCGTGGCGGCCGCGAGCCCTAGCCTGTCTGATCGATGCCGGGGCGAGGCCTGATGCGTCGAACTGGGGGCACATCGAGCGAATCGCACGGGATGACGAGTTCGTGCGGGCCTTGAGGCGTCGGGCCAGGGAGGAAGTCCAATGACAGCGACGAACCGCCTGCGCCGCCGAGCGGTCTGGCCGGCGGCCGCCGTTCTCGCTTCCGCCAGCATGGCCCAGACGCCCATCTACGATCCCCTGCCGGACGATGTCGTCAAGGGCGACATCGTGGTGGCGGCCATACCCTTTGTGCGTGCACCGCGTACCTTCGATCCTGCGACGCCCCAGGGAACCAACGACCCGCGAACCCGCATCCAATACCTGCAAGCGGTGCCGGGCTTTCCCGACCGGTTGGCCTTCAACGACATCCGCGGCGTGCTCTACCTGACCGACGCCGAGGCACGAACGCCGACCGTCTACCTCGATCTACGCGACCAGGGATTGAGCCTCTACAGCGACGCTCTCCCGAACGAGTCCGGCTTCATGGGGTTCGCCTTCCATCCCGAATTCGCTGAAACCGGCAAGCCCGGATACGGGAAGCTCTACACGGCTTTCACGGCGGCGCGCGCAAGCGGTGAACCCGACTACGCCGACGAGTCCAATCTCACGCAAGTCAGCGTGGTCCGCGAGTGGACGGCGACGGCGCCGACAGGCAGGACCTTCGACGGCACATCGCGGGAAGTGCTCCGCGTCGGCGAATTCGCCGCGAACCACAATGTCGGCACGGTTGCGTTCAACCCCACGGCGACGGAGGGCGATGCCGACTACGGACTGCTCTACATCGGCTTCGGCGACGGCGGCAGCGCACACGATCCGCGCGACTACGGCCAGGGCCTCGCGGAACCGCTCGGCGCCATTGCGCGGATCGACCCGTTGGACACCGCCGACGGGGCGAGCTATGGCATCCCGGAGGACAACCCCTTCGTCGACGACGAGGGTGTAGCGCCGGAGATCTGGGCGTACGGGCTGCGCCACCCGCAACAGTTCTCCTGGGACGTAGACGGCCGCATGTTCATCGGCGACATCGGCCAGGACCAGATCGAGGAGGTGAACCTCGGCGTGGCCGGCGCGAACTATGGTTGGCGGCTGCGCGAAGGAACGTTCGCGACGGGGCACGCGGTCAATCGGGCTTCGGGACCAGCGTATCCCAGGCCGGAGACCGACCAGACGCCCTTCGTCTATCCGATCGCCCAGTACGACCACGACGAGGGCTTCGCCATCGGCGGCGGGTTCGTCTACCGGGGCGCGGCGATTCCGGCCCTGGTCGGAAAGTACGTTTTCACCGAATTCCCGCGTGGCCGGCTCTTTGCGATTGACGCCGACAACTTGCCCGAGGACGGCCAGGCACCGATCGAGGAGTTGCGGATTGCCTTCGACGGGACCGAGCGCGACCTGGTCGAGGAGGCGGGATTCCCCAACACCTATCGGCCGGGGTCGGAGCGCGTCGACGCCCGGGTCAGCGTCGATGCCGCCGGCGAACTGTACCTCTTGACCAAGGGCGACGGCTGGATACGCCGACTGCTCCCGAACGGATTCGACGACCTGACGCCGTTTCCGGGGCGCAACACGGGCGACTTCAACGGCGATGGTTCCGACGACCTTTTGCTACGCCACCGGGACGGCCGCTGGACGTACTACCCGATGGACGGTCGCGCCAACATCGCGGCCGAACGGGGTTCGGCGACCCTTCCCCGGGATCGCGCCTGGCGGTTTTCCGGGGTCGGCGACTTCGATGGCGACGACCGCGACGACGTCCTGCTGCGCCACGCCGACGGGCGCTGGCGCTACTACCCGATGGACGGCCGCCGTGCGCGGGGCGCTGATCTTGGCGCACCGTTGCTGACGCGCTTCCCGGAATGGCAGATCGCGGGACCTGGCGACTTCAACGGCGATGGCCAAGACGACGTTCTCATGCGCCATGCCGGTGGCGCGTGGCACTACTACGCGCTCCATGGCGCACAGATCCTCGAAGGGGCGTCCGGTCGAGCGCAGATCACCGCGCGGCTGGACTGGCAGCTTGTCGGCGTCGGCGACTTCAACGGCAACGATCGACACGGCGTCCTGCTCCGCCACACCGGCAACGGCAATTGGACCTACTACCCGATGAACGGTCGCCGCCAGGTTGCGAGCGGTCGCGGCTTTGCGAACCTGACCAAGGCGTTGGCGTGGCAACCCGTGGCCATTGGCGACTTCAACGGCGACGGCCGGGACGACGTCATGGTGCGGCACACGAACGGGCAGTGGCACTACTACCCGATGCGGGGGCGAAGGACGATCACGGGTCGAGGACGGGTCAACCTGCCATCCGACCTCGACTGGCAGGTCGCCGCCGTGGGCGATTTCAACGGCGACGGGCGGGACGACCTGATGCTCCGGCATGTCAACGGTTCCTGGGCCTACTATCCCATGAACGGTCGGGAGATCATCGCCGCGGAACAAGGCGCCGCCAGCGTCACACGCAACCTCGACTGGTCAGTACCCTAAGGGCCGGTACGCGGACGTCCCCGTCTTGCGCCAGGCAAAGCTTGGTGAAGGAGGAAGCCACGCATATCAAATTCTTAGGGCGTTTCGTCCGGAGACTTCAAGCCACTGTCGAACGCCTCGTGCATGCTCGTGAATCGCTCGTGCACACGGGTGGTACGCGAGGGGTGGGCCCCGGCGCGGTTCTGGTGCGGCCGTGACGAGTGAGCTCCGCGAAGGCCAATCAGGGCTGAACGCGTACATACTCTGTTCGACCCCTCGCACAGGCAGCACTCTCCTGTGTGAACTCCTGACATCCACTCGAGTGGCAGGGACTCCCCATTCGTATTTTCGTTCCCAGGACATGGCGACGAGAGCCTCGGAATGGGGGTTGCTCGACCGGGGCACGTTTGAGTACACGGCCTACCTGGACGCGGTTCGAAACCGGACTGCCACCCCCAATGGGATCGTCGGTTTGCGCGTCATGTGGGGAACCCTCGATGAGATTCTGGGCGAGCTTCGAGGTCACGATGACGACCGAAGTGATGTTGCGGTGCTGGAGGCAGCCTTGGGGAGGTTGCGTTTCGTCCACCTCTACAGACACGACGTTGTGGGCCAAGCGATCTCCCTCTACCGGGCAGAGCAGACGGATTACTGGCACAGCACTCAGCCGCAGGAGCCGAAACAGGCCGCAGCGTACGACTTTCGGGAGATCTCCGAGCGTGTTGATTCGCTGCGAAACGACCATGCCGCATGGCGGGAGTGGTTCCGGTCAGAGGACATCACGCAGCTGTCTGTTTCCTACGAAGAACTCGACGCCGAGCCGGTGCGAACCGCCGCGCAGGTTCTGGAGCATCTCGGGCTCCCAACCGCCGTCCATACGATGTCCGCACCGAGCCGGAAACTGGCGGATGAGACGACGCGGCAGTGGCGAGAGAGGTTCGTGAACGAAAGCGGCGCTTCGTAGCTAGGCGGTGCCTGGCGCGTGCGCCGGAAGATGGCGCCCACGTCGTAGTCGGCGCGTGACGCGAAACGGTCCCGGACCGCCCGGACTTCCGCGATCACCGGGTCAGGCTGGGTCGTCTCCATGTCCTGTCTCCATCAGCTCGTTGGGCGTGCAGATCACCGGCGGCTCGTAGCCCGCCTCCCTGCACGCGCGTTCGATCCGCGCCCGCCACCACTCGCGCGTCACCTCCTGGTACGCCGCGACCACGACGTCCCGCGACGGCCGCGCCGCGAGGTGGCTCACCACCGAAGTCTCGATGTAGGCGATCGGGTTCATCTGCGGCGGGTCGTCCGTCGCCTGCCATTCGTCCAGCATCCGTTGTCGCCCAACGCCGCGCCGTTAGCAACCCTTCGGGCTGCCCGGCCCTCGCCGGAGACCGCGGATCCCGCGCTCGGCATGCCACGCCGGAGCCGCGTCCAGGGCCCGGCAGGGCGCCCGGTGTCCGCCGTGCGACACCCTTGACGCGGCGAAGGCCGGCATACGCTGCCAGCAGTGAGTACCCGTCGTGGGTGCAGTCCGGGCCGCGAAACTTGGTATGGTTCAAGACCGCTTTACGTTCCAAGGGCCCCGCATGCCCAATGAGATGACGCTTGCCCGCGTCGAAGCACAGACCATCGCCGTGGTCAAAGCGCGCATCAAGATGACCGACGTCCCCGCCGCCATATTCCCGATGATGGACACCGTGTGGGCGTTCATCCGCAGTCGGGAATTGACGGGCCACGGCCACAACGTGTGGCTGTACCGCGGTACGCCGCCGGGCGACATGGACGTGGAAATCGGCGTCCAACTCGAACCGCCGTTCGACCCGGAAGGCGACGTGGTCCAGTCGCAGACGCCAGCGGGCATGGCGGCGCGCACCTGCCACTACGGCGAGTACGACCGGTTGCCGCAAGTGCACCAGGGGCTCGTGTCGTGGTGCATGGGCCAGGGCCACGAGCTTGCCGGCGTGAGTTGGGAGATCTACGGCGATTGGGACGACGATCCGGCCAAGCGGCGTACCGACATCTACCATCTGTGCGCCGAAGCGGAGGAGGCGGAATGATCGTCAAGCCGCGCATCCGCGGGTTCATCTGCACCACGGCGCATCCGACGGGGTGTCGCGCCCATGTCGATGCACAGATCGCCACCGTCGAGGCGCGCGGTTCGTTCACCGGCACCCGGAATGCCCTGGTACTCGGATGTTCAGGCGGCTTCGGCCTGGCCTCGCGGATCGTCGCCGGTTTCGGCTGCGGCGCGGCCACTATCGGCGTGTCGTTTGAGAAGGCCCCGGGACCGAGACGCACCGCCACGGCGGGCTGGTACAACAACCGGGCTTTCGAGGACGCCGCCACGGCACGCGGGCGGCTGGCGCTGACCTTCGATGGCGATGCGTTCGCCGACGAGACACGGGAACGCGTGATCGCAGCGATCCGCGAGAACATGGGCCAGATCGACCTCCTGGTGTACAGCTTGGCCGCTCCCGTGCGCACGAACCCGCGCACGGGCGCGCAGTTCCGCTCGTCGATCAAGCCCCTGGGCGAACCGCTGACCGTCAAGAGCCTGGACGTCAACAAGGGTGAAGTGCGCGATATCGTGCTCCCGCCAGCGGACGAGGATGAGACGGCCGCCACCGTGCAAGTGATGGGTGGCGAGGACTGGGAGTGGTGGATGGACGCCCTGCAAAGCGCCGATGTCCTTGCGCCAGGGTTCAAAACCGTCGCGTACTCTTATCTCGGCAGCGACCTGACGGCGCGCATCTACCGCGAAGGCACGCTGGGCCGCGCCAAGGCCGACGTCGACCGCGCAGCCGCCGCCATTCAGTCCCGTCTCGGTGATGTCGGGGGCGACGCGCGGGTGGCCGTGCTCAAAGCCATCGTCAGCCAGGCCAGCACGGCCATCCCCGTGGTGCCGCTGTACATGTCGATCCTGTTCCGCGTCATGCGCGAGCAGGGCAGCCACGAGAGCAGCATCGAGCACATCGACCGGTTGTTTCGCGACGGTCTCTACGGTGACGCCATCGGGCGTGACGAGGTCGGACGCCTACGTGCCGACGCCCGCGAACTTGCAGCCGCCGTGCAGACCGAGGTCCGGCGTCGCTGGGACTTGGTCGATAGCGAAAACATCGGCGCATTGAGCGACCTCGATCAGTTCCGCGACGAGTTCCTCGCGTTGTTCGGCTTCGGGTTCGAGGGCGTCGACTACGACGCCGATGTCGATCCGATGGACGGGACTTGATCGCGCGGGCGGCTAGTTTGCGGCACCGTGGTTTGGCTTCACGGTCAGGCTGCATCTCTCTGGCCGTCGGAAGTTGGCTGGTCGTGGATGGGGCGTAGCCCCGCCAGGGTGTTCGTCAAAGCGGCGTTCTGGATCCCGCTGGCCATTTGCGGTGCGGTTGCATGCACGCCGAGCCCCGCTGGCGTGGTAGCGGATCTCAGTGGCGTGGTAGCCCACGCCGCCGCCTTCTTCTACCTTGCATTGGCGCTTTGCTTCGCACACTTCCGCCATGGTCCCCTGCTTGACGTCGCGCTTTGGCTTCTCGCCTTCGGCGTGCTGCTCGAGGTCGCCCAGATGCTGTTCGTCGCGGGCCGCAGCGGCGAGTTGCTGGACTTGGCGATCGACAGCGCGGGCATCGGGCTCGGCTGCGCGGTCTACGCGTGGCTCGTGGATTTCAGGGTTGCTTTCGCGTAAAGAGTCCGGCTGTCGCGACCGTCGCGGTACGCGGGCTTGCTGGACCGCGACTCAATGGCTCAGTCTCGCGAGGTCGGTTCGACGGAACACGCAAAGCCCTGGTGCTCGGCTGTTCGGGCGGCTTCGGCGGTTGCGAAATGTCCATTTGCGGACTATTCTCGAAACATAGTCCAGTACTGGAGTGGCATGGCGGCTCTCGCTCAAGGAACGTCGGCTGTCGATCGCAGGGGCTACTCGGCTCCGGCACTGCGCACGTTCTTCCAGATCGCGGGGCTGTGGGACCTGTCGGTGGCCGAGCAGATGGCGCTGCTCGGGGTGACCGCCCGTTCGACCTTCTTCAAATGGAAAAAGAACCCGGGCACCGTGCTGCCGAAGGACACGTTGGAGCGAATCTCCTACGTGCTGGGAATCTACAAGGCCCTGCAGATCCTGCTTCCCGACGAGAGGGCCGCCGACGAATGGGTGAAGCGGCCGAACAGTGCTGCGCCGTTCGGGGGGCGTTCGGCGCTCGAACGCATGTCGTCGGGCCAGGTCGCGGACCTGTACGTCGTCCGGCAGTACTTGGACGCCCAGCGTGGCGGAACGTGAACTCCCGGTCGTCCGGGTGGTCTGGAAGCCGTGCTGGCGCATCGTGCCGAGCCGGTTCCCGCCGATCCAGCTCTTCGAGCGTGTGGCGGATCCGGGCGACCTCGAGGCGGTGTTCGAGCTGGAGTCCCTGACCGATCCAAGACTACGCGACGAGGCCGGCGACATCCGGCTGGTGGCAGAGGAGGATCGCGTGTCGGGCCCGGGTACGAGTGTGGTGATGGCGGCCTTCACGCACCTGAACCCGGAGGGGAGCCGGTTCTCGGACGGAAGTTACGGGGTGTTCTACGCTGCTAGGGAACTCGAGACAGCGGTTGCGGAGACGGCATTCCACCGCGAGCGTTTCATGCACGCCACGGACCAGTCGCGCATGGAACTCGACATGCGCGTGTACGCGGTCGAACTGGACGGGAGGTTGCATGATCTGCGCGGTCGGGCGGCGTCGCTCCCGCACCTCTACAGCCGCGACGGCTACGGCCCGGCGCAGGAACTCGCGAAGCGACTCAGGGACGAGGGCTCGGACGGCCTGGTGTACGACAGCGTGCGCCGCGACCGTGGTGAATGTGCGGCCGTCTTCCGGCCGAGGCTCCTGTCGGGCGCGCGGCAGGAGCGTCATCTGTGCTATGTCTGGGACGGCGAGCGTATCGCGACGGTGTACGAGAAGAAGCCGGTCGAAGTTTGAAGATGCGGGAAGCACCGTCTCTAGTACGCGATCTTGGAAAACTCTGCGCAACTGTCATGATGCGACTTCCGAGTGACGCTCAAGGAGCCCCATGGCCGGTCAGATCGTGGAGATGGTGCCGGTGTTCGGGATCGAGTCCTACGCGGACGCGAAGGCACACTACGTGGGCTGGCTCGGCTTCACCATCGACTGGGAGTGGCGGGAAGCCGAGGGTCAGCCGGTCATCATGGCGATCTCGCGGGACCATGCGGCGTTCATGCTCAACGAGTACGACAAGCCCGCCCCGAGCACGGTGACGCTCAAGGTGGACGACCTCGAGTCGCTCGCCGCGGAGTGGAATGGCAGGAGACCGGGTTCGGTCCAGGTCGCGATCGAACCACCTTACGAGTTCCCGGCAGTGCTCATCCGCGATCCGTGGGGCAATGCCCTGCACTTCCAGCAATCCTTGACCGCCGCGGAGGAGGCCGTACGCGCCGAGACCCGGCAACGCATGCGCGAGCATGTCCGCGCCTTGCGAGCCGCAGGCAAGCCCTTCCCGACGCCCGCCGAGTTGCGTGAGGCCATTGGGCCGGCGCTCGGCACCGCGGTCGAGGTCCTCAACGAGTTCTCGGACTACGCGGTTGCCTACGATGCCCGCCGGCCTCCCGATGCCTGATGCCGCGGAACGGTTCGATAGAGCCTACTTCGATCGCTTCTATCGTCACCCCGAGACCCGCGCGGCGAGCGTGCGCGACGCGGAAATCGAAGCGCAGTTCGTCGCGGCCTACCTGCGCCACCTGCGCGTGCACGTACGCCGGATCGTCGACGTCGGCTGTGGCCTCGGACGCATGTTGAACGCCTTGGCCGGGCTCTTCCCGAAGGCGGCTGCCCATGGCGTCGACTGCAGCGACTACCTGTGTCGGACCTACGGTTGGGAGCGGGTCGCGCTCCCGGATTTCGCGCCCCAGCGGCCGTTCGACCTGGTCGTCTGCCAGGATGTGCTGGCCTACCTCGATGAGTCCCAAGCGGCATCAGCCATCGGCACCTTCGGCAGGATCGCCCGCAGGGCGCTGTACTTTGGCGTGTTGGCCGCGGAGGACTTGGCGTTGTGTGACCCGGCGCGCACGGACACCGACGTGTACCTGCGCCCCGCGGTCTGGTACCGGCGCCGCCTGGCGCGCCACTTCGAGCCGGTCGGCGGCGGACTGTGGCTCAAGAAGCCGGTCGACGCCGTGATCTGGACGCTGGACCGCGTTTGACACAGCGTCGCGGAACAAGCACCGACGAGACCGAGGCCGCGATGTCGCGGGACCGGCTGCTGAACCGCGATTTCGTGCTCCTTTGGCAGGGGCAGGCGGTCAGCGGGGTCGGAACGTCCCTGTCGCAGATCGCGACCATCTACTGGCTCCTGCAGGCCACCGGGTCGGCGACGACGATGGGCCTGGTATCCATGGCCGGTGCGATTCCCGGCGTGTTGCTCGGGCCGATCGGCGGCGCCATCGCGGATCGGTTTTCACGCCGGCGGCTGATCGTGATCGGCGACGCGCTGCTCGGCGTGGCGATGGTGCTGGTCGGGGTCGCCTTCTTCGTGATCGAGGACTCCGTGGCTTTCAAGGTCGGCTGCCTCGTCGCCGCCGGCGTCTTGAGCGGTGTGGTGAACGCATTCTTCCGGCCAGCGGTGATGGCGGCGATCCCCAACCTGGTGCCCATGCGGCGGCTCAATACCGCCAATGCGCTCAACAGCTTCTCGATGATGACCAGCATGACCATCGGCCAAGCGATCGGCGGCGTCCTGTTCAGGATGCTGGGCGCGCCGGTGATGTTCCTCGTCAATGGCGTGACCTACCTCCTCTCGTCGCTCTCCGAGGCCTTCATCCGCATGCCGCAGAAGCTGCCCGAGGCCTCGCCGACGCTACGGTCGCTCGTCAGCGCCTTCGGCGGCGACATCGTCGTCGGGCTGCGCTATGTCTGGCAGCGCGCGGGCCTGCGCAACATGGTCATCGCGTTCGCGGTCCTGAACTTCGTGACCGCGCCGCTTGCCGTGCTGCTGCCCATCCTGCTCGACGTCCACCGTGGGCTTGAGTCGGACTGGTACGGCTACCTGATGGCCGCGATGGCGGCGGGGAATCTCCTCGGCATGGCCTTGGCGGGCGCGTTGCGCATCGATGGTCCTTCGCGGTTCGTGTTCGGCATTGGGACTTTGCTCGGTATTGGCGCATCGACGCTGGTGCTCGGCGTGGCGACCAATCCGGTGTTCTTCCTCGCGGCCAATGTCGTCAGCGGCATGTTCAACGGCGTGATGATGATCACGTTCCCGACGCTGATGCAGGCCACGACGCCGGACGCCCTGCGCGGGCGGGTGTCGAGCGTAATGATGACCGTCATGGGCGGCACGATGCCGCTGGCCATGGGTCTAGCGGGCATCGCGGCGGATGCGGTGGATCAGAACGTCCCGGTGTTGTTCATCGTTGCGGCCGCCGCCGTGGCGGTGGTGGCGATCACCATGGCCATGAACCGCAGCTTCCGGGAGTTCCTGAGCACCCGCATCGGTGTGTCGATCGGCGGTTGAGTGCTCTTGGCCTGTGTAGGCCCACCAATCAAGCGAACAGCAGGCAGACCGGCGTGGGCGCGGCCGTCTCGCAGGCGATGTCCGTGGGCCGGCCGGCATTGAGTCGGTAGACCACGACGTTGTCGGAGTCTTGGTTCAGAACGATGACCCAGTTGTTCGATGGATCGAGGCAGAAATAGCGGGGGTGCTGGCCGCGCGTTGGTACCCACTCCGGGCTATGCAAGCGGCCACGGGCGTCAATGGCGAACGATACGATGCTGTCGTGGCCACGGTTGGAGGCGTACAGCCACCGGCCGTCAGGGGTGATCTGGAGTTCTGCGGTCGTACTGGCGTTCGCGAAATCGTCTGGCAAGGTGTCGATCCGTTGCACGGGTTCGAGCTCGGGCCACGTCAAGGCGTCCACCGTATTGTCGAGTTCGTTGAGGACGTAGAGGCGTGGCAGCGATGCGTGCAGTTCAACGTGCCGCGGGCCAGAACCAGACGGTAGTGCCGTGTGGCCGTCGTCGGCCAGCCGGCCGCTGTCGACGCGGTAACGATGGACCTTGTCGGTGCCCAGGTCTGGAACGATCAGGGTCGATCCGAGCGCGTAGACCTCGTGAGCATGGGCGCTTTCCTGCCGGTCGGCGTCCGGGCCCGCGCCGCGATGCTGTCGGGAGTCCGCGATCGGCAGCAGCCGACCGTCATCGTCCGCGGTCGGGAACAGCGCCACCGTGCCGGAACCGTAGTTGGCCACCGCCACCCAGTCGGTCCCGACACTCAAGTGGCAAGGCAGCGAGCCACCGCTCGGTTGGGCGTTGACGAACTCGAGGTCGACGCCGGTGCGGCGAAACGCCGAGACGCCGCCTTCGCGCTGCTCGTTCACGGCATAGAGCATGTCGCCGCGTGGGGCGAGGAACGCCGGGCTGTCGGCGGCGACGGCGAGTCCGAGCGTCTCGAAGGTGCCGGTTTCGTCATCGAAGCGTCCCCGATAGATGCCCTCCGCATCGCGCCAGGTGTACGTACCGATCAGGACGTCGCGCCACATCCGTTTAGGCCTTCGGGGCTACGCGCGTCGGGTGCGCGGGCCTGCTTGCCCGCATAGGCGGTACCGGATGGATGGGGACGTGGACATCCGCGCACCACCAGCCCGGACGGCCGACCGTCTTGCTCGTGACCCTAGGGGCGTGCAAGGCCGAGGCGTTCGTACTGTTCGGGGGGTGCCAAGTGTTCGGCGAGGGCCGTCTCGAGGCGGGCGATCATCGCCGCTTCTGCCGTGGCGTCGTCGATCGGGCTCAGTTGGCCGGGGTCCGTCGCCAAGTCGAACAACTGCGTCTGGAACACCTCGGCGAACCGCCCCATCCCGGCGGAAGGGATGCGCATCACCGGGCAGCCCTTGGTGAAGGCCAGCGGCTCGTGCCACTGCATCTGCGCCAACTCGCGCGTGGAGAAGGGGCTGCGCATATGCGTCGGCATCAGCGTGTAGTGGTTGAGCGGCGCGTTGTCCGCGACGGGACCGCGCATGTAGACGTAGCGGCCGTCGGTGATGTTCACGTGGGCACCGAACATGCCGTAGATCGCCGCATCGCGGACCTTGGCGTCGTCCTCGATCGTTGCGCGCAGCGCCTGGCCGTCCATGTCGGGCGGCCGGTCCATGCCGAAGTAGTCGAGGATCGTGGGTCCGATGTCGATGGTCGTGGTCAGGCTGCGACGTCGCTGGTCGGCAACGCCGGTGCGCGGGTCCCAGGCGAAGAACGGAATGTGTGCCGTCTCGTTGTACCAGGGCATCCGCGCCTTGCCCCACCAGTCGTGCTCGCCGAGCAGGAAACCGTGGTCGGTCACGACCAGGAGCATGGTGTCCTTCCACATGTCGTGGCGGTCCATGAAATCGATCACCGTGCCGAGATAGTGATCGCACTGCGTCAAAAGGGCGGCGTACTGGTAGCGCAGGTACTCGACCGCGTCCGGGTCTTCCGTGACCCGTTCATACATGGGCCAGTCGAAGTGCGGCCCGTCCCACTCGTAGTTGTAGCGGTCTTTCCACTGCTTGAGCGTGAAGAACGGCTCGTGGGGATCGAAGGTCTCGATCTGCAGGTACCAGTTGTCCTGGTCGTGGTTGGTCTCGAGGAATTCGAGCCCGGCGGCGAAGGTCTGGGCTTGCGGGGTCAGGCGCTCCTCCTGCATGTACTTGCGGTTCACCCAGTCCTGTCGGGCAATGCGGCCGAGGTGTTCGGGAATCTCCGGATCGGCGACCTCGCCCTTCCAGGCGTCGCCCTCCTGGCCACGCACGTTGACCCAGCTCGAATAGCGATGGTGGTAGGTGGCGCCGCCGTCCTCCCAGTAGTGGTAGTGGTCGGACACCAGGTGCGTGTAGACGCCGTTCTGCTTCAGGATCGTGAACGTCGAGTCGTCGAACGGTTCGAAGGGGCCCCAGGAGCGGTGCAGGAAATTGTGCCGTCCGGTGTGCAGTTCGCGCCGGGCGGGCATGCAGGGCATGGACCCGACGTAGTGGTTGTCGAAGGTGACCGCGCGTTCGCCCAAGCGCCGGAAGTTCGGCGCCAGCGTCCAGTCGCAGCCGTAGTTCGGCAGCATGTGCCGGTTCAGCGAGTCGTACATGACCATGATGGCCTTCATGCTGCGCTCCGTTGGCTGTTGTCGGTGATCGCCGTGATGCTAGCAAGTATGACGGGCGCAGACGTCCCCAACGGTTTGCCGTTCGCGTGTTCGTCTTGGCTACTCGTCCCGCAACAGCCACGCGAACAACCCCGTTGCAAGTACGGCCCCGACCACCTGCGCCGCGATGAACGCGGGCATGTGCGCGGGAGCGATCCCGGAGAACGTGTCGGTGAACGCGCGGGCGATGGTGACAGCCGGGTTCGCGAACGACGTGGAGGCGGTGAACCAGTAGCCGGCGCTGATGTAGAGGCCGACCATGGCCGCCACGGCACTCGGCCGGGCCTTGAGCGTGGCGAGGATGGTTGCGACGAGTCCGAAGGTGGCGACGCCCTCCGCGAGCCACTGCCCCGTGCCGGTTCGCGCCTTGGTGGACGCCTGCACGACGTCCATGTCGAACATGAGATGCGCCAACGCGACACCGGCAAGGCCCGCGATCACCTGGACGACGACGTAGGCGGCAGCGCCGCCGGGGGCGATCTCGCGCCGGAGCAGGAAGGAGAGTGTGACCGCCGGGTTGAAGTGGGCACCCGAAATCGGCCCGAGCATGGTGATCAGCACAGCGAGGATGGCCCCGGTGGCCAGGGTGTTGCCGATCAGCGCGACGGCATCGTTCCCGCCCGCGAGGTTCTCCGCCATGATCCCGGAACCCACCACGGTGGCGAGCAGGAACAGGGTGCCGAGTGCCTCGGCGGCGAGTTTTCTCAGCAAGATCAGGCTACGTTGGGGGTGATGTCGAGGGAGTGTACGCGGGAATGTGACCGTTCTGTTGCACCCCCGTGGCCGCGCGATATCGCGGAGCCAAATCGCGCTTGAAACGCGCGTCGGCTTTGTCGGACAATCCGCGCCGTCTTTCCCGATCCCCTTACTGGTTAACGGGAGAAGGCAGGGGGAAGGATTCCCACCAGGTGTCAAGAGACCGAGTCGATCCTTAGTCGGCCGGTTTTTCTTGTGCAACACCCTTGGCAGCCGGGTACAGGTTAAAGAGACGGTAAACGCATGGCGGTAGCGATCTTCCTTCTGGTCCTCGTGGTCGGATCGGTGGTGTTCACGTTCGTGAGCCCGTGGTGGTTCACGGACATCGCCTCCAACTGGGGCACCATCGACACAACGGTGCTGATCACGTTCTGGGTCTGCGGCGTGGTGTTCGTGGCCGTCGGCCTGTTCATGGCGTACTCGACGTGGAAGTTCTCCCACCGGGAAGACTCCCGGGCGGAGTACGAGCCCGAGAACTCGCGTCTCGAGTGGATCCTGACCATCGTAACCACCGTCGGGGTCGCGCTGATGCTGGCACCCGGCCTGATCGTCTGGGAGGACTACGTCAACGTCCCCGACGATGCGCAGGAGTTCGAGGTGCTGGCCAAGCAGTGGACATGGGCCTTCCGCTTCCCGGGCGAGGACGGCAAGTTCGGTACCGTCCATGTCCGCAACATCAATGTCGACAACCCGTTCGGCATGAACCCCGGCGACCCCAACGGCGCCGACGACGTGTTGATCAACCGGAACGAGGTGCACCTGCCGCTCAACCAGCCATTCAAGGCCCTGCTGCGCTCGAACGACGTCCTACACGACTTCTGGGTCCCGGAGATCCGCGCCAAGATGGACGCGGTGCCCGGCATGATCACCTACTTCTGGTTCGAACCGACCAAGGTCGGCAAGTACGACATTCTCTGCGCCGAACTGTGCGGGCGGGGCCACTACACCATGCGTGGCGAGTTCTACATCGACACCCAGGAGGACTTCGATGCCTGGCTCGCCGCGCAGCCGACCTGGGAACAGATGCAGGCCGGCATCGAGCCCAAGGTCTACAGCGCCTTGGCGCGGCGCGGACGCGAGGTCGCCGACAGCCAGGGCTGTTTCGCTTGCCACTCGCTGGACGGCAGCCAGGTGGTCGGGCCGACGTGGCAAGGCCTCTGGGGCAGCGCTCGCCAATTGACGGACGGGTCGAGCGTGACCGCCGACGAGGCGTACCTTATCGAGTCCATCCGCGAGCCCGCGGTGCAGTTGGTGGAAGGCTTCGCGCCGGTGATGATTCCCTACGACGCGGACTTGGTTTCGGACGACGACTTGGCGGCCTTGGTCGCGTACCTCCGAGAGGAGACTTCTCCCCAAGAGGAGGCCGCCGAGGAGTGATGGGACGCCAGTCCGCATCGAGTCTGCTTGGCCGCGGTTCATCCGTGCAGTCGAGCGATGCTTCTGGCCGGCGGCGCTTGGCGGGTTCTAGGTGGGGTGCAGCCCCGCTGGATTGGCTTACACTACTGACCCGAACGTGAGGGAATTCTTTCATGGCACAGGCTGAAATCCCGTATCAGGAGTCGATGGAGCTTCATCACCCGCATAGCTGGGTGACGAAGTACTGGTACAGCCAGGACCACAAGGTGATCGCCGTTCAGTACGGCATCACGGCGATGGCCGTCGGACTCGTGGCGCTCGTGCTGTCGTGGATCATGCGCATGCAGATCGGCTTCCCGGAAACCGGTGCCGCCATGGGCATCACGCCGGACCTCTACTACCAGTCCATCACCATGCACGGCATGATCATGGTGATCTACCTGTTGACGGCGTTCCTGCTGGGCAGCTTCGGCAACTACCTGATTCCCTTGATGTTGGGGGCACGGGACATGGTGTTCCCGTTCGTCAACATGATCAGCTACCACGTCTACCTGCTGTCGGTGATCGTCCTGATGCTGGGGTACGTCCTGCCAGGCGGTCCGACCGGTGCGGGTTGGACCCTGTACCCGCCCCAGGCGATCCTCTCCGGCACGCCAGGCGTCGACTGGGGGATCATCACGATGCTCGGGTCGCTGGCGATCTTCATCGTCGCCTTCACCATGGGCGGCCTGAACTACGTCACCACCATTCTCCAGGCCCGCACGCGGGGCATGACGCTGATGCGCATGCCGCTTTCGGTGTGGGGCATCTTCGCCGCCACGGTGCTCGGCCTGCTGGCGTTCCCGGCGCTCTTCGTGAGCGCCGTCATGATGCTGCTCGACAAGCTCATCCACACGAGCTTCTTCATGCCCGCCATCGCATCGGCCTTCGACGC
>LXNJ01000544.1_pt1 | contig 25866 bp, 25 predicted proteins | sample 809081 | NCBI WGS metagenome assembly LXNJ01 (sample SAMN04870510, study PRJNA318959) | sponge metagenome | biome: sponge; feature: marine sponge reef; material: water | host: Petrosia ficiformis | place: Greece: Milos, Mediterranean Sea | collected 2013-05-29 | depth 5-7 m | reverse complement strand
CGGCGGCCCGAGCCTCGCTGGTGTGGTGCTGCGCACGGCCCGCGAGGCCCTCGAAGTCGACCAGAGGGAGATGGCTGTGGCCGCTGGATGCGGCGAGGAGCTGGTGTGCCGCATCGAGTGCGGCGATCTTGACCCCGCTTTGGACACGGTGGAGAGAATCCTGAACGGCTCTGGGTTGGAGCTGCGCGCCGGACCCGCCGCTCCGAACCGCAGCTACCGCGGGCCCCTAGTCGACCGCGACGAGACGGCCAGGCTCCGGGCCGTGGTGGCCGACGCTCAGGCACTACGCCAGCGGGTCGGAGCGCCGCCGCCGGGCCCCCCCGTTGGGGCGCTGCCCGACTGGGACGGAGAGGACCCGGCCCCGCCCCGGCCCTTCGGTGCCGCCGAGGGCCGACGAGACGGCGGCGGCTGGGCGGCGCTGGTGGTGAGATCAGCCGTCGCCGAGGGCCGCAGAGGCCGGCGCGTATTCGCCCGAGCCTGCGGCCTTGACGAGGACGACCTGGCCGCCATCGCAGCCGGCGAGACGCGGCCCTCTACCGGGGAGCTGGCCGCGCTGCTGGCCCGGGCCGGGTCCGGGCTGCGGGTCCGCATCGAGGTCTACGACGACCACGACGACGGGCTGCACCTCAGCTCCCGCACCGATCCCGTGCTGCACCGGCCCCGACGGCGGGCGGCGTCCGCCAGCGGGGTCGCCTCCCGCACCGGCGGGCGATGACCGCTCCGGACCCCGAAGCCGCTGCCGCGTTCGATGGCCAGCAGCTTGTCCTTCACGTCACCTGGGACCCGCTGGGGGATCGGGCCGCTCAGCCCCAGGCCGCTTTTTCCCCGACGCGGCCAGTTCGATTGCCTGCTCGATCACCGTGGCGGACAACCGGGCGTTGTCGGCTCTTAGCTGGGCCAGCTCGGAATCGGCGGCGCTGTTGCGGCGCCCCGGCCTTGAGGCCTGCAACGCCGCGATGGCCCCGTCCTTGGCCACCTTGCGCAGCTTCAATACCGTGGAGCGATCCACCCCAGCTTGAGCAGCCGCCTCGTTCGTGGTCACCTCCCCGGTGAGAATCTTCAACCAGATCTCGTACTTCTGCTCGGCCGACAACAACCGCTTGGCGCGGCGCGTCGAACGGACGGGCTCGGACATGAGCACTCGACCCAGTTCATAATCGACTGCGCCGACGGCTCAAACCCGCGAGCAAGCTCCGACGGCGACCGGCCCTCCTCACGGACCAACCGGACCAGCTCGGCCCTGTACTCCAACGGATACGGCGCACGAATGCGTCCTCCCATAGTCGACTCTCCTCTGGCCCCCACAAGGATCCCAGAATCAGGGTGTCAACCAAACCGGGTCAGCTCCAACCCTCAATCCCACGCAAACACGCAGGGCTCGTAACTTCAACCCGTCGGCGCCCGACCAAACTTGGATGGATGATATCGCCTACCTGCCCACCGGCGAGGGCTTGTACGGCCCAGCTGCGGCTGGAGTCGAGACCCGGACCGGCTCGCTCCACACCTCGGCTCTATGTCAAAGCAACACTCACAACACGAGAGTGGGCCTCTTAGCACGCCGACACGCTGCAGGTTCTGGTCTCGTCTCGTTGCCCACAGTCAAGTCATTCTTTCTCACAATCGAACGTAGGATCTACACTCACGTCTGTGATTGGTGACCAACTGGGAGCCCAATAGTCATATGCCGTATGCTCCAGGAGTGGAATGGGTTCACCGCCCGCTGAACTGACAACATAGAGGTCGCGAGAGCCTTCATTCCCGCGCGCAAAGACTATGAACCTGCCATCATGTGACCAGCTCGGCTCGGTATCGTAATATCTCCCATCGGTCACTGGCTCTGGGGTGCTGTCCTTTGGGTCGCGTTCGTCCCAATTAATCCGATAGATATGACGATATGGCGAATCGGTCATCTGGAATGCGTACGCGATCTGCTCACCATCGGGAGACCATCTCGGGGTTGTAGAGTCCCCACCGCCCTCGACCAATATGTCAACGTGCATAGTCTCGGAGCCGACGTGTAGCACCCGGATATCGCGGCGTGGTTGACTTCCCCGAACAAATGCGATGTGGCGCCCGTCGGGTGACCAGCTCGGATATGCGTCAGTCGCGCCCGCCTCGTCCTTCAAGACCTCCAGCTGGCCCGTGCTTAGGTCGATAGAGAAGAGGTCATTCTCCCCGCTTCTGCCCCGGGCGAAAGCAATCTGTGTGCCGTCGGGTGACCAACTTGCCGACCAACCATTCTCGTTGCCGCAAAACAATTGCTTCTCTGTACGAGATCCGATCTCCTTGGCGATGACCTGCCAATGAGTATTGCTATTAGTACGGCGTTCAAATGCGATCCAAGACCCGTCTGATGCCCAACTAGGGGACCGCTCTTTCTCTCTCCTATCGCTTTCTGTGACGCGGGTTATGTCGAGAACCATCATGTCATCAAGTGCGGGCCCATATGCAACATCCAAATAGTATATAGCTTCTTGGCCTTCATAACTGCTGGTGAAAGCAATCCTAACTCGGTCGACATTCGGAACGCCAGTTTCTTGAGCAGGATCACTCGGTCCCGCCTCGTTCTCGGCAACCAAGTGCACTTCGTATGTCTTTCCGTTCACTAGCCCTGTGAACTCTGCATTTCGCTCATCAGGTGACCTGCTGAGTTCACTTTGCTTCGCTCCGTCAGAATGTATCTCTACACGATATCCCAATATCGCCGATCCTCCGTCGTGCGGCTCGCCCCAAGTCACCACCAATCGGCGATCACGCTCACGCACCACAATGTCGTCCGGAGCTTCAGGCACGGTAACCTCTATGGCGTCACCTTCTGAATAATCGTTGTTTCTGGAGACCTCCTCCTCTGCGAGTGGTGCCTTGCCGTCGCTTTGGGGGTCGCCTTCAACCCCTGAACCTCCGCCATCCACAGTTGCATAAGACTCCACGGACTCTTCGACATTTCTCCCGGGCACTATGAGCAGCAAGATTGTGATTGCAGCCGCGACAGCCGCCACAGCCCAACCAATCATGGCCCATAGAGGTACTCGAGGCTCTTCTTGCGGTTGTTCAGGCTCTGGCTCCGGCGATCCAGTATCCGCTGGCGTCGTCGGGTGTAGGACGGTTCTGCTGTCTACTCCTGCCATCCGTTCTTCGCTTACTGCACCGGGGTGCCTGTCACCGGTCCGGAGCGGCGGCGTGATGGGTGAATCCTGCGACCGGGGTGCAGCCGTCGATCTCGGCCTGTCCAGTTCCGGCGTCTGACCTACGTATCGGCCCCCGTCACGGGATATCGGTATCTCCGTCGGCTTGAGCCCGAGTTGTTGTTCGACCTTCGCGATTGCCGCGGCGAAGGCGACAACGTCACGATGTCGATCCTGCGGCTCTCGGGCCATGGCCTGCCATAGGGCGTCATCAAGCGACTGCGGGAACTCTCCACCGAGGCGAGGAGCGGGCTCGCTCAACATCCGGGAGAGCATCTGTTCGGTGGTGCCGCCCGTCTCGGTCGCGAACGGGCGCAAACCCGTCGCCAGCGTGTAGATGGTCGCTGCCAGCGAATACTGGTCGGCGAACGGCGACGTCGCCGAAACGCCGTGCTCGATCAGCTCCGGGGCCGCGTAGTAGAGAGACAGCCGTGTCTTGGCCGCAACCGCGCGCTGGTGCATCAGCGTCGCGATCCCGAAGTCACCCAACGCGGCCGACCCGAATTCCGACCTGAAGATGTTCTGGGGCTTCACGTCTCCGTGCACCACCCCCTGGCGATGGGTCGTGGCCAGCGCTCCCGACATCTGCACGGCCAGCGACAGCAACTCCTCGAGGCCAAGCGGCCCGAAGCGTTGCAGGATGTTGAGATAGCTGCCATGGGGGAACAGTTCCATCACGATGCAGGGCCGACTATCAGAGGTGAACGCGCTGGCAAAGACGGTCACGATGTTGGGATGCGACAGCACGCCCATCAGACGGCACTCTCGCTCGAACTCCGCGATCTTCTCGTCGCTCTCGAGCGTCTCGTTGAGGACCTTGATCGCTACCCAGCGCTGGAACTCGAATTGCAGCGCCTCGTACACCCGGCTGAATCCGCCCCGTCCGATCTCCCGCAGAGCGCCATAGCCCTCCACGATCGCCACATCCTCTTCGTATTGACCGGCGCGGAGCGACTCGAGCACCTCCTCACCAACCTCTTGTGTGGCTCCGTCGGCGCTCTCGGGGACCTCACCAGCGTCACCGGATCCCCCGTCGTCGCCCGAGGCGGCGGCGCGGCGGGCCGCCTCGGCCCGGATCTGGGCCAGCAACAGCAACGCCTCGTCGGCATCGACCGTTACATCGTCATCGAATTCGGCACCCGACACAGTGTTTAGGCCCCCTTTCCGTTGCGTACGGCTGTTCGGCGGACCCGCGAACCGATGGCGTCGATACGCGGCTCACACACCGCGGCGAATGGACGGACTCTCGCGAGTGATCGGATGCGCATCCCGCCTAGGCATGACAGGATAGATTTAGCATGGTGTTCGTTACATTGCATCGGCCAACCAAGATTGCGGCCGCTGCCGGCCGGGTGCCGTTGTCTTGCCAGACGCCACCGACGGCTGATCAACGAGTGGCCTGTCGCGTCCACATAGGTCCAGCGCTCAGCCGCGGCGAGCTTCTGAGCGACTTCGATGCTGTTCACAACAGCTCCATTACCAATACTCATTAGAAGTTTAGCAACAATGCCGCTAAGTGATGATACCCTCCCAGACACACCGTGGATAGTTGAATCTTCAGCGTCTCATCATCCCATCTCGTCGACGCCGGTCCTGTCCTGGGGGGCTGCCTCCTGTGTCGGCCTGAGGCGGCGGGCCAACGAAGACCGCTACGGGCATAGGGGCGCTTCGTTCGTCGTTGCCGACGGAATGGGCGGCCTAGACGGCGGAGCGGAGGCTGCTGAGCGCGCCGTCGCGCTTGCCCTCCAGTACGGTGCCGTCCTTGGAACGGGAGCGACTCTGGCCGAGTGGCGTGCCCTGGTTCGTATCGTCAACATGAGGGTGCGAGCCGCGATGAGGAGTGACGGCTTCTCAAAGGCCGGCTGCGCGCTGACGATGGCAACCATCGAGGCCGGGAGGGTGGTGGCGGTCCACGTGGGTGATACTCGACTGTACGAAGTCGATCGAGGCACCCTGTGCCAGCGCACCCACGACCACGACCTCCTCAGCGAGCTCACGGACCTCGGCTCGGACCTTGATGAGGCCGCGAGCCGAGGTCTGCCCCTGTCGGGACTAACCTCCTATGTCGGCCAGAGCGACGCGAACCTGCGGGTTGAGGTTCTTGAGTGGTGTCCCGCGTCCGGTTCGCGGCTGCTCCTGTGCTCCGACGGAGTTCATCGCTACTTGGAAGCGGACGCCATCGCCGAAGTTGTGTGCGGGTGTCCGCCGGCCGAGGCAGCTGTGGAACTGACAAAGCGAGCGGACGCGGCAGGCGGGCGTGACAACGCCACTGCGGTCGTGATCGAGCTGTGAGCCTGCGCAGGGCTGAGTACAAGGAGGGGGCCGGCCTGCTCGCTACGGGCGCCGGACGGTTGTTCTTTGTGGTCACGGACGACCATCCGTGCTCAGCCGTCCTAGTGAATGCAGCTTGCAACCAGCGCCCACTTCGCGCGCTCGAGGCCGCGGTCGCCCGTGCGGCCTCCGACGTGCCTCCGTTCGTCTATGTCGAGGCTGGAAGCGGCATTCGAGGCATCGTGTGCGGCGAGATCCAGGTTGAGGTCACAGACATCGAGACCTCCGTCGTCGACGGCACGTCCGCCGAGCCTTGGGCCCAGCTCTCCGGCTCGACCGTTGCCACTGTCGCCGCCGGGGGGCAGCGAGGGAACTTCGACAACCTGTGGGTCGAGTCGGGTGTAGTCCGGGCCTCCGCCTTCCGTTGGGCCCCCCGGCGCGATTCGCGGACGCCGCTAGCCTGCCCGAGCGTTACTACACAGCGGACCTTGGATACGCCGGCGAAGACTTCGGAGCGCCCCACAGAGTTCGAGCCCGCAACAACAACCGCCTCCGAGCAGGCGACGCCGCAGAAGAGAGATCGAGAGGCAGCCGCTCGCGGATCAGGGCCCGATGTGACGGCCCTGCCGGATCGAACAGTGGATGCCTTGGTTTGCCTGGACTGCGACGGACTGAATCCGCCGATGACCGCCCGCTGTCGAAGCTGCAACGCGCTCTTGTCGGGAGCCAACAGCGAGGTCCGATCAGTCGCGCAGCCTCCTCTAGGTGTGATCCACCTGTCGGGGGGCCGGGTCGAGCCCGTCGACGCGCATCTCCTCATAGGCCGCAACCCGGCCCGCTACGGCATCCGGCCCCACCAGAGGGAGGTGGTCCACGGCATGGGCGACCAGTCGGTGTCTCGATTGCATATCGAGCTGGTCCTCGACGGCTGGGCGGTCAAGGCGATCACCCGCAAGCGGGGACCGGGCACGACGATAGAGACCCGGTTCGGGGGATCCGAGAGACTGCGCACCGGAGTTCCCCGACAACTCAACAGCGGGGACACCATCCACTTCGGCACCGTCTGGATCCGCTACGAGGAAGGCGCATCGGTCTCCGCCTGAAGCGGCGAGCTGCCCGACGACCTGGCAGCCTGCCGGCTCAGATCGCGAGCGGGACCTGTGCGGTTGCGACGTCGCCGGCGACGACCAGAACGCCCCGACCGGGACGTGAGTCCCGGAGAACCTCATCGCTTAGCCGGCGCACACCGAATTGCGACGCGTCCAAGCCGCCCCGTGGGGCGAGCACCAGCGCGCATCTTGACAGCAGTGCCCGCACGAGATCGCTGCGTCCGCCGAAGTACTCGGTAGGGCCAGCCACCACGACGGCGCGATCGCCGGCCCCGTCGATCAGCGCTCTGAGTCCGTCAACCGCGCCGGTCCATTTGTGGGCGTCGTCGATGAACAGGGCCACGGGGCTGCGCGAATCCGGGTCGGCCTTCAGGTCCTCAATCCCCACGATCGACCCCGGGAACGCTCCGTTGGCGAGCGGAGAGCGCCGAGAGAGTGGAAGCCCCATGACCTTCCAGCCTTGTTCGGCCATGATCGTCGCAGCCGCGATCAGGGCGTTGCTCCTGCCGCTCTTGGACGATCCGCACACGACGAACGCAGGACCGTCCTCATCCGCGTCGAGCCACGACAGCTCCCCGGTCTCGGTGTCGACAGCTAGAGCGACAGGCTGCTGGACTCCCGCGGTCGGCATCGAAGACACCACACGGCCAATCGGCAGCGGCCATGGCAGCTCCCGTATAGCGAGAGGCCTAGACGGCGAGCCGTCGGTGTGCTGCCACATCTCGGTCAGGCGATGCCCGAGCGCTCGCACGATCTCGGTGGCCGGCGCCTCCGGCGTGGAGGGCACGAGAGCGAACTGCATCAGGTGCTCGCTGGCGACATCGACGGCTCGCCCGAGCCCGTCGAGGCCGCCGTGCAGGGCGCGCGGCACTCCCAGTCCCGAATACTCCTGGGAGTCCGGGCACTCGAAGACGTAGCGGTGCCCGATGGCCGATCCGAGCTTGTGGTGGGCAATCGACGGAGGGCCGCTTGCCAGGACTCGAACCCCGGTGCCCACCGATTCGGACAGCAGGCCCAGCAGCGGGGCCAGGATCGGACTCGGCTGAGCCTCCCCGTGCATGAGGAGCCGGTCGGCCCCGTGCAGCACGAGCACGACGTCGGGGAGGGTCTCGCCGGTAGCGGCGCTCAGTTCGTGCAGGGACGCCATTCCCAAGTCCGAGAGTCGGGATTTCCTCCTGCCGACCTCGTCCACGATGTGACGCAGAATCCGCAGCGCCAAGGGCTCGTTACGCTCTGCGACGCCCCCCGTGTGGGGCAGCGCCTGCAACGCCGACAGGCCCTGGCCCAACTGATCGATCACATAGAAGTGCAGATCCTCGGGGCTTCGTTTCGTTGCGCCGGCGATCATCACCGCTCGCAGCACCTCGCCCAGCCGGGCGCCGGCCCCGCCGACGAAGAGCGTGTGCGGTCCATAGGCTTCGAGCCCTGTCGGGGTCTGCCGCTGCCTCTCCGGTTCGTCTAGCAGGCCGACAGGCCAGCCCATATCGGTGTCGGAGAAGTCGCCGATGCTCAGGTCGCGCGGCAGCTCTTTGGGCCAGGGCACGACGGGGCCGGTCCAGCCGCTGCGGCTGGCGGCCCTCTTGATCACCTGCACGACCGCGTGCATGTCGGTGTCCTCGGCGGGAACGTCGACGATCGGATCCCCCGGCGGTGCGTCGGCCAGGAGGGCGAACGGAACGATTCTGGCTTTCACGGGTGAGGCGACGACCTCCTTGCCGGGACGGGGGCCGGCGACTCGGGCCGCTTGGAACTCCACGGCCCGATCTCCATGCGACCGCAGGAACGCCCGACCGATGCGCTCTTTGGGAATGGACGCGGCCTCCGAGGAGTTGAGCACGGCCTTGCTGTGGGCTGCCTCTTGGACCCGGAAGCAGATGCGCAGGCCCGCATTGGCGGCGATCTGGGACGGCAGTTGGTTCTCGAAGTTCTGTGTGACCAGCAGCAGATGCATGCCCAGCCCCCCGCCGACGCGGGTGACGCTCTCCAGCGACGACAGGTTCGCTTTGCCGGTCTCGGAGCTCAGGAGTTCGCTGAACTCGTCTATGACGACCAGCAGCCGGGGGATGGGCAGCAGGGCGGCGTTCGCTTCGCGCGCCGCGCGGTAGGCGTCGAAGTTGGGCGCGCCCACCGCTTTGAATGCTCGCTGGCGACGCTCGAGCTCCGCTTCTATGAGCCTTACCGTTCGCACGAAGGAGTCGACGTTGTGATTGGTGGAGAGGTCGACGACGTGCGGAAGTTGCGCCGACAGCTCGTGGTCGACCCCGCCCTTGAAGTCGACGATGACGATCGACAGATCGTTCGGGCTGTTGGCCACGGCTAGCGAGGTGAAGAGGGACTTGAGGAACTCCGTCTTGCCCGACCGAGTGGTGCCCCCAACGAGTCCGTGGGGCCCGTCGCGCATGATGTCGATCTCGGTGATCAGATCGCCGAGCCCGCCCACGCGGATCCGGGACGTCGCTCCGTTGTTCCACCGGCCGATCACGCGGTCGGCTCCATCGGGGTCGGTCTCTGCTTCGACCAGGTCTACGAGCCGGATGACCTGCACCCCGCCTTGCACCTCGCGGGCCGAACCCGCGGGACGGAGCGAGGCCATCGCGCGGGCTGCCGATGCAAAGGACTCGACTCTCATCTCGAAACTGCGTACGGCATCGGCGCGCGGCTGGCTCTTGCTGACGAAGGATGCCTCATCAGCGAACCGGCTTAGCTTTAGCTGCGCGCTCGTACCCTCGGGAGTGATCTGTGCGTGGAGGATCACGCCCACTACGCCCACCGGCGCGCCGTCTACCAGGAGATCCGTCAGTTCCTCAGGCTCGATGGTGTCGATGCAGTCGACGACGACGATGTGGGCGGGCAGTGGAACGCCCCCTCTAAGCTCGGCGCTGCGCCGCTCGTTGACGATGGACCGCAGCACAGACAACGCCGCAGCACGGCTTCTCGAGGTCGCGAAGATACGGTTTTGCGACTCGCCCGAGTACGTGTGGGGCAGCCATCGCAGCGCGTTCCATTCGGCGTCTGTACCCTCGTCGGCATCTGTGAGCAACCAGAGCTTCACGTCGTTGGGCGAATGGGATGTGGCAAGATCCAGAAGCAGGGCGCGGGCGAGCGACCGGGCACGTTCGATGGGGCCGAGGACGGCCAAGGGGCCCTCGCGAACGAGCGAATGTCGAAGGACCGCCGACCATTGTGTATCGAGCTGCAGAGCGGTCCCTTGAGGCCGGCCTTCCACCTGCACTGCCGACGGCCGGCTGTGAAGGCCGATCGCCACTTCGCAGAAGTCCTCGTCGGTGTGCGAGCGCTCCCAAAGCCTGCAATGGTGTGCCTTCGTAAGGAGAGCGGCTATGCCGGCCGGCGTCGCGGCCCACCTGTCACGATCGCGCTCCTGTTCGCGTGCCGTGGCCAGATCGACGAGGAAGCGGGCCCGCTCCTGTTCGTACTCTCCTTCTTGCTCGGCTCTCTTGCGGGCCTCAGCCCGCCGCCGTCGCAAACTGTCTATTGCGATGAAGATCGGGCCTAACGCCATGATCGGCAACATTATGGCCAATCGTGTGACCATGTTCTTGGAGGACGAGGTCAATCCGATCATTACGGCGAAGCCGACAGAGCTTATGATCGGGATGAGATAGGACACGAAGGACCGGCGGGAGGACTCTGACGTGTCGGCGGGAGGAGACGGGTGCTTCAGTTTGCCGGGCAGCGGCTCGACGGCATCGCGGAATCGCCGCTGGAACGGCGTCGTTGCGCCCGCCGCGGGCAAGTCCGCCGCGATCGCAGCTTGGTCGACTCGGAAGACCCCGAACGTGGTGACGCCGGCAGCTATGTAGGTGCCGTCCGACGCCGTCGCGAGCCCGTCGACGAGAGCGCCTTCTACGAGTGTGCCGTTGGTGCTGCCGTGATCCTCGACAACAATGCGCCCATCGGTGAGACGAACACCGAAGTGCGTTCCCGATAGCGTGGAGTCCCCAACGGCAAGCGAGTTGGACGGGCGTCGGCCTATCGAGATCCCGTCGGCAGTGATGTCGGCCCACGCGCCGGTGTCCGGCCCCGCCACAGCGACCAGGTACCATCCCGGGGCCGGGGGAGAATCAGCACCCCGGTCTGAGTTCCGATGGTGGACACATATCCGGGCACCGTGCCGGAGCGGGCTGGCATCCAGTGTCGCATTCTCAGCCGCCCTGTCGCCGTCGATGACCAGGTCGTCGCCATCGAAGCCCTGTGTCGACAGTTCCTTCTTGAGCTCGGATACGGTCGCGTCTTCGGTCGCCTCCAGCACTACGTCATGAACAGCACCGTCGCGATTCTCGACCGACACGCGCCACACAGTCATGACTGGCCGCCCCGCGACTCGTCGACGACCTCGGCCAACAGCACGCCGTTCGCGGTCGCAATGCGATCGCCGTATGTTGCGGGCGTCCCCTCCTCGGTCGCGTTGATGCGGGTTTCGCCTCGTAGGATCACTGTGCCGTTGGTGGATGCGAGGTCGGCTACGGCGATGCCTGCGCCCGTGGGATGGATCCGGGCATGCCGACGCGACACGCGGCCGTCCGTCACCACGATTCCCGCGGGCCCGGGCTGTCGCCCCAGCACTACGCCGCGGGCTGGCACCTCGAGCGTGCGCCCCCCAACTAGCAGCCGCATGCCGGTGGAGCCGCCGCCTGCCGCCTCGGCACCGTCGGTATGGGGCCCAGTGTCGCGAAGGCCGAGCAGCTCGTCGGCGACGGTGAGGGCTGCCTCGCTCACGGGCGGAGGCGCTCGCGGCGAGGTTGTTTCGGCTTGCGTGCTTGGCCGATCATCGGAATCCAGCGCAGCTTCGCCGCGAGCGATCGCGGCTAGCCCAGAGCGCAGTTCCGAGGTGATGGGAGCGCCTCGCATCCGCCTGGTTATCTAGGCATCTTGGTGGAGCCTAGCCCGGGTCAGCTTGCACTCAGGTTACTGGCGATTTGCATGTCGAGTTCTTCGATTGCGTTCGCGGCTTGGTTCAGAAGCTGTCCGAGGATCGCGAGGCTCTCCAGCATCTGATCCGCGCTGGCTTTCCATTCGTTGAATTCATCGTTAAAGGCAACCTGCGTCCGGCCGGTGAAGGAGTCTACGAGACCGCTCAATCGGCCCCCCAGATTATTCATCTGCTCTTTGGCTGCAGCGGCCTCACTTTGGATATGGGCTGCCTCATCTCGAGCCTCGTCAGCCTTAAGCTTGATCTCTGTCATGTTGATACCTCCATGTTGGATGGTTGGTTACCTGGTTGAGAACTCTCATCGGTTGATCCTCTGGGATCCTGATCCTCCGGGGTCCGTGATCTCATCGCCGGAGAACATTTCGAAAGTCGTCATCATAGCGTCGAAGAGCTCGCTCATCGGGCGGGCCAACGTAACCAGTGGCGTGGTGAACGTCACCACCGTAGCCGATGAGCCGACTTCGTCGATCGGAACGAAGAAGTGCTGAACGAACATCGGCGTCTCGCGGCTGAGTTCCGTCCGGCCTCGGCCCTCGCGATGCTTCAGCCTGTGCAATCGGACCAGCTTGACGACCTCGCCCACCGGCATCGCAACAACCGAAGGCGGCTCAAGATTGGACACCGACGCCTCGCCCGAGTCACCGGCGCCAGAGGTGGGACGGTCCAGACTCATCGCTACCTGGATCGAATTGACCGTCAACGGCACCTCCGAACCCGTTTCCGCTCGGGTAACCACAGCAATAGTCATCGACGCCGCGATCAATCTTGACACCGTCTCGGGTTCACCGTCGCTAGCATCATCAACTTCAACAGATGGTTCTCCTGTCTCTTCTGGTTCTCCTGTCTCTTCGGCATCGATGTAATCCAAGAGAGTGGCGATCATCCGGATTCCAGCTGAGTCGCAGTCATTGCGCAAGCCCCGCATCATCACCTCAAACTGGCGCTCAGCTGTTCGCGACAGATTCTCGGCACGCCGCAAGCGATCGCGCTGACCGCGAACGAAAGCCTCGAAGTCTCCCGTTTCCAGCGGAAAACGCACCCACTCCGGAGGTAGCGCGATCGCGAATGAGTCCACTTGAGAATTCATCGTGGAGCTATCTGACATACCGCGCGATCATCCGATAAGGAAGGACCACTACGAAGATACTCTTCAATGTCGACAACCGCTTCCCCGATCACTTCCTCAGCGGCAGCTAATACGACATCTTCTCCCATGCCATAAACGCCTTCGGCTGCTATTTCTGTCCCCGCCCGGAATCTTTGGCTGTATGCTGAAGCGCCGTAGACTGACTGGCCTTGATTGCTTGTTGGATTTTTCAAAATGGCTGCGTTCGTCCAACTATCTCTAAACGGACGCTCAGAATCGAAGCCCAGCGACATTCTTGAGTCTGCAGGGGTTGCGATCCTCTGCCAACGAGGAATCTCTGACAACGTTTTGCCAATACGCTTCTGTATTGCATCCTTGTATATTGCCACACCGCCGCGCGCGCCACCGCCGGGAACAAGGAAGAATCCGATATCAATCATCATCTCACTGCTACTAATCGGCTCGTTTGTCTCGGGATGAGGATGTTGACGCAAATAGAGGGCGGTGCCTGTGATAACGGATGCCGCGTCTAGAGCTTCTCCGACAAGGAATACAGCCGGTATGAAACCTAGAGATGCACCTGCCGTAAACGGTGCCGCGATGACGCAGGCAGCAATTCCAACAATTGTTATCGTGAGTGCCAGCTTGTCCAATACTTCTCGCAGATGAAACAGGGCGTCCCAGATCTTGCCTTCGGATAGAGCTCTGACCATATTCAAGGCGTCGTCGGGTAGGTCGGCAATCCACTCGAAGATGTCCTTGAATCTTTCGCCGACCCAGGCTGCACCATCGCCGACCAAGCCTACAAGCGATTCGAGCAATCCGGGGTTCTCGAGGCTTCGAAGGTCGATGCCATCTATCTTGGTCACAGTCCCGTCGACCAACGCCTGCTCTTCGTCCCGCAGGGTGCCATGCTCCTTCCTCGACAACTCCAACTCGTCGCGCGCCGCAGTAGTCGATTGCTCACGAGATGAGACCACTGCCTCCTGGCTGGAGATGGAGGAGGCGAGGTCAGCGCGCCGCGCCTCGGCATCTTCAGAGCCCACTTCCGAATCAAGACCCCTCCGCTGGCTCTTCAGACGCGCCAGAAACGCGACGGCGGCCTGCTCTGCTCGTAGAGCGTCCTGCAGCTGGTTCCACCGGGTCTGTGCCCGGGCCAGCGCCTCGTCCGCCTTCTGTCGCAGGGCCTCCAGATCATTCCCGTGCGCCTCAAAGATCGCGCCGCCATCGGCCAGCACCTCAGGCAAGTCCTTCAAGCAGCCGTCGACGTCCCCAATCAGGTCGCGCAGCCCCTCAGCAGCCTTCCCCGACAAGTCATCAAATCCTGTGGTATTGATCTTGTTGAACTCATCGCGCACACCCGTAGCAGCTGTTTGGACCAAACTGACTTCCGCATAGGCGCACCTGTAGTCCCCAACTTCGCCCACCACAGGCTCATCAAGTTGAAGGAACTGCCACCAACTCATCGCGCGCCCCGCACAAGACCTTGACCATTGGATTCTAGATTCTTCTCAGTCTTCACCAGTTCCCTCGGACGTAAGCTTGCTGATAAGCTCGACCTCGATGTTCTTGAACGAATCCAGTATTGCCTGGCAGGCTAGGGCAGTAGCGTTCAGACCCTGCTGGAGGCTTTCCCGATGCTTGCTCCATTCGCCAAGATACCCACGGTAGGCGTCTGTGACCGCATCGTTGGGCGAGAACTCCAGTTCGGAGAGTTGTGAGCATTCCTCGAGCCCGTCCGCGGCGGTGCGGGCATGGAAGTACAAAGTCTCCAAAGTCGCATAGGCAACATGCACGACCTCAGCGCCGCTGGACATCCCCGCCAACTCCCTTTCCCGCGGTCTCCGCGCAGGCGCCATGGCACAAGTCAACACCGGACCGCATTCAGCTGTCAAGCCGAACAGCAGACAGAAGATCCGCCCATCCGGAAGAGGGAACGCTTCGGCCGCTGAAGGGACGCCACGTGCCCCACGACCGCCTATCCTTGTGTCGCCGGGGCTCGCCGCCCCCCGGTGTTCGGTCCGCCCCCAACCGCCGCTGGAGACACCAAGTGGTCGAAATGCCCGAGTATCTGCTCGAACGCTCGCGCTATCGCCGGGCTGGGCGGACCGGCGCGACGCTCTCAGCCGGTGGCGCCGCTTCCGGCCCGGCACGCCGCGCACCGTCACCGACGACGGCCTGCCGCCGCTGGGGGCTGCACAGCGGCGGTGAAGTCGCAGGTCTCGATTTGGGCGGGGCGGTCGTGATCGTCGCCTCGGACATCGGGGGAGTCTGCGCTGTGACCGAACAGGACCGACAGATGGCTAGAGCGGGGTTCGGTGGCCCTGGGTCGGCCGCTGGTCCACAGCCCGCTGACGGCAGAGATGCGGGGGACGACCATGGGCCTGTCATGTTTGGGAGTGATTCTGGATGAATGAGCTGCGATCTTTCGCTTCGACCGTTGGCGTGTTGCTGGTCCTCGGGTTTGCGATGGTCCAGCTCAAAGCGAGATTCATATATCTGTATGACAGGAGATTGCGAGCAATAGGAAAATTTGGGAGACTGCCTAGACGGAGTCGCCGTCCGCTGCGACAGTATTCTCGGATTATCTCAGTGTCAGATCGGATAGTTCGCCATGCGAGGATCATCACCGCGATATTCTGCAGCACATCGTTCTTGGTTCTGATAGTTTATGTCACGCTCAGGTTCTCGTCAGCAGATAGGCATGACATCGAATTGGACCTTTGGCTTTTTTTTGCGACGAACTTGACAGCGGCAACAGCGGGGCTCATGCTGCTCATCGTCCCAGAGCGTTGCAGAAGAACAAGAAACTATTTCACTATGACTATTTTCGCCATCCTATTGTTCTTGCCGGTTTATCTTGTGGGGATGCTAGATCCTTACGTCTGATGTCACCAGTTGCTTGATCCTTCGGAATGCGCATGGTCAGTCAGCCCGTATGTGGCGCCCCATTGTCGTAGGCTCAAGACACCTGGAGGCTGTTGGCGTGACGGAGCAGCGACGGCCCAAGAGCATCGTTATGAGCTTCGGTAGCGTGCAGGCTGTCAGGCTTCACCAGCTGTGCTCACCGCGCTATTCGTGGGGATGGTTGTCACGCCTTCACGACGAGCGTACCCGCCGCCTTGTCGTGCCAACCCTGGCGGGCTTTGTCCCATGTAAAGGACAGGTATATGACCAGTTGAAGCAGGGGAATGAAGCCGGCCACGCCGGGAATGATCGATCGGAGGATTGACTTGGTCCATCCGGGCACCAAGCCGTCGTCACCAACGACTTTGATGCGCGTGGCCATCTTGCCCACGGTCTGGCCCTTCATGGCGACCAGGACGGCCTCGTAAGCGAAGACAATCAACCCCGCGGTCAGCGCCGCAGCGATGAAGGCCAAGACAAGTGCAACTGTTTCGGCGTCCGTGAACGGATCTGCATTCTCGTCTGTGAAGTCTCCGTCGGCCATTCCTATCGCCAACAAGACAACTGCGATGAACGGGATGAGGGCGGCCGCGGTCATGATCGTCCAGTCGATGATCCTCGCGCCGAGGCGACGGCCGGGGCTTGCGAGTTCGACGCTCGCACCGGTGCCGAGGGTGGTCCACCCCGTTGCCGCTTGAGGGTGGACCGACGGGTCGGGCAGCGGCGGCGGCGGGTATGAGAATCTCGATTCATCGAGCGCCGGAGCCGGGGGCCTGTCGGACATGGGCGGCTCCTCGACCGGTAGGGCACGGGCGGTCCCAGTGACGGTAGCAGGCCCCGGGGGCGGTTCGGGGGTTGTTACCGCTGTCGGGGCGTGCTGTCGGGTCCGACCAGCCGTCCTTGCGACGCCGGTCGTGGAGGCGGTGTCACGCCTTCACAACGAGCGTTCCCGCCGCCTTGTCGTGCCAACCCTGTCGGTTCTCGTCCCACAGAAGGGAGAGGTCGACGACCAGCGAAAGGAAGGGCACGAAGCCGGCCAGGGCGCGAATGATCGATCGGCCCATTGACCTGCCCCATCCGGGCACCAGGCCGTTGTGGGCCCCTACGACCTTGATGCGCGTGGCCATCTTGCCCAGGGTCTGGCCCTTCGTGGCGATCAGGGTTACCTCATAGACATAGAAGATCACCCCCGCGAGCAGCACCAACACGACGAGAGCCAGCACTAGCACACCCGCTTCCTCGTCTATGGCTGTGTCTCCGTCGGCGATTCCTAGCGCCAACCCCACACCGAAGATCAAGAAGAGGACGCCCACCACACCCAGGATCGTCGAGTCGATGACCCTGGCGGCAAGCCGGTCGCCGGGGCTTGCGAGTTCGACTCTGTCGCCGGTGCCGAAGGTGGCCCATCTGATGCTGCCGGTGGCCCAGCCCGTCGCCGCTTGAGGGTGGATCGACGGGTTGGGCGGCGGGGGCGGCGGGTATGAGGACTTCGATTCATCGAGCGGAGGCGGAGGCCTGGTGGGCATGGGCGGGCTCCTCGACCGGTAGGGCACGGGCGATCCCAGTGACGTTAGCAAGCCGGGCCGGGTGCGGTTGCTGGGTCGTTGCGGCGGTTGGCAGTGGTGCAGGGGGTGGAGGTCTCTGTCGTTGGGACAGCGCGCCGGGTGCGGTTCGCTCGTGCGTGATGGGACTGATGCGCGCTGTCGGGCCAGCACTGGAACTGTTCGGCCGTCTGGGTGAGGCCGACGTTGAGTCCTGTATTGTTCGCGTTGCTCCCTCTACGCGGAGGAACTGTGCAGCAGCCAGCGGGCACGCACATCGAGAGGTTCCTGAGGCGCAATGCCTTCGGTGTTGTGTGGGCGGTCGTGCCCACAGCGTCCCCAGCGGGGCTTAGGTGGCTAAACGACCGGACGCGGGGGCGGGCTGTGAGGCTGTTCGTGGGGCGCTTCGCACCGGACACGACGGCCGGTAGCAGTCCGTCTCCGAGCATCGACCGTGAGCGCGCGGCCGCGTTCCTCGAACGCCCAGACGTGCATGTGGCGTCTCCGCTCTCGGGTGGGCGCCACGGTGGCAGTGCCAGCGTTTGGGCGGTGGTCCCGGAGCGTTCGTTGGGACGCGCCGCGGTGCTCGTGGGGGCCGGTGACCTGACCGAGGACAGCTTGCGGGCACCGGACGCCGTGTACGCCGAGGCGGCGTCCTCTGAGCATCGCCGCCTCGTCAGCGAGGTCCAGGCGATCCATAGCTCCGGTCGCATTGTCAACGAGGAGCTTGTGGCGCGGTTGGATCCGCGTCGCCCGGGCCCATCAGATGACGAAGCGACCGGCGAATCAATACCGCGCACTGTCACCTCCCGCGAATCTCCCGAGACGACGGCACGAACCTCCACAACGCCACGCGAGCGACCGCTCACACCCACCACAACTGGCACCGAACCCATCGATGCGCCTGTGGGGGACGGCACGCCGACCCCCACCGCTGCGCCTCGCGGTCATGTTCACTGGCCACCCGAGCCGAAGGCGGATGAGCCCGCACGACCCGACGCGCCGCCAGCCGACAAGAGGGCGCTCGAACCGCCCTCGGCTACGGGGAGCGGGCGCCGCCGACCTTGGAGGAGGTTCGTTGCAATCGGCTCCCTCGTGGCAGCCGTCGCGACAGTTCCCGTTCTGCTGGTCCTATTGGGCCTGCTCGCGGGCAATGTTCTTGAGTCGACTGTTGATCCATTCGAATCGGCTGTCGATCGATTCCCGGAAGGTTGCCCCTACATCACAGCCCAGGGGGACAGTGCGTGCCCGCTGCTGGACAGCCTCGACGGCTTGGACACCATATGCGACATGCTGCCGATGGAGGCTAGGCCCCTGCGCCTCGCGGGAGAGCACAACCCCAGCTATTTCAGCGCCACTATCGAACGTTCCGACCTGGTCTGCGCATGGGGACGATTCGGCAGCGAAGTGGCCGGAGTGTCGATCCCGACCGGAGACTTGCGCGGTTTGGGCCACCCGCTCTCAGATGGCGATGACATCCAGACCGACGATTGCCTCTTCGCGGTCTCTGGCCCGGACGGCTCCCCGCTCTTGTCCGATCTGGACTACAGCGACCGCTGGGAGAACTACCCCCTCATACGACTTCAGCCCGGCGACAAGATCCTCTCTCTCGCCTGCGACTGGGTCCCGGCGGAAACGGCGCGACCGGCCATGCCGAGCGGCAGCGATAACGGCTCGTACCCCCTCATCGTCGGCGTAGACCTCCCCGCCGGGCAGGAGCGCTTCGACTGCCCGTTCATGCTGTGGGAGTCGCCGCAGCTCCCGGACGGGCGGAACTGGGACGCGGCGCTGGACCCCGACAGCGGGCTGTCGCGCCCGTCGGGGACGTACTCTCTGTTCGAGGGTGACGTGGTCTGGCCCGACTGTGATGCCTTGGAGTCGGCGTGACCGTGGGCGACGGCGCGTTGAGTCCCGTCGCCGGTCTCGAGTTCCGGTTTCCTTGGCGGCCGTATCAGAGCCGGGTGCTGGCCGCTGTCGACCTGCATCTCGCGGATCGCAGGCTGCATGTGGTCGCCGCGCCCGGCGCGGGCAAGACGACGCTGGGTCTGGAGGTGTTCCGGCGTCTGGGCCGGCGCTGTCTGGTGCTGTCCCCGACTCGGGTCATCCGCGATCAGTGGATCGCGCGGCTGAAGGACTTCGTGGCCGACGACGATTGGCCGCTGCCGTGGACCAGCTTGGATCTCGACCGGCCCGGGTTCCTCACCTCGGTCACCTACCAGGCTGTGCACACTCGGCTTCGGGAGGCAGTGGCGGACGACGAGGAGGAGGAACTCGAGTACAGCGGCGAGGCGCCCGATGCCGACGAGGTCGATGACTTCGTCGAGCACCTTCGGGCCGCGATGGTCGATGTGCTCATTCTCGACGAGGCGCACCATCTGCGTGATGAGTGGTGGCGGGCGCTCACCCGGATCGTCGATCAGATCGAAGGGCTCACGCTCGTCGCGCTGACGGCCACGCCGCCCTACGACGTCACCAACCACGAATGGTCCAAGTACCAGGAGTTGTGCGGCCCCATCGATGAGGAGATCTCGATTCCGGAGCTGGTCCAGGCCGGCACCCTGTGCCCGCATCAGGACTTCGTCTGGCTGGTGAAGCTGTCCGGGGACGCGAGCGAGCGGGTCCGGCGTTACGACGACGCGGTGGCCGAGATCTGTGACGAGCTGAGGGAGAGCCCGGTGTTCGTGGCCGCGGTGAGCGCCCACCCCTGGCTGGCGGCCGCGCGGGCCGCTATTGCCGAGTCGGTGGAGGATCCGGAGGGTCCTCTCATGGATTCCGTGGATGCGGTCGCGGCCGAGGTGTTGGACGCACCGGAGCTGGCCTTCGGTCTGCTCATCCATCTCGCTCATCGCAAACAGCCGCTGCCTGGGGGGCTTCTTGCGCTGCTTGAGGTGGAGGCCGCAGAGTTGCCGGAGATGGACCGGCGCTGGTGGCAGGTGCTGGTGCACGGGTTCTTGTTTCACGCGAGCTTCGCTCTCGGCGCCGAGCACAAGGACTTCCGCGACGCGCTCACGAAGCGGCTGCGCGCCCAGGAGCTTCTGGTGCGGCGCGAGCTGAGACTCAACGAGTCGAGGCCAATCAAACGGATGCTGGCCATCGCATCGGAGAAGATCCAGGCCTGTGTGGACATCCACCGGCTTGAGCGCGGCGCCCGCGGTCAAGACCTCCGGCAGGTGATCCTCACCGACTACATCCGCGACGAGACAGGCACCCACAGCCTGCACGGAGGGCCCGAGTCCCTGGGCGCTTGGCCGGTATTTCGCGAGTTCCTCAGGCGCGGCGATGTCATCGACCCGCGGCGTGCGGCGATTCTCACCGGCCGACTCGCCAGCGTGCACCGTTCGCACCTGCCGCTGATCGAGCGCTCGTTAGAAGGGGAGAATCTGGAGTGGCGCGAGGCCCCGTTCCATCCCGACTTCGTGGTGCTCAACGCCAGTCTTCAGCTTCTCACCAAAGCACTAACCGCCCTGCTCGGCCAGGGCCATATCCACCTGCTGGTCGGCACCCGGGCGCTGCTCGGCGAAGGCTGGGACGCGCCCGCGGTCAACTCGCTGGTGCTCGCGAGCTTCGTCGGCAGCTTCATGGTCACCAACCAGATGCGAGGCCGCGCCATCCGCACCGACCGCGACAACCCCGACAAGATCGCGAGCATCTGGCACATCGCCGCCATCGACAACGACACCAAGATCGGTTTGGCCGATCTGGATGACATGTATCAGCGATTTGCCACATTCGCGGGTCTCCACGTGAGCCAGAATCGCATTGAGGGGGGTTTGAAGCGACTGTCGCTGCCGTGCGCTAAGGCATATGAACTCGGCCAGGTCAGCCGGATAGAGCCGGCCACCACCAACCACGAGATGCAACGCCGCCTCCGCGCTCTGCCGCTCACGGCAGACCGCTGGCATGAAGCCACCGCCGAGGCACTGGAGCATCGCAGCGTCCCTGCGGTGCAGACTGCACCGATCGAGGGCTTCGTGAATCTGCACTTCGCGGACACATTCAGAGCACTCCGGTTCCAGATACTGTGGGGAGCCATCATTACCGCCTGTTACCTCACTCCCTTTCTCTTGCCTATCGTCTACATCTTCCGGGTGTACGCGTTCATTCTGGGATTGGCCGCCTGTGTCGTATTTCTCAAGGCTCTGCCTGAGAGCATCAGCGCTCTTCGGTTGTGGTTGCGCCATCTGCCGGTCGACGGGAGTATCCGCCAGATCGGGCTCGCGCTTCGGGACGCCTTGTCCCAGGCGGATCTGATCAAGACGGACCCCCACCGGCTCTCGGTTCTCTGTGCAGAGACTCGCCTCCGCACTTTCGTAGTGTTTCTTTCAGGTGGCTCGTTCTACGAGCAATCGCTCTTCGCCGATTCCTTGAACGAGCTGCTGGGTCCAGTCAAGAGTCCACGTTATCTCATTACCCGCGAGGCGCATGGGAAAGTCGACTATCACGCGGTGCCCTCAGTGCTAGGTGTGCGAAAGGATTCGGCCAATCATCTCTACCAGGCCTGGCTGACGCGGGTGGGCCCGAGTGAGCTCATCTACACCCGCCACCGCGGGGGTCGCGAACTCTTGCTCAAAGCACGGGCCCGGACCTTTGCCAACAACTACGTCAACAAGACGGAGCGAGTTGACCAATGGCAGTGACAATCGCGGGCACGTAGATCCGGCTCCGTCTCGGCGTCCCATATGTGCGTCGGGCGTCGCGTCCTGGCGCGGCGACTCCACCAATGGGAACGTATACCCGAGCCATTCAAGCGCCATGGTCGCGCCGGACTTCTCCTCCCCTCCGGTCTCGCCGTGCCGCGACGGTCTCGCCGTGCACCCTCGCGACCTTCTCGAAGCCCGACGGGTTCTCCACCGCAGCCGCGCCGGGCGGCAGCAGCACTATGTCACCCCGCACAGAACAGATTCGGGTAGCTGATCTTTCCCCGGATGGCCTGCTAGCCGTCCTTGCTGAGGTCGCGAATCTCCCTCCGTCGCAGCCCGTCCCCGAGGTACGTTCGCACTACCCTTCGTTGGCTTGGCACGCGTTCATGATGTCCATGAACTCCTCTTGGCTTATGGTGTCGGCGAACACTGCCAAGAGGTCGACCTGATCAACCAAGCACATCGCCGCCGCCTCGGAGACGCTACTAGCGACCAACTCGGTGATGAGCAACTGCGCCATCGCATCCACTAGACAGTCATCATCGAACAATAGGAGCGCAGCCGGCCCGCTCATTTCGACATCGAACAGTGAGAAGCGCAAAACTCCCCGCGCGAAGTCGTCGGTCGAAATTGCTACGAGCATGCACTCAACGATTTCGGGGGGATTGCCTGCAGCTTCTAAACCCTCCATCATCTCCGTAGACAGATCACCCCAGTTGACGCAATCCTTCGTGTTCTCTACCACTACCTCCGCCTCGGCGTCGGTTAGAACATCAAGCGGAATTCCATCGAATCGCACACCGTCTGCGAACACGGGAACGAGTTCCCGCAGCCGCTCGTCACTGAAACTGTCCAAGAACCCGTCGGAGACACAGCGAAGGGCAGCATCGCTCACCTCGATGTCGGCTAGCGCATCCGTTGCAACGTACGTGCGCAGGACTTCTCCAATCGCCTCGCGGGCATCGACGAGCTCCTCTGCCTCCGACGAGGCACCGACGTCAGCAGTCTCGTCATCGAACTCCTCTGCCTCCGACGAGGCACCGACGTCAGCAATCTCGTCATCATCACCTCCGCAAGCGGCAACCAGGAGGGCCAATACGGACAAGACTGCTATGGCGCGGCGTCTAATGGTCGAACAATAGCAAGAGCTTGACCCTTTGCTGTCCCGAGTCATCGTTTCTGAGCCTGCGCGAAGTCTTCTGGCCCGGCATCGACAGCATCCACGCCTGGTGCGTGGGGATGTAGGCGCGTGATGCGTGTAGGCCGCCTGCCGCTTCGGTTGGCACTGCCAGGATCTGCTGGGCTGACGGCCGACCGCGGTCAGGCCCAACAGAGGCGTGATCGCGTGTTGGGTCCCGAAGTCGGCGGCCGGCCGCGGAATGCACTGTCGTCGACCAAGAACTCAGTCATGATCACCGGTTCATCTCCGTCGCGCATCGGGCCCGTTTGAAATCGCGGCGCAACTCGGCTACCTTCACCGTCACAACTCAAACGTGAGGCTTGTTGAACGCGGTGAGACTCGACCTTGTGAGAAGGCGCGCAGTCGCAGGGGGCGCAGAGCCCCCGGGGCTTGAGCCGCCGCGCGCGGGCGGGCCTGCTCGGTTTCATGGCCCTGTGGTTGTGGACGCCGGTTCGCTGTTGGCACACAGGCAGCGTCAATGATGGCCGGCCGCCTGTGGCTTCTCGTCACAGTTCTCGCTTCGTGCTGTGTTGTCCTGGCTGCTTGCGGGCAGCCCCAGCCTGGCCCTGTCCCACAAGATGGCGCCGAGCTTGACATGTCAACTGCGAACTCCACCACCACGACGACACCGCCGGCCACGACCACGGCGGCCACCACCGCGACGACACCGCCGGCCACGACCACGGCGGCCACCACCGCGACGACACCGCCGGCCACGACCACGGCGGCCACCACCGCGACGACACCGCCGGCCACCACCACGGCGGCCACCACCACGACCACGACACCGCCGGCCACCACCACGGCGGCCACCACCGCGACGACACCGCCGGCCACCACCACGGCGGCCACCACCGCGGCGGCCATCACGACACCGACAACTACGACACCGGTGGCCACTACCGCGGCGGCCATCACGACACCGACAACTACGACACCGGTGGCCACCACCGCGGCGGCCACCACCACGACCACGACACCGCCGCTGGAGCCTGAGGGCGGGCATCCGCCCAGGCCTTCGGCGGGCGTGGTGCCGCGCCAGTTGGCGTGGTGGGACTATCCGACGTGCAGCTCTGGCCCGCCGTGGCCCTCGGACTGCTATCCGCCCTCGGAGTGGGAGACCCCCCAGGACCTCTCAGACTGCTTTCAGCCTTTCCCAGAGGAGGGCATCGGAGGGATCTGCATCTCACGGCGCCCGCCTGAGGTTCCCCGCCAGACACAAGACGTGGTCGACTGGACCCAGTGGTGCACGTCGGCGTGGCACCCGCTGTCTTGTGAGAGCCTGTTGTTCGAGATGAAGTGGTCCCTGGACCATCTCGGCGCGCATCCTTGGTGCGTGCTGCAGCAATACGTCGACCGTGTCGTTGCGGCCGACCTGTTGTGGAGCCAGGGCTACGAGAGCCCGCCCGCTGACTTCATCAATCGCCACGGCTGGCATCTTTGCCCGACCGTCATCGACCCCGGAATCCCCGAAGACCCGTGGGTGCGCCTGTCTGAGACCGGCATCACCCTCGCCGAGCAGTGCCGGATCGTGCTGCCCGCCGACATCGAACTCGAGAACTCCCCAGAATTCCTCAGCGACACTGTCCAGCGTTTCGGCTCGGACTGCGACGCCTGGGCCCGATGGGTCGAGAACGATGCTGATGAGTACTGGCGCGACTGCAACCGCTCGGCGCGTCTGGCCGAAGAATGGATGGAACACCACTACTCCAAACCCGAACTCTACTTCCCTGTCGATTGCTGAAGTCCATGTACAGAACATCCACACGCGCCAACCCCACCCACAGCCGCAGGCACAGACATGGTGCCTCCCCTCGTTGACCGGTCACCTCGATTGGGAGGTAGCCATGTCAACGATGCAGGAAGAGCGGTTGAGCATCCCCGCGAATCGTGGAGACATCGTCTATGAGGAGACGCTATGTCACAGCCACGTCGAAGAAGACCGTGGAGTCCTCCATGGTGCGCCAGGGCCTGCAAGGACGCTCCCCCAAGCGCCGCCGACGGGCCCTGACCCGCCCCGACAAGGCGGCCGCGCCGGTGTCGGACCTGCTGCGGCGCGACTTCACCGCCCAGGGCCCGACCACAAGTGGGTAGGCGACTTCAAGCAGATCGACACCGACGAGGGACCCGTGTTCCTCGCCACTGTCGAGGACCTGTACTCGCGGCGCATGCTGGGCTTCGCCCAGTCCGACTCCCACCCCACGGCGCAGCTCGCCACCGACGCGATCAACATGGCCGCCGCAGCCCGCGGCGGCGACGTCGCAGGGGTGATCTTCCACGCCGACAAAGGCTCCCCAATACACCTCAGACGCTTTCGCGGCGGCCTGCCGCCGGCTCAAGATCACCCAGTCGATGGGACGCGTCGGCTGCGCACTCGACAACGCCGCAGCCGAGTCGTTTTTCTCCACCCTCGAACACGAACGGATCTCACGGCGCCGCTACCCGGACCCGAGACCAGGCACGAACCGACATCACCGCCTGGATCGACACCTGGTACAACCGGCGACGGCTCCACTCCACCAACAACATGACCAGCCCAATAGAAGCCCAATAGAATACGAACTAGCCAACGCAGCCTAACCAAACCCTCCACGATTCGGGGGGAAGCTCACCCTACGCCAACAGCTGCGAGCACTGTCCCAGCTTCCGCACCGACGCCGCGTCGGTTGCCGTGCTCGCCGCGCAGCGCGTCGACACCGAAACACTCATCGCCGACGCCCAGACCCGAGGCTGGATCGACGAAGCCGACCGGCACCGACGCCTCCTCGACCGCCTCGACACCCTCATCGCCCAAGCCCGATGATCGCCAACCTCCAAGCCGTTGAAGCCGCTTGCGCCAACCTCCTCCTCGACACCCTCACTCCGACCTGATTCGCGAAGAGCCGGTTTAGAGGCAGCGCGGGTAGGCGAGCGAATCCGGCACATACGGGCGCGGCCGTGGCCCGAGCGGCCCGTGAGCGCAGCGAACAAGAGCGGGAAACACCACCCTGCACCG
>LXNJ01000543.1_pt1 | contig 25901 bp, 19 predicted proteins | sample 809081 | NCBI WGS metagenome assembly LXNJ01 (sample SAMN04870510, study PRJNA318959) | sponge metagenome | biome: sponge; feature: marine sponge reef; material: water | host: Petrosia ficiformis | place: Greece: Milos, Mediterranean Sea | collected 2013-05-29 | depth 5-7 m | reverse complement strand
CACCGTCATCTTCAGGATAGGCGAGGCCGACGGCGGTCTTGTCGGGAGTTTCGACTCGCCGGATCAGGGCGCCTTCGACATCGCCATCAGTTCAATCCGTGCGACGGCAGGCGATGGTGCGGACTCCGTTTTCATCGAGTCCCAGGCGGTGCAAGGCAGCTTCGCGGGTGAGCTGAGTGAAGATCGGATGAAGATCGTGGGGACTTGGAGCCAGGGGATCGAGCTGCCTCTGGAGCTCGTCCGCCAGCCGAACGACGAATCGCCCGCAGCGGCCCGCGACGGCTTCGTCCCGCCTGCCCGCCACGAGTGAGCGACTCGACGGAAAGTTCGGGTCGAGGAAATTCGGGTCGGTTCCGCCGGCTGCTCCTTGTCGCCGCCGCCGGGTGGGTCGCGGGCTGTTCCGATGCCGGCGGCGATCCGCCGGTCGAGGTCGAAGATCCGGCGGCGGCCGAGGCGGCTCGGCGCTTCCTGGCGGTGGCTGCGGCCGAAGACGCCCGTCCCCGCTCCGGTCCCGAACTCGACCTTCTCCTCGCTGCGGCGGAGGGCGGCGACCGCTCGCTTGCGGACTCTCTCGCCAGACAGGTCGCGGTGCGCGCGCTTGGCCGGCTGGAGGAACCCGATCACCTGGAGGTCCTGACCGGATACCTGAGCGACGCCGATCCCGACCTGCGCGGACACGCGGCGGACGCGGTCGCCCAAGCTCTGCATCGAGGTGACGGATCGGCGGCCCTGGATCCGCTTCTGGAGCGGGTCGGGTCGCGTGCCGGAGGCGCGAAGGAGGAGGATGCGCGGGTTCTCGGCGTGCTTGCGAGATCGCTCGGGCGCCTCAGTGTCGGTACGGACGATAAGCTGCGCGTCCGGGACGTGCTGGTCGGCATGGTCCGGGACGGGAGCGAGCCGGTTCCCGCAGCCCAAGCGAAGGGCGCCCTTCTCGGGCTCGAGGCGCTCTCCCGAGCGGGGGTGCCGTTCGACGACGACGCCTTGGCGCGGCTGGGCGAGCTGACCCTCTACGGCCTCCTCGACGAGGCTCCCGAGCCGGACGCGGGTCGGGTGCGCGCACTGGCCGTGACTATTCTCGACCGGTTGGACGGGCTCGATCCGATTCGGTTGGAGCCGGCTCTGAGGGATCCGGCCACCTCGGTGCGGATCGCCGCAGCTCGGGCGATCCGGCGAGCGGGAGAGAACGCTCGGAACGAACTCATACGCCGTGCTCTCATGGACCCGGCGGTGGGCGTGCGGGTGGCCGGGATGAGGGCGGTGGCCTCGGGGCCGAAGGACGAGCTGGCCTGCGTCAGACTCTTTGCCGGAGCGGTGCAGGAGAGGAGCCGACCGGTAAGGCTCATAGCCCTGGAGGCCCTCGCGGAACCTTGTCCCGAACCGGACGGACAGCTTCGCGTTCTCCTCGGGGCGGCCGCGGAGTTCGGCCCGGAGACCCGGGACGACTGGCAGGTACCCGCTCGCGCCTTCGTTTCGCTGGCGACCTACGCGCCGGAACACGCCGAACGCCTCTTCTCCGCCTTCGCCGAACATGACAACGAACTCGTACGCGTCGAAGCCGTGCGGGCGGCCCGAGCGCTCTCGGACACGAGCTTCCTCAGGCGAGCCGCGCTTCGGGATCCCGGAGCGAACGTCCGCACGGCCGCTCTCGAGTCCCTGGCCGCTCTCGGCGCCCTCACGCCCGAGCTCGTCGTCGCCCAGCTCGCGCTCGACGACCCGCAGCTCCTCCTGGTCGCCAGTCGCCTTCTGACGGGGATGGCGCAGGATGGCGAAGCTCCTGGAGACGCCATGGCCGACAGCGTCGTCGCCGCGTTAGACCGGATTTCGGCGGAGGGTCGGGAAACCTGGCGCGACCCTCGCATGGGACTGCTCGACGCCCTGGCGGCTCTGAACGCCGCCCGGCTCTCACCCCGGTTGACGCCCTACCTGAACGACTACGATCCTGCGGTCGCCCAGCGCGCGGCCGAGCTGCTCGACCGCTGGAACGGTTCGGACGATCACGTCGCGGCCCCGGAGCCGCCGGTGCGACTGCCCCTACCCACCGTCGACGAGCTCAGGGAGCTTGAACGGTCTTTCGTGGTCCTGCACATGCGCAGGGGAGGCGTGATCGTGATCCGGCCGCTGCCTCATCTCGCCGTAACGAACGCGCATCGTTTTGCAAAATTGACGCGAGCTGGGTATTTTGACGGCCTGACCTTCCATCGGGCCGAGCCCAACTTCGTCATCCAGGGCGGATCGCCCGGTGCCAACGAGTACGCCGGAGACGGCCCCTACACGCGGGACGAGGTCGGCATGCTCCCCCACTGGCGCGGTACGGTCGGGCTCTCGACCCGAGGTCGGGACACCGGCGACGCCCAGATCTTCATCAATCTCACGGACAACGTTCGCCTGAACCACGACTACACCATCTTCGGCATCGTGACGGCCGGACTGGAGGTGGTCGACGAGGTGGTGGCGGGCGACGTTATCGAACGGGCGGAGGTGGTCTCGGCGGACCGCCTGCGGCCCGACCCAAGAAGCTAATCCAAGAGAGGCTGACACATGGAATACACGGCAGGCAGGCCCTGGTACCTCAAACTCCACTGGCAGGTGCTGACGGCGATGCTCCTGGGGGTGGGCGTCGGCTTGCTCTTCAAGGAGAATGCGGGTTGGGCGCTGGGATGGATCGGCGATCTCTTCATGCGCCTGCTGAGGATGATCATTCACCCGCTCGTCTTCGCCTCCATCGTGACGGGCGTGGCCTCCATCGCCTCCGGGCGGGCCGTGGGCAGACTCTTCTCGAAGACGCTCGGCTACTACCTGCTGACAAGCTTCCTCGCGGCTTCCACCGGTCTCCTCATGGTGAACCTGTTGCGCCCGGGTGACAACGCCAACATGGAGGAGGCGGACCAAGCCAACCGGGACCTCGCGAGCCTCGACGACCGCGGTATCGGCGAGATCCTCATGGAGATCGTCCCCAGCAACTTCTTCGAGGGTCTGGCGAGTGGTTCGATGCTCCAGATCATCTTTTTCTCGATCGTCTTCGGCATGGCTGTCGCCTCCCTGCCCGACGCCGCCGTGAAGCAGAAGCTCACCGGCTTCTTCGACGCCTTGTTCCAAACGATGGTCAAGCTCACCGGGACGATCATCAAGTTCATACCCATCGCGGTTCTGGCTTTGATCGCAAGCATGGTGGGAGAGACCGGCTTCGACCGGTTCGAGCCTCTTGCCAGGTACTTCGTAACGGTATTAAGCGGCCTCAGCATACACTTCGTCATCACCTTGCCGCTCGTCCTCTGGCTGCTGGGCAGGATCAAGCCGTGGGTGCATCTGGCCAACATGCGCAATCCGCTCGTCCTGGCTTTCTCGACGAGCTCTTCGGCGGCGACCCTGCCGGTGACCATGCGCGCGGTCGAGGATCGGGTCGGCGTCTCCAAGAAGGTGTCGTCGTTCGTCCTCCCCATGGGGGCGACGGTCAACATGGACGGTACCGCCGTCTTCGAGTGCGTGGGCGCGCTCTTCATCGCGCAGGTGCTGGGCATCGAGATCGGGTTCGGCCAACAGGTCATCGCGGTGTTCACCGCCCTGCTGGCCTCCATAGGAGCGGCCGCGGTGCCCTCCGCCGGACTGGTGATCATCTTCATCGTTCTGGAAGCGATCGGCCTGCAGGGCGACCAAGTGAACGCGATCGTGCTGACGATGCTCGCCATCGACCGTCCGCTCGACATGGTCCGTACGGCCGTCAACGTCTACAGCGACTCGTGCGGCGCGGCGATCATAGCCCGCTCGGAGGGCGAGGAGGGAGTCGACGCCGAAATCCGCTGAACCGGCCCCGCTAATTTCTCACACCGGTCTTCGGAGCGATGAAGGTAGGACTGACCGGGTTTCCGGGGTCGGGCAAGACCACGGTCTTCAACGCCATGACCGGGCTCGCCGTGCCGGTCGGGTTCGGCGGAGAGGTCCATTTGGGGACGGCGCGGGTGTCGGATCCCCGGATCGCCCGACTCTCGGCCCTGTACAGGCCCAAGAAGACCACCTTCTCCGAGGTGACCTTCTGCGACATCCCCGGAGAACACGGTTCCGAGCGAACCGGCCTCTCGCCTAGGACCCTGCAGCGGCTTCGGGAGCAGGACGCCCTCTGTCTCGTGAGCGGAGATTTCTCCGAAACCGACGAGTCGACCCCGGTCGCCGACCTGACCGCCTTTCACGAAGAATGCCTGCTGGCCGATCTCGATATCGCGTCGCGACGGCTCGAACGCCTGAGAAAAGAGCGGGGCCCACCGCTCGAGGTCGGCACCTTCGAACGCGCCGTCGAGGCCCTTGAAGACGAACAGCCGCTGCGCTCTCTCGGGGACGACGAGCTGCACCGTAGCTTTCTCAAAGGCTTCGGGATGCTCACCGACCGACCGCTGCTCGCGATCGTGAACGTCGAGGAGAAAAGGGCTGCGGAACCGCTCGATCCGACCGTGGAGGCCGAGCTTTCCCGTCTCTTCGCTCGCGGTATGGCGCTCTCGGCCAGCGTGGAATCCGACATCGCCTCGATGCCGAGCGAGGAGCGCGACGAATTCCTCGAATACATCGGCGTCGAGGAGTCCGCCCTCGACCGCTTCATTCGCCTCGCTTACGACACCCTCGATCTGATCTCGTTCTTCACTGTGGGGCCGGACGAGGTCCGGGCATGGCCGATCCGGAGAGGGACCGCTGCCAAAGCCGCCGCCGGAACCATCCACTCGGACCTGGAGCGGGGCTTCATCCGGGCGGAGGTCACTCCGTGGGACGATCTGCTCGAGTGCGGCTCGGAGGCCGAGGCGAAGAAGGCGGGCCTGATGCGGGTCGAAGGCAAGTCCTACGTGCTCGTGGACGGCGAGGTCATGCACGTGCGCTTCAACGTGTGAGAGGCTGAGGACCCGGTTCGCCTGGCAGACCGAGGCCCGAACAGTCTCGAAGCGCGCTCGCGAATGCGCTGGCCGACGCCTGCCCTGGCCTTGAACGAAGCGGAGCGGACCGAGGTATTCGAAGTGCTGTGCTCGCCCCGCTTTTGCGATCGCGCGGGGGTTTCGGTCGCCGTTCACGCCGCTGTGGCAATGCCGAATCTGTCGCTGCGATCGCGCTATTTCTGTCTCTAAGAGCGCGCCGAATCTGCCGCTCTCCCCTTCCACACATTCTTCTTGAACGCTATTATCCGTCGACAACCGACGATCCGTTGCGCCCGTGAGGAACCCACATGACCTATCATCCGAGAATCGTGGACGGTGAGTTGGCGGAGCGCCTGCAGGCCACGGGCGCGGTGGTGATCGAGGGGCCCCGGGCTTGCGGAAAGACCACCACGGCAGGACAGATCGCCGCTAGTGAAGCACGGCTCGACATCGACGAGGTCGCACGCCGCCTGGCCAGTCTCGAGCCTGCCCGCGTCCTGATCGGTGACGTGCCGCGGTTGATTGACGAATGGCAGCTGGAACCGGCGATCTGGAATCATGTGCGCAGGGCGGTGGACGACCGGCGCCTCCCGGGTCAATTCATCCTTACCGGATCCGCGGTGCCCGCAGACGACGCGACCCGGCACGCGGGAGCCGGTCGGCTGACCCGGCTTCGCATGCGTCCACTCTCGACCTTCGAGCTGGGTCATTCATCCGGCGAAGTGTCGCTGGCGGGCCTCCTGGACGGTGCGCGTGCCCACGCGGGCAGGTCGGTGATCCGCCTCGACGATCTGACCGAGCTGATCTGTGTCGGCGGCTGGCCGGTCAATCTGGGCCGCACCACCGAACAGGCGCTCCGCGCCAACAGGGACCACCTTGACGAGATCCGTCGCCTGGACATCGCCAACGGGGACGGCAAGAGGAGGGATCCCGTGCGCGTGGGCATGCTCCTGCGGTCGCTGGCGCGCAACGTCGCGACCCCGGCCGCAACCGCAACCCTCGCCTGCGACACCGGCGAAGGGGTGTCCGCCATCCGGGAACACACGGCCGCGGACTACCTCAGGGCACTGGAACGGATCATGATCGTGGAAAACCAGCCGGCCTGGCCCACGCACCTGAGATCGAGGTCGGTGCTGCGGAACAAGCCGGTCCGGCACCTCGCGGATCCGTCGCTTGCCGCAGCCGCCGTTCGCGCGTCGCCCGCCCGTCTGCTCCGCGACCTCGACTTCCTGGGGCTTCTCTTCGAGTCGATGGTCGTACGCGATCTGCGGGTCTATGCTCAGGCGGCCGACGCGGAGGTCTTTCACTACCGCGAGAAGGGCGGGCTGGAGGTGGACGCGATCGTGCAGGCCAACGACGGACGGTGGGCAGCGTTTGAGGTGAAGCTGGGTGAGGGAAGGGTGGATGAAGGTGCTCGCAACCTCCTCCGGCTCGCCGAGAGGGTGGATGTGGGGCGGATGGGCGAGCCGGCGGCTCTGGGGGTGATTGCGAGTAGCGGGTATGGGTATACGCGGGAGGATGGGGTAGGGGTGATTCCTGTGGGGGCGTTGGGGGCGTGAGGTCGGCGGGTTCGAAGCTCTCCGACGCCTTCGACATCGCGGAGAGGCGGCCGGCAGGGACCGCCCGCTTTGACTTTCAGCAGCCGGACACTACCTTACGGGAACCGACCTTCCAACCCCACCGACACCCAACCCACATGAACAGACGTGGATTCGTCACCACCGGCGCGGCCGGACTTGTAGGCGCTTCGACCTCCGGCGCCCTTCTCGGCACTCTAGCAACTCCCGGCCCCGCTCGGGCTCTGGCGACGCAGCCGGACGAGACGATCCGCCTCTCCAGCAACGAGAACCCTCTCGGACTCTCGCCGAAGGCCCGCGAAGCGGCCGAGGCCGCACTCGACCTCGGGAACCGCTACCCGCACGCCCACGTGCCGCCGCTAAGGGAGGCGCTGGCGGCGTACGTCGGCGTGAAGGACGAGAACCTAGTCCTCGGGGCGGGCTCGACCGACCTGCTGCAGATGACACTTCAGGCCTACGCCGGCTCCAACGTGCCGCTCGTGATCGCCCAGCCGACCTTCGAGGACGTTTCGAGCTACCAGGGGCCCTTCGACTACGAACTGACCCCAGTCCCGCTGACCGACGCGCTGGCGCACGACGTGGGACGGATGCGCGAGATCGCGGACCGTAGGCGACGCCCGTCGATCGTCTACTTCTGCAACCCGAACAACCCGACGGGAACGATCACGAAGGCCTCCGAGATCGACGCCTGGATCGCGGACGCGCCGGAGACCACGCTCTTCATCATGGACGAGGCGTACGTCGAGTACGTGACCGATCCCGATTTCGAGTCGGCGCTCAAGTGGATCGACAGCCGTCCCAACGTCGTCGTGGTCCGGACCTTCTCAAAGATCTTCGGCATGGCCGGAATGCGGTTGGGCTACCTCGCCGCGCACCCCGACACTGCGGAGAGGATCGCGGAGTTCGTCGCCAAGAGCAACGTGAGCATACCGACGCTCCACGCCGGGCTCGCCTCCCTCCAGGACGACAGCCTGGTGGCTCGCAGCCAGGAGGTGAACGAGGCCGCGAAGAAGATCGTGACCGACACGTGCCGCGAGCTCGGACTCGAGACGCTCCCGACCAACACGAACTTCCTGATGCACAGGATCAACGGCGACCTCCGTACCTACATCGGGAGGATGAGGGACGCGGGTCTTCTGGTGGGCAGGCCGTTCCCGCCCATGCTCGAATGGAACCGACTCTCGTTCGGTCTGCCGGAGGAGCAGGGTCGTTGGGCCGAGACGATCCGTTCGTTCCGTCAGAAAGGATGGGTCTAGCCGAAGCGCCGCACGCGGCTGCTACAACGCTCTCGGCGCTCGCGCGCGTTTCGTTGCTGACTGCCCGACCACCTCGTCGATCTCCGCCTCGGTCATCCCGACCTCGGCCAGGACCTCCCGGGTGTGCTCGCCCAGCCGGGGGGCGGGACGGCGGGTACGTCCTTCGTCGGCCCCGGAGAACTTGACCGGGCAGCCGATCCCCTTCACCCGCCCGGCCACCGAATGCTCGGTCTCGACGAGCATGCGGGTTTCGGTCTGCTCGTTCGCCAGCATTTCCGGGATGGTGGCTACCAGGCCGGCGGGTACTCCGACGGTCGCCAACGCCCCCAGCCAGTGTTCGCTGCTGCGCTCCCGCACGATGGGCGAGAGCAGGTCGATCAATTCCTCCAGGTTCTCCATCCGCCGCTCGTTGGTCTTGAAACGCCGGTCCTCGGCGAGTTCGGGAACGCCGAGAGTCTCCACGAGTCGCCGCCAGGTCTTCTGGTTCGAGGCTCCGATGTTGATCCAGCCGTCCGAGCTCCGGAAGGCCTGGTAGGGAGCGGTTAGCGGGTGGGCGCTGCCCAGCGGACCGGGAGCCGAGTCGCCGCCCAGGGCGATCGCCGACTGCCAGTAGGTGTGGATGATCCCGGCCTCGAAGAGCGAGGTGTCCACGCGCCTCCCTCGCCCGGTTTCACGCCGCTGGAACAGCGCCGATACCGCTCCCAGCGCCGCCAGCGCCCCGGCCGTGATGTCGGTCACGGGTCCACCCACCTTCACCGGCGGTCGTCCGGATCCCTCGCCGGTTATCGACATCAGGCCGGCGTATCCCTGGGCGATCAGGTCGAACCCACCCAAGGGCGCCAGCGGTCCGGTGCGCCCGAATCCGCTTATCTGGCAGTAGACGAGCCGAGGCCAACGAGCCGACAGCTCCTCCCAGCCGTACCCCATGCGCTCCATCGTGCCGGGGCGGAAATTCTCGATCAGGACATCCGAGTTCCCGACGATGCGCAGGAACGCCTTCCGGCCCGCATTCCCTTGCAGATCCAGCGCAACGCCGCGCTTGCCGCGGTTGAGCATCATGAACGCCGCGGACTCGCCGTTGACGGTCGGGGGCGCGAAGCCCCGGGTCGCGTCTCCGTCCGGAAGCCGCTCGACCTTGACCACCTCGGCCCCGAGATCCGCGAGCATCAGCCCGCACACCGGGCCGGCCATCACGTGACCGAGCTCGACCACTCGGACGCCCGCTAGCGGAGGCGTCACCAACGCCCCTTGTCGGCCTGAGACGAAACTCGCACAAGCGCCGAGAGCGGCGACGCGCAACGTCCGACGTGGATGCAGCGTCGCTCTGCCGCGGGCGGCCTTCTCCGCAGACCGCTACGCACCGGTGAACTCCGGCTTCCGCTTCTCGACGAAGGCCGCTCGCCCTTCCGCGTGGTCCCTGGTCGCGAACGCCTCGAGCGGTTCGTCCAGCTCCTCGGCGCTCAGCTCGACCTTGCCGGCCACCTGATCGATGAAGCGCTTGTGCCAGCGATTCACCAGCGGGGCGCCGGCGGATATGCGTTCGGCGAGGGCCAGGCCGCACCCAGCCACCTCGGCGTCCGGACATACCGCCGTCACTAGGCCCATCGCACGGGCCTCCTCCGCCCCGATCAGATCGCCCGTGAGCAGGATGTGCGACGTCCAGGCCCGGCCCAGCAGCTCCACCAACGGCCGCAGCTCGGCGTGAGCCATGGTGAGCCCGAGGCGGTTGACGGGCGCCCCGAAACGACTCGACTCACCGCATATGCGGATGTCGCAACAGGCGGCGATTTCGAGCCCTCCTCCCACGCAGAGCCCCTCCACGACGGCGAGCACGGGATGCGGGCAGTTCCGCACCGCCGCGAGCCCGCCCGCGATCGCGTCCGAGTAGGCGCGCACATCCGCCATCTCCTTGCGCTGGCGCTCGAAGGCCCGGATGTCGGAGCCCGCCGAGAACGCGCGTCCGCCCGCTCCCGAGAGGAGGACGCAGCCGACCTCGGTCCCCTGAGCCGCCAGTTTCCCGAATACGCGCTCCAACGCCCGCCAGCCTTCGAGGTCGAGAACGTTGTGACGCCCAGGACCGTCGAGCACCACCTTCCGAACCCGCCCCGCGGACTCCTCTCGAACGGTCGCGGCGGTGCGCTCGGGTCCGTCGGTCACGTGCTCGGGCACCGGTCGCTCACCGATAAATGAGGTCGACGAGGCCCATCGGCACTGCGGGCACGTAGGTCACGAGAGCCAGCACCAGGACGAGCACGGCGATGAAATTGAGGTTGACCTTGCCGACCTCCCAGATGTCCGCCTTGGCCACCGAACAGGCGGTCACCAGCACCGAGGCCACCGGCGGGGTCTGCTGGCCGATGCCGAGATTGAGGGCGACGACGAGGCCGAAGTGCACCGGATCGATCCCGGCGGCCGTGACCAGCGGCATGACGATGGGGACGACCAGGATGATCGCCGCCGCCGAGTGGAGCACCAGGCCAACAAGGAGGAAGAACGCGTTGAGCAGGAGCAGGATCGCCCAGCGGTCCTCGGTCATTCCCATGATCGCCGTCGCGACGCCCTGCGGCACCCGCGTCTCGGTCAGGTAGTCGCCCAGAAGGGCCGACGCAGCCACGAGCAGCATGACCACCGCCGTCTGGGTCGCGCCTTCGATCACCGCCTTCCGCAAAGCCGACCAGTCGAGCTCCCGGTAGACAGCTCCCCCCACGACGACCGCTGCCAACACGGCCAGTCCAGCACCCTCGGTCGCGGTCACCCACCCCGCGAAGATGCCGCCGAGCACAATCAGCGGCAGGATCAGCGCCCAGGCCGCGCGCCTGAAGGTCATGACGACCCTCTTCCAGCGAAACCGTCGCGCGCGCTTGATACCGTAACGCTTCGCGAGCAGCCATGCGATTCCCATGAAGAGCGCCCCGCCGAGCACGCCCGGCACGATGCCGGCCACGAAGAGCTGGACCACGGAAGCGTCGGCCATGACCGCGTATATTATCATCGGGATCGAAGGGGGAATGATGACCGCCAGGGTCGCCGACGAGGAGGTCACCGCTGCGGAGAAGGCCTTGGAATACCCCCGTCTTCTCATCTCGGGAATGAGGATCGACCCGAGCGCGGCAACGTCCGCCACTGCCGAGCCGCTGATCTCCGCGAAAAAGAGCGAGGTCGAAATCGACACCATGGCGAGACCGCCGCGCACGAAGCCGACGAGGGCGAGGGCGAAGTCGATCAGCCGCCGCGAAATTCCCGAGCTGTTCATTATCGCCCCCGCCAGAATGAAGAGCGGGATGGCGATGAGCGGGAAGCTGGTCGATCCGGTATACATGACCAGCGCGACGTTGGGCAGAGCGTCGAATCCCCCTGGACCCAGCACGAGCGCGAGCACGGCGACCGCGCCCAAGGCTATGGCGATCGGGACGCCCAGGAGTATGAAGAGGAGAAGGAATCCGCCGAGGGCCAGGAGGCTCACGCCCGCTTACCCGAGTCGGGGCCACCTGCCAGCCTCAGGATCTCGGCCAGGATGAAGAGCGCCCCGCTCACCGGGATCACCGACTGCACGACGGACTGCGGTACCTGGGGCAGCGAGGTCAGCGTGATTCCCGAAAGCGAACCCGTGACCAGCACCCCGGCGTAGGTGAGCACCGCCAGAAAAGCGAAGACCACCCCCTGCGCCAGAACCGCGCCGACCAGCCTCGCCTTCCCCCGGAGTCTCTCGACGAGAGTCGGCACCGCGATGTGGGAGCCGGTCAGGGCAGCGAGCGCCGCACCGTAGAAGGTGAGCCATGCGAGCAGATGCGAAGCGATCTCGTCGTACCAGACCAGGGCGGCACCCAGCTTGCGGAAGCCTACCCCCACCACCACTACCGTCGCCAGCGCGACCATGAGCCCGATGACGACGAACTCCAGGAAGCCCCGCAACAGTCGGGCCGCCCGACAAGTCAACCCGAACCTGCCGACTCACCGCCCGACGGTACCGAGACGGCCTCCTCCGCCTTTCTGAGCAGCTCCTCCCCGGTCGGAACCGTCTCCGCGAAGGACGCCCGGATCGGACCCGCCGCCTCTCGGAAGCTGGCCAGATCGGGCGCGTTGACCGTGAGGCCCGAGGTCGCCAGCAGGCCGAGCAGCTCCTCGTCGAGACGCTCCGCGGTCTCGTGGACGAAATCCTGGGTAGCCCGCGCCTCCTCCTGCAGAACGTTTCGCGTTTCCTCGGGGAGCGCGTCCCACCATTGCGGCGACACGACAACGAAGGCAGGCGTGTAGACGTGGCGAGTAAGTGTGAGGTAGTCCTGGACCTCGTGCAGCTTCGAGGCCCAAATCTGAGGCAGCGGATTTTCCTGGCCGTCGATCACCCCGGTCTGGAGGCCCATGAAGACCTCGGAGAGCGGCATGGGAGTGGGATTGGAGCCGAGCGACTGGAAGAGTCGCACCCGCCAGATGCCTCGCGGCGTGCGCAGTTTGAGCCCTTCGAGATCGGACGGCGTCTCTATGGGGCGGATGTTGTTGGTGACGTGGCGGTAGCCGTTCTCCCAAACGGCGAGGATGCGGTAGCCCCTCTCTTCGGCCAGCGGAGCGAGGTCGGGCCAGACCACATCCCGCTCGATCGCCCTCATGTGCTCCCGGTCCCGGACCAGGTAAGGCATCTCGAAAATGCCGAACTCGTCGATCTGCGACGACATCACCGTCGAAGGCAGACCGAACTCGGCGGTGCCAAGCCTTATCTTCTGAAGTACCAGTTCGTCGGCTCCGAGCTGGCTCGATCCGAAAACGACCACTTCGTACCCGTCGAGGCGAGCGTTGGCCCTGCGGGCGAACTCCTCCGCCGCGAGAGCGAAGAGCGACCCAGGCTCGCCCACATGCCCGAATCTCATCGACACCACGCCCTCTTCCGCGCTGTCACCGGCCGAACACGCCGTCAGGGCGAGGGCGACGAAACTGACGAGCCAGTGCGACCTCGGCCTGCGGTCGGCTACCGGTCGGGGGGCGGCAGCCTCGCGGTCATCGCCTCGGATGCGGGTAGGGAGTCGGTGGACGCCTGCGGGGCTGTTCTGGAAGATGGAGATGGTCGCTCGGGAAGATGCCATGGCAGTGTGGCGGTGCGCGCGGGCCCGCCCTATGCTGAATGTACTTCGCCGCAGGCCGCTAGTGTCAATATATGATAGCGAAGATGGCGCACCCGTCCCGTCCCGCATCGCTCGGTTCCGCATCGCTCGGTGAGCTCTTCGCCGGTAAGATCTCGGGCGAGGTTCGCTTCGACGCCGTAACCCGGGCGATTTACTCAACCGACGCCTCGCACTACCGGATCGAGCCGCTAGGCGTGGTCTTCCCGTGCAATGCGGCCGATGTAGAGGCCATCGTCGAGGTGGCGCGAGCCGAGGGAGCGCCGCTTATTCCGCGTGGGGGCGGTACCTCGCAGTGCGGCCAGGCGATCGGGCGCGCGGTGGTCGTCGACACCAGTCGCTGGCTCACGGGGATAGGGCCCCTGCTGCCCGACCGGGGCGCGGCGGCGTGCGCGACAGTCGATGTCGAGCCCGGAGTCGTCCTCGACGAGCTCAACGCGCACCTGAAGCCTGAGGGCCTCTGGTTCCCGGTGGACCCCTCCACGGGAAGCCGGGCGACCATCGGAGGCATGGCCGGCAACAACAGCGCCGGCTCCCGCTCGCTCCGCTACGGCCCCATGGTCAGGAACGTGGAGGCCGTGGAGGCCGTACTCGCAGGGGGCGAGCGGCTCTCGTTCGAAGAAGGAAGGATCGGGCGGGGTGACTTCGCCGGGCTCGGGGCGAGTCGCCCGGAGCCGGGACGGCGCGGCGCGCGCCTGCGCCGACGGCTCCTCGAGCTCTACGGGGCCAACGAGGTCGAGATCGGCGACAGAATCCCGCCGACCCTGCGCAACGTGGCGGGCTACCGGGTGGAGGAGCTGGCGCCCGGGCGCGAGCACTTTGGCAAGCTGCTCGTCGGCTCCGAGGGGACGTTGGCGTTCTTCACGCGGCTCCGCCTGCGCTTGGCGACCGTGCCCGCGAGACGGACGCTCGGCGTCTGCCACTTCTCCACCCTTTACGCCGCTCTCGGCAGCGTCGAGGCGATCGTCGCGCTGGGACCGAGCGCCGTCGAGCTCGTCGACCACCGGGTTCTCGAGCTCGCGGGACGGATTCCCGACATGAAGGACGCGATCACCCGTTCTTACGGTTGCCGGGCCGAGGGGCTTCCGGGCGCCGTTCTGCTGGTGGAGTTCTCGGGTGCGCCGACCGACCGGCTCGGCCGCTCTCTCGATGGACTCGAGGAGGTCCTCGCCGGCCGCGGCAGCGTCTCCGCCGTCCACCGGGTCGAGAGCCCGGCAGCGCAGGCCGACGTGTGGCGGGTGCGGAAGGCGGGAATGAGCGTGGTCATGTCGATGTCCGGTCCCAGAAAGCCGATTTCCTTCATCGAAGACTGCGCCGTGCCTCTCGCCAGGCTCGAAGAATACGCCCGTCGCGTGAACGCCATCTTCGAGCGCCACGGCCTGAGCGGCACCTGGTACGCCCACGCCTCGGTGGGCTGCCTTCACGTGAGACCCGCGCTCGACCTGGCCGACCCCGACGACGTGAGACGATTGCGCGCCGTCGCGGAAGAGACCCACGAGGTCGTGCGCGATTGCGAGGGCACGCACTCGGGCGAGCACGGTGACGGCATCACGCGTTCGGAGTTCCTGGAACCGATGCTGGGAAGCCGCATGGTCCGGCTCTTCGCCGAGATCAAACGGACGCTCGACCCCGAAGGGCGGATGAATCCCGGCAAGATCGTGGATCCGCATCGGATGGACGACGCCTCGCTCTTCCGGCTTCCGCCCGCAGCCGAGTCGGGTGCGGCGGCAGGATCGCGCGGCTCGGGGTCGCGCGACTCCGCGCGGTGGCGCGGCTCGGCGGGCGAGAAGCCGCTCCCCACCGTTCTCGCCTGGGAGGGCGGGCTCGCCCGGGCTGCGAGCAGGTGCGACGGCAACGCGGCCTGCCGGCGGCTCGAAGGGGGCGTCATGTGCCCCTCCTACCGGGTCACCCGTGACGAGCAGCACTCCACCCGCGGACGGGCGGGCGCCCTGCGCGCGGCGCTCTCACTCGACGCTGCGGAAGCGGCCGCCGCGCTCGATTCGTCTGAGATGGACCGGGCGCTCTCGCTCTGCATCTCCTGCAAGGCCTGCGCCCGGGAGTGCCCTGCGGGAATCGACATGGCGGCGATGAAGCTGGAGTGGATGCATCGCCGCAACAGACGCTACGGCGTGCCGCGGCGGGAAAGAACGTTGGCGGAGCTGCCGAGGTGGGCGCCGCTCCTCGGCCGAGGAGCGGGCGTTCTCAACGCTCTGGGTCGCAGCGCCGCGCTCAGGAAGGCAGCGGACCGTTGGCTGGGAATCTCGGCCCGACGACCGCTTCCCGAGTGGTCACGGGCGCCGTGGTCGGAGCAGGAGCTGCTCGCCGACCCGAACGACCGGAAAGCCCCGGTCGCGAAGAGCGAAGAGACATTCCGGGTCGCGCTCTTCGTGGACACCCACACCCGCTGGTTCGAACCGGAGATCGCTAGATCGGCGGCGAGCGTGCTAAGGTTCCTGGGCCTGGAGCCGGTTCCGCTCGGACCGACGGGGTACGGCGGGGCGGGCAGGACGTCGACCCCGCTCTGCTGTGGGCGTACCTACCTTTCGGCGGGCATGGTGGACGAGGCTCGGACCGAGGCTCGGCGGCTCGTTGACGCGGCGCTCCCGCCGGCGAGGAAGGGAGTGCCGGTGGTCGGCCTCGAACCGAGCTGCGTCTCCGCGCTCACCGACGAGATTCCCAAGCTGCTGGGCACCTCCGAGGCGCACGAACTCGCATCGAACGTAAGCCTCTTCGAGGAGGCGGTGGTCGATCTACCGCAGGCCAGGCGAAAGGCCGACTCCGGCAGTTGTCCCGACGCCGGAAGCGGACGTGAGATCCTGGTTCACGCGCACTGCCACCAGAAAGCTGCCGGACTCGAGCTGGTGACGCAGCGGGCGCTTAGGCTACATCTGCCGGGGGCGAAGGTGTCGACAGTGGCCGCAGGCTGCTGCGGCATGGCGGGCTCGTTCGGGTACCGATCGGAGTACCACGACACCTCTTTAGCCATGGCCGAGCTCGAGCTGCTGCCCGCCCTTCGGAGGAGTCCCGAGGCCGTCGTCGTCGCACCGGGCACGAGCTGTCGGGCTCAGATCCGGCACGGGCTGGAGAGGGAGGCCATGCACGCGGCCGTTCTCCTCGCCCGCCGGCTGGACGTTCGAGGCCGTCGGCGGTGATATTGACTCAAACCCGGTCACCCTGACTCCAGCCCCAACCATGCCACGAATCACAGGCAAGCGCGCACTCATAACCGGAGCCTCGGCCGGTATCGGCGAGGCCTGCGCCCGCACGCTCGCAGCCCAAGGGGCGCATCTGCTCCTGTCGGCACGCCGCGAGGACAGGATCCGCCGTCTGGCGGCCGATCTCACCGCCGAACATGGGATCGCTGCGGAAGGCGCCTCGCTCGACGTCACCGACTCCAAGGCGGTCCGGTCCTACGTCGCCGACCTCGAGGAGCGCGGGCTCGTCCCCGACATCCTCGTCAACAACGCCGGCAAGGCCCGCGGTCTCGACCTCTTCCACGAGGGCGATCTCGCCCACTGGGACGACATGGTCGACACCAACCTCAAGGGGCTGCTCTACGTCTCGCGGGCGGTGCTGCCGCTGATGGTCGAGCGCGACTCGGGCCACGTGATCAACATCGGGAGCATCGCCGGACGCTGGGTCTATCCGAAGGGCGCCGTCTACAACGCGACCAAGTTCGCGGTCTGGGCCCTCAACGAAGGTATGAACATCGACCTCGTGGGCACCCGGGTAAGGGTGTCGAGCGTCGACCCCGGGCTTACGGAGACCGAGTTCAGCGAGGTGCGTTTCGACGGCGACTCCGAACGCGCCGCCTCGGTCTACGGCGACACCGTGCCCCTCACCCCGGAGGATGTGGCCGACGCGGTCGCTTACGTCGCCAACACTCCGCCCCACGTGAACGTCGTCAATCTGGTGATGATGCCCACAGTGCAACGCCACGCCATGGTGATCCATCGAGACTTCTAAAGCGAACCGTCCACGCTGGAAACGACCGCTCCTCTTCCGGGGCGGGGCCCCGACCGGCGGCTCCGACAAGACCATAATCCTCACCCTCTGGCTGCTGATCTTCTCGTCCGCATGCCAGACGATGATTATCGCGCCCATCCTCCCGCTGATCGGGGAGGAGCTCGTCGTCGATGCCGCGATCATGGGCACCTTCGTCGCGGCCTATTCCGTCATGCTGGGCGTCTTCGCGATCATATCGGGACCCGTGTCGGACCGTGTGGGCAGGCGGCGCATCCTGCTCTGGGGCGCGGCGGGCATGAGCGTGGCTCTGGGGCTGCACGCCTTCGCGACCGACTACTATTCGTTTCTGGCGGTGCGCATCCTCGCCGGAATGGCCGGGGGCGTGCTCACCGGCGCCGCAGTCTCCTACATCGGCGACTATTTTCCTTACGACCGACGCGGATGGGCGAGCGGATGGGCCATGAGCGGCTCCGCAGTCGGGCAGGTGGGCGGCATTCCCATCGGCATCCTGCTCGCGAACGGGTTCGGCGTCAAGTCGCCGTTCTACCTCTTCGGGTTGACCATGGCCGTCGCCACCCTCATGGTCTATTTCCTGGTCCCTCAGCCCAAGATCCGCCGCTCGCGTCTGCCGCTCACGATCGTGGGAGCCGCGAGAGGATATGCGCGGCTGCTGCGCAGGCCCGTCGTCGCGTGGGCCGCGGCGGCCTACTTCATCATGTTTCTGGGCATCTCGCTTCTGGTGACCTACTTCCCCATCTGGCTCGAGACCTCCGTCGGGATCGAGGGCTCCCAGCTGGCCCTAATGTTCGCCTTCGGAGGAGTCGCGAACGTGGTCAGCGGACCCCGAGCCGGAAAGCTCTCGGACCGGGTCGGCCGGAAACGTCTCGTCCTGATCGCCTGCATCGGTCTCTGCGTCCTCACTTTGGCCACGGTCCCGTTCGTGCGGAACGCCTGGCTCGGCTACATCTACTTCTTTCTCACCATGGCCCTCGTCGCCATGAGACTCTCACCGTTCTCGGCTCTGCTCACATCGCTCGTGAGCGGCAGGAACCGCGGGCAACTGATGAGCCTCACAGTCGCCGCAGGCCACGTGGGATATGCGGTCGGCTCAGCGGCGGCGGGCCCGGTCTACGCCGACAGCGGCTTCTTCGTGAACACCGTGCTTGCCGCCGCCTTCATAATCGCCACCGGAATCCTGGTGTGGTTCAAGCTCCCCGAGCCCCCCGTCGGACCCGGGTAGACCTGCCTCGTCGGAAAGGCAGATACATCAACACGAAGAGGGCGAACGCGACGAACTCCGTTAGCAGAAGGTACCAGGGCCAGCTCGGAAAGACATCGAAGAGCGACTGCGATTCCGGCTTGGACACGAGGTACATGTAGTTGGAGCCCAGCAGGAGGTTTACCGGGTAGAGGGCCAGCGCGTAGATGTTCAGAATGACGAAGGCGACCACGAGGTCACGAATCCCGGGTCGGTATTCCTCGACGAGCACGACCCAGAGCCCGGCGATCACCAGGAGTCCGTGGGAGAGCATGGTGGCCAGGTAGGCGATGTGGGCGATGCCGTGTTCGGCCGAAGGCGTAAGCAGCGCCTGGGATGCGCCGGCGACGCCGAAGAAGTACATTAGGGTGCGCGCCCAGCGCGCCCGGCTGACCAGCCCGTAGACGCTCACCCACACCATCACGCCGCACAGGTGCAGGGGGAGGTCCGAATCGAGCTGCCATCGTCCCACGCTCGCGCTCCATCCGTTCGAGAGCGACTCGCCGATGAGGAAGCCCGCGACCATGGCCCATCTCAGCCGCGACCTCCGCGCCTTCGAGCGACGACCGCCCCGCACCATCAGGAAGCCCACGACCGCCGCCAGCGCCAGGGTGGCCAGGTGCGCGGTCCCGAAGAGTGGGAAGGGAACGAGCTCGGGGGAGAGAAAACGGGTCACCGGACCAGCCGTATCGTGGCGCTCGAAGCAGTGGCAGCCCGCAGCCAGGAACTGCCACGGTAGAGCGGCGCGTCATCGACGGACTGTTCTGCATCGGAACACCCTGCGCGGCTCCGGTGTTCCCCATCGTTCGCCATCACCGCGTCTCCGGCGGACACCGGCTCCGGCCGACTCGGCGGTCGGCGTTCCCAGGTTCTCGCCCATGTTTCGCCCGCGAGCGGCCGACGCCCGCGCTCTCCACCCCGCACGCGCCTCCATACCGTCTCACGAAATGCAGTTCGAATTCGAGCGCAATATCGAGACGATACGCACCCAGATCGAGAAGCTCAAGCGCGACTCGAAGCAGCGCGGACAGGACTCCTCCCGGATCGAAGAGATGGAGACTCGCCTGACTCAAGTGACGAACGAGACCTATCGGAACCTCTCTCCCATGGAGCAGGTGCAGGTGGCGCGTCACCCGCGTCGTCCCTACACGCTCGACTACGTGGAGCGGATCTTCACCGATTGGATCGAGCTCCACGGCGACCGCAACTTCAGGGACGACGAGGCGATCGTGGGGGGCTGGGCCCGCCTGGGCGATCGTTCGCTGATGGTGATAGGGCATCAGAAGGGGCGCGACATGAAGGAGAACCTTCGACGCAACTTCGGCATGCCGCACCCCGAGGGCTATCGCAAGGCGCTCCGCCTCATGCGCCAGGCCGAGAAGTTCGGACGCCCGGTCGTGACCTTCATCGACACGCCGGGCGCCTTCCCCGGAATCGGGTCGGAGGAACGCGGGATCGCCGAGTCCATCGCCCGCAACCTCCGGGAGATGGCCTGCCTGAAGGTGCCCACGGTCTCCGTGGTCATCGGAGAAGGCATGTCGGGCGGCGCCCTGGGTATCGGCGTCACGGACCGGATCGTCATGCTGCAGCACTCGATCTACTCGGTGATCTCTCCAGAGGGATGCGCCGCCATACTCTGGCGCACCGCCGAGAAGAAGGAGGAGGCCGCGGTGGCTCTTCGGCTCACCGCCAAGGACCTCGTCGAGATGGGGGTGTGCGACAAGATCGTGCCCGAGCCCGACGCCGGAGCCCATTCCGATTGGGACGCCGCCGCCAAAAGCCTGAGCTCCGCCCTCGGCAGTCTGCTGGACGAACTCGCAGCCCTGACCCCGGACGCGCTGATCGCGGCGCGCCACGCCAAGTACGAAGCCGTCGGAGCCTGGCGGGAGGCGAACGCGTAGCCGGTGTCCAGCTCAGCCCCCGGCGACGACCGACCCGTTCCCTCCCCGCTCGCACCCGCCGCCGCGCCACCACCGACGGCCGTTCATTCACCTCCCCCCGCCCCGCGTAACGGCGAACAGGAATCCGAATGGGCTACCCTCTTCGCCGAGGTGAGCTTCAAGGGTGCGCGCAAGGGATATTTCGGCAGCCGCGGGATCGACCTCAGTACCGGAGACCGGGTCATAGTCGAGGCCGAGGGAGGCTGGGACCTGGGGCGGGTCACCGCCTTGGGAGCCGTCGCCGAACGCAAGTGTTCCACCTCCACGGGCTGCGCCACCCCGACCCCCGAGCTCGACGTGATCAGGCTCGCCACCAAGAACGACGTGGCCAAGCTCCCCGAGCTGAGAGCGGATGACGAGCGCGTGTGTCGACGTGCCAGGGAGATGGCTCTTGAGAGCGGTCTGGAGATGAAATTCTCCGACGCCGAGTGGCGCTTCGATCGACGCTACCTGATCCTCTACTTCACCGCCCCCAGACGGGTCGACTTCCGTCGTTTCCTCCCCGAGCTCGCTCGCACCTTCAGGGCCCGCGTGCGGCTCGAGCATCTTACCGCGCGAGAAGAGGCCAAGCAGTTGGGCGGCGTCGGCAGATGCGGACGCGAACAGTGCTGTTCGACCTGGATGACCTCCTTCCGCAAGGTGACCGTGGCCGTGGCCCGAGATCAGGATCTCTCGCTCAATCCGGAGCAGATCAGCGGCAATTGCGGGCGCCTCATGTGCTGCCTGCTTCACGAACACTCCAGTTACGTGGAGGCTCGGCGCCGCTTCCCGCGCAAGGGGCGAGTGCTCGCGCTGGCCGACGGACGCGAGAGGGTCGTCGATATCGATATTTTCAAGGAGGAGGTCTGGCTGAAGAACGATGACGGAGACAGAAGGATGGTGACCTTGGGCGATCTTCAGAAGGAAATGGCCGCCCCAAGGGCCGAACGGCGGGCATGACCGGATCTGGGCGCTTCGTCAGCACGCCCATCTACTACGCCTCCGGCGAACCGCACATCGGACACGCCTATACGACCATCCTGGCGGACGCGCTCGCTCGCTTCTGGCGCCGGGAGGGATCGAACGTGCTCTTCCTCACCGGGACCGACGAGCACGGCCCCAAGATCGAGGAGGAGGCGTCCAGGCGAGGCGTCACCCCTATCGAGCTCTGCGACACCATGGCCGACCGCTTCCTGGCGGCCTGGGAGGAGCTCGACATCTCTCACGACCGCTTCATCCGCACGACGGAGGACGAGCACAAGGCCGTAGTGACCGCGTTTCTCACCCGGCTCCACGAACGCGGGCACATATACGAAGGCAGATACTCGGGCTGGTACTGCATCCACGAGGAGCGCTTCTGGACCGAGAAGGATCTGGGGCCGGGCGACACCTGCCCGGACTGCTCGCGACCAGTGCGTCGGATCGAGGAGAAGAACTATTTCTTCCGCATGAGCGCGTTCCGGGAAGACCTGCTGCGACATATCGACGCCAACCCGGATTGGATCGTTCCACGCTCGCGTTTGAACGAGATCCGGGGCTTTCTGGAGAAGCCGCTCGCCGACCTCTCGATCTCACGTCCCAAGTCGAGGGTGTCGTGGGGCGTCGAGCTGCCCTTCGACCGCGACCACGTCGCCTACGTGTGGGTGGACGCCCTCATCAACTACCTTACCGCGTCGGGCGCGATCGACCCGGACGCCGAGCCGGAACGGCAGGGCTTCGACGACTGGGGCGACTCGCGCTGGCCGTGCGATCTCCATGTGGTGGGCAAGGACATCATCACCACGCACGCCGTCTACTGGCCGACGCTGCTCATGGGGGTGGGGCTGCCGGCGCCCGCGCGGCTGCTCGCGCACGGCTGGTGGGTGGTGGGAGACACCAAGATGTCCAAGTCCCTCGGCAACGTGGTGGATCCGCTCGGGATCAGCCGCGATTTCGGGGCCGACGCGGTGCGCTGGTATCTGCTCAGGGAGATGCCCACCGGATCGGACGCCTCTTACACGCCCGAACGCTTCCTCGCCCGCTACTCCGAGCTCGCCAACATATTGGGCAATCTTGCGTCGAGAGTGGTTTCGATGATCCGCCGCTACCGGGACGGAATCGTGCCCGACGCCCCGGGAGAAGGGCTCGCCGCCGAGATCGAAGGTGCGGTGGAACGGGTGAGGTCGGAGATGGAGCGGCTCAGACTCCACGAAGCGCTGGCTGCAGCGATGGAGCTGGCCCGCATCGCGAACGGATACGTGGAAGCTTCGCAGCCGTGGAAGCTGGCCAAGCTAGCGGACGGCGGCGCGGCGGAAGAGCTCGACGAGGCTTTGGCCAGCCTCGCCCGGGTGGTCTTGGTGCTCTGTGCGCTCTTCGAGCCCGTCACCCCGAACGCCATGGTGCGCCTCGCTCGCTGTTTCGGAACGGATGCGGCGCCCACATTGGAGGAAGCTACCGCAGGCTCCCTCGCCGGCCGCAGCCTCGACGCGCTCGAGCCGCTCTTCCCCAAGGTGGAAAGCCCGTGGTGAGGTGTTCCTCCACCGTCCGCGGTGAAACTACGAGCGCCGAGAGCGGCGTGACGGCGGCGCGTGGCTTCGTCCGTTTTCCGTGTGCGACCTTGACACCTCGGCTGCGGCTTGGCATCTTTGCACTCTCCGATCTGCGTGGCAGACAGCCTGACCAAGGAACAGATGCTCGGAACACCTGACGACAAGAATACGGCAAGTCCCGCATGAGAGGTCGACGCTGGTCGGTGGTGGTCATGGACGAACGGTCCGGGAAGACAACCCACCTCTCCCTGTCGCGGACCCTGGGCCGGAAAATCTGCTGGGCGGGAGGGCTGGCGGCCTTCCTGGGGCTCGCCCTGCTCGTTCTTGCGACGTACGGGCTCACGCAGGCCGTACATGTCGGCGTCCTGGAGGCTCGCACCTCAACTCTCGGCGAAGAGCTCCTCGCCTTTGAAGACAAGGCCGCCTCGATCAGCGACCGAATCGGCGAGATCGCCGAACGCGACGCTCAGCTCCGCACCCTGGCCGGTCTCGATCCGCTCGACCCCGAGGTGCTCATGGCCGGAGTCGGAGGGCCGGGCTCCCCGACCTTGGAAACCTACTACCTTGACGAGCTCGACTCGACCTCGCGGACTCGGGCTTTCGGCATCTCCGACGCGCTCGACGAAGCTACGCGCCGGGCCGACATCCTGCTGGCGAGTCTGACTGCGGCGGTGGACGAAGCGAGCGCCAAGCGCGACATGCTCGAATCTCTCCCCTCCATCAAACCGGCCGCCGGATGGATCGCGAGCGGTTTTTCGCAGGAGCGTCTCCATCCGATCCACAATCTGCCGTTGCCTCACCACGGCGTCGACATCTCGGGAGTGCGCGGGTCGCAGGTGTGGGCGACCGCGAAAGGCAGAGTGATTCGTGCCTCCAACCTGCCCGGATACGGACTGACCGTGGATATCGACCACGGCTACGGCTTCGTCACCCGATACGCTCACGCCGACAAGCTTCTGGTCAGGGTCGGTCAAATGGTGAAACGCGGCGATCCCGTGGGTCTGATGGGAAGTACGGGAACCTCCACCTCGACCCACGTCCACTACGAGGTGCATGTGAACGGGGTACCGCGCAACCCCATGAACTACTTCTTCCCCGAGGAAATCCGGGACTAAACGCCCCCGTGGCCAAGGCCTCCACCGGCAGCGCGGCGCTGCATGCGCTCTGGTCGCGGTGAGGAAGGGCGGCGTCACAGTGGGGACCCTTCGGCCTCGCCCGCCGTCGTCGCGCGCGGTACCTTTTCTCGTCGCGTGGAGCCTTTCCATCGCATCGGATCCGGCCGGGCCCGTTGACGCGCAGGACCTCCTGCCGTCGCCGGATACGATCATCCGGCTGGTGGACGGCCCGGAGATCTTTCTCTTCCCTGCCGAAGCCACGGGCGTCGCCGCGATCAGAGTCTTCGTCCCCGTAACCGAGCATCCGGTGGAGAGAGGAGCCGGAGCGGTCGTCGCGGAGCTCGCCGAACGGCGCATGAGGGGCGCAGTAGGCTCGACGGGAGCCGACGTCTCCGCGACCCGCTCGCCCTGGGGGATCAGCTACTCGGTCGAGGGGGCCGAGATCGATCTCGATTTTCTCGGCTTCTTGATCCGGACCGGGGTCGCCGCACCCTCGCCCGGCGACGGCAACCTCCCCGAAATTCTCGTGCTCTCGCGAGAAGAGGCGTCCCGCCGGGAGGAGTCGCCGGAGGAGTACCTCGTAGCGCGCCTGCTCACCGAACTGGGCGTCACGACCGCCTCGGCCGCAGGCGAACTGCGCTTCGCCGGAATCCGTGAACTCTGGGCTCGCACCCACGTTCCGGGCTCGATGGCGGTCTTCGTGCACACTTCGGCGGAACCGGCAGTCGTGCTTGCCGCTCTGGGCATCCTCGGCAACCGGGATCCGCCTCCCGCCGGACTCGACGATCTGCCCCATCCGTCCATAGCGGCATCCGGAAGGCCGTCGACCATCAGGCGCTGGCACGGGTCGGTCTGGGCGGACCGATCACCTGCGGATCCGCGAGCCGAGGTGCTGGTCAGGCTGATCGCCGCCCGCATGAACTCGGGGCCCGACGAGTCGGTCATGGCCGTGAGGCTTCTCACCCTCGCGGACCGCTCCGCGATAGTAGTGACCGGCGCCGCCTACCCACGCGGCGCCAACACGGTTCGCGAGCTGCTGAGAGGCATCGTAGACCGAGTGCGCGAGACGCTCACCGAGCAGGAGGTTCGCGAGGCCGCCCGCGAGGCGGCCCTCGAGCGCTGGACGAGACTGGACCGACCGGCTGCGGTTCTGAGGGCGATCACCGATGCCTACGGAACCACAGGCGAGCTCGCCGCCGCATCCGAACGTCTCCGGCAGCTGGAGAGCCTGGGGCTCGCCGAGATGCTGGAATACGTCGAGACCCTCGACGGACCTCGCTACGCCGACCTCGGGCGATGACGACTAGGGCGTTTCCGGTGCCGGCGGCCATCAAAGGATTCCGCGGACGGGCGCTGGCGGTCCTCGCTCTCGCCCTGTTGGCCCAGCCCGGCACTGCGGCCGGCCAGGGGGTTCCGCGGTACGTCGAAGCTAGGGCAACAGGGGCGGTGGTAGTCACGCTCACCGTGCCGGTCGGCTCTCTTTCCGGCTCGAACGTGTCATCGGGCACGGCGTCGCTCCTCGCTGAGGCCCTGGTCGCCGAGGCGAACCGCCGTCTGGCGGGCCGCACCGCAAGGGTCGAGGCGTCGGTCGGCCGGGTCTCCACACGCTTCCAACTGGTCTCGTCTCCGACGGGGTGGGACGCGGCGTGGGAGCTTGCCTCGGCAGCAATATTCTCGTCCCCTCCCGCGGCCCGGTTCGAGGAAGTCAGGTCGCGCGCCGTCGCAGCTGCGGCCTTTTCGGACGGATCCCCGGTAGAGGAATTCGAGGCGGAGCTGACCGCACTTCTGACGGGGCGGGCGGCACGGGAGGCCCGGGCAGGCGACCCTGCGTCGGTCTCGTTCGCCGACGTCGACGCCCTTCACCGCTCCGGTTACCGGTCTTCCCGCGCCCTGACCGTCGTCACCGGCCCCGGTTGGGCGCTGCCTTCCGCCGGCCTCGAAGCGCCTGGCCGGGCCGAGGCGTCGGGAACGGTCGACTCGGCGGCGGTCGCCGAGATGGGTGCCAACACCGGGATCGCGGCGGTCGGAGCCCCGTGGGCGACCGGCCGACGGTCGGACCTCCGGCGCAACGTGACCGCTTCATGGATCGGTCTGGCCTATCCGGTGCAGTCCGACGTCCCGCGAACCGAGCTCGAGTTCGCGGCGGACCTCGTGCGCGCCGAACTCATGCCCGATCCGCCCCGGCCCTCCACCTACGGCGTCGACGTGGCGATCGCCGAGGTGCCGGACGGAACCGTCGTGCTGGTACGCGCCGCATTCCATCCCGACCGCGCCGCCCG
>LXNJ01000542.1_pt1 | contig 25951 bp, 24 predicted proteins | sample 809081 | NCBI WGS metagenome assembly LXNJ01 (sample SAMN04870510, study PRJNA318959) | sponge metagenome | biome: sponge; feature: marine sponge reef; material: water | host: Petrosia ficiformis | place: Greece: Milos, Mediterranean Sea | collected 2013-05-29 | depth 5-7 m | reverse complement strand
CAGCTACAACATCTACTGGGCCGAGAAGTACCAGGGTTTGCTGGTGGCCGACTCGGCCAGCGGCACGACCAACTTCACCGACGAGGCCAACAAGACCCATGTCGCCAACCTGAAGGGGAAGCTGCTGCTCATGCACGGCGACATGGACGACAACGTGCACCCCTCCATGACGGTGCAGCTGATCGACGAGCTCACCAAGGCCAACAAGGACTACGATCTCGTGTGGGCGCCGGACCGTGCCCACGGACTGAACGAGCCCTACTTCATCCGCCGCCGCTGGGACTACTTCGTGGAGCACCTGCTTGGGGCCGAGCCGCCGAAGGAGTACGAGATCACGCGTCCTGTAAACTGAAGTTTCCATAGTGTAAACCGGAGTTTACAGGGGCAGCGACACCTGGGAGAATGCCCGGGCTGGCCATGCGGGAACGCCCCCGATTTGACATGGGGAACAAATCGCCCCAACATCTACTAATAACATAGGAGTTGGTGTCGGAGGCCCCGTCCGGAACGCCGGAGGGACGCCCCGGTCACCCCAGGGCGGGTGGACCCCCCCAGCAAAGGAAAACGGCATGAGCCGAACGCTCACCGCTCGAGAGATGGACATCATGGCCGTCCTGTGGGACCTCGAATCGGCAACCGTCGCCGAGGTCCGCGAACGCCTGGACGACGATCTGGCCTACAACACCGTCCTCACCATGCTGCGCATACTGGAGGCCAAGGGCATGGTGGATCACATCAAGGAGGGACGGGCCCACCGGTACCAGCCGCTGCTGGGAAGGGTGGAGGCGGGACGTTCCGTGCTCGGCCGCCTGAAGGACAAGGTCTTCTCGGGTTCCGCAGAGCTCCTGATGACCCAACTCGTGTCAGAGGAACAGCTGTCGCCGGAAGCCGTGAGGCGGCTCCGCGAACTGCTTGACAAGCGCCTGGCGGCGACGGGCCGCCCCGAAAAAGGAGAAGAAGAATGATTGCCGCGTGGATGCTATGGTCGATTGGAGCGGGGCTCCTCTTTGTCGTCGCGGGACTTGCCCTGGAAAAGCTGCTCGACGGCCGGCGGCGCTGGGTGTGGGTGGCGGCCGGCGCCGGGACGGTGATTCTGCCGGCGGCGCGTCTGCTCGCGATTGCCCTCGGCTCCCCGGCGGCGGGCGCTCCCCCGTCGGCCCCGATGGTTCTGGAGCCCCTGGCGGTCACGGTAAGCGGGGATTCCGCGCTTCACTCCCTGGATGGCGCGCTGCAACTGGGCTGGGCCGGCCTTTCGGCCGTGCTGCTGATCACCGCGCTGATCGGGGCCTCGCGGTTTGTGCGCCGCCGTGCGTCCTGGCGGGAGGGTACGCTCCTCGGGCGCCGTGTGCTGTGGTCGCGTGACTCCGGTCCCGCCGTCGTGGGGCTCGTCAGCTCGCGCATCGTGCTTCCCGCGTGGGTGCGGGGTGCGGGCCGGGAGCGGCAGGAGTTGGTTCTGGCGCACGAGGAGGAGCACCAGAGGGCGCGCGACGCACAGCTTCGCTTCATGGCTGCGGCGCTGCTCGTTGCGTTCCCGTGGAATCCCGCGCTCTGGATCCAGTACCATCGTCTCGGTCTTGCGCTCGAACTCGATTGCGACAGCCGCGTGATGCGCCGCTGGCCCGACAGGCGGGCGTTGTACGGTGACCTGCTGCTTCGCGTCGGGACCGCGCGCGGACTCATGCCTGGCGTGGCGGTGGCGGCGCTTGCCGAACAGCCCTCCTTGCTGGAACGACGCCTGCGCGCGCTTCTGGGCAAGGCGCCACAGATCCGGCTGGCCCAGGGCGCGTTGCTGCTCTTCGGCGCGATCCTGGTCGTCGGGCTGGCCGTGGTGATCCCGGGGATTACCGGTGAAGGCACGGAGGTGGATGTTTCCGGCTCGCCGGTCTTCACGCCCTACACGGTCGCACCCGATTACGTCAACGCTCCCGAAGTCATGGCGGCGCTCCAACGGGAATACCCGCCCCTGCTGCGGGATGCGGGTATCGGCGGGACGGCGATCGTCTGGTTCTTCATCGACGAGACCGGAACGGTGAGGAATCAGGTCGTTTTCGAGACCAGCGGGCATACCGCCCTCGATGATGCCGCGTTGCGGGTTGCACCCGTGTTCCGGTTCACGCCGGCGCTCAATCGCGACCGTGCGGTGCCGGTCTGGGTCCAGCTGCCGATCACGTTCACGACGGGACCGGGAGCTCAGGAAGCGGAGGCGCGGGCGGCGGCCGAGCGTGCGGCAGTCGTGGCCGAGGCGCGGGCGGCGGCCGAGAGTGCCGCCTCCGCTGCCGAGGAAACCGGTGCCGGCGGGGCCGAGGCGGACCTTTCCGCCGGGCCGACCTTCACGCCCTACACGGCCGCACCCGAATACGTCAACGCCGCCGAAGTCCTGAGGGCTCTGGAACGCGAGTATCCGCCGCTGCTGAGGGATGCCGGTATCGGTGGCACGACCATCGTATGGTTCTTCATCGACAGGACGGGAGAGGTGCAGCGGCAGGAGATCCGGACGAGTTCGGGCAGCGAGGCGCTGGATGAGGCCGCATTGCGCGTTGCGCCCGTCTTCCGGTTCACGCCGGCCCTCAATCAGGGCGAGCCGGTGCCGGTCTGGGTGCAGTTGCCGATCACCTTCACGACGAACTGACCGTGGAACGGGCACGGTGAAGGTCCGTCGCCCCGGACTCCTGCAGTCCGCGGCGATACCTTACACGCATGTCCAATGCGCACCCGCTGTCCGTCCCTCTGAGCTTCGCGCCCCGGCTCAAGGACTACATGTGGGGCGGGCGGCGCCTGGCGGAGCTCCTCGGCCGCGACCTGCCGGACGGGGTCGTTGCCGAGAGCTGGGAGGTGTCCGGGCACCCGAGCGAGCCGTCCGTCGTGAACCGGGGGCCGCTGTCGGGACGTGATCTGCCCGGCCTCGTGGCCGAGTACGGGGTGTCGCTCGTGGGCAGGCGCGGACGGGAGGCCGCCGGGCGCGGCGTCTTCCCGCTCCTGGTCAAGCTGCTCGACGCGACGCACGCCCTTTCGGTTCAGGTGCACCCCGACAACGAGTACGCGGCGGCCCACAACCTGGGCGAATCCGGCAAGACCGAGATGTGGTACGTCCTCCACGCCGAGAAGGGCGCGTGCATCATTCACGGCCTCAGGGCGGGCATCGATCGGGCCGCGCTCGGCCAGGCCGTTTCGCGCGGTACCGTCCCGGACTGCCTCAACCGGGTGCCCGTCGAACCCGGCGACGCGATCCTGGTCCCGGCGGGGACGGTTCACGGCATCCTGTCCGGGATTGTCCTGGTCGAGATCCAGCAGTGTTCCGACACGACCTACCGAATCCACGACTGGGACCGTCCCGGTCCCGACGGGAAGCCGCGTCAGCTCCATGTCGAAAGGGCGCTGGACGTGATCGATTTCCCGGGCTCCGGCCCCGCGCCGGTGGCCCCGCGGCTTGTCGAGGAAGGTGGCGGGGTGAGGCGGGAGGTGCTGGCCGCGTGCGGCGAATTCGTCGTCGAGCGCGTGGGCATCGAGGCCGGCCGCGACTACGAGGCCCGGCTCGACGGCGAAACCTGCGAGATATGGGGGGTCCTGTCGGGGTCGGCGGCGCTGGAGGCCGGCCGGGGCGGTACGCTCCCGTTGGGATCGGTCGGGTTCGCGCTGCTGCCCGCGACGATCGGCCGGGTCCGGGTGCGCGCCGGCGAAGCCGTGGTCGCGCTGCGCGCATATCTCCCATGAACGAAGGGGCGGCCCCGGCGGTTGCCGAAGCCACCCCTTGCCGCAGTGCCCCGCCAGGGACTCGAACCCCGAACCTGCCGATTAAGAGTCGGATGCTCTACCAGTTGAGCTAGCAGGGCGCGGGAGGCGTGCTGTTCGTGCCGAAATCACGTTTTCCGTTTCGCGGGTGACTCGGCGACGATCAATATACCATAAAGCCGGAGTCCTGCCAGCCGGGTCCGGTTCGGCCGCTCAGCGTCCCGGGCGATCGCGCCTCGGTGCTCGAGAGCCCCCGCGACCGCGGTCGAAACCGCCCCGGCGCCACGGCCCGCGCTGCCGGTCGACGCGTGGCATCTGCCCGCGCCGGTTCTGCCAGGCGGAGTGCCTGAGCGCCCGCCGGAGCTCCTCCTGTTGATCATCGTCGAGGATCTCGCCGAGTTGGTCGCGGAGGTTCCCGCGGGTTGCCGCGCCCGCTTCCCGGAGCGCCGCCAACTCCTCCCGCACGGCGCTGCGCTCGACGATCCCGGCGCGGATTTCCGAGGCCAGTTCCATGAGCCTGGCCGCACTGGCGGTGCGCTCCGCCACCCCCTCGACCCGAAGCGCTTCCAGCCGGTTGCGCTGATCCTCCGTCAGTTCGAGCGCGTCAGCGCGCCGCAGCGCGTGCTCCACGGGCGACACCGCGTCACCCCGGGCCCGCATCCCCGTGTTTGCCCGCCGCTGGCCGTCGGCGTCCTGCGCGGCGGTCGCGGTGATCGCGGCCAGCACGAATGCCGTGACGGCTGTCGTCCTGATGTTGCCATGTGCCGTATTCATCATGTTTCTTCTTTCTTCATCTGGTTGTATGGCCTGATACTGCATCTTCCGGGAACGCGCTGTAGCTTCCACGTTCAGGGTGTACGACAGGCAGGGCCGCGGGTCCGTTAGGAAACACATGTTCTTCAGACAGATCGTCGACAACAAGCTGGCTCAGCACGCGTACCTCGTGGGGTGCCAGCGGTCGCGCGAGGCGGTTGTGATCGACCCCCAGCGGGACATCGACCGCTACGTGGCGATCGCGCGGCGAGAGGGACTGCGGATCACGGCCGTGACCGAAACGCACATACACGCCGATTTCCTCTCCGGGTGCCTCGAGTTCACGGATCGCCGCGGGTGCCGCGCCTACCTGTCGGCCGAAGGCGGACCGGACTGGGAGTACGAGTGGGCGGAGGGCCGCGACCGGGTCACCCTGCTTCGCGACGGGGACGGCTTCAGCGTGGGCGGGATCGATATCCGCGCCGTGCACACCCCCGGGCACACGCCCGAGCATCTGAGCTTCATGATCACCGACCGGGGAAGCGGCGCCTCCGAGCCGATGGGCATGGTATCGGGCGACTTCATCTTCGTCGGCGATCTCGGCCGTCCCGACCTTCTCGAATCCGCTGCGGGGCACACGGGGGAGATGGAGCCGTCGGCGCGCCGCCTATACGCCTCCGCGGTCGGCGTCTTCGAACTGCCGGACTACCTGCGCATCTGGCCCGGTCACGGCGCCGGCAGCGCCTGCGGCAAGGCTCTCGGCGCGCTCCCCGACACCACCGCCGGGTACGAGAAGCGCTTCAGCCCCGCGTTGGCGACCGTTCGTAGCGGCGAGGATGCGTTCGTCGCGTACATTCTCGATGGCCAGCCCGAGCCCCCCGTCTACTTCGGCCGCATGAAGATCGAGAATCGGCGCGGCCCTCCGCTCCTGGGTCCTCGGCCCAGGCCCCGGCGGGTGACGGGGGCCGAGCTCCTGTCCCTGGCTGCCGGCCCGGGCTCGGTCGTCCTCGACACCCGGGACGACCGGCTCGGATACTACGAAGCCCACATCCCCGGTTCCATCTACGCACCGCTCAACAAGTCCTTCCCCACCATCGCGGGCTGCTACGTCGACCCGGCATCGCGGATTGCGCTGGTCTGCGACGAGGCCCAGGTCGAGGAGGCGGTGCGCGACCTGGTGAGGATAGGCCTGGACCAGGTGGCGGCCTGGACGCCGCCCGCCGAGCTGGAGGCGTGCCGTGCCAACGGCAGCCGCCTGGCAAGCATCGAGGCGATCGATTTCGAGGAGGTGGAGCGCCGCCGTGCCACCGCCGACGTGCACGTGCTGGACGTTCGGCGCGCCACCGAGTTCGCACGGTCCCGAATTGACGGGGCGACGAACATCGCCCACACGCGGCTCGCGGCAAGACTCGAGGAACTCCCGCGCGAGGGGGAACTGCTCGTCCATTGTCTCACGGGAGCCCGCGCGTCGGCAGCCGCTTCCCTGCTCGAACGGGAGGGTTTTCGGGTCGCGGCCGTGAACGACATCTTCACGCCGGCGTACCGACATGCATAGCCCCCTCGCCCGGCCGTTGAACCGGAAGTTCCTCGCGCTGCTCGCCTTGGTGGCCGGCGTCTCGCCCGTCACCGCCGCGCACGCCCAGTCGCGCGACACCGAGGCGGCCCGATACGCCGTGGTGCTCCGGCTGGTGGAGGAACTGAAGGCCGACTACCCCGACGTCCCCACGATCTCGGCGGAGTCACTCCGACTGGCGCTCCCATCCACGGACTTCGTACTCGTGGACGTGCGGAGCGACCGGGAGCGGGCCGTGTCCACGCTGCCCGGGGCGATTGCCGCGGAGGAGTTCGAGGACAGGCTGGACGAATTCGGCCGAAGTGGCCGCACGCTCGTCGCGTACTGCACGATCGGCGCCCGCAGTTCGGCCTACGCCCGCAGGATGCGCGCGCGCGGCATCGACCTGATGAACCTGGAAGGCAGTGTCCTTGCATGGACTCACGCCGGGGGGATGCTGTCGTCCGGCGGAACGCCCACAAGGCGACTCCACGTCTACGGCCGGCGCTGGAACCTCGCAGCGGATGGCTATGTGAGCGTCTGGTAGCGGACCCCGCTATCCTCGATCGTCGCCATCGCCGTCCCCGTCGCCCCGGTGCTGAAGGCGGTATACCGGCACCGCCAGGAGCGCGCCTGCCAACGGTCCCACCCAATAGATCCAAAGGGCGCCGAGGGAACCACCATCCGCAAGCGCCACCAGGATCGGACCGGTTCCGACCGCCGGATTGAAGGCCCCGCCGGAGATGCCGCCGACTGCGAACGCCCCCACCATGACCGTGAATCCGATGGCCAGTCCGTAGTAGGAATTCCCCTCGGTTCGCGGTGAGGTGGCTACGTTCAGGATCACCAGCGCCAGCGCGAAGGTATAGAGCAGTTCGGCCAGCAGCGCGGCGGCGGCGGAGGTGCCGGAACCGGGGGCCACGACCAGGAACTCGCCGGTCAGCCTGGAGACGGCGATCGCGGCGAGCGTGGCGCCGCCGATCTGGGCCACGACATACGGCAGCAGATCGCCGCGGTCGAGCTTCCCCCGGACCATGATCGCAATGCTAATCGCCGGGTTGTAGTGCGCGCCCGAGATGTGCCCACCCATGTAGACCATGATCATCAGAGCCGCGCCGATGGCGAGGGGTGCGGGCACGACGCCCTGAACGGTTGCCAGGCCGATCGTGAGCACAAGGAAGAAGGCGCCGGTGAATTCCGTAGCGTAACGTGGCATCGTTGGGAAACTCCCGGGGAAGGGAAGGAACGTGAAGGCAGCAATGATAATGTGGCGTGTGACACCGATTCGCACACCGGCCTCCCTGGCGGCCGTGTGTCTCCTGCTGGCGGCGGTTTCCACGGCCGGTTCGCTTCAGGGCCAGAACCGCTGGATGAACTCGAGCGAACTCAGCTTCGTGCGCACCGGGGGCAACGCCGTGTCGTCGACGCTGGGAATCGCCAGCACGTTGACCCGTTCGTGGGAACGAAGCGACGTAAAGATCGAAGCCGGAGGAATCCGGACCCGCACCACACGGTTGGCGCGCACGGCGGTCGGTACTCCGGCGGATTATCGCCTCGTCGAGCAGTCGACCACAACGACGTCGGTGGAGAACTACTATGCCAGAATGCGATTCGACCGCCGGGTATCCGACCGGACGGCCTTCTTCGTACAATCGGGCTGGACCCGCAACACCTTCGCCGGCATCCGGAACCGGCTCGTCAACGTCCTCGGCATCTCTACCCGCTGGACCGAGTCGGAGGCACTGAGTCTGCGCACCGCATATGGCTTCACCCACACGGTCCAGCAGGACGTGGTCCCGGATCCGGAGTGGAGCGACCGCTTCCTGGGTGCAAGGGTGTCGTGTGAGTTCCGGCTGCAGGTGACGGACAACTCGGACTGGCGAAGCGATCTCGTGCTCGACGGAAACGGCGATGATCCACGCGACGTGCGCGCCGACTGGACGAATTCGCTGAGCGTCGCGATGAACGAGCACCTCGGCCTGAAGACTTCCCTCCGCTCGACCTTCGACAATCGGCCCGCGCTTGCGAGCGTCCCGTTGTCGTCGCAGCTGGGAGAACCCGCGGGCGAGGTGCTTGTCCCCCGCAAGGAGCTGGACCAGGTCGTTACCGTGGCCCTCGTGGTGAGCTTCTGAGCGCAGTGGATCCGGCGCGCAGGCCGAAATCCTGGCCTTCGACGTATGGCTCCCCGAAGCGTAGCAGGGTCGTCATCGCGGGTTTGTCCGGCTGAATGACCAGGATGTAGAGCCGATCGTATTCGAGTTCGTCGATCGGATCCGAAGGGTTGCCTCCCAGCGCCGCCACCAGCTGGGGCGTCGTGTTGCTGTGACCGGCCACGAGATGGCGCCCGGGAGTCGCCGCGATCTCCGTGGCCAGCGCCTCCAGCTCGCGTGGATCGTAGATCGCGTATTCCACCCCGGCCCTCTCGGCAAATGGACGAGCCGTGTCCCGAGTGCGCTTGAAGTCGCTCGTGTGTACGTGGGTCAGGTTCACGTCCGCGAGCATGCCCAGGAGCTGCTGAACGCGGATCTGGCCGGCAAGCGCCAACGGTGGATCGTCCCTTCCGTCTTCAGCTCGCTCCGCGTGGCGCACCAGATACACGACAACAGCCTCGCTGTCGGGCGCGTCCGGGGGCAGTTGCATCCAGGCGGGGGACACCGCGAACGCGGCGTCCGGGGACGATCCGAGGGCGGCTGTCGCGAGGAGCCAGTACCAGGCTCTCGAAGCATTCGCGAAGCGGTTCCGGGTCATTCCGAGCTGGGCTTCCCAGGTTGGAAGGTCGTGGACTCGGGGAACGTCACGGACCCATGATCGCATGTTTTGCACAAATGTGCAAGACATTTGTTCCCGTTGTGCTGACTTGAGTTAGAGGACAGCGAGTCTCCGATTCCCGGTCTCTTTGCCGTCGCAGGCTATGGCCGGCACCGGGCGGTCGGTATCATAATTCAGGTCCAGGAGGACGGGCTGAGGGATCGCCGCCGGGAGTCCGCAGGGCTCGCCGGACGGAGGAAAGTCCGAGCTCCGCAAGGCAGGGTGCCGGGTAACGCCCGGGCGCCGTGAGGCGACGGAAAGTGCCGCAGAGAGCAGACCGCCGATGGTCCCCCAGGGGACACAGGCAAGGGTGAAAGGGTGCGGTAAGAGCGCACCGGGCCGCTGGCAACAGGGGTCGCACGGCAAACCCCACCCGGAGCAAGGCCAAATAGGGGACCAGGGGCCGCCTGCCCCGTACGAGTCCCGGGTAGGCCGCTCGAGGTCCGGAGCGATCCGGATCCCAGACAAATGATCCCGCCCCGCCCCGGCGGGACACAGAACTCGGCTTATGATGCCCGTCCTCCTGGATCATTCCCCTTGACCCCGCATCGGCCGTTTCGGATCATTACTGCTCGTTGCGCCCGTAGCTCAGCTGGATAGAGCGCTGCCCTCCGGAGGCAGAGGCCAGAGGTTCGAATCCTCTCGGGCGTACTCAGCCGGACCCGGTCGCGGGTGGATCGGCCTGCGGCGCGGGCTTCCGCGGTGGCCGCCGCAGCTTCACCGGCTGACCGGCTCTGATCCGCAGGTTCAGGCCCTCCACGAAGATCGAGAAGCCCATCGCGAAGTAGATGTAGCCCTTCGGGATGTGCTGTCCGAAGCCCTCGGCGACGAGCGTCATGCCGAGAAGGAGCAGGAAGCTGAGGGCCAACATCTTGACCGTCGGATGGCGGTTCACGAACCGCGAGACGGCACCCGCGGCGAGCAGCATTACGGTGACGGCCAGGACAATCGCGATGGCCATCACCGCGAAGTCCTCCGCGAGTCCCACGGCGGTGATCACCGAGTCGAGGGAAAAGACCATGTCCATGATGGCGATCTGGACAAGGACGGCCCCGTAGCTCGCGGCGCGCGTTTTTCCGCCGTGCTCCTCGTCCCCCTCCAGTCGATGGTGGATCTCGCGGGTGGCCTTGGTCAGCAGGAAGAGCCCTCCGACGACCAGGATCAGATCGCGTCCCGAGAAGGAGTGCCCCACGAAGCTGAAGAGGGGCGCCGTAAGCCGCATGATCATGTTGATCGTGCCCAGCAGTGCGAGCCGGGTGATCATCGCCAGCAGCAGGCCGAGGCGTCGGGCGCTCGCCTGCCGCTCCCTTGGCAGCTTGTCGGCGAGGATCGAAATGAAGATGATGTTGTCGATCCCGAGAACGATCTCCAGCACGGCCAGGGTGGCCAGGGCAACCCAGGCTTCCGGATTGGCAATCCATTCCATTGGCGTTGGCCTCTCGGCGGTTGGTGGTCTTCTAACTTACTCCATCGTTTCCACCAAACTTCATGGAGGACTGCATGGCGGGCTACTCGGGAACCCCGCTCGCGCGGAAGCTCGGGATCGGCGAGGGGCACCGGGTCGGATGGGCGGGCGGACCGGACGACTTCGCGGCGGCGCTCGATCTCCCGGCTTCGGTGATCGTCGACCACGGCTTCTCCGGACCCCGTTGCTACGACGTGATCGTGGTCTTCCTGCCCGCGCTTGCGGCGATCGCGGGAACCGTTGAACGCTTCAGCAGCCAGCTGAACTGGAACGGGGGGCTCTGGCTTGCCTGGCCGAAGCTTGCCGGCAGCCTGGCAAGCGATATCCGCGAGTCCGACGTGCGGCACGCAGGCCTCGCGGGCGGTCTGGTGGACAACAAGATCTGCGCAATCGACGGGGACTGGTCGGGATTGCGCTTCGTCTACCGAAAGGAGGATCGGCCAACGTGAGGAATTCCGACACGGAGGCGCGGTGCGGTGAGGCGCGTGCGAACATCGGCGCCGAAGATGCGCAGATCAGCCTGGAATCGCTGATCGGGGCATGGGATGGTCTGGGCGTGGTCGTGTCTCGTCACCAGGAGACCGGGAGCTGGATCTTCGTGGCGCTCCATGACGGTACTCTTGGCCGTCCCACGGGGGGTTGCCGCCTGAAGAGCTATCCGTCTCCCGCCGAGGCGCTACGCGACGCAATGAGGCTGGCCGAGGGAATGACCAGCAAGTGGGCGGCGCTGGACATGCCGTACGGAGGCGGGAAGTCCGTACTGGCGGTGCCCGGCCCGATCGTCGGCGAGCAGCGTCGGAGCCTTTTCGAGCGGTTCGCCCGGGTGCTGAATGCCCTGGACGGAGGCTACAGCGTCGGCGAAGACCTGGGGACGACCCGCGACGACATGACGTTCCTGGCCACGCTCACGGAGGCGGTCGCCGGCAGTCGTGACGGCAATCCGCCGCCGAATCCCAGTCCCTACACGGCGGTGGGGGTTCACGCGGGAATCGAGGCGGCGGTGAACCATCTCGACGGCGGCGCGGACCTCGCGGGCAAGTCCGTGCTGATCCAGGGCTCGGGAGACGTGGGCGGGGCCCTGGCACGCCTTCTGCACGAATCCGGCGCCCGCGTGCTCGTCTCCGACATCGACCGGGAGCGCGCACGTGCCGTCGCAGCGCGGTGCGGCGGGACCGAAATCGACCCGGCCGAGGTGTACGACACCGAGTGTGACGTGTACGCCCCGGGCGCGGTCGGTGCGACCGTCAGCGAGCGCACGATTCCGCGCCTTCGCTGCCGCATCGTGGCCGGGCCCGCCAACAACCAGCTCGAAGTGCCCGAGGACGCGGAGCGCCTGAGGGCACGAGGGATCCTCTACGCGCCCGACTACGTGATCAACGGCGGCGGGGCGATGTCGTTCGGGCTCATGGAGCAGGGAATACTCGACCATGGCGACCTGGAGTCGCGGGTCCGCTCAATCGGTGCGTCGCTTGCGGCGATCTTCCGCGAGGCGGACGACTCGGGGTGCTCTCCGGTCGTCGCGGCCCGGGAGCGGGCGTCGCGGGCGCTCGGACGGTGCTGACCCCGTATTCCATGGTCGTCGCTCTGTCGAAGACGGCTCGCGGGGCGGCTCCGCACAGGTTCGGGGGTGGCGGGCAGGCCCCGGTGCGGTGACATTTCGGCAGCGACAGGAGACGGCGCAATGTGGAATGCAGGAAGATCAAGAGTCGCTGCGGCGCTGCTTTTCGTGCTCGCACCGGGCGTGCTTGAGGCACAGCGAGGGAACGCGAACGAAGCCGTGTTCCTCCGCGCGGTGGGCGAGTACTTCGGCACGCCTGCGGGCGAGGTCACGGTTCTGACGCGGTGGGAACTGTCCACCGCCGAGATTCCGGTCGTCCTGCGCCTTGCGACCCGTGCCGGGGTGCCCCCCGACGTCGTCGTGGCTCAGCGGAGGCGCGGTGCGGGCTGGTTGGAGATCGCCCGGTCCTACTCCGTGCACGCAGGCGATTTTCACGTTCCCATCGACGGCTCGCCGGGGTTCCTCGCCGGGGCGTACGAGCGCTTCGGGGCCCGTGTAGCCTCCGAATGGCGCCATGTGTCGCTCTCGGACGACGAGCTGGTCGGACTGGTGAACGTCCGCTTCCTGTCGCGCTCCCTCGGCGTGCCCGCTTCCAGTGTGGTGCTCGAGCTGGGTGATGGGGACGTCGTGGCGGCGTACACCCGCCTGAGTGGCCGCGACGGAGCGTGATCACGGCGCCCCGGAGCCATTCCCGTTGAGCGAACCCCGCTTCGTTCCGCTCGAATCGTGGATCGAGCGCTCGCCCGCCGAGATGACGGCGCGCGCGGCGGAGTTCCGGGCCGATGCGCAGCGGCGCCGCACGATAAGGGAATACAGCGACCGGCCCGTCCCGCGCGGCGTGATCGAGGAGTGTATCCGGGCGGCGGGGACCGCCCCGAGCGGCGCGAATCATCAGCCGTGGCACTTCGTGGCCGTTTCCGACCCGGAGGTCAAGGCCCGCATCAGGGTGGCGGCCGAGGCCGAGGAGCGGGCGTTCTATCGCGGCGGCGCCCCCAGGGAGTGGCTCGACGCGCTCGCCGCGCTCGGGACCGACGAGCACAAGCCCTTCCTGGAGACCGCGCCCTGCCTGATCGCGATCTTCGCCGAGCGGTACATGGTCGGGCGCGACGGCGGCAAGGTGAAGAACTACTACGTGCAGGAGAGCGTGGGCATCGCGACGGGCATCCTGATCACGGCACTTCATCACGCGGGCCTGGCGACGCTGACTCACACCCCTTCGCCGATGAATTTCCTCAACGAGATTCTGGGCAGGCCGCCGAATGAGCGTCCGTTTCTGCTGCTCGTGACGGGGTATCCGGCGGACGAGGTCCGCGTGCCGGTGATCACGAAGAAGGCGCTCGCGGCCATCGCGACCTTTCGCTAGTACATCCCTTTCAGATAGAATCCGTCGCGAAGCCGACTCGCAACGACCTCCGACCGGAAGAACGCAGGAACGCTGATGGGCGTCGATCTCAAGCCACAGACATCTCCGGAAGCGATTCGCGTCTTCACGCGCGCGCTTCTCAGGGACCTCCAGGCGCTGGAGCGCCTCCTCGCCGATGGCCGGATCGAATCCGGCGTCCGTCGTTTTGGCGCGGAGCAGGAGTTCTTTCTCGTAGACGAGGCCTGGCGGCCTGCTCCGGTGGCGGTCGAGGTTCTCGAAGAGCTCGACGACGAGCCGTTCACGACCGAGCTGGCGCGCTTCAACCTGGAGGCCAACCTGTCTCCACGGCTTCTTGCGGAGTCGTGTTTTTCCGACATGCACGCGGAGCTGGACAGCTATGTCACGCGTGTACGCGACGCCGCCCGGCTGCACAACTCGGAGGCGGTGCTCATCGGCATCCTTCCCACGCTCATGAAGTCGGACCTCTCCCTCGACAACATCACGCCGCGAGATCGCTACTACGCCCTCAACGAAGCCATGAACCGCGCGGGAAGCGGGTTCCGCCTGCGGATCAGGGGCACCGACGAGCTCATGATCCAGCACGATTCGGTGATGCTCGAGGCCTGCAACACGAGCGCGCAGGTCCATCTGCAGGTGTCGGCCGACGAATTCGCGCACTTCTACAACGTGGCCCAGGCCGTCACGGGGCCCATACTGGCCGCCTCGGTCAACTCGCCGCTTCTCTTCGGCCGCCGGCTGTGGGCCGAGACGCGGATCGCCCTCTTCAGGCAGTCGCTCGACACCCGTGGAGCGGACCTTCACATGCGGGAGATGAGTCCGCGCGTGCGGTTTGGGGGCAGCTGGCTGGAGAAGTCCGTGACCGAGCTCTTTCAGGAGGACATCGCCAACTTCCGCGTGCTGCTGGCCATGGATGTGGAGGAGGACTCGATCGAGGTGCTGGACCAGGGGGGCGTCCCCAAACTGCATGCCCTTCAGCTCTTCAACGGCACCGTGTACCGGTGGAACCGGCCCTGCTACGGCATCTCGAACGGGAAACCGCACCTGCGCATCGAGTGCCGGGCGCTTCCGGCCGGTCCCTCCACGCTGGACGAGATGGCCAATACGGTGTTCTGGATCGGGACCGTGCTGGGCGTTGCCGAGGCGGTACCCGACCTCACCGAGCGCATGGAATTCGACGACGCGAAGGCAAACTTCCTGGCTGCCTCGCGGCTGGGGCTGCGAGCCGGAATGGCGTGGCTCGACGGGAAGAGCGGCCCGGCCGACCGGCTGGTCCTGGACACGCTGCTCCCCTTCGCCGCGGACGCACTGAGCCGTTACCCGGTGTACAAGACCGAGGTGGACCGCTACCTGGGCGTGATCGAAGAGCGTGTGTCGGCGGGGGTGACCGGGGCCAGCTGGGCCATCCGATCCCTGAGCAAACTCAAGGGTGCGGGCACGAAGGGGGAGCAGTTGGCGGCGCTCACGTCCGCCACCGTGCGGCAGCAGAAGAAGGGGTTGCCGGTCGCGCAGTGGGAGCCCGCCGAACTCGGCGAGGCCGGAGGCTGGAAGCACAACTACATGCGCGTCGAGCAGTACATGACGACCTCGCTGACCACGGTGAACCAGGACGAGCTGGTGGAACTGGTCGCCTACCTCATGCACGTCCGGCAGATTCGCCATGTGCTGATCGAGGACAACGAACAGCGGCTGGTCGGGATCGTGTCCTATCGTTCGATCCTGCGCCTGATGGCCGAGGGCCGGACACAGGCCGAAGCGGAGAGCATCCCGGTGAGCGAAATCATGGAGCGCAAGCCGGTGACTGCCTCGCCGGATACGACGACCCTCGAGGCGATCAACCGCATGCGGAGCAACCGGGTCTCGGCGCTCCCGGTGGTCCAGGACGGCCAACTGGTCGGCCTGGTGAGCGAAACGGACTTCATGCCGATGGCCTATCATCTCCTCGAAGAACGGCTTCAAGAGGACTAGCAGCGGGTGACCCACGGGACGGGGGGCGCGTCACGAGGCCGTGCGACCCGGCTCTCGCGTCCCGGCGTCATCGAGCATGTCAAGGGTGCCGGTCCGGGCCCCCTGCTTCTATGCATCGGGGGGCTGCACGGCAACGAGCCGGCCGGAGTGCGGGCACTGGAGGCGATGATCGAGACGATCGCCGCGCGCCGGCGCCATCTGAAGGGCGATTTTGTGGCCGTCGCGGGCAACCTGCAGGCGCTCGGAGCCGGACGGCGCTTCCTTGCGTACGATCTGAACCGGGTGTGGACTCCGGCCAGGGTCGCCGCGGTCAGGTCTCCGGATGCCGCGAACGGCAGCGCGCTGGACCCCGAGGACCTGGAAATGCTCCGGATCCTCGACGTGCTCGACGAGGTCGCGAAGCGGCGCCGCGGTCCCGTGTACGTTCTCGACATTCACACGACTTCGGGCGGCGGCGGGGCCTTTGCGACCGCGAGCGACACGCCGCACAACAGGCGTTTCGCGATCGCCATACCGGTGCCCCTGGTCATGCGGCTCGACCAGCACCTCGAGGGCACGTTCAACGGCTACATGGACCACCTGGGGTACACGGCGGCGGTCTTCGAATGCGGACAGCACGAGGAGGCGGAGGCGAGGGTGAGGGCGGCCAGCGCGGTCTGGCTGGCGATCCACGCAGCGGGTCTGCTGGACTGGCGGGACGCGCCGGAGGCGGCGGCCGCGTACCGGGGGCTCAGGCACGCGTACCGGCGGCTTCCCCGGGTCCTCGAGAGCACGTACCGCCACCCTGTCGAGCCGGCTGATCGCTACAGGACACGTCCGGGCTTCCGCAACTTTCAGCGCGTGCGCGCGGGCGACATCGTGGGCGACGACCGACATGGCGAAGTAGCGGTGCCGAAGAGCGGGCGACTCCTCATGCCGCTCTACCAGGAGCAGGGAGAGGACGGCTTCTTCGTCGTCAGGGAAATGACCGCCGTAGCGAGCGAAACGGTGGCGGGGGCGGCGGAGGTCGCTCCGTCCGGCGGTTGAGCCCGTGTGCGGCCGGTTCAGCCTCACGCAGGAGATGGACGCCGTCGCCGGCGCGTTCCACGCGGATGTCGCTCCGGCCCTGACGCACCACCGGCCTCGCTACAACATCGCCCCCACCGAGGACGCGCCGATCGTCATTGCCGCGCCCGGCGGGCGGCGGGCCGGTCTCATGCGGTGGGGCCTCGTCCCGCACTGGGCGGAGAACCCCCGGGTCGGGCCCCGCATGATCAACGCGCGATCGGAAACGGTGGCACGCCGGAGCGCCTTCCGCGAGTCTTTCCTGGCGCGCCGCTGCCTCGTGCCCGCCGACGGCTTCTACGAGTGGGAGAACCGCCCGTCGGGAAAGCAGCCGTACTGGATTCACCTGGCCCGGCGGGACATCTTCGCCATGGCCGGGATCTGGTCGGCCTGGCGTTCGCCGACGGGCTCCAGGCTCCTGACGTTTTCGGTTCTCACGCGGGAAGCTCCCGAACCCATCCGCTGGCTCCACGATCGGGTGCCGGTCATCCTGCCTCCGCGCAGCTGGGACGACTGGCTGGCGCGGGGCACCACACCCGGGGCGCTGCACGCCATCCTCGGCGGCGCCGAACCCCCGGAACTGAACCTGCATCCCGTCTCACGGTCCGTGAATCGCGCGGGCTACGACGAGCCCGACTGCGTGACCGCGGTGGATCCGGAGGACTAGACGGCCAGGCTAGACGGCGCCCGCCGTCGCAAAGACCGACCCCAGGCGCTCCAACGCCTGCACAAGCTCGTCCTCCGGCGGGCCGAACCCGATCCGCATCGTCCCTTCGATCCCGAAATGGGCGCCCGGAACGATGAGCAGGCTGTACTCGACGCGAAGCCGCTCGGCGAGTTCCAGCGACGCGGTCGGCACATGGTACCGGACCATGCAGATTGCCCCCGCGTCGGGCGGCGTATGGCTGAACAGGTCTCCGTGAGCGTCCATCCAGTCGCTCATGACGCTCAGGTTGTTGCGGATGATGCCGCGGGTCCGTGCGAGAATCCGGGGACGCACGTCCGGCGAGAGGGCGACGGTTGCCAGCGCGTCCGAGAGCGAGGCGGGCGCGATCGTGGTGTAGTCCGTCCGGGCCCACAGCCGCTCGACGACGTCCTCGGGTCCCACCACCCACCCCAGGCGCAGTCCGGGTAGCGCGTACGCCTTGGACAGCGTGTTCGTCACCAGCACCTTGTCATAGCGGCCCCAGAACGACGGAACCGTGTCCTCACCCACCTCGGCGCCCCGGTACACCTCGTCCGAGAGGATCCAGGCGCCGTACCGGTCCGCCAGCGCGACGATGTCGTCCGTTTCGTCCTCGGTCAGGGCAACGCCCGTGGGGTTGTTGGGGTTCGTGACCAGGACGAATCCCGCCCCGCCCCGCAGTGCCGCCTCGAGCTCGTCGAGATCGGGTCGCCAACCGGTCTCCTCGCGAAGGTGGAAGGGCACGTACCCCCCGTGGAAGTTCTCGATCAACCCCGGAACCTGCATGTAGTTGGGCAGCATGACCGCCACCGGCTTGCCGGCCGCCGCAAGCTCCCAGAATCCCACGAAATTCGCCTCGGCTCCGCCGATGGTGACGACCACGGAGCGGTCCGACGCGCCCGGGTACAGCGAAGCGATGAGCGCCCTGAGTTCGTCCGAGCCGTTCGACTGCCCGTATCCAAGCCGGACGCCCGCGAGATCGGTGGACCGGCCGGCCATGGAGAGCAGTTCCCCGACCGTCAGGGGATGTACACCGCTCTCCGACAGGTTGAACGCCACCCGATGCTCCCAGGTGGATTGCCACCGCTCCATTTCGAAGGGAGTGAAGCCCACGGGAATGCCTACCTCCGCCTTGTGCAGCGTGATCGATCGCTAGAGTGTTGTCGCACGCAGGGAAAGATGGCGCAACCCGTGGACGAGGGAAACGGGGCCGCGCCCCGGAGGGACACGACGGAGGCGCACGCGGCCGGACATGATCGAGATCGAGCAGCACACGCTTGCCAACGGCCTCAGGCTTGTCCTGGCACCCGACCGGACGACCCCGGTCGTGGGGGTCAACCTCTGGTATGGCGTGGGTTCCAGGAACGAGACGACGGGGCGCACGGGATTCGCGCACCTCTTCGAGCACATGATGTTCCAGGGGTCGGCGCACGTCCCGAAGAACGGACATTTCCATCACATCGAAAGGGTGGGGGGCTCGGCCAACGCCACGACGTGGTTCGACCGCACGAACTACTACGACACCGTCCCGTCCCACCACCTCGACTTGCCGCTGTGGCTGGAATCGGATCGCATGGGCTGGATGCTTGCCGCCATGACCGACGAGAAGCTGGAGAACCAGCGCGACGTGGTCATGAACGAGCGGAGGCAGCGGTACGACAATCAGCCTTATGGGGACTGGGACGAGAGGATGCAGTCGCTCCTCTTCCCGGCGACCCATCCATACCATCACACGGTCATCGGCACCATGGAGGATATCGCCGCCGCCACGCTTGAAGACGTGCACGAGTTCTTCGCAACCCACTACCTCCCCAACAACGCCGTGATTTCGGTCTGCGGCGACTTCGACGCCGATCACGCGCACAGCCGGGTGAGGCGCTACTTCGACGAAATACCCCCGGGCCCGCCCCCGCCCCCCGTCCCGGGCACGGCGACGATCCCCTTCGCCACCGGCGAGACCCTGCGCACCGACGTTCACGCGGCGGTGCCGCTTCCGCGCATCTACATGGCTTCGCGCGTGCCGCCCTTCACGACCGACGCGTTCTACCCCGGGGAGGTGGTTGCAAACTGCCTCGGCTCCGGGCGGTCATCACGGTTCTACGACCGCCTGGTGCGCACCCGCCGGGCCAAGTCGGCCACCTGCCACCTGCTTCCGCTCACCACCGGCGTCACAATCTTTCTGGTCACCGCGACCGGCTTCCCCGACACCGGCATCGACGACCTGGAGCGCGCGGTCGCGACGGAGATCGACGATGCGGGCACGCTGACCGAAGAGGAGGTCGCGCGGGCGGTGGTCGGGGCGGAGACGCGCACGCTCAGGGAGCTGCAGCGCGTGGAGACCCGGGCCGACCTCCTCTCCATGTACGCCACCTGCTTCGGGAATGCCGCGCGCCTGAACGACGACCTTTCCCGGCTACGAACGGTCACCGTGGCGGAAGCGCGCGCATGGGGCCGCAGCTTTCTGCACCCCGCGAACCGGGTCAGCGTACGGTACATCCCGGGTGGATCGCCCACCGCGGACGAACCGGCGACATGAGGGCCGGCCGGTCTCCGCCCCAGGTTGGCGCGATCCGTCCCTACGAATTCCCGACGATCGACCGGCGACGCCTGAGCAACGGAATGGACGTGCGCGTGGTCTCGCAGGACACGGTCCCGATCGTGACCGCGATGGTTGTGCTGCGCGCCGGCGAGACCGCGGTGGCGGCGGGCGATTCCGGGCTGGCGGTTCTGACGGCCGACGCTCTCGAGGGAGGGACCTCACGCTTTTCGAGCACCGAGCTGGCGCGTGCCCTCGAGGATGTCGGCGCGAGCTTCGGAGCAGCCACCGGATGGGATTCGACCACCGTGGCCGTCTCCTGTCACGCGGAACACCTCGCGCGGGCAGTGCCGCTTCTGGCCGAGATGATTCGGCGGCCGGCCTTTGAGGAGGCCGAGTTCGGGCGCTACAGGCAGCAGCGGCTCGCCACCGCCGTGCAAAGGCGGATGAACCCCTCGGCGCTGGCCGTCGATGCGCACGCCCGTTTCGTTTTCGCGAACGGAGCCACCTACGGCCGGCCGCTGGGCGGAATCGAGGCCTCTCTGGCTCGCCTGGGCGCCGACGACGCGCGTGCCTTTGCCGCGCGTCGCTACGGTCCGGCCGAGGCGGCGGCCGTGATCGTGGGGAATCTCGATCCGGCGGAGGCCGTGGCGGTACTGGAGGAGGGACTGGGGGGCTGGCAGCGGCGCGTTGAGGCGTTGCCTGAGCCGAGTGCCCGCCCGCGCAGCCGGAAACGGACCGTCCACGTGGTGCACCGGCCGGGTTCCGTCCAGTCCCAGATCCGCGTCGGGCACGTCGGGGTGGACCGCGCCGTCGAAGACTATTTCGCGACGATCGTGCTCAACCTCATCCTGGGGGGCTCGTTTTCGTCGCGGCTCAACCTGAACCTGCGCGAACGGCACGGCTTCACCTACGGGGTGACCTCGTCGTTCGCCGTTCGCCGGGGGCCCGGGCCATTCGCCGTTTCCACGGCCGTCGATAGCGCCGTGACCGCCGCCGCCGTAACCGAGATCTTCCGGGAGATCGAGGGTATCGTGGCTGCCGGTCCGAATCGGGATGAGGTCGAGACCGCGCGCAACTACCTCGCGGGCGTGTTTCCGCTGCGGCTGGAGACGACCGGCCAGATCGCGTCCAGGATCGCCGGGATGATCGTCTACGGCCTTGGCGACGACTACTACCGCAGGTACCGGGACCGGGTCGGAAGGGTGACGAGGGCGGACGTCGCCGCTGCGGCGCGCAGACACATCCGTCCCGCCGAATTGTGCACGGTCGTGGTGGGTGATGCCGGCGAGGTTGCCGGGCCACTCGAGAAGCTCGACATCGGTCCGGTCCATGTCCACGACGAGATCGGTCCGGAAGCAGGCGGATGAGCGAAGATCGGCGGGCCCTGGTGAGCACGTCGGTCGTTCACGACGGTCGGGTCGTGCACCTGAGCGTCGACACGGTTCGCTTCCCCGACGGTTCGGTCGGGCAACTGGAACTCGTACGCCATCGTGGCGCTGCGGCCGTGCTGCCCGTGCTCGGGAGCGAGCGCGACGCGGATCCGGACGTCCTCCTCGTGCGCCAGTACCGGTACGCCGCCGGCGGCGAGATCTACGAAGTCCCGGCGGGCATCATCGAGCCCGGCGAGAGCTGGGAGCAGTGCGCGAAGCGCGAGCTGGAGGAGGAGGCGGGCGTCCGCGCGGGCAGGCTGGTCGAGCTTACAACGATCCACACCACGCCGGGCTTCACCAACGAGGAGATCCACCTGTACGCCGCCTTCGACCTGGTGCCCGGACAGTCGCGGGCCGATGACGATGAGTTCCTGGAGGTTGTGCGGCTTCCGCTGTCCAGGGTTCTGGAGATGGTGCGCTCCGGAGAGATCACCGATGGCAAGACCCTGGTGACGATCCTGTACGGGGCGCGCTTCCTGCTGCGCCGCCCCGGGACCCGCGACGCCGCGGAAGCCGCGACAAGGCCTCCGGAGCTGTAGGACAGGCCGGGCGTCCGCCGGCGTCCGCTGCGCCCGGGGGCGTTCGCACCGGTGCGCGGGAGATGCCCGCCGGCCGTCGCCCCTGTCTTTCCACCGGGAATCAGGTGTCCTCCACTGAGGACATGTTCATCACCGAAACCCTGTTTCCAGCCGGAAATGCGGTTGGCACGGTTCCTGCGCATTACTGGTCCGCAACAGCACCCGTGTGCGGAATCATGGTTGGTTTCACTTCCTCGGGTCCCTTGAGAGGAGCGTGTTCACATGGCACGAACCAAGCCGTTGCCGGTCGAGCGAGACGGTGTCCGCCGGCGCCATTCAGCCAGGGAGCTGAGACGGCAGCTCGCCGTCCTCGACGACAGCCAGGTTGTTCAGTGCTTCCTCGATGGCGAAGAGAGCGCATTTGCCGAGTTGGTGCGCCGATACGACCGACGCCTCAAGAACTTTGTCCACCGCACGGTCGGAGACCGCGAGCGGGCAGAGGACCTCGTCCAGGAGACCTTCGTGCGCGTATACAGGCACCTGCATCGATTCGACCAGGCCAGAAAGTTTTCGACGTGGATCTACACGATCGCCGGGAACCTGGCCAAGAACGAACTGCGGAACCGCGCCAGGAATCCACTGGTGCTCTTTCAGACGATCACGAGAAACTGGGATGCGGACTTTCGGCCGCTCGAGTGGGAAGACCCCAGGACACGTCCGGACGACCTGTACCGACGCCGGTTCCTGCGGGAGAAGGTGAACGAAGCAGTCGGCGAACTGCCCGACCACCACCGGACCGTATTCGTGCTGAGGGAGCTGCAAGGCAAGACGTACGAGGAAATTGCCGAGATCACGGAGTGTAACCTGGGCACGGTCAAGAGCCGATTGAACCGTGCGCGCAACAGCTTCGCGCGGATCATCGCCCCGATGATCGACTGAAGCCCGCGTTCGCGGGGAACCTTTGTCCGCGGGGAACCTTCTTCGCGGCCCGGCTGTATACAATTCCTGAAGAGCGCCGCCGGACCGAAACACCCGGTCCGCCGGGGTGTATTTCGTCCCAGCCGGTATCTCATGCCTCTGGCGGGCCGGCTGTATGGCGAGGATATTGGTTGGCGGACCGACCATTCGGGAACTGATCGACGGGTACCGTATTCGTGAAGAGCAACATCTCGACGTTCCGGCAATCGAGCCGCGAAGGGCGGCATGCCGAGTCGCCGGAGTGCCGGCACTTCCTGGACGCCTATTCGGACTACCGTGATCACCGCCTCGCGCCCGAGGCCAGGTCCCGGGTGACCGGCCACCTCGAGGTTTGCGCCTCCTGCGCGCGGTACGACCGGGTCATCCGCAGAGGGGTCCGGGTCCTGCGCGCGGAGCAGCCGGAGGCGGCTGCACTCCCGACCCGGGTGGCTGCCGTGCGCCGCCTGGCCCTTGCCGAGGAACGCAGGCCCCAGGCACTGGGTGCGGCGGGTTCGGGATTGACGCTGGCCGCCTCCCTGATCGTGACGGTGCTGTTGACCGCGGCGGCCTGGTTCCCGTTCCTGTCGCTGCCTGCCCCCGAGGTCGAGATGCCTCCGGTCATGGCCAGCGCGCCTGCGGCGCCGGCCGTGCCGCTCGTGTTTCAGCTTCCCGGTCCGTTCGCCGTCCAGCAGACGCGAACGGCGCCGGTCGCAATCGCGCGTGCCATGCTCTTCGAATACGGCCACACGCCGGCCCGCCCCGTATCCCGCGAGGTCGAGACGGGACCGGATCAGTACTAGCCCGTGGACGCTATTCCCCCCCGACGGTGTCCCTGCCCCGGTCTCTGAGCGCCTCCGGCCGGGGGGGCGTGTTCTATCTCCACGGCGGTGACGAGTTCCGGAAGGCCGTCGCCGTCAGGTCCCTTGTGGAGCAATACGCCGATTCGGCGACACGCGACTTCAACGTCGATGTGCTCCGGGGGTCCGAGACCTCCGTGGAGCGGCTCGCGTCGGTGATTTCCACCCCGCCGATGATGGCCGATTGGCGCGTTGTGCTGGTCCGGGAGGCCGAGGCGCTGGCGTCCAGTCCGGCGGCGCGCAAGGTGGTGCTCGAGACGGCGGGCAAGCCCCCCCGGGGGCTCGTGCTGATCCTGCAGGCCACCGTGCCGAAACAGTCCCGGGCCAGGTTCTACAAGGACCTGGCGCGAATCGCGCAGGCGGCCGAGTTCAAGCCCGTGCCCGCCGACGCGGTTCCGGCCTGGCTCGTGTCGTGGGCGGCCCGGGAACTCGGCACGACGGTCGAGATCGATGCCGCGCAGGTGCTGGCCGGAGCCGCGGGCACGGATCTGGGGGTGCTCACGCAGGAGGTGCGCAAGCTCGCCGAAATGGTGGGGCCGGATCGGCCCGTGGATGTTGATGCCGTGCGAAAGGGCGGCCTCCAGCTGCCGCAGCAGGATCGCTGGGCGTGGTTCGATCTGGTGGGCAACCGGAAGATCCACGATGCGTTGAGGGGACTTCCCGTCCTGCTTGGGCAGGGCGAGACGGCCGTGGGCCTGGTGATCGGCCTCTCGACCACGCTACTTCGGATCGGGGTGGCCATCGAGGGGGGCGCTGCCGCCCTGCAGGATTCGCTGCCGCCCTACCAGCGCTTCCTCACCCGCAGGATCACCGCGCAGGCCCGGCGCTGGACCCGCGCCGACCTGGTCCGCGCGGTTCGCGGACTCCGCCGACTGGACCAGCTGCTGAAGGCGAGCGCCATCTCCGACGAGGTCCTTCTCGAGGAGTGGCTGCTCGGCCTGCAGGTACGTCGGCGGGGCGCGGCCTAGCAGCCCGTGGACAAAATCCCCCCGGCATTCGAACGGCGATGCATCCGGGCCGGACCGCTGCGCTCTGCGTTGCTCCTCGGACCTGTAGCGCTGCTACCGGCCCCTCGTCGCGCCTTGCCGGCCCGGCGCCTCGCCGCTCTCGGTGCTCGGGCGGCTTTATCCACGGACTGCTAGCCTCCGTGGGGACGGCTCCACGCGTGGCTGCGACGACCGGGCCCGGGGATACACGCGGCGATGTCCGGTTGAGCATTCGCGGGATGCACTGCGCTGCTTGCGTGACCGCGGTGGAGCGGGCGCTCGGCGCCGTCGACGGCGTGTCGGAGGCCAGCGTGAGCCTCGTGGAGGAACTCGCCACCGTGAGCCACGAGAGCACCGTTCCGGACGCGGAGGCGCTGGTGCAGGCGGTCGAGCGCGCGGGATACGGGGCGGAGGTCCTCGCCGGATCGGAGGAGGTTCTGGAAGCGGCACGCGCACGGGACCGGGGCCGGGACGCCGAGCAGGCCGACCTCATGAAGCGCTTCCGAGCCGGCGTGGCGTGCGGTCTTCCGGTGGTGTTGATCGGGCACTGGGAGATGATTCCGGGACTTCCCGCGCTCGGCGGGGACACGCTCCGCGCGGCCTGGTGGTTCTCGGCCGCCCTGACCCTGCCGATTCTCGCATACGTCGGGCGCGGGTTCTTCGCGGGCGCCTGGTCCGCGGCGCGCGCGAGGAGTTCCACCATGGACACGCTCGTGGCGCTGGGCACCGGGGCGGCCTGGCTGTATTCGACGGCGGTGGTCGCGGCTCCCCACCTCTTTCCGGCGGGAAGCGGCCGCCCCTTCTTCGAGGCCGTGGCGGTCGTCATCACCCTGGTGGTCCTCGGACAGGCCATCGAGGCGAGGGCCAGGGGGAAGACCGCCGAGGCGCTCAGGGCCCTGTTCGACCTCACACCCGAGACGGCGGACCGCGTCGCGGGCGAGGACGTCGAGACCGTTCCGGTGGCGGAGGTGGTTCCCGGCGATGTGCTCCTGTTGCGCCCGGGTGCGAGGGTGCCCCTGGACGGCCGGGTTCTGGACGGCAGGAGCGAGGTCGACGAATCCATGCTGACGGGCGAGCACGCGGCGGTGGACAAGGCTCCGGGCGATGCGGTGGTGGGCGGCACGGTCAATGGAACGGGCGCACTGAGGGTGCTCGCGACGCGCGTCGGTTCCGACACGGTCCTTGCCCGCATCGTGGCCATGGTGCGCAGGGCCCAGGCGACCAAGCCGCCGATTCAGAAGACGGTGGACTTCGTGGCGGGCTACTTCGTGCCGGCGGTGGTGCTCGTCGCCCTGGTCACCTTCGCGGCGTGGTTCCTCTTCGGACCCGAGCCGCGCGCGAACTTCGCCATGGTGACCGCCGTCGCCGTGCTGGTGATCGCGTGCCCCTGCGCGCTGGGTCTGGCGACACCGATCTCGATCATGATCGCGATCGGCCGGGCGGCCAGGCACGGCGTCCTCATCCGCGACGGCGAGTCGCTTCAGCGCGCGCGGGACATCGACACGGTGGTCCTGGACAAGACCGGCACGCTGACCCTGGGCAAGCCCGTGGTGACGCACGCGGACCCGGCGCCCGGGGTCGGTGTGGGGGACTTCCTGCGCACGGCCGCCGCGGTGGAGGCGATGTCGGAACACCCGGCCGCGCGCGCCATCGTGGCCTATGCGCGGGAGCGGGGGATCCGGGCCGCGGACGCGGCGCACTTTGCGGCGCACCCCGGACTG
>LXNJ01000541.1_pt1 | contig 25957 bp, 25 predicted proteins | sample 809081 | NCBI WGS metagenome assembly LXNJ01 (sample SAMN04870510, study PRJNA318959) | sponge metagenome | biome: sponge; feature: marine sponge reef; material: water | host: Petrosia ficiformis | place: Greece: Milos, Mediterranean Sea | collected 2013-05-29 | depth 5-7 m | reverse complement strand
CCGCCGGCCAAGGATTTGGACACTCCGCCTCATGCGTCCGCAATCCCTGTTCCCGATCTTCGGCGATATCGGCGCGCTGCCGGGCCTCGGCCCGCGGCTGAAGGGGTTGGTGGCGCGGGTCGCCGGCCCGCGCATCGTCGATCTCCTGTGGACCCTGCCGACCGGGCTGGTCGACCGCCGCCATTCCCCGAAGGTCGCCGAAGCCGTGATCGGCGAGATCGCCACCATCACCGTGCGGATCGACTCGCACGAGCAGCCGGGCGCGCCCAAGAGGCCCTATCGCGTCATCTGCTCCGACGAGACCGGCTTCCTGACCCTGGTGTTCTTTCACGCCAAACGGGACTGGCTGGAAAAGACCTACCCGGTCGGAGAGACCCGGGTTGTCAGCGGCCGGGTCGACGAGTTCGGCGGCGGCCGGCAGATGACCCACCCGGATTTCGCGGTCCCGGCCGCACAGGCGGACAGCATCCGGACAGTGCATCCGGTCTATCCGCTGACCCAGGGGCTGACCCGAACGGTCATGAAACGCGCGGTCGACGGCGCGCTGGACCGGGCCGCCGCGCTGCCGGAATGGGCCGATGCAAACCTGCTGGCCCAGCGGCAGTGGCCCGGCTGGCGCGATGCCCTGCAACGGGCGCACCGGCCGGACAGCGGGCCGGACCTGCTGCCGGACGCCCCGGCGCGGGCGCGCCTCGCCTATGACGAACTGCTGGCGACCCAGTTGGCGCTGCTGCTGGTGCGCCAGCGCCAGCGGCGCGTCCAGGGCAGCGCGCGGGCCGGCGACGGCCGCCTGCGCGCGAAGATCGCCGGCGCCCTGCCCTATTCCCTGACCGGCGCGCAGGAAACGGCGCTGGCCGAGATCGCCCGCGACATGGCGGCCCCGGCGCGCATGGCCCGGATGCTCCAGGGCGACGTCGGCAGCGGCAAGACGGTGGTCGCGCTGCTCGCGATGGCGGCGGCGATCGAGGCCGGCGGGCAGGCCGCGTTGATGGCGCCGACCGAAATCCTCGCCCAGCAGCATTGCGAGACGCTCCGGGGCCTGGGCGCGCCGGCCGGCCTGCGCGTCGAACTGCTGACCGGGCGGCGCAAGGGCGCCGGCCGCAAGGCGCTCACCGCGGAAATCGAGGCGGGGAATGTCGACATCGTGGTCGGCACCCACGCCCTGTTCTCGGAGGACGTGAATTTCCGCCACCTCGGGCTGATCGTCATCGACGAGCAGCACCGCTTCGGCGTCCAGCAGCGCATGGCGCTGGCCGGCAAGGGCAGCGACGTCGACATGCTGACCACGACCGCGACGCCGATCCCGCGCACCCTGATGCTGGCGGCCTACGGCGATATCGATACCTCGAAGCTGACCGAGAAGCCCGCCGGCCGCCAGCCGGTGGACACCCGCGCCATGCCGGTCGACCGGCTCGAACAGGTCGCCGCCGGCATCCGCCGGACGGTCGACAGCGGCGCGCAGGCCTTCTGGGTCTGCCCGCTGGTCGACGAGTCCGATGTCCTCGACGTCACAGCGGCGACGGCGCGGCACGCCTGGCTGCAGGAGCGCTTCGGCGGAACCGTCGAGCTGGTCCACGGCCGGATGAAGCCGGCGGAGAAAGACGCCGCCATGCAGCGCTTCCTGGCCAACGAGACGGCCGTGCTGGTCGCCACCACGGTGGTCGAGGTCGGCGTCGACGTCCCGAACGCCAGCGTCATGGTGGTCGAACATGCCGAGCGGTTCGGCCTCGCCCAGCTGCACCAGCTGCGCGGCCGGATCGGGCGCGGTGCGCGCAAATCGTCCTGCGTGCTGCTCTACGATCCGCCGCTCGGCGAGACGGCGCGGGCGCGGATCGACGTGCTGCGCAAGACCGACGACGGCTTCGCGATCGCCGAGGAAGATTTGCGCCTGCGCGGCGGCGGCGAGGCGCTGGGCACGCGCCAGAGCGGCATGCCGGCCTTCCGGCTGGCGCGGTTTCCCGAACATGGCGACCTGCTGGAGATCGCCCGCACCGACGCCCGCGTCGCCCTGGAGCGGGACCCGGAATTGACAGGGCCGCGCAGCGATGCCCTGCGCATCCTGCTCTACCTGTTCGAGCGCGAGGAAGGCGTGCGCATGCTGCGCTCGGGATAGGCGCAAGCCGCCGGCAGCGCCATCGGAATTCTCCGGCCGGCTCCTATATTACCGGAACGGCGGTCGAGACCGGGCGATCGGATACCGGCCGCCGGCACGACGGCGCCGCTCGGGAAGGAGACATGCCGGAGTTCATCAGCGCCAGCGAACCGGCCATCAGGCTCGGCTTCTTTCTCGGCATCCTCGCCCTCGTCGCGCTGTGGGAGCTTGCCGTGCCGCGCCGCGCGCTCTCGCGGCCACGCTGGCTGCGCTGGTACGGCAATATCGGCATCGTGGCGCTCAACACGGTCCTGGTGCGGCTGATCTTTCCGCTGGCGCCCGTCGGGCTGGCCCTGCTGGCGGCGGAGCGCGGCTGGGGCCTGCTCAACGCGGTCGCCCTGCCCTTCTGGCTCGAGGTTGCGCTCGCGGTCGTCGTGCTGGATTTGGTCATCTACCTCCAGCACGTCATGTTCCACGCCGTACCGGCGCTGTGGCGGCTGCATCGCATGCACCATGCCGACCTGGATTTCGACGTGACGACCGGCTCCCGCTTCCATCCGGTCGAGATTATCCTGTCGGTGCTGCTCAAGCTGGCCACCGTCGTCGTCCTCGGTCCGCCGGCCGTGGCCGTGCTGGTTTTCGAGGTGCTGCTGAACGGCACCTCGATGTTCAACCACGGCAATCTGCGCCTGCCGGCGGGGCTCGACCGGGCGTTGCGCTGGTTCGTCGTGACGCCGGACATGCACCGGGTCCACCACTCCGACATCCCGGCCGAAACCAACAGCAACTTCGGTTTCAACCTGCCCTGGTGGGACCGGCTGTTCGGCACCTACCGGGCGCAGCCGGCGCTCGGGCACGAGGGCATGACGATCGGGCTCGATACCTTCCGGGAGACCGGGGAACTGCACCTGCACCGAATGCTGCTGCAGCCATTCCGGCGCGGCAAGGGCGGCTATGCGATCAACCGGCGCCCCTGGGGCGGCGGCGGGGACGGCGGTGGGGACAGCGGTGGGGACAGCGGTGGGGACAGCAGCGGGGACGGCGGTGGGGACGACGGGGACACTTGACCCGCGCTACACCGAGCGCGCGAGGCCGCCGTCGACCCGGATATTCTGGCCGGTGATGTAGGCGCCGCCCGGCGAAGCCAGAAAGGCGATGGTCTCGGCAATCTCGCCGACCGTGCCGTAGCGTTGCATCGGGACTGTCGCGCTGAATTCCGCCTGCTCCGGGAAGCTGTCGATGTAGCCCGGCAGCACGTTGTTCATGCGGATGTTGTCGGCGGCGTATTTGTCGGCGAAGAGCTTCGTGTAGGCGCCGAGGCCGGCGCGGAACACGCTCGACGTCGGGTAAGTCGGCGACGGCTCGTAGGCGGCGTAGGTCGAGATGTTGACGATGGCGCCGCCGCCCTGGCGCTGCATGACCGGCGTCACCAGCCGGGCGGCGCGCACGACGCAAAGGAAATAAACCTCCATGCCGGTGTGCCAGTCGTCGTCGGATATTTCCAGGATGGGCGCGCGCGGGCCGTGGCCGGCGCTGTTGACCAGCACATCGATCCGGCCCCAGGCCGCCATCGCCTTGTCGACCAGCGCCTGGAGATCGCCGTTCGACCGGTTCGAGCCGGTGACGCCGACGCCGCCCAGTTCCTGGGCCAGCGCCTCGCCCTTGCCGGAAGAGGACAGGATGGCGATCCGGTACCCCAGTTCCGCGAGTCTGCGGGCCGCGGCGGCGCCCATGCCGCTGCCCGCCGCCGTCAGCACGGCAACCTTATCGTCGGCCATCGTCGCCCTTCTCCCCGGAAATCGTTTCGCCGCGGGCCGGTTGTAGCCGAACGGCCCGGCCAGTCACCGGAAAATGTCAGCGCGCCGGGAACACCCGATGCAGGGCGGCGCAGGCCTCCTGCACCGCCGCACCGGATGCAGCGACCCCGGCGGCCCGGATTGCCGGGGAGCGACCGGTGGACGCCGCCCCCGCAAGGGGCGGCGCCCAGGGCCGTCCGCTGCCTACAGCTTTTGTTTGCGGAAGTCGAAGCGCGGCGGCAGCAACGATTCCATTTCCGCGCGCGGGATCCGCCGCTTGACGACGAATTTGTCGTTCTGAACCTGGCTCATGTAACAGTCGATCATGCCGCTGTGATCCTCGCCGCGCAGCAGCTTGGCGCCTTGCGGATGGGCCAGGGAATTGTCCATCTCCAGGCCTTCCAGCGCCTGGATGGCGCCCGGAGTGTCCTTCTTCCGCTGCCAGCCCGACGCTTCGATGGCCCTTTTCAGCACGAAGAAGTTCTCGTACGACTGCCAGGCATGGCTTTTCGCCATGACCCGGTCGGATCCGTTTTCCTGGGCGTGGACCGGATCGATATTCATCAGTTCGATGAATTTCTTGTGGTGCTCGTCGTTCTTGTACTCCAGCGGGCGCGGGAAGTTCTCGAGGAAGTAGACGTTTTCCGCGGCGCCGTTGATCGCCTTCGGATGGATCGCCTCGATCGTGCCGCTGACCGAGTACATTTTCATCTTCTCGTCGAGCCGCATCGCCTTCGACTGGGTATAGAAGGCGACCGACAACGCGCCGAAAAAGACCGAGAACAGGACTTCGGTTTCTTCCGGAATCTTCGCGAGATAGGGCACCAGATCCTTCGTGCCGAGCGGCACCGCAATCGGATCGTTGACCTTGCCGCCCATCGATTCGATCAGCTTGCGATGTTCCTGGTGATGACTGTGGCCCCAGGCATAGTCGGGGAAGATCATCGTCCAGTTCTTGCCGAGATTCTTGAAGGCCCAGGGCGCGCCCGCCGCCGCCAGGGCGTAGGTGTCGGTGCCGGTGCGGAAACTGTAGCGCGAGCCCCTGGAGCCCGTTGCCTCGGTCGCCTCGCCGGCGGAGAAATAGGGCGTCTTCAGCTCGGTGGAGATCGGGATCGACGCAAGCATGATGCCGGAATGGACGGAGCCGACGACGAAACGCGCGCGCGAACGCTGAATCAGGGAACGCAGCTTGCGCGCGCCCGCAGCCGGATTCGATTCCGTATCGACCACCGGCACCTCGAGCTTCCGGCCGGCTATGCCGCCGCCCTCGTTGATCAGCGTCGCGGCGGCCTTGGCGCATTTGTCGTGCCAGTAGCCCCAGGACGAAAATCCGCCCGTCAGTTCGCATTGATGCCCGATCACGATGGGCCCGCTCTCCTTCGCGACGAGATCGCGGGTGAGCGACAGATAGGCGGTCGACGCCACAGCGCCGCCGGCCAGCGCCGTCTGTAGGAAGGACCGGCGCGGCAGTTCCGCCCGGACCTTCTTTACCGTCGAATTACTTTTCTCGATTTTGCGGGTCATTTCCTTACTCCCTAAAGTTTCTATGCGGCCATACCGAGATACCGATGAATGACATCGGGCTGGGTCTTGAGTTCTGCAGCGCTCGACCGATGAACGATGGCCCCTTTTTCCATTAGATAGATGACGCTGCAAATCTTGAAGGCTGTAACCAGGTTTTGCTCGACCAGAAGAATGGATACGCCGGCCTTGTTGATCTTGCGGATTTCGGATCGGATTTCCTTGATCAGGATCGGCATGATTCCTTCGGTCGGCTCATCGAGGATCAGCAGTTTGGGTTGCATGACGAGGCAGCGCGCGATCGCCAGCTGTTGCTGCTCGCCGCCGGACAGCGTGCCGCCCTTTTGAGCCAGCCGTTCCTGCAACTGCGGGAAGCGATCGAATACCATGGCGCGTTGCTGGACGGACGGTTCGCTCCTGAGGCCGAGAAAGAGATTCTCCTCGACGGTGAGATTCGGAAAAATCCCCCGCCCCTGCGGAACATAGCCGATGCCGTGAGTCGGCACCCTGTGCGCGGCGAGGCCGGTAAGATCGACGCCGTCGAACGTCGCCCGCCCCGCCGAGGCACGGACCAGACCCATGATCGCTTTCAGCGTGGTCGTCTTGCCGACGCCGTTGCGGCCCAGCAGACCGACGATCTCGCCGTCGCCGACATCCAGCGAAACGCCCTGGAGCACTTTCACCTTGCCGTAACTGGCGTGAAGGCCGCGCACCTCAAGCATCGGGATCGTCCTCGTCGTCCTCTTCCTCGCCGAGATAGGCTTCCCGCACTGCAGCGTCGTTCGCGATCTCCTCCGGAGCGCCCCGGGCCAGGATGCCGCCCTGCGCCATGACCGTGATCCTGTCGGCAAGATCGAACACAACCGGCATGTCGTGCTCGATGACGATAATATCGACCGACTCGGCGAGGTGGCGAATTTTCTCGACCGTCGCCGCCGTTTCAGCCGGCCCCATTCCGCAGATCGGCTCGTCCAGCAGCAGAAGGGATGGCCCGGTGGCCAGGGCTATGCCGATTTCCAGCAAGGCGACGTCGCCGTAGGACAGCGTGCCCGCAGGGACGCCGCGCAGCCCGGAAAGGCCGGTCTGCTCCAGGATTTCATCGACGCGCTCGGCGGTCCGGCCGAACCGGGACCGGCTGGCGAAGGGATGCATGACGCCCTGCCTCGCCTGCGCCGCGATCCACAGATTCTCCGCCACGGTCATCGAATCGAACACGCTCTTGATTTGCAGCGACCGGCTCATGCCGAGACGGCTGATCCGGTGCGGCGCCATCCCCGAAATATCCGTGCCGCGAAACCGCACCGTGCCGGAATCCGATTTGAGCATGCCGGAAATGGTGTTGAACAAGGTCGTCTTGCCGGCCCCGTTCGGGCCGATGATCGCGTGCAGCACGTCCGGTTCGAAGTCGAGCGTCACGCGGTCCAGCGCCACCAGGCCGCCGAAGCGCTTGGTCAGGTTGTCGATTTCCAGTATGGGCGCGTTCATGGGCGACCCTCGCCGCGGGCCTGCCGGGCGGCATCCTCTTCGTGCGGCGGCTCCCCGCCGGCCGCCCGATCCGCGGATCGCTGCGTCAGGCGCTCGAGCAACGCGTTCCAGAAACCCATCAGCCCCTTGGGCGCGAAGATGACCGTCAGAATCACGACGATCCCGACCAGAATGGGGTAGTGCTCCCACATATTGGAAAGTTCTTCGCGAACGACGATCAGGAGTGCGGTGCCGATCACCGGCCCGAAGAGCGTCCCCGCACCGCCGATGATCGTCCACACCACGCCCTCCCCCGACACATGATAGAACATGTACGTCGCCGAGGCGTAACGCCCGAACAGGGCGAACAGGCATCCCGCCAGCCCTGCGAACGCGCCCGCGATAACGAAGGCCGACCAGCGCAGAAAATAGACGTTCAAGCCGATCAGGGATGCGCGAACATCGTTTTCCCGAACCGCCATGAGCGCCATGCCGAACGGGCTCCGGACAATCAGGAATTTCACGAAGTAAGCCGCTGCTACAACTGCAAGAATAAAGAAATACTGCACCGTCTGGTCTGTGAGGCTGAGTTCGAATTCGCCGGCTTCCAGCATGGCCGGCATCGAAAAGCTCGTTCCGTCGTCGCCGCCGGTCAGCGGTTTCGCGCTCAAGGCGATGAAATAGAATATCAGCGAGAAGACGACGGTTATGATCGCGAAATAATGCCAGGTCAGCCGCACCGCCAGCGCGCCGGTGATTGCCGCCGTTCCGACGGCAACCGCCATGCCCAGCCCCAGGGCCGGCCAGAAGCCGAGTCCGAGCTTGGCGATGCCGATGGCGACGCCGAACATGCCCATCCCGAAAAACAAGGCCTGCCCGAAAGACAGCAGCCCGGCATAACCGAACAGAATATTGACGCTTGCCGCGAACAGGGACCAGATCAGGACTTCGGCCAGGATATCGAGCCAGAATTCGTGCTCGAGCGCCTGCAGGATCCATGGCGCCACGATCAGAAGCGCCACGGCGGCAATCAGGACGGTGCGGTCGATGCGCGCCTTCATCGCGTTGCGCCGGCGAAGAGGCCGTGCGGCCGCGCAATCAGAACGGCGCTCATGAGGCAGAGCGATACGATGCGCGCGACCGTCGGATCGGTGAAGCTGGTCACGACACCTTCGGTAACGGCAAGAAGAACCGCGGCGGCCACCGTTCCCGGCAGGTTGCCCAGGCCCCCGATAATGACCGCCATGAAACAGAAAGGCAGCACATCGACCCCGGTCTGAAAGTCCACCGTGGTGATCGGCGCGGCCACCGCCCCGCCGAGCGCGGCCATCGAGAATCCGAGGGCGAAGGTAACCATGTAGACGGTGCGCGCCGGCACCCCCATGGCGAGCGCGGTGTCCCGGTCGAAGCGGACGGCGCGCATCCATGTTCCCAGCTTCGTGCGATGCAGGAAGGCGAAGAACACGAAGATTGCGACAACGGACACCGCCGCCGCAAACAGCCGGTAGTAATCATACTCTATGCCGAAGAGCGGTATCGTTCCCTCGATCGGCGGCAGAATGCGTTTGGGGGCGGCGCCATAACCGGCGCGCACGACTTCCTGAATGATGATCGAAAGACCGAAAGTCGCCACGATCGAGAGCGCCGCCATGCCGCGGATCGGCTGAATGACCGAGCGCTCGACCAGGGCCCCCAGCAGAAAGCCCAAAAGCGGCACGATCAGGAACGCAAGCCAGTAGTTCCCGGTCGCTTCGAGCACGAACCAGGTGAGGACCGTCCCCACCATGAAGAAATCGCCGTGCGCCAGATTGATGATGTCGAGCAGTCCGAAGATGATCGACAGGCCGAGTGCGATCAGTGCAATGATCAAACCCCAGACCAGGCCGTTCAGGGCCAAGGCGATGACAAGATCCATTGGCCGGCTGCTTACCCGAACCGCATTCCGTTATGCCGGAACCCGCGTTCGATTGCGCCCGCAAGAGATTTCAGGGTGAGATACAAGTCGTAAGGTGTCCCTGGTGTGAAAAAATTGCGCGCGATCCCGGATTTTCCCGATCACCGCGCGAACGGTCCTCCGCTTCGGAAAATCCGGGTTGAACCGGCCCTAACCGGCCTGGACAGCGGCGCGAACCGCGGCCTCGCGCTGCGCCTGGCGTTCGCTCGCCGCCGAACGGGCCGCCGCCTCGATGTCCGCGCCCGCGGCTTCCGGCGATCCGGCATCGAACGGCGGCTGCGGATTGTATTCTATAGCGAGCTGTATCTTTTTCGCGACTTCGGGGCCGAACAGTTCGCCGGCAACGGTCAGGGCGAAGTCGATCCCGGCCGTCACCCCGCCGCCGGAGATAATGTTGCCGTCGATGACGACCCGGGACGGATCCGGAATCGAGCCGAAGGACGACAGCATTTCCCGCGACATCCAATGGCAGGCCGCACGCCGCCCCTTCAGGAGCCCCGCCGCTCCCAGGACCAGAGAGCCCGTGCAGACCGACGTGACGTAACGCGCGCCGCGGGCCTGCCGGCGAAGAAAATCCAGAGTGTCCGTATCCGTCAGCAGGGCGTTCATGCCGGCACCGCCCGGCACGCATACGAGATCCAGCTGCGGACAGTCGTCATAAGTCACATCCGGCAGAATCCGCATTCCGCCGCCCGACCGCACCGGGTCGAGGGATTTTGAGACCAGCAGCACATCGGTGTCGGGGAAATTGCAAAAGACCTCATGCGGCCCGGTCATATCGAGCTGCATAATGTCGGGAAAAATCAGAAAGCCGATTCGAAACGTCATTTCCGGACCATCGATTTCCGTCTACCCGACAGAATGATCCCACGTTTCAGAAACCCTTGCAACCTGCCGATTTCCAAGGCTTTGCGATGCTCCGGCGGCCATGATCGCTTCGCGGATTTTCGCGGCTGCGCCGGTGCGGCCGGGCATTCCGGCAAGCCGGAGGCCGCCGAAGAATTTATCGACACATACGGTGGTCATAGTCGCCGACGTCGGCGCGCCTCGCTGCGGTCGTCGCAGCCGGGACCAAACCCCTCGAACACCGTTACTCTGCCGGAACCGGCACCCCGGCGGCGCGCGGATCGCGGCCCAGGAAGACGCGCCCGAAATCGGCCTGGATGGCGATCAGCGATGGTACGACGAACAGGACCAGCAGGGTTGCGACCATCAGGCCGAAGACCAGCGTAATCGCCATCGGGATCAGGAACTGCGCCTGGAGGTCGGTCTCGAACAGGAGCGGCGTCAGCCCGCCGATGGTCGTCGCCGAGGTCAGGATGATGGCGCGCAGGCGGTCGCGCGCGCCGTTGGCAATCGCATCGTAGACAGGCTCCCCGGCTTCGATGCGTTCCTTCACCACCGACACCAGGATGATCGAATTGTTGACCACGATACCCGACAGGCCGATCAGCGCGATCAGGCTGAGGATGCTCAGGTCGAAGCCCATCAGATAGTGGCCGAGCACCGCGCCGATGAAACCCATCGGTATAACCGACATGACGACCAGCGGCCGCAGGTAACCGGCGAACACCCAGGCGAGAATGATGAAGATCAGGGTAAGGCCGATGCCCGCGCCGATCTGCATGTCCTTGAAGGTGCGTCTCTGCTCCTTGTCGCGCCCTTCGAACCGGTATTCGACACCGTATTTCCGGGCAATGTCGTCCAGTCCGGACTTTTTCATTTCGGCGACCGCCTGCTGGGTCGTCATCACGCGGGTGTTCAGATCCGCCGTCACGGCGACCTCGCGCAGCCCGTCCTCGCGCTTGACCCGGGCGAATCCCTGCTTTTCCCGAATGCTGACGACGGCGCCCAGCGGCACAAATCTGCCGTTGGGCGCGCGCAGATGCAGGCTGTGCAGCGCCTCGGAGCTCAGCCGGTCTTTCGGGAAGCGCACCCGGACGACGACCTCTTCGTCGCCGCGCGCGAACCGCTTGGCGATCGCGCCCTCGAAAGTGTTGCGGACCTGGCGGCCGACGCTTTCCGTCGTGAAGCCAAGCGCCCGGCCGCGCGGCGTCAGTTCGAGGATCGTCTCGATCTTGCCGTAGGGCAGATTGTCTTCCGTCGCCCGGACGCCCGGGATCGTCTTGAGGACGAGCTTCAGCTCCTCGGCCGCCTTCTTGAGTTCGAGAGTCGATGCGCCGGTCAGGCGGACATCGACATCCCTGCCCGGCGGCCCGCCGGTCGCCGACTTGATCTTCAGCTGCTGCAGCCCGGGCATGTTGCGAATCCGCTGCTGCCAGGCCGCGATGAATTGTTCGGACAGGATCGTGCGCCGGTCGGCCGGGACGAGTTGCACGAACATGCCGCCGACATGGCCGCCCCGGACCGGCGATTCGTTCGGCCGGGTGCCCATGGGATAGCCGATCACGCTGTAGCTGAACCGGACCAGGCCGTTCCTGCCGCCGGTCAGGTGCCGCTCCGCGGCGCGCATGGCCCGTTCAATCTCCTCGACCATTGCCCTTGTTTGCGCCCGCGGCGTCCCGGCGGAAAACTCGACGGTGGCGAAGACGTTGTCGACCTCGGGATTGGCGAAGAAGACGAAATTCATGCGCCCGCCCGCAACGATGGACGCGGCTCCGATCAGGGCGGCGAGCGCCAGCGCGACGGTCGTATAGCGCCAGCGAATCGTCGTGCGGACGATCGGAAGAAAAATCCGCTCGCGGAAAAATTCGAACGCGCGGTCGAACCCGCGCTTGAACGCCATCAGGATGCGGACAAGCAAACGAAGAGCCAGAACCAGGGGAATCGCGGGCCAGAGCCAGACGAGCGGGATGCCGAACAGGGGCGCGAACCAGCGCACCGGCCCGCGCCGCCGGGCGGTGAGCTCCAGCGCGTGGCGCATATGGCCCGGCAGCACGAGGAAGCATTCGACCAGGCTGGCGATGATCACGGCGATCACCACCAGCGGGATGGTCCGGATGATCGAGCCGATGACGTCGGTAATCAGCAGCAGCGGCAGGAATGCCGCGATCGTCGTCAGCGCCGCGCAGAACACCGGCGTCGCCATGCGCCGGGCGCCCGCTTCGGCCGCCAGCTTGTTGTCGTAGCCCTGCCGGTGCAGCGCCTCGGAATGCTCGCCGACGACGATGGCGTCGTCGACGATGATGCCGATGGCCATGATGATGCTGAACAGGCTGACCATGTTTATCGACTGGCCGGACAGCCACATCACCAGCATCGTCGCCGCCAGCGAGATCGGGATGCCGGCAGCCACCCAGAAAGCCACCCAGCCGTTCAGGAACAGGAACAGGACGACCAGCACGATTATCAGGCCGGACGCGCCGTTCTCGAGCAGCAGGTTGATGCGGCTGCGGACCAGCTCCGCCTGGACGTCGAAGCGCTCCAGTTTCAGGTTGGGCGGCAGGGTCGGGCCGATTTCCGCGAGATACCGGTCGACCTCGTCCGCCAGGATCAGGGCGTCGTCCGCCGGTGTGCGCTTGGCGTGCAGTTCGATGGCGCGGTTGCGGCCCCGCCAGTAGGTCCGCCCGTCGTCGTCGAAGGCTTCCCGTACGTTCGCGATGTCGCGCAGCAGGACTTTCTCGCCGCTCGCCAGCGACTTGATCTCGATCCTGCCGAGCTCCCGGGCCGATTTGACGTCGCCGACGCTGCGCAGCTGGCGTTCCGCCCGGCCGGCGACATCGCCGGACGGGACATCCTGCGTGATCTGGCGGATTTTCTGGGCGACCTCATTCAGCGTCAGTTCGAGGCGGCGCAGCGTTTCCGGCTTGATTTCGACCAGAATTTCCTCGTTGCGGCCGCCGCCGATGTCGATCTTGTCGATGCCCCGGCGGAGCAGACCGTCGCGGATCCGCTTGGCGTAGACCTTGAGCGCGGCCTCCGAAAACGGCCCGGACACCAGGATGCGCGACAGGGTATCGTAGCGCACGACGCGCCGGACTGTCGGCGTCTCGGCATCCTGCGGCAGGGTGGTTACCTGGCCGACCGCCGTTTCGATGTTCGAGAGCGCGCTCTGCATGTCCGAGCCCGGCTCGAATTCCACGGCGATCGAGGCCCTTCCTTCGAAAGCCGAGGATTTCACCGCCTTCACGCTGTCGATGAAGCGGACTTCCCGTTCGACGGCCTGAACGATGTTGCTGTCGACATCGCTGGCGCTGGCGCCGGGCCATGCGACGGATACCAGCACGACATCGATGCCGAAATCGGGAAAGAACTGCGTGGTCATCCGGTACAGGCCGAAGAATCCGGCGACCAGCATCAGCACCATCAGCAGATTCGCCGCCGTGCGATGCCGTGTAAACAGGCCGATCAGATCGTTCTTCCGGCGGATATTGCGTGGCCCGTATCCGGTGTCGGACCGGGTGCTGCCGGGCTCTCCGGAACGGTCTGCCGAAGCGCTCATCGGGGCAGGGTCACTGGGTCTTGCGGGCAGACGCAGCGGGCACGTTGACCTTCAGGCCCGGCCCGATTTCCGGGAATGTGCGCGCCACGACCCGGTCGCCGTCGGCGATTTCGCCCCGCACCAGAATATCGTTGCCGACTCGCCCCGCCACAGTCACCGGCCGCCGGACCAGGCGTTCGTCAACCGCGATATACACGAACCGGCCATCGTCGAGGGCGTCGTCCGGCAGCCGGAATACATCCCGGTATGTCGTATCCGCCATCCTGACTTCGACGAACACCCCGGGCCGCAGCAGGGTCGTGGTGTCCGTCGCCTGCAACCGGGCGAAGAGGTTGACCCCGCCGCTGGCGCTCGACACCAGGCCGGAAACGCGGGCGATGGTCGCAGGGAATGCAAAATTCCGGCCGCCGGTCTGCCAGACGACCGATGCGGGCCGGCCGATCACCCTGCCCTCGCGGACCAGGCGGCCGTACTGGGCGTCGCTGACCTGGAATTCGGCCTCGAAGCGGCCGGCGTCGGTCAGGCGGGCGATCTTGTCGTTGACACCGACCTTCTTGCCGATCTCGGTGGAGATGTCGCTCAGGAATCCGTCGAACGGGGCGACGAGCCGGGTATCGCGCAGGCTTCGCTCGGCGCGGGTCAGGGCCCATTCGGTGCGGGAGATAACCGCCTTCTGCTGGACCAGCCGCGCTTCGAGAGTTGCGGCGCGGCGGATGCGTTCGTCCAGCCGCTGCCGCTGGCCACTCAAGGCAAGCTTCGAATCGTCGAGCAGCTTCACGGTGCCGGCCCCGCGTTCGAGCAACGATTTCCGCCGGGCGAGATCGCGCTCACGCAGGTCGATCTGATTGCGTTCGTGCAGGATCAGGGCTTTCTCGCCCTTCAAATCCGCTTCGATCTCGGTCAGGCGCGCCTGCGCCTCGGAAAGCTGGGCTTTGCGTTCCGTCACCGCGATCCGGTAGTCGAACGGGTCGATCTCAACCAGGAGGTTGCCTTTCCTGACGATCCCGCCGTCGGAAAAGGATTTTGCGACGCGGACGACGCGGCCGGTGACGAGGGGCCGCAACTCGACCTCGCGCCCGGCAACGATATTGCCGTAGAGCACCAGCCGCGGCACGATCGTGCGCTTGGACGCCGTGACGGTGTCGACGAAATAGACCTTCTCCGCCACCGGCTTGCGGACGACCTCCGGCCGGGTGTCCATCATATACTGGAAGACCAGGAACGCGCCGCCGAGGACGGCTACCGGGACAGCCACCTTGAACAGCAGGACGGTACCGCGGCCGAGCACACGAAAAAATCCGCCCTTGCGCGCCCGGGGCGTGGGAGCCGCCGCCGTCTCCTCGTCCGAACCCGGCCGTGCCGGCGGACCTTCGCGATGCGCTTCGCCTTCCATGAGCGCCGACTTTCCTGAAATTCCGGCCGGTAATCGGCTTGCGGGCCGTACGTTCGACAAATAGGTGAACGACTCGCGCATTGCGAGTCCGTCGCAGCATCGTGCGGCAAGTTACGTCAAATTCTGCAATTTTTTCATTGCGTCGAACTCAAGGACGATGAGGCGGACAACCCTCGCTCCTTCGCCCTGCCGCTTCCCCGTCCGCCACGAAAGGGCTTGATTTTTGCGGTCGGTCGGGGTCCGTCTGGCGCTTCCGGACAGGAGCTGCAGCCGGCAATGACACGCGCGGAATTCGACGACGCCTTTCAGAAGCACATGACCTGGCTGCTCACGGGCGGCAAGGCCGGGGTGCGGGGCGATTTCCGCGGCGCGGTGCTCGACGGCTTCAACCTGCACGGCCATACGCTGGAAGGCGCAGACTTCGAGGGATGCTCGCTGCGCGGCGCCGAGCTGATCCGGGCGGATCTTTCGCGCGCCAACCTGAGGGGTGCGGACCTGTCCGGCGCATTCATGCACCGCGCGCTGCTGGTCGAAGCCGACCTGACCGGGGCCGAACTGACGGCCGCCGAGCTCAACCACGCCGATCTGGAACGGGCGAGGCTGGCAGGCGCCAACCTCGCCGGCGCCGATCTTCACGAAGCCCGGCTCGACGATGCAGACCTCGCCGGTGCGCGGCTCGACGGCGCAATGTTCGACGGAGTCCACGGACTGACCGGCGGGACTGCATGACGGCTGGAGTCCGATTCGACCGTCCCTTCGCCGTTTGAGGAGCTTGCACCCCATGACCCTGTACAGCCTGAACGGATTTTCGCCCGACTGCCATGAAGACAGCTGGGTGGCGCCCAACGCCACCCTGATCGGAAAGGTGTCGCTGGCGAAGGACGCCAGCGTCTGGTGGCAGGCGGTGCTGCGCGGCGACAACGAGCCGCTTGTCGTGGGCGAAGGCAGCAATATCCAGGATTTCGCCATGCTGCACACCGATCCCGGCATTCCGCTCACCGTCGGTCGAGACGTCACGATCGGCCATCATGTCACGCTGCACAACTGCACGATCGGCGACGGCGCCCTGATCGGCATCGGCGCGACGGTCCTGAACAACGCACAGATTGGCCGGAACTGCCTGGTCGGCGCCGGCGCGCTCGTCACCGAGGGGAAGGCGTTCCCGGAAGGCTCGCTGATCGTCGGGTCGCCGGCCAAGGCGATCCGCCAGATGGACGAAAAGCAGATCGCCGCCATCCGGCTCAATACGACATACTATGTCCGGAACGCCCGGCGTTACCGGGATGGGCTGAAGAAGCTGGCGGAACCTGGCGGATAGCGATCCGGGCCGGCCGCCCGGCCCCTATCCCCACACCTCGCGGGCGACGTCGGCGATCAGGCCGAGCTTGGCCCACTGCTGCTCGACGCTTAGCGCGTTGCCGTGATGCGTGCTGGAGAAGCCGCATTGCGGGCTGAGGCACAGCCGGTCCAGCGGCAGGATGGCCGATGCCTCCTCGATCCGCCGCAGCAGGTCGCCCCGGTCTTCCAGGTCGCCGGTCTTGGTCGTGACCAGGCCGAGCACGACATGCTTGTCCGCCGGCACATGGCCGAGCGGCTCGAAGCCGCCGGCACGGTCGGTATCGTATTCCAGGAACAGGCCGTCGATGCCCAATGTCGGGAACAGGGTCTCCGCGACGCGCCCGTATCCGCCTTCGGCGACCCAGCTGCTCTTGAAATTGCCGCGGCACATATGGGTCGTGACGGTCAGGCCTGCCGGCCGGTCACGCAGCGCAGCGTTGGTGGCGTCGCGATAGAGGCGCAGCACGTCGTCAGGATCCTCGCCGCGGTCGCGGAAAGCGGCGCGCTGGCTGTCGTCGCACAGATAGGCGAAGCTGACATCGTCGATCTGCAGGTAGGTGCAGCCGGCGCCCGCCAGCGCGGCGATCTCCCGCCTGTAGGCCGCCGCGAGGTCGGACCAGAACAGGTCCATGTCCGTATAGGCCGCAGGATCGACGGCTTTTCTGCCGGCGCGCAACTGCATCATGCCCGGCCCGGGAATCGTGATCTTCGGTGTCGCCGCGGGCGCGAGTTCGTCGATCGCCGCCTTCAGCCGCCGGAAGGCCTCGACGAAAATGCCGCCGTCCGGCCAGCCGACCTTGCCGATGCAGCGGACCAGCGGCGGCTGTTCGGCAACCTTGAAGCCGCCGCCCAGTTCGGTGTGCCACATCTCCATGCCGTCGAACCCGGCGAGAAAATCGAGATGCCACCAGTCGCGCTGGTATTCGCCGTCCGTGATCGCCCGCAGGCCGGCATCGCGCTGGCCGGCAACGACATCGCGGATCGCCCGAGCCTCGACCGCCCGAAACGCGGCCTCCGGCATCTCGCCGCCCTGCCACCGGCGCCGGGCGGCGGCCAGTTCCTGCGGCCGTAGCAGACTGCCGACATGATCGGCGCGGAACGGCGGTTTCTCTCGCTGGCTCATGCGGCTTCGTCCTCGGCATCCGGGCCTCCGTCGTAGCGGTACAATCCGGCGACCGCCGCCTTCTGCGCCGCCAAGGCGTAGACGATATCGATGGCCGGCGTGTCGATACCGACGATGTCGCCCATTTCGCGCACCGCGTTCACGATGACGTCCAGTTCGACCGGTCGGCCCAGCTCGTAATCCTGCCGGGTCGAGGTCTTGAAGCCGGCCAGCGATCCGCCGAGATCGATGCGCGCCTCGGCCGTCATGCCGGGCTCGAGGCCGAAATACATGCCCACCGCCGCGGCCTCCTCGAACATGTCCAGCATCAACCGCCGGATATCCGGCGTCGCGGCCAGGACATCGTTGATCTCTCCCGTAATCATGCTGATCGGCGCGAAGGGCAGATTGCCGAGCAATTTTATCCACACTTCCTGCTGAATGCGCGCTGTCGCTTCGGCACCGATTCCGGCAGCACACATGGCGTCGACCAGGCCGGTGACCCGCGAACTCAACGTGCCGTCGGGCTCACCCAGGATGAAGCGGTTTAGGTTGTTGTGCCGGATCAGGCCCGGCTCCGGCACTTCGCTGGCGCTATGTATGACACAGCCGATCAGACGCTCCCTGTTGCCGAACCGGGCGAGCGCGCCGTCGCCGTCAACCGTCCGAAGCGTCAGGCCGTCATGCTCGCCGAAACGGTCGAACATCCACCAGGGAATGCCGTTCATCGCGGTCACGACCGGCGTTTCCGGCCCCAGCAGCGGGCCCAGTATCGGCAGGACACCGGGCAGGGACGGCGCCTTGACGGCAATGATCACCGTATCCTGGACGCCGAGGTCTGCCGGGTCGTCAGAGGCTTCGACCCTGGCGGTTATCCGCCGTCCGTCGAAATCCAGGCGCAGCCCGCCGTCCCGAATCGCGGCGAGCTGGGCGCCGCGGGCGACGACCGATGCCTCATGGCCGGCTTCGGCCATAAGGGCGGCGATAAAGCCACCAATTGCGCCCGCGCCGACGATGCAGAGCTTCATGTTACGTCCTGTAGGACGGATCGACGGCGTCGACGGTCCGGCGCAGGGCGTCGAACACGTTCTGGCCGCCGCCGTATTTCCGATCGAACTGGAGATTGACCCGGGCGCATTGCTGGCGGACTTCCTCGGATAGCGGTATCGACGGACCGGGAATCCCTTCGGCGGCCATCTGGATTTCGCAGGCCCGGTTCAGGGTCCACAAGCGGGCGAAGGCTTCGGCGATGGTTTCGCCCCAGCTCAGCAGGCCATGGTTGCGAAGTATGATCTGGCGCTTGTCGCCCATGCTGGCGAGCATGCGCACCTTCTCGCCGGGGTTGACCGTGATCCCTTCAAAATCGTGATAGGCGACCTGGTTGTAGATCTGCGCCGAATAGAAATTGTTCCAGTCCAGCCCGGCTTCCTTGCACGCCACCGCCATGCCGGCGGTCGTGTGGGTGTGCATGACGCAATGGGCGTTGGGATGATGTCCGTGAATCGCGCTGTGGATCGGCAGGCCCGCCGGATTGATGCCCCAGGGGCTGTCGCCGATGATATTTCCCTCGAGATCGATCTTGACCAGGTTGGACGCCGTCACCTCGCGATACATCAGGCCGAACGGGTTGATCAGGAAATGGACCTCGTCGCCCGAGGCGCTTTCCGGCACCCGGGCGGTGATGTGGTTGAAGATCAGCTCGATCCAGCCGAGATGGTCGAAGATGCGGTAGCAGGCCGCCAGTTCGACCCGCATGAGCCACTCCTTTTCCGCGATATGCGCGGGCCGGTTCGCCAGGTCGTCCAGTGTCACGGAACCGTCCATCCTTGCCTCCTTACTGAATGCTCATCGTGGCCACGGTACAGCCGACAGCGAAGATCGGAATCGGCGCATAGAACAACAGTTCGCCGGTCGCGCCTTCCGTCGCCGCGGCGACCGCGATGAAAGTGCGGATCTCGAAGCCGCCGTGGCCGGCCTCGCGATAGACCTGCTCGTCGGTATAGGCGAGCAGCTCGTCCTTGCGGTTGTTGACGAACTTGTCGAGGAAATCCCGGTCGAACGCTTCGTTGACCGTGCCGCTGTCCGGCGTGCAGGGCCAGTGGGAAATGCCGCCGGTGCCGACCAGCGCAACGCGCTCCGGCGCTGCGTCGCAGGCCTGGCGCAGCGCCCTGCCGAACGCCCATGTGCGGTGCAGCGGGGTCAGCGGCGGCTCCTGGCAGTTGATGTTCACCGGAACGACCGGCAGGTCGTAGCGCGGCGTCAGGAAATGCAGCGGCACCGAGATGCCGTGGTCGAATTTCCACTCCTGGGCATAGGCGACGTCGCAATCGTCCATGATCCGGGTGATCAGCCGCTTCGACAGGTCCGGCGCGCCGGGAATCCGCCGCCGCCCGATGCCCAGCCACTCCTCGTCCTCGATCGGGCCTTCGTAGAAGTCCGCCATGCCGATGCAGTAGGCCGGCATGTTGTCGAAGAAGAAATTGGCAAAATGCTCGGCGCCGACGACGACAAGCGCATCGGGCCGGCTTTCTTCCAGGGCACTGCGCAGCCTGTGGTAATGGCTGTAGAACTCGTCGCGGATCGCGGAGTCGGCCAGATGCGCCCGGCCCGTGATCCCGGGAGCGTGGCTGCATACGCCGGCAAAGACCAGCGGCATCGCGCTATTCCTCCAGCATGGCGTAAAGCCCTTCGCGCACCCTGCCGTGTTCGGCAACGCCGTCGCGCATGGCCTGGATATAGTCCGCCCAGGGATATTGATGCATCGCCGCATAATGCATCAGGAGCTGGCCGTTGACGCCGAGCACGAACAGCAGGCCGATATCCGGTTTGCGGATCGCCCCCAGTTCTTCGTCAGTCAACTCGTACTCCTCCAGCACGCTTTCCGGATCGGCCTCGAAGCGTTCGCGCACTTGGGGATCGCGGTTGAGCTGGTAGAGCAGCTTCTGGACATAGTAGAGGCTCACCGCCCTAAGCCCCCATCTGCGGGATTCGGTGATCGCCCAGCGCGACGCAGATGTTCTTGGTCTCCATGTAGAAATCGAAGCTGTAGTCGCCGCCGTCCCGGCCGATGCCGCTCGCCTTGGTGCCGCCGAAGGGCGACGGCAGATGCCGGACATTCTGGGAGTTGACCCAGATCATGCCGGCGTCGAGCGCCTGGGCGACACGGTGGGCGCGGCCGACATCGCCGGTCCACAGATAGCCGGCCAGGCCGTAGCGCACGTCGTTGCCGATCCGCACGGCTTCTTCCTCGTCCTCGAAGGGAATGACGGTCAGCACAGGGCCGAAAATCTCTTCCTGGGCGATGCGCATATCGGTCCGGGCGCCGGTGAACAGGGTGGCGCTGACGAAATTGCCGCCGCTGGAGTAAGCGGAGCGCGCGCCGCCGGCGGCAACGGTCGCACCGTCCGCCTTCGCCACGTCCATATAGCCCATCACCTTGTCGAAATGGACCGGATGGATCAGCGGGCCGACCTCGGTTTCCGGATCCAGCGGATGGCCGACCCGGATGTTGCGTACCCGTGCCGCAAGCTTCTCCACGAAGGCATCGTGAATGCTACGCTGGACGAGGAGCCGGCTCGACGAGGTGCAGCGCTCGCCGTTCAGCGAGTAGATCATGAACACGGCGGCGTCGAGCGCCCGATCGAGGTCCGCATCCTCGAACACGATCACCGGGTTCTTGCCGCCCAATTCGAAATGCACCCGCTTCAAGGTCGGGGCGCCCTGGGCCATGATCTTCGACCCGGTCGCCGATTCGCCAACGAAGGCGATGGCCCCGATCGCCGCGTGCTCGGTCAGCGCGACTCCCGCATCTTCGCCCAGGCCGTGCACCATGTTGTGCGCGCCGGCGGGCAGGCCGGCCTCCTGGCTGATTTCGGCGAGAATCGTCGCGGTGAGCGGGCTCCATTCCGCCGGCTTGTGGACGACCGTGCAGCCCGCCGCCAGGGCCGGCGCGATCTTCCAGGTCGACAGCATGAACGGCGTGTTCCACGGCGTGATGACGCCGACCGGGCCGATCGGCTGCCGGGTCGTGTAGTTCAGGTGTTCGTCGGCCGGCAGCGCGAGGCCGTCGGCCGCTTCGGGCGCGCGGTCGGCGAAATAGCGGTAGTTGGCCGCCGAGCGCTCGGCCGCCGCCTTCATGAAGCGGATCGTCTGGCCGGTATCGAGACATTCGAGCAAGGCGATCTCCTCGCGGCGCGCCACGATCAAGTCGGCGATCCGGTGCAGGATCTGCTTGCGCGCCTTGCCCGAAGCCCGGCGCCAGTCGGCGAACGCCGCCTCGGCCGCTTCGGCCGCCTTGCCGATCTCCGCCGCCGTTCCGCGGGCAACGTCGCACAGTTTCGAATTGTCGACCGGAGTCAGGTTCTCGAACGTCCGGCCCGACGAACCCGGATCCGGCGCACCGCCGATAAAATGCGGCAGGATGCCGGCACAGATCCGCTCCCGATACGGTGCGAGCTTCTTCAGATGCTCGTTCAGCATGTCGGTCATTCGGCGGCCTCCGCGGTTTCCGCCCGCGCTTTCATATACTTGCGGATATTGCCGGACTTGAAGTTCAGGTCCGGGTGAATCTCGGCGATTTCGAAGGAGAGTGCAATCGGCCGGTGCTCGATCAGGCTCGCCATATGATCGTTGAGGGCGGCGAAAACCGCTTCTCCGGCGTGGCGCAAAGTCGGAACGTCCCGCCCGGCGCCGACCCGCAACTCGACATGGACGAAACCGTTGTCCGGATGGCCGTCTGCGATCCGGTACGAGTCCCGCGGCAGCGCCCGGCAGCGGATGCCGGCCAGCGGAAAAACGCCGGTGCCGGCCGCAACCCCGGTCAGCCGCTCGAACAGTTCCGGCAGGTCCAGGGTCTCCTCGAGATTGCGCGAATACTCGACCCGGAAATGCGGCATGTCGGGAGTCTCCGCTTCCTGCGGCAGCACCGATTGACCTGCCGCCGCCAAACTATTAACATGTTAAGTAATATGGCCGGCCGGTTCCGCTGTCAATCGGATGGCCGGCGTGCGCAGGCCGCATGAATAGACCCGTAACCGGAGAAATTTCCCTTTGAAACTTTTGAGCTTCCGTGCCGACGGGCGAGACCGGTGGGGCGCGACCGACGGCGCCGGCGCGATCGATCTCGGCGCGCGTCTCGGCCGCTATCCCGATCTGCTGTCCCTGCTGCGCGCCGAAGCGCTGGACGAGGCCGAAAAGGCCGCCCGCGGCGCACCGGCGGACTATGCGCTGGACGATATCGCCTTCCTGCCGCCAATTCCCGAGCCGGAAAAGACGGTGTGCATCGGCGTGAACTACGCGAACCGGGACTACGAATATGTCGACAGGTCGGCCCAAGCAAAATATCCCAACGTCTTCATGCGCACGCCGGGGTCGCTGACCGGTCACGGCCAGCCGATCCTGCGGCCGCCGGAATCCGAGCAGTTCGACTATGAAGGTGAAATCGCCATCGTCATCGGCAAGCCGGGCCGGCGCATTCCGCAGGAGCGTGCCGAAGACCATATCGCCGGCCTGACCTGCCTCAACGAAGGTTCAGTCCGCGACTGGATGCGCCACGGCAAGTTCAACATCACCCAGGGCAAGAATTTCGAGCAATCGGGTGCGGCCGGCCCCTGGATGGTCACGGCCGACGAATTCGACGGTTATGACGATCTGCGCGTCACGACGCGGGTCAACGGCGAGGCCCGGCAGGACGATACCACCGCCAACATGATCTTCGGTTTCCGCCATCTGATCGCCTACGTCTCGGCCTTCACGGCACTGAAGCCAGGCGACGTGATCTCCACCGGCACGCCGACCGGCGCCGGCGCCTTCTTCGACCCGCCGAAATGGCTGGTGCCCGGAGACACGGTGGAGGTCGAGGCGGCGGGCATCGGCATCCTCGCCAACAGGGTGGCGGACGACGAGAGTTCGCCTGCCCGGTTCGACGGATGAACGGCGACGGTCCTCCCGATCCGTCGATGCGGGATTTTTCCCGCTCGCTGCCGATGGCACTGCTCAGGGCGCGCGAAGCGGTGATGGACCGGTTCCGGCCGTCGCTGCGCGATTTCGGCATTACGGAGCAGCAATGGCGGGTGCTGCGCGCCCTTCATGACCGCGGCGAGGTCGAAACCGGCGCGCTTGCCGGCCTGTGCTGCCTGCTGACCCCCAGCCTCAGCCGCATCCTGAAGCACCTTGAATCGACCGGCCTCGTCTCGCGGCGCCCCGCACCGTCCGACCAGCGCAGGACCCTTGTCGCCATATCGCCGGACGGCCGCGCGCTGCTCGAACGCCGGGCGCCGTATTCGGAAGCCCAGTACCGCGCCATCGAGGAAGCATTCGGCAAGGAACGGATCGACGCCCTGTACGAGACGCTCGAAAACCTGCACAACGCGCTGGAAAAGGAAAAATCGTGATTTGACAGGAAACCGGCGCGGGTTGACACTGTTCACCGGCTGCCGATTAGGCAGCACGGTGACACCCTGTCGAGGAGGCGCCGTATGACGAACGATCCACCGGACGAACTTCCGGGCCGTCGACTCCGTCGACATCCCGAACCGGTCGACGGACGATACGGCCCTTCAAGCGGAACAATCGAAAGATAATTCCCGCGGCTTTTCCGAATAAGTCGTGAATATCGGTCCTAGAGACCGGGATGCGCAATGCGCAGAACCCCGTCAGACTTCACGCAGCCTTTATCGGGTACTTTGCGTTGGAAGCGGCGGGGTTCTTATGTCGAACAATCATAATTCTGTTCGACGAGGTTTCGTATACCCCCTCCATCGGTCTATCGAAAAAGATACGTTGAATCGCCGATATTTGGAGCACAGACGATGAACGGGATCGAAGGCCGTATACCCGTCACCCACGCCGGTAGCCTGCCCCGGCCGCACGACCTGCTCGACATGATGAAGGCGCGGCTGACCGGCGAAGGCGCAAAACCGGACGAGGCGATCTACGAGGCCCGGGTCGCCGAAGCGGTGGCCGATATCGTCGCCCGGCAGGCGGATTGCGGCATCGATATCGTATCGGACGGCGAAATGTCGAAGGCCGGATTTTTCGCCTATGCGGAGCAGCGGCTGTCCGGGCTGGAGCCGCGGCCGGACGCCAAATACGAAATCTACACCGCCGAGCGGGAAGCCTTCCCGGAATATTACGAGGCCTACATGGCGCGGGCCATGCTGGGCGGCAATGTCGCGAAGGTCGTGCCGCTCTATTGCGTCGGCCCGCTGGCATATGCCGGCACGGAAGAGCTGGCGCGAGATCTCGCCAATCTGCGCGCCGCCCTGGACGCCACGGACTGCGCCGACGCCTTCGTGCCGGCCACGGCGCCGAGCGGCATCGGCTGGAACGACTATTACCGGTCCGAGGAAGAGTTTTTCTTCGCCGTCGCCGATGCCATGCGCAACGAATACCGGGCAATCGTCGACGCCGGTTTCTGGCTCCAGGTCGACGACCCGTTCCTGTCGGACATTTTCGGCGACCCCAGGCTCGACGAAGGACAGCGCATCCGCAAGGCAGACATGTATGTCGAGAGCATCAACCACGGCCTGCGCGGCCTGCCGGAAGAAAAAATCCGCTTCCATACCTGTTACGGCATCAACGAGGGCCCGCGCATTTTCGAGCCGCAACTGGGCGACGTGATCCGGCATATTCTGCGGATCGACGCCTCCGTTTATTCCTTCGAGGCGGCCAATCCGCGCCACGAGCACGACTATCACGTCTTCGAATCGGTCAAGCTGCCCGAGGGCCGGAAAATCATGCCCGGCCTGATTACCCATGCCAGCAACATCGTCGAACATCAGGAACTGATCGCGGAATGGATTGTCCGGTTCGCCGGGCTGGTCGGGCGGGAAAACGTCGTGGCCGGGGCGGACTGCGGTTTCTCCTCCCAGGCCTGCTACCATACGGAAGTCCATCCGACGGTCATCTGGGCCAAGTTCCGGTCGCTCGCCGAAGGGGCCCGGCTGGCGAGCGAGAAACTGTGGTGAGAGAGTCCGGCTAACCGTCCGCGCCGGTGAGCAGCCGCGCGCAATCGGCGGCCGCGCGCTGCGCCCGGGCGGCGAGCGCCGGGCCGTCCGCGCTGCTGATCGGATGCTCGATCACGGCGAAAGGATAGGCGTCGGCGCCGAGCACACGGGCCATCAGTTCGGCCGCGCTGACGAAGGCTTCCGTCATAATGCCGGCGGAGGGAATGCCCAGCCGTTCTCCGGCAACCGCATCGTGCAAACTGCACGACGAGCAGCTGCCTCAGTCGCCGACCCCGGCGACCAACGCATGCCAGCGCTTCGCCTCGTCCATCAGCGCGGCGTCCGCCGGCGCGCTGAAGTTGGACTTGGTGCGCAGCACGACCTGCGCGACGCCGTAGCGCTGCCGGAGTTCCGTCTCGAAGGCCGAGAAGAATTCCCTGGTGCCTTCCTTGCCGTTGGAGATCACCCCGACGGTCATTCCTTCGAGCGCTGCGAGCCGGGCCGCCGGGGCGAATTCCTCGGCGCCTTCCTCATGCGACGGGTCGAGTATCAGCATCCTGTCTTTACTCCCCGGACCGCCCGGTTACGGAACCTCGCAATCGACGCAGGCACCGATCGCGACCGTCACGGCCCGGCTTTTGTCGCCCAGCCAGGGCGGGATGACCGCGCCGAAGCCGCCCGCCGGGCCGCCGGCCGCGATCACAAGCAGGTCTTCCGGCGCAGTCAGGGCGCCATATTCCCGATCGCCCCGGTCGCGCACCACAGCGCCCTTGCCGCACTCGGCCCACTCTGCCCGCAGGATGCGCGCTTTGTCGAAAATGTAGCCGCGGATATCGGCCTTGGACCAGCCGGCGGCGTTGAAATGGGCGCGCAGCTGTGGCGGCACGACGATCGCGTAGTTGCCCGGCCAGATCGAATAGTGGCGCATGTTGGCGCGGATTTCCGCGGC
>LXNJ01000540.1_pt1 | contig 25958 bp, 21 predicted proteins | sample 809081 | NCBI WGS metagenome assembly LXNJ01 (sample SAMN04870510, study PRJNA318959) | sponge metagenome | biome: sponge; feature: marine sponge reef; material: water | host: Petrosia ficiformis | place: Greece: Milos, Mediterranean Sea | collected 2013-05-29 | depth 5-7 m | reverse complement strand
TTTCATGCGGTCCAAAAAAACAGGCGGTTCTGCCAGCGCCGCCTGCACTGAGCCTGCCGAAGCAAGCGAAATTCCGTTAGTGTGGCCGTCATTTTCTCGCAATCGGAAAGACACTCGGGTTTCTCTCGCGACGCCTTTCAAGAGCACGACCAAAGCAGAGCGCGCTATTCCGTCTCGCAATGAGGTTCGACGTTCTTTCGTGAACGGCAGACCAAAGGATCATGTGTGTCCCGGGAGGGTATTCGCGCAATCCATATGGCAGGCCCCGCGCCCGGCGGCGACTTTTCCAAAGGCGGTAAGAAGGTAGAGGGAAGCCGGTAGAAGGAATCCTTGCCCGCTTTTTTCTTCCTTCTTGCCTCCGGCGCGAGAAGAATCGTCACAATGCAGGTAATCTCTACCGTCTCTCGTCTTCCCGGTTTCAAGAAACACGCCGTAGGCAGAGAATCTCGGGAGATGTGGATGTTGAATCTGGTTTCCGCCTCTTGCTTTTCGTTTTTTTGTCTGACCACTGACCACTGACCACTGACCACTGACCACTGACCACTGACCACTGACCACTGACCGCTCTGTCTGCCGGAACGGGGGGAGAGGTCACGCGCCTGGTCTTTCAGGTTCTGGCCTGGTCCAGGACATCCTGTACGGTTGCTTCGAGGGTGCGCAGATCGCTGGCGATGTCCAGGAACGTGAATCCCTCCCGTATGCGTTTCCGGACGATCTCCAGGTCGCGTTCCGGTATCCCGTAGGGCTTGCCGGCTTTTCTGCATCCGGATACGAACGTCTGTATGGCCTTCTCGTGGTCCGGATGGCCCCGGTCTACGCCCATTGAAAGGGCCAGATCGCCGGGACCCAGGAAACCCACGTCGATTCCCTCCACGGACATGATGGCTTCGGTGTTGTTGATTCCCTCCATGTCTTCAACCTGGGGTACGATCATCACCGCGTCGTTGGCGTTCCGGCGATAATCGTCGCCGTACACGGCGACCCGACCCGTACCGGCGGAGCGGGCCCCGACGGGGGGATAGCGCATGGCCTGCACCAGGGCTTCGGCCTGGCGGGCCGTACTCACGTGCGGCACAATGATGCCGTAGGCGCCGGCGTCCAGGATGCGCGCAAGCGAAACGGGATCGTGATCCCACGTGCGGACCAGGGGAACGGCGCCGCGGGCCTCGATAGCGCGAAACGTGTCCGCGATCAGGGGGATGTCGAATGGCGAGTGCTCGGCGTCTATGGCCAGCCACTCGTATCCGGCGGCTGCCATGACTTCCGCGGCGAGCGGTGAACCCAGGTTCAGCCAGCCGCCCAGAGACAGTTCGCCCCTGAGAAGTTTCGCTTTGACGGGATTTTCCACGACGTCTCCTTTTTTGAGTGGGGTACTCAGATGATGCCGGTTCATTCGATGCTTGACGAGGCCATTTCGTATTCTCCCTGGACGCCTTTGACCGTATTTGAAGACCGCCGCTTGTACATCCTGCCGAATGCGCCTGCCAGGCGCAGGGCCTCGTCGGGGTGATCGTCGATGAGGTTGTTACCTTCCTTCGGGTCGTCCGGAAGATGGTACAATTCGTCGGGCTCGCCCGCCGGGCGCTGGATATAGCTCCAGGTGTTGTCACGGGTGCAGCGGTCGATTCCGCCGTGGTAGCCGGTGATCATGGTCCGCCGGTGTTTATCCGCATCGCCGGTGAGCACGGACATGAAGCTCCGACCCGCCATGGCGTCGGCGTTGCCGTCCAGACCGAGTGCGTCGAGGAGGGTGGGCAGCACGTCCTGGTACTGAACGATCGCTGACGTCCGACGACCCCCGTGCTTACCTCCCGGCAGTCTGACCATGAAGGGTACCTTGAGCAGTTCGTTGTACATCCGGTCCGCGCCCTTCAGAAATTTCCCGTGGTCATTCAGGGGATGTCCGTGGTCGGCCAGCAGAAAAATCACGCTGTCGTCGTAATAGCCCAGTTTTCCGAGGGCGTCGAACAGCCGGCCGAGGCAGTGGTCCACAAACGCGCATTCCCCCGCGTAGAGACCCTGGATATGGGAGACCTCGTCCAATGAGGCCCAGTCTTCCGATGGTCCGCCCATCGGCATGATGAGGCGTGGCCCCCGGTACGCGGGATCGGTATAGCTGTCGAATTCCGGTGCGGGATTCCACGGTTCGTGAGGGTCGAACGAATCCACCCAGAGCATCACGTTCTCGTGCGCCCGGTTCGATTCCAGCCATTCTATGGCGCCGTCGACCACCTTCCACGCAAATTCGTCTTCCTTGGAATGGAAATCGTCGGTGTTGGCCAGGAATTGCGAAATGCGCCGGCGCCAGGTCTCGGGAAAACTCGCGTTGACGTAGTCCTCTATATTGCGCCGGGTTGGCGCGCTGACCCAGGGATCGTATTCCTGGCCGCGGACCCAGTCGTACGAGGCGAAGTTCCGGTGATAGTTCATCCCGGGCGCGCGATAATGGTAGGTATCCGTGACGAGCCCGCAGACGTATCCCTCCTCCGAGAGAATCCGGGCGACGTGTACGTCTTCCGCGGTGAGGGGTTGCCACCCGCGGCTGTGCAGCGTGCGCTGCCCGGTCATCAGCTGGCAGCGGATTGGAATGGTGGGAAGGGCTTCCGGATAGGCGTTGTCGAAGACCACTGCCTCGTCGGCAAATGCGTCGATATTGGGCGTCCTGCACGGGTCGATACCGGGAAAGGGCGCGACGCCGCGGTTGTACAGGCTCACGTGATCCTGTCTGAAGCTGTCGAGTACAATGAAGACGACGTTCATGACGTTACTTCCTCCTGGGAAACCCGGCGTTCCCAACCGTCCCGGAAGAGAGGCAGGTGGTTGTTCACGGAATAGGGGTGTCTGCGAATCTCGTCAACGTTCAGATCGATGCCCAGGCCCGGTGAGGCAGGCACGCCGAAGTAGCCGTCGACCACTTCATACCGTTCGCCCGTTACAAGGTCCCGTTCCCACGGTACGTTGAATTCGTCGAAGGTTTCCTGAATGAAGTGGTTGGGCGTACAGGCAGCGAGTTGAAGACAGATGGCGGTGCATACGGGACCCTGCGCGTCGTGCGGCGCGACCACACCGTAGTGCGCGTCGACCATATCGCAGATCATACGGGTTGACCAGAGTCCGCCGCAAGCCAGGGGTTCCGGCTGCAGGATGTGTACGACGTCGTGCTTCAGCAACTCCGCAAACTGATATTTCGTGTGCAGGCTTTCCCCCGTGGCAATGGGTACCGGCGATTCTCTGGCGACCTGAACGAGGGCGTCAATTTTGTGGTGTGGCGTGGGTTCCTCGAACCAGGTGGGGTTGAAGGGTTCCATTTTGCGGGCGAATTTGAGGGCGGTGGAAGTACTGAAACGGCAATGCCCTTCCACCAGAACGTCCACACCGGGTCCCACGGCGTCCCGTACCGCCGCGATGATGTCGATGGCCAGCGCCTCGTCGTCCAGGTCTGTAATCTGGTAGGCCGAGCCGAACGGGTCGAACTTGAGGGCGGTGTACCCCCGGCCGACCACCTCTTTCGCCTTCTCGTGGAAGTTCTCCGGCGTCCGCGGACCGCGGTACCACCCGTTCGCATACGCCCTGATCCTGTCACGCATCTGACCGCCCAGAAGCTGGTAGACGGGTTTGTTCAGACACTTGCCCATAATGTCCCAGCACGCGACTTCGATCGCCGCAACCGCGTGCTTGTGAATCTGTCCGCCGTCGGTGTACACGTCGCGGTACATCCGCTGGACGATGCGTTCGGGCTGGAACGGGTCCTGTCCTTCCCACTGAGGCCTGAGTTCGTGGATTGCGGATTCAACGGTCTTCGCCATGAAGTTGACCGTGCCCTCGCCGACGCCGGTGACGCCCTCGTCCGTATGCACGCGTGTAAACAGCCAGTTTTTCCATGGGTTGCCGGCAATGAACGTCTCAACGTCCGTAATCTTCATGAGATGCCTCGTTTCGGGTATTGAGGGCCGAATATACTTAAAACGGACTTCCAATATTGTTCCGGAGCCAGAGCCCGTCAAGTCGAATTTCCGCGCCTGAGGCGGGTCGGGACCTCGCGGCCGCCTTTCACTTTTCACTTCACATTGTGGCAGCGGTCGCGTAAGTTCGTTTAAGCGGTAACCCCCCCGGGCCTTCTGGTGAACGGGCGCGTTTCGCGTGTGCGCCGGATGCAGGAACGGCTTCTGCATTCGCACGAAATCCTGACGGTGTGCCGGCTGCAAGACCTCACCGTGCGCCGGTCAATCGCCGGGGTGTTGGGGCAGACCCGATGGAGGACGTACCTGTGAAAGAAAAATTAAGGATTTCAGATGCCGAAATCGCGGGAATTCTTTCCGCCGAAGAGGTTGTCGATAGCTGTGACCGGGCGTTTCGCCTCTACGGGTCGGGAGAGGTGCTGAATCCGCCGCGACGGGAAGACGTGCGAAGGACGGAAGGCGCGGATGTGTTTCGCCTGGAGATGCCGGCGGCGTGGCCGGGGCGTTACCGTGCGAGGAAGGTGATCGTGGAGCGGTCGGATGTTGCATCCGGGAGGCTTGCGGGGCGCACCGCGGTCATCGAACTGGATGACCTCGCGACGGGCCGGAGCGCCGAACTGGATGCGGAATATCTGACCAATATGCGGACGGGCGCGGCAGGCGCGCTCGGTGTCCGCTATCTTGCCGCCAGTGCGGAGGTGCTGGCGATTTTGGGCACCGGACGCATATCACGCGCGCTTGCCCTGTGCGCGGACGCGGCCCTGGGGCCGCGGGAGATCAGGGCGACCAGCCGGAGCGCCGCCAATGTCGAGGCGTTCGCCGCGTTCGTGCAACCAAAGGTGAACGCCCGGATACGGGGTACGTACGCCATTGGCGATTGTCTGGAGGGGGCCGATGCCGTGCTGACGGCGGTTCCAACGCCCCGCCCGATTCTGAGACGGCGGGACGTGGGCGACGCGGTGCATCTGTCCGTAATTGCGGGCGACCCGAGGACGGCTCAACTCGACCCCGGGCTCTTGAACAGCCGGGAGGTGGTTGCAGACCATCCCGAACAGGTTTTGAAGTCGGGAGATTTCCTGTTGGCCGGCCTTGGCGGGGACCGGTTGGCCGCAGACGGCGAGGGGCGCGTACTGACCATCGGAGACGCGGCGCTGGGCCGGCTGGGAGACCGGCGCGGCCTGGGTGCGATTGCCTATTTTACGGGCATGGCGATCCAGGATCTGATGGCGGCGGTGCAGGTGTATGAACGCGTAACCGGGCGTTGAGATCGGGCGCTATTCACGCGGCGACTTTATCAGCGGACGGTTATGGGTCGCGATCGTCGGTCACGGGCTCCGTTTGTTCTTTCTTGGATGCCTCCCACAGCCGGTCCATTTCTTCCAGGCTGGCGGTTTGCGGGTTCTTTCCCTGCCTTCCAAGTTCCTGTTCTATATAACGGAAACGGTTCTCGAATTTCCCCACCGTTTTCTGAAGCGCCTCTTCGGGGCAGACTTTCAGAAACCTGCCAAGGTTGACCAGAGAGAACAGGAGGTCTCCGAATTCTTCCTCCACGCCCTTGTTGTCTGCGTCCAGCCACGCTTCGAGGAACTCGTCCACTTCCTCGCGCACTTTGTCCACGACCTCTTCCGTATCTGTCCAGTCGAAGCCGGAACGGGCCGCCCGCTCCTGAACCCGCCGTGCCCTGAACAGCGCGGGAAGCTGCCGGGGAATGCCTTCAAGTATGGATGGACTCCGGCCCTTTTCCCGTTTTTCCCGCGATTTGATGGCTTCCCAGTTCTCAACCACCTGTCCGGGCGTGTTCGCGGTCGTATTCCCAAATACGTGCGGATGCCTGCGAATGAGCTTGTCGGAGGTGGCTTCCGCCACGTCTTCGAGCGTGAACCTGGCTTCCTCCCGGGCAAGTTGCGCGTGAAAGACGATCTGCAGGAGTACGTCGCCCAGCTCGTCCCGCAGGCCGTCGTCGTCTTCCCTGTCGATGGCATCCAGGGCTTCGTAGGTCTCTTCAATCAGGTAGGGTTTGAGGCTCTGGTGCGTCTGCTCGCGGTCCCAGGGACATCCGTCGGGGCCGCGCAGTCGTGCCATGAGATTGACGAGACGATCGAGTTCGGACATGCCGGGATCCTCGTTAAGGCCCGTGCAAGTCCACGCACGGGAAAGGGGCGGTCACGGGTCAAGGTCGCGGGCCGCCTGCTGCCGGCCCCCGTTTTCTCCCGCCGACAAATTACCTTGTAAGGCCCGTGGAGTCAATGGTTTTCAAAAACACGGCGGTGTTATGGCCTGAAATTAGACGTTGACAAAAACGAGAGCGCGATGTAAGTTTTTTGTTGTGGATCCAGACTGCAAAATACTGCCGCACCGCGATTAATGCGTCTGAGCGACCCGATGTCCCAACGATCTGGAGGCGTATGGATGAACAAGTCGGTTAAGGATATCATGCGAAAAATGGGAAACGATGAACTTAAGGACCAGGAACAGGAGCGATTCAGGAAGAAGGCCGACGAGGTCGCGGAATATTACGACAACATGGGGGACAAGTCTGAACTCGAGAAACGGCATGACCGGTTTCGACAACGGCAGGAGTATACCAGCCGGCTTGGTCCGGCGGCCGAGCGCCTGCCAATCCTCACCAGGGAGGAGCAGGAACGACGGGAAAAGGAACGCCCCGTTCGCAGGGCCATCCAGTTCGAGGGTCCAATCGAAAAACTGATTGAAAAATACAAAGACCCGAGAGAGGTCTTCAAACACATGTCACTCGGGCAGTTGATGAAATACGAACTGGTCGAGGAGACCGGTTGCATCTACGAAAAGGACAAGTTGATATTCGACGGCGAGAAACTCGTGAACGACGATGACGATCGGCGTTGAACGGGCATTTCGGGGAAAGGCGGGCGTGCGGAAAGAGAAGTCGGAACCCGCGCCGTAGTCGATCCACAGCCATTTAGCTGATCAACAGGCAGACGTGAAACCCCTTTCCGGTGGGCGTATCCGTCCATTGTTACGTATGATTGAACCCTTCGGATCTCCGAGCTCCGAAGGGCTTCTTTTTTTCAGGGCAATGCGAATGCCCGCACATCTGCCGCCGGATCAGGGGCTTTTTCCCGCGTGTTTTACGCAGGCTTCGAGATACTCCCGAATCCTGTCACCGCATTCGGGATCCTGAAGGGCAAAGTCAATAAATGCCCGGTAGTAACTGGCGTGGCTTCCGATGTCGTATCTTGTTTCGTCCGGTAACAGACGCACGCATCTGACGGGTTTCTCCCGCCGAATAAGGCCTCGAATGGCTTCCGTGACGCCGATTTCTTCGCCCGCGGCCTGCGTAAGCGCGCGGATTTCCTCGAAGATTTCGGGGCTGAATACGTAGCGGGCGCTCACGGCCATAAGGCTGGGCGCTTCGTCCGCGCCGGGTTTTTCCACCAGATCGCGGATGGCGAAGCTGTCTGCGTTCAGGTCGTCTGCCGGGTCCGGCTTGACGATACCGTAGCGTCCAACCATATCGGACGTGACGGGCCGGACGCCCACGGTGCACGCGGATCCGTGTTCGAGATGAGATTCGATCATGCGAGCCAGAAAGTTCGGGGTATGTCTGGTGTTGATGATCGTATCGCCGTATGCAACCGCGAAGTGCTCCTTGTCCACGAAACTCTCGGCGGCGAGTATTGCGGCGCCGGTGCCACGGGGTCTGCTCGCGGAGGACAGCGCCTGCTGGCGGGTATAAAAGAACTCGATGCCGCGCAGAATGTAGTCGAGTTGACCCTGGTCGTTGGAGCCGTGGTTCGGGTCGGACTGCGAGGAGAGATCGACGTTGTTGTCGAACTGGTCTTCTATAATGGTTTTGCTGTGAGAGGTAATGAAAAGACACTTCGTCAGATTCGCGGCGGCCATTTCCTCGACAACGTGCTGTATTGCGGGATATTTGCCAACGGGCAGCATCTCTTTCGGCAGGGCTCTTGTCGTAGGCAACAGACGGGTTCCGAGCCCGGCAACCGGTATGACGACTTTTCGGACGTGCATAGGGGATCCTTCCCGGTAATTGACTGGCCGCAAAGATAAACCCGCGCTGGTGCGTTGTCAATGCGGAAGCGTGCTGAATTTCCGGGCTCGCGAACAGGCTCCCGGTCCGTGCGTCAAGCATAGAAATCCTTTGCGCGCAAGGAACATATTCGATAGATTTTCCAGGTGACCCATTGCGCGGATCTTCGCGGAAGGAATGACCATGACGTGGATCATTGCCCTGTCTCTCACGATTGTTGCGTCCGGATCGGCGGCGCCGGTTGATTCACTGCGGGTCCGGGCGGAAGCGGACATTGAGGGTGGCCGGCCGGAACGCGCCATTACCGGGCTGAAGCGGGTGATCGACACGGGAAAGGAAACGGCGCAGGACTATGTCCTTCTCGGACATGCGTATCTGGATGCCGGCAATCAGAAGGCGGCCAGGAAGGCATTCAGGACCGCGGTGAAGAAGGGCGCCAGGGCGGCCGGAAACAACGGGTTGGGACTGGCCTACATGACGTCAAAACAGGGATTCAGGCGTGCCGAGACGTATTTCAGGCGAGCCCTGAGAGCAAATCCGGACATGGCCGAGGCGCAGTACCATCTGGCTGGCGTCTACCTGGAAACGCGGAAGCGCCGTGCGCGTGAGGCATTTGAGAGAGTGATTGATATCGATGCCGGCTACCCGGACGCGCATTACCAGGTTGGACTGCTGCTGGAGGACGACGGCAAGCGGCACGAGGCGATTTCCGCCTACCAACAGGAAATGAAGGTGAATCAGGCACACCCCCACGCGGGAATCCGGATGGCCAGGTTGTGGCTCTCGCTGGGCAGAAGCGAGGAAGCGGTCGACACGCTCGCGGGGCTGCTGAAGTCCGGCGGCGACGCCCGTATTCCGGCCAATCGCGATCTCGCCGTCATTGCCCTGATGAATCGCGACTTCGAGCGTGCGAATAAACTGTTCGGGGTCTATTTCTCCTTTCTTCCGGAAGCCGAACAGCGCAGATATCAGGACATATCCCTTGTGGCGGACGACGAGGACCTCGCCCGTTTCGAGGCAGCGTCGTCCGAGGAGAGGGATGCGCTTGCCGCCCGGTTCTGGAACCGGCGCGACCCAACGCCGCTCACGCCCGAAAACGAGCGACTGCTGGAGCACTATCGCCGCGTGGCATACGCTCTGGAACACTATGACAGGCCGGAGGGCGGCTGGGACAAGCGGGGCGAGGTCTTCATCCGGCTGGGAAATCCCGACCATATCAGCCGATGGGACGATATTCAGGCCGAGCGGAATCGTGAATTACAGGAAACGCGAGTGAATTTCGTGAACCGCTCCAGGATGGCGCTGCCCATTTCACCCGGGCTGCCGATCTTTCCGGTTGCCGCGAATGCCAAGTGGGAATACTGGATTTACACACAGGTTGAAGGCGGCATCGAGATCACTTTCTCGGAGGTCTTTAAGGGCAGGCGGTACGACTTCGCGCCGTTTCCGCTGAGAGTCGCGCCGCATGTGGGTATCCATCTGGCCGGTTTTCAGGGCGGGGTGGTCATGCAGAACGTGGTGGCGAGCCGGCCGTCACGCTACTCGCCCGATTTCGCCGATCTGCCCATCGACTTCTACTACTATCCGGCGGATTTCAAGGGGCCGGAATCCAGGACGCGACTTGAGGTCTACTACGGGTTGCCTGCCTCCGAGGTGGTACGTTTGAACGTGGATGAGAAAACGGATCTCATTCTGCTGGACCGGGGCGTGGCCTTGTTCGACAGCCATTGGAACGAAGTCTATCGGGAGGTGGATCAGATGGCCTTCAGGGCCCCCACGGACCAGCAGATTTCCGACGGCGCGTTCATTCCCGGCGTCATGCCCGTAGACCTGCCGCCCGGCACGTACCAGATGGCCCTGCAGGTAAGGGACGTGGTTTCCGGCAAATCCCAGGTCTATCAGCAGGCGGTTGTCCTGGAGGACTATCACAAGCCATCCGAACTGCTGATCAGCGATATTGAACTGGCCTTCGCTACGGAGCCCACGGAAGAACCTGCGGGAGAGTACGTAAAGAACGGCCTCAAGGTGATCCCGATGTCGTCGCTGGCGTTTCGGAGTCATCAGAACGCGTTCGTGTATTTTGAAATCTACAATCTGAAGCAGGATGCCTTCGGTCAAACCCGCTATCGAGTGGAATATACGTTGCGGTCGCAGCGGGACCGGGCGTTGCCTGCAAAGATTCTGCACGGACTGGGCCGGGTGTTCCGGCTTTCCGAAAAGGACCGGGAGATCGTGATCGCGTACGACCAGGCCGGCAACCGGCCCGATGAAGTTGCGTACGTGGAACTGGACCTGACCGAAACGCAGGAGGGCGGACAGCTGGTCAGGGTGGCCGTAACGGACCTGCAGGTGGATGAAATGGTTTCGAAGGAGATTTCGTTCAGCATCGTTCCGTGAAGGCAGACCGTCCGGAGGTCTTGCAAATCCCCGCACCGTGCATTGCGAATGGCGTCCATCATCGGGAGCAACATGGCAGAACAGGCCAACTTGTCGGTGATTCCTTCGGTTGACTCGGTAATGGCCGGACCCGAGGTACGCGCGTTGTGGCAATGCTGCGACAAGCCGCTGGTGGCGCGTTTCGCACGCGAGGAAATCGACGCCGTGCGGCAATCCATACTCAGCGGTGACGCGATTGGGGAATCCCGGGATACGCTGATGGCGCGGGTAACGCGACAGGTCTGTCTGCGGGTGGCGCGCCTGACCGAACCCGGACTCAAGCCGGTTGTCAATGCAACCGGAATTGTGTTGCACACGAACCTCGGGCGCGCGCCGCTGGCGGATGCCGCCGCCCGGGCGGTCGCCGGAATTGCCTCGGGGTACAGCAATCTGGAAGCAGACCTTGTATCCGGCCGGCGCGGGTCCCGAACGGCGCTGGTTGAAGAACTGCTATGTGTGCTGACGGGCGCGGAAGCGGCGGCTGTGGTCAACAATAACGCGGCGGCCGTATTGCTGGCCCTGAATACGTTGTGTCTGGGAAAAGAAGCGCTGGTCTCAAGAGGCGAATTGATCGAGATTGGCGGGTCCTTTCGCATCCCGGAAATCATGGCGCGCAGCGGCGCCGTGATGGTCGAGGTTGGTACAACCAATCGGACCCACCTGCGGGACTTTGAGGCCGCGCTGACCGACCGCGCCGGTCTGATGCTGGCGGTGCACCCGAGCAATTACAAGGTGATGGGCTTTACGGCCGCGGTTTCGCTCGCGGAACTGGTTGCGCTGGGCAATCGGAGCGGCGTGGCCGTGGTCCACGACCTCGGCGGTGGCGCGCTGGTTGACATGCGTGAGTTCGGTCTGCCTCACGAGCCCCTGGTTTCGGACAGTGTCGCGGCTGGCGCCCACGTGGTCACGTTCAGCGCCGACAAGGTGTTGGGCGGCCCCCAGGCGGGTATTCTGGTGGGACGGCGAGACGTCATCCGGAAAATCCGTCAGAACCCGCTTATGCGGGCGCTTCGGTGCGGGAAACTGACGTACGCCGCGCTGGCGGCAACGTTGAGACTCTTCCTGAACCGGAGGGAACTGTTGCGGACGCATCCTGTGCTCGCGATGCTGGCCGAGCCTGTTTCGAATCTGAAGCGGCGTGGCCGGCGGAGTCTGTCGCGGTTGAGGCAGTTGAACGAAGACGGATTACGGGTTGAACTGGTGGATTCGGTCGCCCGGACGGGAAGCGGCGCCATGCCCCTGGAGGAAATCGCCAGCGCGGCGTTATGCGTGTCTTCAGGCGATGGGTCCGTAGCCGGCCTTGCGGCCCGGCTGCGCGCAAATGATCCGCCGGTCTTCGGATACGTGCAGGGCGATCGACTGTTTCTGGATCTGCGGACGGTGGCAGCCGGTGAGTTGCGCCTTGTCGAGGCCGCGCTGCGCCGGGCGGCGGGGAACGGCGTGGAGTCAACCTGATGTCGCACGTGATCATCGGTACGGCGGGTCATATCGATCATGGCAAGACCGCGCTGATCAAGGCGCTCACGGGTATCGATACGGATACGCTCCCGCAGGAGAAGGACCGGGGCGTGACCATCGATATCGGATTTGCATACTGGAAGGACCACGTCACGATCATCGACGTGCCCGGTCACGAACGGTTTGTGAAGAATATGGTGACGGGTGTGTGTTCGGTGGATCTTGCTCTGTTTGTGGTCGCGGCCGACGACGGTGCCATGCCCCAGACCCGCGAACATCTGGGAATTCTGAATTTTCTGGGCGTGCGGAGGGGTGTTGTGGTGCTGAACAAGGTGGATCTGGTGGAGCCGGACTGGGCGGAACTGGTGGTGGAGGATTTGCGGGATCTGTTCGAAGGGACGTTTCTGGAAGGCGCGCCGATTGTACCCGTGTCCGCGGTGACCGGCGAGGGAATAGAGGCGTTCCGGTCATTGCTGGAGAAGGAAATCGGAAAGGTGGAGGCGCGCCCGGATGGCGGCGTGTTTCGTCTGCCGGTGGATCGGGTGTTCTCCGTCAGGGGCTTCGGTACGGTTGTGACCGGCACCGTACTGTCCGGCCGGGTCCGGGTGAAGGACGTGGTGATGCTGCAGCCGGCGGACCGGGCCGTTCGGGTGCGCGGCGTGCAGGTGCACGGCAGGGACGTGGATACCGCCCGTGTCGGCCACAGGGCGGCGATCAATCTGGCCGACGTAGAGGTGGATCAGGTCGCGCGCGGCGATCTTCTTGCGCAGCAGGGTTATTTCAGTTCCACCTATATGCTAGACGCGCGGCTGCGGCTGCTGGCGGACGCGCCGGTGTCACTGAAGAACCGGGCGCGGGTGCATCTGCACCTGGGTCCGCGTGACGTGCTGGCGCGCGTGGTTCTCTTCGAGGCAGACGAGCTGCACCCCGGCGAATCTCAGCTCGTGCAGTTCCGCCTGGAGGGACGCGGCGTGGCCGCCCGGGGCGACCGGTTCGTGATCCGGCGTTATTCGCCCGTGCAGACACTGGGCGGCGGGGTGGTGCTGGATGCGCAGCCGGTCAAGCATCGCCGCTTTCGGGAAGACACGCTGGAGAGGCTGCGCGGGACCGAAGTTGAAGATCCGACCCGCGTGTTGGGCCTTCGCCTGAAGGCGGCGGGATTCCGCGCCCATTCCGCCCGGGACCTCGCCGCGGCGCTGGGGCTGTCTCTGTCCGAGACAGACGAACGGCTGCAGAGTCTGCTGGATGAGGGACACGCATTCGGCTTTCGCCATGCGGGAGAGACCGTATACGTCCACGCGGATTCGTGGCAGTCCCTGCTCACACGAATTACGGAAGCGTTGGCGATCTTCCACCGGGCCAATCCTCTCAAGCCGGGGGTTTCACCCAGCGAAATCCGCACCCGGGTGGAGGGAAAGCCGCCGGCCGGTATATTTGAGCAGGCAGTGGACCATCTGCTCGTGGAAAAGGCGTTGTTACCCTCGGGTCCCCTGTTGCGACTGGCCGATCACCGGATCCGATTCTCGGGGGATCAAGGCCGGATCAGAGAGGAAATACTGGCGCTTCTGCAGGCGGGTCGCGCCGCCCCTCCAGATCTGAACGAAATTGGAATGCATCTGGCGGAGGATGCCGTCGAAGTAAACGCCGTCGCGGCCGCCATGCAGGCGATTGGAGAGATCGTGAGGCTCGACGAGAATCTGGTGTTTCCGCCCCGCACGCTCGACGAGATTGAGCAGGGCCTCGTCGGTTACCTGCGGCGAAACCGCGAAATGAGTGTTTCGGCGTTCCGGGATCTGGTGGGCACCACGCGCAAATACGCCGTTCCATTGTTGAACTATTTCGACAACAAGGGCGTCACCTTGAGAAAGGGGGACGTCCGGATCCTTGCCGGATAGACGCGAGGTCCGATCAGGGGATCGGGTCGATTGACGTTGTGTGGCTTTCAGCGGCATTTTGTTTTCCGGGCACGGCTTGTCCTGCAGCACAGCCGCATATTGCGATCGCCGGCAGCCCGCTCTTTGTGCGGGAGTGGATGGGGCACTGGTGGCCCTCGCGGGCTTCAAACCCGTTGCGGCGTGCTAATCACACGCTGGGTGGGTTCGATTCCCACACATTCCCGCCATTTTCGGAAGCGGAGGTCTCACCCGGGGCCTCCGCTTCTTTACCCGTCGTTGACAAAAAAGATGCGACGATGTACCTTCGGATTCGGAATATCGGATCGCTGATTTCCCGCTTAGCAGTCCGTTGAAAAAGGCGCAACGCAGGTGTTCGGCCACAAGGGCCGGACGCCTGTCTGCGTGCACCGCACAGGCAGGCAGTCCGGATGGACTATTTCAACGGGCTGTTGGGGAACCGGGTTGACGCGCATATATGAGGTCCACAATGGCGAGATGGCCTTTCGTACTGGCTTTGGTCGTCCTGAATGCGAGCGCCGCGCAGGGCTGGTGGGTCCGCGGACACAGCATCCTCAGCAAAGCGGCCGTTGCCTCGCTTCCGGAGCGGATGCCGGGCTTCTTCCGGGACGGAGGCGACGCAATCGCACACTTTGTGTGGGACCCCGACCTGGCGCGGAACCGCGGTACGCCATTATTGCGCCATGCGGAGGGTCCCAAACACTATTTCAATCCGGAACGACTGAATGACCCGTCGCTGTCGGCTGATCGCAGCAGGTTTCTTGAACGATGCGCGGACCAGGGCATCGCGCCGGACAAGGTCGGTTTCCTGCCCTATTCGGTAGCCGAATGGACGCAGAGGCTGGCAGTGGCATTTGCAGAGCACAGGCGCTGGCCGGACAATCGCCACATCAGGCATAAATGTCTGATGTACGCCGGGTTTCTCGCGCATTACGCCCAGGACCTCTGTCAGCCGCTGCGCGTGACCATGTACTTCAACGGACGTCCCGGTCCGGACGGCGTCATGCAATCCAGGGGCATACAATACAAAGTGGACGATCTGATCCGCAGGATCAACCCGGCGCCCGGCGACCTGGCATCGGGTCTGGAGCCGGTCATGCTGGACAGCCTGATGACCGGAATTGCCGCACAGATAGAAAACAGCAGATCGCTGGTCGACGCCGTATATGGTCTGGAGGGTCGATTGCCGCCTGCGGGTGAGGGCGAGTGGACGCCGGTTCCCGAGGTGGTGGCCTTCGGTATGGAACGTGCACGGGAGGCGGTGAAGTTTACTGCGTCGCTTTACCTGACGGCCTGGCAACTGTCCGAAAGCCTGGAATTCGAGGATTGGGTGGTCCGGACGGACTGACGGGAGGCGAAGTGAAAGAATCTTCCCAGGGGTTGCCTCGGCCGTCCGGATTAACCCCAAATCGAGAAAAACAGCAACCTGGCGACGCGGTGAAAGCCTCTGAAACGGGGCGCAACGGTCGTCAAAGAGGACGTTTTTTCAGTGTACGTCCAGTGACCTGGTGTATCCTGGTAATCAGCCGTCAAATCACCATTATTCACTTGCGTATTTTCGGTATTACTTCCCCGAAGCATGACGAATCAAGGTTAACTGTGAAGGCGTGCGGATGAATTTCCTGATGATCGCCGTCGACAGCCTGCGAGCGGATCGACTCGGATGCTACGGATATGACCGGCCCACCACGCCGTACATCGATGCGTTCGCGGACCGATCCACGGTGTTCGAGAATTGCTATGCGCCGTCCATCCCCACGCAACCCTCGTTTACGTGCATGTTTACCGGACAGTGGTCCACCACCCACGGGATCGTGGCGCACCGGGGCCGTTCGTCTCTGGGTAAGGGCGCGCCCTTTCTTCCTGAATTCCTGCAGCGGGCCGGGTACGCCACGGCCGCGGTAGACAATCTGGCGGAGCATCACAAACCCTGGTTTTCCCGGGGATTCGATGTGTGTCTGAATCCGAGGGAGGCGGGAAGCTATCCCGAATGTTTTCGGTTTAATGAACTGGCCGTCGAGTGGCTGAATGCCCATGGCGGCGAGCCGTTTTTTCTCTTCGTACACTATTGGGATCCTCACACGCCCTACATGCCTCCCGTGGCATACAGGGACCTCTTTTACGCCAGCGATCCCACGGTAGAAAACAGGGGCAGCCTGGACGATTTTTACCGGCGACCCCTGAGAAGCTGGTGGACGTCCGGATGGCTTGGGCGGATGGCGTTGGAGTGGCCGGATGCGGCGGGCGCGCAGATCACCGACATCGAATTCGTACGCAGCCAGTACGATGCGGAGGTGAGATGTGTTGACGATGGAATCCGGGAGTTGCTGGGGGCGCTTGAGAATCTGGGTATCGCGGAAGAAACAGCGGTGTTCATTTTCAGCGACCACGGCGAGGAACTGGGCGAGCACGGCATCTACTTCGATCACCATGGATTGTACGAGAGCGATATACGCGTTCCGTTGATTGTGCGTTGGCCGGGGGGCAACGTCAATGGAAGCCGCATCCGGTCGCTGGCGCAACACACGGATCTTGCGCCGACGGTTCTTGAAGGCGCCGGGCTGCCGGTCCCGCGCATGATGGACGGGCGTTCGCTGCTCCCGCTCATTCGGGGCGGGTCGGATCGTGAAGACGGGACGCTGCTGCTTTCGCAGGAGTGCACCTGGATGGCCAAATGGGCGGTGTGCGAAGGCGGGTGGAAGCTGATCGCCGCGCTGGAGCCCGATTTTTACGGCAATCCCACGCGGGAATTGTATGATCTGAACAATGATCCCTCGGAGCAGCGGAATCTGGCGCGGGAACTGCCCGGCAAGACGCGTGAGATGGGTGAAATCCTGGCCTCGGAGTTGTCCCGGCGGCTGGCTCGCGCCGGAAGGACCTTAGACCCCGTGGAAGCCCACGGGATTACGCTCGGCAGGGAGATGTTTGCCTGAATCCCGCGATTATCGGGCTGGCAGGGGTATGAGGTGAACTTCCATGCGTGACTACAATGACGTCGTCATGCGCACCGAGGCGCTTTCGCGCCGGGATACCCGAATCGAAGTGCTGGACCGCATAGACGGCTTTCCGGTCTTATGTGTAACGCTTTGCACAGATCCCTCCCTTCCCGCGATTTACATCAATGGCGGAACCCACGGCGATGAACCGGCGGGAACCGAGGGGGCTCTGGCTTTCCTGGAAACGGGATGCGAGCAATGGCTGGATCGATTACGGTTTTTCGTGATACCCTGCTTGAATCCCTGCGGATATGTTCACAATACCCGGTCGAATGCGCAGAACGTGGACATCAACTGGGCATTTCTTCGCGACGACGTACCGGAGATCGGCCTTTTAAAGCGATTTATTCACGGGAGGAAGTTCGCGGCGGTAATGGATCTGCACGAAGACTGGGAGAGTCCGGGGTACTATCTTTACGAACAGGTTCGCGGACTGGCGCCTGCCGGACCCGCGATTACGCAACAGGTGGCCGGGGGCTGTCCGCTGAATACACGAACGACGATCGAGGGCGAAACCGCGTTGAACGGCGTGATATTTCCGAACCTGCAGGTGGAAAAGCGGCGTCTTGGCGGCGGCGTGCCGATCGTGCTGTTCAAGAATGCGTACACGGATCGCCTGATTACGTCCGAGACGCCGTCCGCGCTGGCAATGGATGTACGGGTCCGGGCGCACCTTGTCGCGGTGGACGCGATGCTGGCGGTGCAGTCCGGAGGGTAGCGCGTGGGAGAACACTATCTGAAATCGGCGAGGGTGAAGCGGGCATACCGCATCAGTGCGGCGGACGTGGTTGAGCCCCCGATGTCGGATGAGGACTGGGCGGACTTTGAAAAGGGCGTAGCGCTTTTCAACGGTCGGGAGCACTGGGAGAGCCACGAGGCCTGGGAGCAGGTATGGCGCAGGCATGCCGAGCCGAGCCGGATTTTCTTTCAGGGCCTGATCCAGCTGGCGGCGGCGTACCATCAGCTTGGACGAGGAATCTACCACGGGACAGTGAAGCACTACAATAATTCATATTACAAACTGAAGCAGTTTCCCGCCCGCTTTCTGGGTGTGGACGTCGGCGCGCTCAAACGAAGAATCGAACAGGGGCTGGCGGAGGTGAAACGGTTGGGTCCGGAAAGGATGGATGAATTCCCGCGGGATCTGGTGGCGGGGGTGGCTTACAGGCGTCCGCAGGACGGTTAGGCGTTTTTGGGACAGGACATTGAATCCCACGCAAACGAAGCCCCGGGCGTCCGCGTCCGAGGCTTCTTCAATTCAGTTCGACGGGCGCCTGAATCAGTTTCCGTTTGCCCCGTTGTCGTATAGCTGCGTGAAGAACTCGAGCGCCGCCCTGAACGACACCACCTTGACGACCCGTCCGCCGGGGTCGACGACCGGGATATGCCGGTAGCCGTGCAGGTCCATCAGATGCAGCGCGTATCCGATGGGATCCGACAATCTCATGGTTGTCGGATTTGGCGTCATCACGTCTTCGACGCGCGTGGTTGCCAGATCGATGTCGTTACCCACGACTTTGACGAAGAAGTCGCCTTCCGCCAGGATGCCCTGAAGGGCGACGCCGTCCTCGGAAACCAGAAGACAGCCGGCCTCTTTTTCCTCCATCAGCAGCATGGCTTCGAGCATTGAGGCCCCCGGCGTGATGAATTCCGGCGTGTGAAGCTTCACCGTGGAGATCGGATCGATGACCAGACGCTCGAATTCACCCTTCGGGTCTATCGGGTCCACTTCGCCAATTCCCGGGACGATATCCGGGATATCCGTCTCTATTTCCTCCGCGACGTCCCGCTCGACCGGCACGCTGTCCTCTTCCGATACAATCCAGGTATCGGCGGCATTATAGAGTGTGGACAGATCGGCTTCTCCGTGCTGCGCGACGGCGGCGCGACCCTGTGAGAGGATTTCCTCCTCGTAAACAGGTCGGTCCACGCAACGGAGAACCCCCAGCGGCACTGGAAAATCCGGATATTCCATACGGCTCAGCATGTATGCCAGCGCGGGCGGATCCGCGGACTCGTCGTGTACCAGCAGGTCGCCTTCGGATGTACCGTTGCCCAGCGGCACGACTTCCGGACGCAGGTCGTTTATCCGGACACCCTTGTCCCGCTCCTTTCCGAAAACCATCGGTTGACCGTCTTCGAGAATTAACGTATTGTCGTCCTTGACGTCGGCTTCGGTAATGTGGAACCACGCGCCATCGTTGTAGATGTTACAGTTCTGGTAGACCTCGACAAACGACGTGCCCTTGTGTGCGGCCGCCCGTCGGAGCATTTCGGCAAGGTGCTTGGTATTCCTGTCGACGGAACGCGCGACGAAGGTGGCCTCGGCGCCGATGGCAACGGAGATGGGATTGAAGGACTGTTCGATGGAGCCCATGGGCGACGAATACGTCTTGTGGCCGGGCAGCGACGTGGGCGAGTATTGCCCCTTGGTAAGGCCGTAGATACGGTTGTTGAAGAGAATGATGTTCACATCCACGTTTCTACGCAGAATATGCAGCAGGTGATTTCCGCCGATGGACAGGCCGTCGCCGTCCCCGGTGATCACCCATACGTGCAGGTCCGGATTGGCCACCTTAAGGCCCGAGGCGAGGGTCGGCGCGCGCCCGTGAATGGAGTGCACGCCATAGGTGTTCATATAGTACGGAAAACGACTGGAACAGCCGATTCCGGAGATGAAGACAATCTGCTCCCGGGGAATTTCGAGTTCGGGAAGCACCCTCTGCATCTGCGCCAGTATGGCATAGTCCCCGCATCCCGGACACCAGCGGACTTCCTGGTCGGAAACGAAGTCTTTGCGGGTCAGTTGTAGAAGCTCCGGTGTGGCTTCGGCCATGGATCGTTCTCCAGATTCAGGGTACGGACTGCTAGTCCAGCAACTCGTCGATTTTGTCCGCAATTTCGGAAATCTTGAAAGGCTGCCCCTGGACTTTGGGATAGCTGATGACACGTAAAGGATACCTGGCGTTGAGCAGGAGGGAAAGCTGCCCGCCATTGATCTCGGGAACCAGGATCTTTCGATAGCGCAGAAGCAGACTCTCCAGGTTCGCCGGAAACGGGTTCAGATATCGGATGTGGGCATGGGCGACCGACCGGCCGTTGGAGACCGCGCGGCGTACTGCAGACCTGATCGCGCCGAAAGTGCTGCCCCAACCAACGACAAGCAGGTCGCCTGCCTTTGGCCCGAACACATCCTGCCGTGGAATCCGATTGGCGATTCGCGCCACTTTTTCCGCTCGGACCCTGACCATATGTTCGTGGTCTTTTGGATCGTAAGAGACGTTTCCCGTGCCGTCCTGTTTACCCAACCCGCCGATCCGATGCTCCAAACCGGGCGTGCCGGGAAGCGCCCAGGGGCGCGAAAGGGTCTGCACGTTCCTCGTGTACGGTTGAAAGTCCTCAGGGTCCGTTCGATGTTCGACGTCGATGGTATCTATGTCGTTGGGATCGGGGACCTTCCACGGTTCGGAACTGTTGTTCAGATAGCCGTCGGACAGGAAGAAGACCGGCGACATGCTTTCTACGGCGATGCGAAAGGCCTCGATGCCCAGGTTGAAGCAATCGGAGGCCGTGGCCGGCGCGACAATGGGAACCGGACTCTCGCCATTGCGGCCGAACATGCATTGGAGCAGGTCGGACTGCTCCGTTTTCGTGGGAAGTCCCGTGCTGGGCCCTCCCCGCTGGAAGTTGGCGACAACCAGCGGCAATTCCAGCACAAGCGCCAGGTTGATGGCTTCGCTCTTGAGCGCAACGCCCGGGCCGCTGGTGCCTGTTGCGGCAAACGCGCCGCCGAACGCGGCGCCGATGGCGGAGCCGATGGCTGCAATCTCGTCTTCGGCCTGGAACGTGCGCACGTCGAAGTTCTTCAGGGCGGCAAGCGCTTCAAGCAGGACGCTGGCGGGGGTGATTGGGTAACTGCCGTAAAACAGGGTCTTGCCGGCCTTGTGCGCCGCGGTGACGAAGCCCATCGCGGTGGCCTGGGCGCCGGTAACGGCGCGATACGTTCCGGGTTCGACCACGGCTTTGGGGATCTTGTACCGAAACTGAAACTGTTCTGTGGTTTCACCGTAGTTGTATCCGGCCCTCAGGGTGGTTACGTTGCCTTCAACGACGTTCGGGCGGCTGGCGAATTTCTCTTCCAGCATGCGGACGGTCGGTTCCAGCGGACGGTCGAAGATCCAGTATGCAAGTCCGAGGGCGAAGCAGTTTTTCATCATATCGATCTGCCGGTTGGACAGGCCCTCGACACCGGCCACCGCCCGCTTGTGCAACGTTGTCAACGGCACCTTGCAGACACGATAGCCCTCCAGCGATCCGTCTTCCAGCGGGTCGGTCTCATAGCCGGCCTTGCGCAGGTTGTTTCGTGTGAAGTTATTGGAATTGGTAATGACCACGCCGCACGGCGGCAGATCCTGCAGGTTGGCCCTGAGCGCGGCCGGGTTCATGGCAACGAGCACCTGGGGCTCGTCGCCCGGCGTGTAGATGTCTTCGCTGGATATGCGGACCTGAAATCCGCTTATGCCCGGCAATGTGCCCGCCGGAGCCCGGATTTCAGCGGGGTAGTCCGGCATGGTACTGATGTCATTGCCCACAATGGCGGACGTGTTGGCGAATTCACCTCCAATGAACTGGCTGCCGTCGCCGGAGTCGCCCGCAAATCGGACCGCAATGGATTCCACGTCGTTCAATTCGTCCAGCAGTTCGGCTTCTTCGTCAATTTCCTCGACGGCTGTTTCGGCCATCTCTATAGACCTCCCGGTACAATTGGCCTGCGGTCTGGAGAAGAAGATCACTCGCGCTAGGCGCCGGCGCGGGCCTTGGCAAACACGTCCGGCACGGGCGGCTGGTTGTAGATTTCCTGCGGGAAATAATCGCAAATGTATTTGATTATGGCATAATAGGTCAACGTACCCAGGACCTTGCCCTCTTTGTTCGTTACCGGCATGTACCGGTAGCGGTTCGAGGCGATCACCCTGGTTGCGTCCAGGATGTTCATGTCCGCGTCGATCGTCTCAGGATCGGGCGTCATCAGCTCATCGATCGGCGCCTCGCTGCTTAGCGGGTTACCCGCTACTTTTTTCATGATATCGCGTTCGGTGAAGATGCCGATCAGCCGGCCGTGTCTCATAACAAGCGCGCATTTCCTGTGGCTCGCCTTCATTTTGGCGAGTACGTCCCCGGCCCGCGTGCCATGTTCCGTCTCAACGTAATAAGACAGGTCGACTTGTGTTATCGGAGCGGTGTGAATGCTCTCTTTAAGGTCCATCTGGTTCCTCCGGGATTGATGCGCCCCTCCCGGCCTCACACAACAATAAGCCGGGCTTATCTTATCCGGCTTTAATATATGGTATTCAGGCTGTTATGGCAAGACGAATCCATTAGATATTTTTGTTAAAATTGCCCATATACTGTATGTTGGTTTATAATAAGGATTGGGATATAAAACCATAAGCAGATCTGAAATAACAGGCAGAGTCAGGTTGGTTAAACGCATCGTTTACGTATCCCATCCTCATCAGGAGCTGTTTGATTTCGGGACATTTAACGTCTATATTACAGCACGGCTTTCAGGGACCGTTGACCGCGACTCCCGGGACGGGAAATCCACCGATCCGCGGAGTCCTGCCTCAGCGGATCCGCGTCCCATTGCCTGACGATACCCAACTCCCGCCATTCGGTGCGTCCAGGGAACCTCGATATGCGCGTAGGCATTCTTTCATTGATCCACGAGTCCAATACGTTCATCGGTACGCCCACCACACTGGAAATGTTCCGGTCGAGCCGGATTCTGATCGGAAACGAAGTGGCGGACGTTTTCGAAGACGGGCTGAACGAGGTGAGCGGATTTTTCGCGGGGCTGGCTGAGTCGGGCATCGAAGCGGTACCGCTCTTTTACGCCGGCACGGAGCCCTCCGGCAGGATTACGAAGGACACCTGCGACGCGCTGATGCAGATGATGTTCGAACAGGTTGAACGGGCCGGAGAACTGGACGGCTGGCTGGTGGCGCCACACGGGGCGAACGTGGGTGAGGGAGAGGACTATTGGGACCTTGACGGATACTGGCTGTCCCGGCTGCGGCGCATCGTCGGGGAGGAGCCGCCCATCATCTGCACGATCGACCCGCACGCGAACCTTTCGGAGAGGATGATTTCCGCATGCGACGCGACCATTGCCTATCGCAGCAATCCCCATCTGGACCAGAAAGCGGTGGGGCTGCAGGCGTCGCGGCTGATGGCGCGGACGCTTCGAGGCGAGATAAAACCCACCCAGGCCGGCGCGTTTCCGCCGATCGCCATCAATATTGAACGGCAGTTGACAGGCGCCGCTCCGTGCCGGCCGATGTATGAACTTGCCGATCGCCTTCTGGATCGGCCGGGCGTGTTGTCGAACAGCATCGTGCTTGGATTCCCCTACGCCGACGTGCCGGAGATGGGGACTGCGATGATTGCGGTGACGGATGGAAATGCCGCCCTCGCGGAAGCCGTCGCCGGTGAACTTGCGGATCATCTCCACACCTTTCGCAGTGACTTCAGGGGTGAATTTATCGGCATCCGGGAGGCGGTGGACGTGGCGCTGGCGACAGACGGCCCGGTCTGCCTGCTGGACATGGGAGACAACACGGGTGGCGGATCGGCTGCTGACGGGACAATGCTTGCTCACGAACTGCATCGGCGACGCAATTCGAGAGGGTTCGTTTGCGTGTACGACAGGGAGTCCGTGTCAAAAGCGGCTGCGGCGGGGGTGGGCCGCCGGGTGACGCTGCGGATGGGTGGAAAGACTGACGAGTTGCACGGTCCGCCTCTGGAGGCGACGGTCAGTGTGCGGGGCCTCTACAGCGGTCGTTTTACGGAGTCCGAGATTCGGCATGGCGGGCGGACGGCGTTCGACATGGGTCAGACGGCCGTGGTGGAGACGGATACCGGCTTGACGATCAGTCTGACCTCGAGGCGGGTCGTGCCGGTGAGTCTGGGCGTGATGACCCATTGCGACCTGCGTCCTGCAGCGTTCGACGTGATCGTCGCCAAGGGGGTGCACGCGCCCGTGGCGGCGTACGCACCCGTGTGCACGCGTCTGATACGCGTGGACACACCCGGCGCGACGGCGGCGGATATGCGCAAATTCGAGTTTCGCCATCGCAGGCGGCCGTTGTATCCGTTCGAGGAGATATAGCTGCATCTGATGAAATTGGCCGGGCGGCGAATGGGTGGGGCGCGCTCATCTGCCGCGCGTTCAGGCTGCCGGTTCACGAGGCAGTGTCGCAATCAGATCCGATCGACAACTGCAAAAACAGGAGGATGGTCCTTGTCCTTTCTATTCGAAGAGATGACCCGGGAGGAGATTCGTGAGGTTGCACCCTCGGCCACGGCAGTGCTGCCCACGGCGGCCATTGAGCAGCACGGACCCCACCTTCCTGTGTGTACGGACACCGTTCTATGCGGGACGGTTGCGCGCGAGGCCGCGGCCCGTGCAAACGTACACGTACCTGTCGTGGTGGCGCCAACGCTGCAATTCGGCAATTCCCATCATCACCATCCGTTTCCGGGGGTGTTGTCTTTCAGGACCACCACGTTCGTCAAGGCCGTGACCGACGTTCTCGACGGTCTCGTGCGAAGCGGGTTCAAACGGCTCGTGGTCTTGAACGGCCACGGGGGGAATTCCAACCCGAACGGACTCGTGGGGCAGGACTTCGTGAACCGCCTGGGTAATCCGGCCGCCGTGGCGACTGGCGATTACTGGAACATTGCGCGCGATGCGCTCACCGGGGTCATGCCGTCAAAGGTCATTCCGGGCCATGCAGGGCGATTCGAGGCGGCAATGATGATGGCGGTCCGGCCCGACCTTGTGAACCGGGAGGCGCTGGATGCAATGAGCGGCGACGTGCACGACGATGCCGGCCTGGACGTTGGCCTCTCGGGCGCGGTGGTCCAGGTCCATGGCGAATGGCAGGCGGGTGTGGGTTACACGGATAACCCGGCGGAGGCCACCGTCGAGGAGGGACGGGCTATGCTGAAAATTATTATCGGCAAGGTGTCCGACTTCTTCGTTGCGTTTCATCGGAGCGGACATTTGGATTGAACCTGCCGGCAAGGAAACAGACCACTGAAGCGCCCGCACCTCGGGCGCTTTTTTATTTCTTCCCGGGTTGTTGGTGGAGTACAACCCAGACGGCTCACGAACCCTTCCCGAAGCTGCCTGCAAGGATCAGAAAGTCGCTGAACCCGACGGTCCCGTCACCGTCAAGGTCGAACCGAGCGTCATAGCCCGCGTCGCCCCGGCTCAGCCCGAACTTCGCCGCGAACTGAAGAAAGTCAGGAAAACCAACGGTCCCGTCGTTATCAAAGTCGGCAGCAGGAGTTAGGGGAGTGACATAAGGCGACCTATCCCACAGCAGAATCGTGCCGTCGCTACTGCCGCTTGCCAGGGTGGTGCCATCCGGAGAAAACGACATCGAGCGGACCCACCCCGTATGTCCCGTGACTAGGGAGAGTTCGGTCCTGGTGGCGGCATCGTACAGTCAGATGCCGATGGTGCTGGCCACCGCCAGCGTGCCGTCCGGCGAATAGGCCACCTCGGCGATCCTTCCTTTGCCCAGGCGGGCGAGCGCCCCTTCGGGTAATCCCCAGCGGGTGTGGTCCTGGGCGCGGATGTCCTGCGCGAACAGGACGCCGACGAACACGAGGACGAGGCTGAACATCGGAAACTTTTTCATTCTGGGATACTCATTTGGTTGAATGCGGATTCATCCGCATTGCGCTCCTCTTGAATACTTGCCCAAACCTTTGAGTTTTCATAATATTAGTGCCCGCTTGTCGGCCGCAAAAAACGCCCGTTTCGCAGGTAAAATCATGGAAAAACCCAATGTCGTCGTTATCGGTTACGGCTTTGCCGGCCGCTGCTTCCACGCCTATCTCGTGGGGCTGGCCAGCGGCCTGAACCTCTACGGCATTGCCACCAGCCGGCCGGAGGCCCGCGACCAGATTCAGCGCGACCTGGGGGTAAAGACCTTCCGCCGCTTCGACGAAGTGCTGGCCGACCCGGCCGTCGATTTAGTCGTCCTCGCCACGCCCAACGACCTCCACGCCCCGCACGCGATCCAAGCGCTAGCGGCGGGTAAACACGTCGTCACCGACAAACCCATGTGCCTGAGCATGGCCGAGGCCGACC
>LXNJ01000539.1_pt1 | contig 25985 bp, 22 predicted proteins | sample 809081 | NCBI WGS metagenome assembly LXNJ01 (sample SAMN04870510, study PRJNA318959) | sponge metagenome | biome: sponge; feature: marine sponge reef; material: water | host: Petrosia ficiformis | place: Greece: Milos, Mediterranean Sea | collected 2013-05-29 | depth 5-7 m | reverse complement strand
CTTCGACGCCGCGATCTTCCGCGCCTCGTCGTATTCCGGCGTCGCCCTCTTCCCTCCTCCGGGCTCTTCCGCGACCTTCACCGTGAGCGTGCCGAACCGCGTCTTGAGCTTCCGCACCTCGCGCCGTAACACGAGGCGGTCCACCGCGTAGCACCGCACGCCCAGTGTCGAGGTCTCCCGCAGCACGATCTCGGCCAGCGCCCCCCGCAACTCCGGCTCGGCCAGGATGCGCAGCAGCGTGCCCGGCCGGTTCTTCTTCATCTGGACGGCCGAGAGCGTCACATCCCGGGCTCCGGCGGCGAACAGCCGCTCCAGCACGTAGTCGTAGAGTTCCGGGTTCATGTCGTCGATCTGCGTCTCCATCACCATCATGCGGTCACGGCCCAAGGCCGGCCCGCTCTCCCCGAGCACGATGCGCAAGACGTTGGGCCGGTCCGGGAACTCCAGCGTGCCGGCGCCGTAGCCCGTGCGCTCGATGCGCATGGCCGGAGCCTCGCCGCGCTGCGTGACGAGGGCCGAGAGGATTGCGGCGCCGGTGGGCGTGACGTTCTCCGCTTCCAGACTCGCGTCCTCGACCGGGAACCCCCTCAGCAGCTCCAGGGTCGCCGGCGCCGGAACCGGCAGCACCCCGTGCAACGAACCGGTCAGGCCCCGGCCCAGCGGCACCACGGAACAGGCGAACTCGTCGATGTCCAGGTGACAGGTGGCGACGGCGGCGGCGACGATATCGACGATGGAGTCCACCGCCCCCACCTCGTGGAAATGAACCTCATCCGGCGAAACCCCGTGGATCTTCCCTTCGGCATCGGCCAGCTTCGAGAAGACAGCCAGGGCGCGGGCCTTCACCTCCGCCGGCAGCCCGCTCCGCTCGATCAGCCGGCGGATGCCGGACCAGCTCCGCCGGGGCGGGTCCGCGCCGGCGATGACCTGGAACCGGGCCGCCCGGATGCCGTTGACGGTCTTCCGGCCCACCCGGATCCGGAAGTCGACCCCCGTGAGCTTGCTCAACTCCTCCCGTAACCGCTTGCGCGGCACCCCCAGGTCCAGCAGGGCGGCAACCGTCATGTCCCCGCTGATACCGGAGACGAGATCGAAGTAGGCGGTTCTCATGGTGAAGGCAGGCGTACGAAACTAGCCGGTGCCGTGTCAAGGGTACAGATGACGCATCCACCCGGGAAAGAGGGCGGCCCACATGGCGCATTTACATGGGCGTTGGGGAGTGCTACCTTGTAGGGATTGCACGAGCGTGGGGCCGTAGCTCAGCTGGGAGAGCGCTAGGTTCGCAATCTAGAGGTCGTGGGTTCGATCCCCATCGGCTCCACCAACTACCCATCCAAAGCCGTCGCAAGACGGCTTTTCTGTTTGGCCGCTCCTGCCCGAAACCGTTACTTTCTCTTCCTCGCTCCCATGCGTTCCGTTTGCCGGGCGATGGCTCGCTGGATGCGGTCGCGGTGCTGGCCGAACAACTCCCCTTGCGGCGGGTCGCCGTGCATGACCAGGAGGCGGTCCATGGCGGCCTCATGGTTTTCCAGTGTGCCGTCCGCGCGGATATGGCGAACGGTGACGCCCCGGACCTCGAGGGCTTGCGCCACCAGCAGGGTCCGATGGCACTCCAGCGGCTCCTTCTCCGCACACAGGAGCGCGACGCTCCGGCCGGCCGAGTCGTGAAGAACCTGCTCCAGCCCGCGTTGAAACACCGGAGTGGCGGCGACACGGTCATAGCGGATGCGTCCGTTCTCGTAGCAGGCCGGATCGTCCGGACGGCCGCCCAATTCGCGTCCGAGGAACACGTACCCGATACCGTGTGGAACAAGGCTGTTCGCCAACGAGTCGCGGTTGAACTGCGGATTGAAGCGGCTGTACGGCGTCGAGCGTACATCGGCGACCTCGTCGACGCCGTGACGCCGCAACAGGCCCACGAAGGAGTCGAGGGCATGGGTGGAATGGCCGATGGTGAAGACGCTCATGGCAATGCCTGTTCATACCCCTGCTTTCACGAGGCTTGCCATGAAACGGGAACCGCGGACAACCCTCGCCGAACACTCCCGTTTCGTGTATCGTGGCTGTCGGTCGACTGACCGGACCGAGAGACCACCAGGAGGAATCCCATGAGCAACAACCTTCGAGGCAAGTACGCCATCGCGGGCGTCGGGCACAGCAAGCTCGGCAAGGTGCCGGAGATGGGGCCCATCGGGATGTTCGCGGTGGCGGCGCGGAACGCCATCGCGGATGCCGGGCTGACCAAGGCGGACGTGGACGGGCTGGTCACCCGGGGGCCGGACGACGTCTACTGCCACCACCAGCGGGTGGGGGCGGCGCTGGGCCTGAACGTCACCTACAGCACCTCCACCGACAACGGCGGCGCGAGCCAGGTGCTGGGCGTGGCCATGGCCTGCATGGCCATCGACGCGGGGCTGTGCAACACGGTGGTGGTGGGGTTCGGACGGGACACCTGGTCCCGCACCCACCGCAACGAGACCGCGCGCAAGCGGGTGAACATCGGCATCCAGAACCAGGGCGAGTTCGGGCCGGAGTTCGGCTGGTTCGGCGCTCCGTCCAACTACGCGGTGTCCGCCCGGCGCCACATGAAGCTCTACGGCACCACCAAGGAGCAACTGGGCCACATCGCGGTGGCGTTCCGCGACCACGCGAGCCGGAACCCCAACGCCTTCTTCCAGAAACCCCTGACCATCGAGGAATACCTGACCGCCCGGATGATCGTGGACCCGCTGTGCCTCTACGACTGCAGCATCTACATCGACGGCGCCGCGGCGGTGGTGGTGACCTCGGCGGAGCGCGCCCGGGACCTGAAGAGGCCGCCGGCCTATGTCATGGGCTTCGGCTTCGGCAACCGGCTGAGCGGGTGGTTCGAGGAGAGCAACATGCTCACCACCGGGGCCAAGGAGGCGGGCGAGGCGGCCTACCGCATGGCCGGCATCGGCCCCGAGGACGTGGACACGGCGCAGCTCTATGACTGCTTCACGCAGATGGTGCTGCTCCAGCTCGAGGACTACGGTTTCTGCAAGAAGGGCGAAGGCGGACCCTTCGCGGGCTCGGGCGCCCTGTTGCTCGACGGGGCCATGCCCACCAACACGTCGGGCGGGCAGCTTTCGGAGGGGCATACCGAGGGCATGCTGCAGATCGTGGAGGGCGTCCGGCAGATCCGGCACGAGCACGGCCCGGACCGCCAGGTGAAGGACGCCGAGGTGGCGCTGGTGAGCGGCCACGGCGGCAACACCGCCTGCCAGTCCGCCATGATCCTGGCCAGGGAGGCGTCATGAGCGAGTACGCCAAGCCGTTACCCTACCCCACGGTGGAGTCCGAGCCCTTCTGGGAGGGCTGCAAGCGCCACGAGTTGCTGTTGCCGCAATGCCGTCAGTGCAGCGGGTACTGGTTCCCGCCGGGTTCCACCTGCCCGCATTGCTGGAGCACGGAGTGGGACTGGAAGAAGGCCTCGGGCCGCGGCCGGATCCACTCGTTCGGAATCTACAACCGGGTGTACCACCCGGGCTTCGAGGGCGAGATTCCCTACGTGTTCGCGGTCATTCAACTGGAGGAAGGGCCGCGGATGGTGAGCAACGTGGTGAACGAGTCGCCGGACAAGCTCGATTGCGACCAGCCGGTGGAGGTGGTGTTCGAGGACGTCACCGAGGAGGTGACGCTCTACAAGTTCGCGCCCGCGAACTGACGCCGGGGCGCCGGAAGCTACCGCGACGCCTCGGTGAGGGTCCGGATGAGGTCTTCGGCCTGGGGGTTCTTGACCTTTCTCCGGATCAGGATATCCGTGGGCGTGACCTTGCTGTCGCCGTAGTAGGTCCGGTTGTTGTCATTGTTGACGATCACCCCCCCGCCCTCGAGGGTGAGGCCCCCGTACAACCCCTTGACACGGGCGAACGAGAAGATGTCGAAGAGCTCGGCCTTGGCGCCGATGCCCTCCGGACCCACGCCGATGCTCGCGTCGGCGCCGAGCTGGAACTTGTCGCCCAGGAACCTTCTCAATCCCGTATCGGTCATGATCATGAGAATGACCTGCCCGCCGGCGATGCCGAACTGCAGGCCGAAGGAGCCCGCAAGGACGTCGTAGAAAGCCGGATGGCTCCAGCTCCCGTCCCGGTCCTGCGCCAGAAGCACACCGTTGCCTGCATATCCGCCCAGGAAGAACCCGCCCCGCACCCACGTCGGCATGATCAGGAGCCCCTTGGCGTAACGCACGTTCGCGCGGAACCAGGTCATCCGGGAATCCTTCTGGAAGTCCCGGAACGCGAACCCGGCCTCGGTCACTCTTTGCTCAAGCTTCTCCCGGTCCGCCGCACCGGATGGGACGATGGACAGCGTGGTGAACAGGATCAGGACGGCGAGTGATACCAGGTATTTTTGCATTGAGCGCCTCGCTTCTCTTGGTGAGCGGCAAGCCATCAACGGTGTGCGTGACCGCATGTTGCAAAAGATAACATGCCGGACGGCGATAGAAAACGACGAGGGTAGAGTAGAGGGCGGACGCGCCGGTCAGAACTCCATGCCGATGCCGGCCGCCCGGGCCTTGTCGTGGGCCAGCCGCGCCAGGGCCATGTATCCCACGCCCTGATCGCTGTTCTGCTTGAACAGGGTGATGTCGCGGCCGCTCCCGCGTCCCTGGACGTTTCCTGTCACGAGCGCGCTCAGGTCCTTGACGTCGGCCCAGGCGATGACTCCGTTCTGGACGGGCTCCAGCAGGTCCCCCTGCTCGTCCTGGATGCCCTGTTGCACCAGGGTCGCCACGATCACGTCCGCCCGGGCCAGAACCGCGTCGTCCAGCTCGCGCCGGGGCCGGCTCACCAGCCCTTCCATGAGCAGCTCCTTGTTGCTGCCCACGATGGAGGTGACGTGGACCCCTTCCTCCAGCCACCGTCCGAAAACCACGGGAAAGTTGCTGCCGGTGGCGCAGACGATGATGTCCACGTTCCGGGCCGCGTCCTCGGGCCGCTCCACGGGCTTGAGCTCCGCGTCCACGTGGGGCTGCATGACCTCGCAGAAGGCGCGCCGGTTGTCGGCGCTCCGGCTGTAGACCCTGACCTCCGTGATGGGCCGGATGGCGCACATGGCCTCCAGATGGCGCCGGGCCTGACGGCCGCTGCCGAGGATCCCCAGCACCCGGGCGTCCTCCCGGGCCATGCGCCGGGTGCCGACGGCGCTGGTGATGGCCGTCTCGGTGGCGAACTCGTCCTCCGCCGCCTGGCGCCGGTAGAACGGCGGACAGCCGGCGATGATGGCCAGCAGCGCGCCGTTCTCGCTGTCGTAGCTGACGTAGACCCGCTTCCCCACCGCGCCGTAGCTCTGGTCATCCGCGGTGTAGTTGTGGCGTTCGTAGTGAACGAAGGTGCCGGCCACGCCCAGGGGCACGCATCCGCCGGAATGAACGGTGATGCGGCGGTTGTCCGCCAGCATCCGCTGGCGCGGCAGGCTGAAGATGGGATGGTCCACCTGGGAGGCGAACCCTTTCTCGACGGCGTCGACGGCCTCGGTGATGGAGATGAGGCCCTCGAGCTCTTCCGCCTTGATGAACAGCGCCATGGCGTACGGCCCCGCCCGCTACCGGTGGGCTCGGGTGAACTCAAGCGCCCGGTCGCACACGTTCTCGGTGGTCTGGTCCGGCGGCATGACATTCCAGAACTCGCCGTTGGGCAGGCACTCCCGCAGGTAGTGCGCGCCCGAGGTGGCGTGGGACGGGTCGTCGCCCGGCATGATGACGGCTGGAGCCTTGATGCCCATGACCTCCTCGGCCGTGGCGCCGGTGGCGGTTTCGCGGTCGAACAGATCGGGGCCGCTGGCGGCGATGATGCCCATGTAACGCTCCGGGTCCTCGGCCGCGAACCGCTCGGCGAACGCGCTGTCCCGGGCGATGACCGAAGCCCAGGGGCCGGACTCGGGATCGGTCCAGAAGGTCGTACCCTTGGAGGCCCGCTCCACGACGCCTTTGATGCCGTTTCCCCGGACGAAGCTCAGGTGGTTGGCGAAACGCGCCTGGCTCGCCGCCTTCCAGCGGTAACCGCCCACCGGCCAGTGCAGGATCATGCCCAGGGTCGCCTTCGGAAAGTTGACGCCGAAGGAAAGCGCCACCGAGCAGCCCATGCAGCCGCCCATGACGAAGGCCGAATCGATCCCCAGGTGGTCCAGGAGTTGTTTGCCCTCGCGGGCGTACGCGGTCCAGGTGAGACGCTCCACCCGTCCGCCGGACTGCCCCGCCTCCCGGCGGTCGTAGGCGATGACCTGATGCTCCGAGCCCAGCTTGGCCAGGGCGTCGATGCCGGTCCAGGCGCTGGCCACGCGCCACTTCTCGATGGTGGAATCGAAACCGCCCGGCGCGAACATCAGCAGCGGCGTTCCCGAGCCGTAGGTCTCGTAGTAGATCTCGATTCCGTCGATGACAGCAGTCGGCATGTAGTTCCTCCAGGACAGCCGCCGGCACGCGCAACCGCGCGTTTACGGGGCTTGCATGATTTTCCAAACGATTAGCCCAAGCACGGAAACCAGTCAAACATGTCCCGGGCTTGACCCCGGTCACCCTCCACGTCACCCCGGGCCCCGGGTCAAAGCCCGGGGCCCGGGGTGACGGGAGGGTGGGCCGGGGGTGGCGGTTCGGTGGCCGGGGTGACGTGGAGGGTGGGCCGGGGGTGGCGGTTCGGTAGGCCGGGGTGACGTGGAGGGTGGGCCGGGGACAACGGTTGCGTGGGCCGATTGACCCGGTTCGATGCCGGGTCCTATAATCACGGGCAATCACGGGCTGAACATCGTCGACGCGCGCACGGAGGAACCCATGTTGATCGATTGGCATTCACACCACACGGCCCCGGAAGTGGTAGACGCCTTCCGGCGGAAGGCCGGCAAGGACCCGAAGGTGGACGACTACGACGCCGCCGACTTCGAGAAGCGGCTCACCGAACTGGACGAGGCGGGCATCGACTACCAACTCGTCTGCCAGGGCGCCAGCGAGGACGCGGACCAGCTCGACGGCGCGGACGCCTTGGAGATGGCGCGCCTGTCCAACGACGTGCTGGCCGAGCGCATCGGCGGCCACACCGACCGGTTCGGCGGCATCACCGCGCTGTCGCTCAAGAACGTGGAGGCCTCGGTGGAGGAGATCGAGCGCATGACCGCCCGTGGCTTCAAGGCGGTGCTCATCTACCCCCGGGTGGACGGCGAGATGAAGGTGGACCTGCCGGAGTTGGACCCGGTGTTCGCCAAGGTGTCCGAGCTCGGGCTCCCGCTGTTCCTGCACGGCAGCGGCAACGCCAAGGACCCGACCCTCCAGCGGCTGGAGGACGGCGGCGCCGGGGTTTCCTACGCCGTGTTGTCGGACGCCAGCGTGAACGAATGCGTGATGCGCATGATCGCCGGCGGCGTCTTCGACCGCCATCCGAACCTGCGGGTGGTGATACGGAGCGGCGGCGGCGGCATCCCCCTGCTGGTCCAGAGGATGTCCTGGAGGCACAGGGGACCGGACGGCGACAAGCGCTACTCCGACCTCTTCCTCAAGCACTTCCTCATCGACACGGCCAGCGTCAGGCCCAAGGCCCTGCCCTTCCTCACCGAAGTGATGGGCTCCGGCGGCGTGGTCTTCGGCTCCGACTACTGCGGCGGGCTGGGCCCTCTCAAGAGGGCGCTGGCGGTGGTGGACGAGCAGGAGAACGCGGCGGAGGTCCGCTCCTGGACCGAGCGGACTTCGCGCGAGATGCTAGGGCTGTAGCGGGGTTGGGCGGTGCGGGGGAACCGGGGCACGGGCGGGTCTGCAACCCGCCCCCTACGACACCTCGGCCGAAAAAACCTTGAGCGTGCGCAGGAAGCTCGCGTGCGACAGGGTCGCCATGTCCAGCACGATGTGCTCGACGCCGGCTTCTTCGAACTCCGCAACGCGGTCCCGGATGAGTGACGGGGCGCCCTTGAACGGCGTGTTGCCCGCCCGGCCCGCGTAGGGTCCCACCGGCTCCGAGACGCCGTCGATGAGAAGGTTGGCACGCAACGACATGGCCGGCACCCGGTCGATCCCCCGCCGCTCGCACAGCCCGGCCATGTAGGCCCTTCCCTCTTTCATCTCGTGCGCGGTGAGGCCGATGGGATGCCACCCGTCGCCCAGCTCTACCGCCCGCCGCATGGCCCTCTTGCTCCTGCCGCCGATCCAGATGGGCGGTCCCGGCCGCTGCACCGGCCGCGGCGAGGTGTAGACCTTGTCGAAGTTGAAGTACCTGCCGCTGAAGCTGGTCCGGTCATGGGTCCAGATCTCGCGGATGACGCGCAGGTACTCGTCGCTCACGTCGCCCCGCTCCTCGAAACGCGCCCCCAGGGCGTCGAACTCCCCTTCCATGTACCCGGCCGCGGCCCCGAAGATGACCCTCCCGCCGGAGAGGACGTCGATGCTCGCCAGCATCTTGGCCATGACGACGGGGTTTCGGTACGCCAGCACGATGATGCTGCTGCCGAGCTGCGCGCGTTGGGAGATCGCGGCCAGGTAGCTGAACACCGTAAAGGCCTCCAGCATGTGCTCGCGGTAGATCAACTGCGCCTCACGCACGCCCTCCGGGATCACGACGTGGTCCGTGACCCAGATGGAGTCGAACCCCAACCGCTCGATCTCCCCCACCGCCTCCACCAACTCCCCGCTCCCGACCTCCCGGCCGTAGTGCGTGAGACATACCCCGAATTTCATCAACTCCCCCTGGCATCACGTACCGGCAATCACCGCCGCGCTGAGAGCGGGGCGGGCGGCGTCCCGGAAATCTGTCGACGGCCGGCGGACGTAATCCACAACACCGTTCAACCACCCCGTTCCGGGCGACGCAGAACAACACGGCCCGGCAATACCGTCGCCTGATTTCCGGGACGCCGCCCACCCCGCTCGCTCGGCACCGGCACCAAATCCGAATCCGACTCCGACTCCGAACCCGCCACCGGCGCGGCCACCGGCTCGCCCCTACTCCTTCCGCGTAGTGAGCTCGATCTTGTACCCGTTGGGATCTTCGACAAACGCGATCACCCCGCCGCCATGTTTCATAGGCCCCGCATCCCGCGTGATCTTGACCCCCTTCTTGCGCAGGTCGTCACAGGTAGCGTACACGTCGGGCACTCCGATGGCGATATGGCCGAAGCCGTCGCCCACGTCGTACTCGTGGGTGTCCCAGTTGTAGGTGAGCTCGATGACGGCGCTGTCCTCCTCGGACCCGTAGCCCACGAAGGTATTGGTGAAACGGCCCGACTCGTAGTCCTTCCGCTTCAACACCTTCATCCCCAACCCGTCGCAGTAGAACTTCAGGCTCTCATCCAGGTGATTGACGCGTATCATGGTGTGAACGATTCTCATGGGACTCTCCTTTTCTCAGGCTGACTCGCCGATTTGTGAGGGGTCGGTCACCACCTCCCGGATCTCCCAGCCCTTCGAGCGCGTGAAGCTCACGTGACTGAAGTCACAGGGTTTCAGGTGGAAGGTACGGTACCGGTTCAGCGGCGTCCGGCTGATCCGGCACAATACGGAAAGAATCGGGAAGCTGTGGCTGACCACGACGATGGTGTCGCCGTCGTCGTGACTCTCGACAATGCGATTGAGCGCCGACCAGGCCCGCCGGTCCACGTCCCCGAGACGCTCGCCGCCGGGCAGGACCACGGCCACCGGTTGCGAGCGCCACTCCTCGATCAATCCGGCGAACCGCTCCCGCACTTCCACGAACGTCAGCCCTTCCATCTCGCCGTGATCGAGCTCCCGCAGGTCGGGCTCGATGGAGACCGGAACGCCGTGGGGCCCGCCAACGATCTCGGCGGTTTGCCGCGCGCGCTGCAGATCGCTCGAATAGACCGCGTCGATCCGGCAACGGCTGAGTTGCCGGGCGACTTCGCCGGCCTGACGGTGACCGGCCTCGTTGAGCTGGATGTCCGAGCTCCCCTGGCATCGGCCTTCCCGGTTCCAGCGGGTCTCGCCGTGACGTAACAGGAAGATCTGCATGCGTCAGATGAACTCCGGATGGACCTCTATCGCGGCGTTGGCCTTCAGGTCCTCGATCAACCGCCTCAAGACCCGTTCCCTTTTCTCTCCTCGTATCCGCTGCGTCAGCTCTTCCTTCTCATCCGCCAGCCCCGCGGGATCGGCCTCCACGGTCTTCCGGAGCACCATCACGTACACGGAATCGCCGCGGACATAGGCGTCCTTCGCCACGGGCTCCCGCTCGGACAAGGTAAGGCGTCCCAGCGGCAACGGCAGCACCCCGATTTCGGGGATCTCCGCCTGCTTGCGCGGGAACAGGCCGGTGTCCTCCACGGTGACCGCGTGATCCGCCGCCACCTTGCGAAGGTCCGGCGATTGCTTCAACGCCGCCAGCAGCGCGTCCGCCTTCTCAAGGGCCTGCTCGCCAGCCTTCCTTCGGGTGAGGGTTTCCCGGATCTTCTCCCTTACGTCGCCCACGGGCGGCACCGCGGGTTCGACCCTCTCGGCCCCCTCCAGCAGGTACAGAGCGTCGGCGGTGGTGATGATGGGACCCACCTGACCCGGCCGGAGCGAGAGCCCCGCCCGGTAGAAGCCTTCCACGTCGCCGATCTCGTCGAGCGTTTCCCCCGCGCTGAAAAGACGCGTCACGGACGCCTCGAGGTTTCGTTGCGAGACCACCTCCGTCAGCGGCGTGCCGTCGAGTCCCTTCTCCCGGTCATCCTCCGCGGCGCGGGCCGCCCGCGTGCCGCCGCGTTCGCGCTTGAGGGCCTTGACGATGTCTTCGCGCACTTCATCGAGCGCCATGACCTCGTCCTGCTGCTTCTCCACCGCCTTCAGGAGGTGCAGCCCCACGGGGCTTTCGATGACCTCGCTGACCTCGTTTTCCCCGAGCGCGAACAGCGCGGCGTCGAGCGCCTCCACCAACTGCCCCCGGCCCACGAAACCCATGTCCCCGCCCTGGGCCGCGGTTTCACCCTTCGAGCGCTGCTTGGCGAGCTCGCCGAAATCGGCGCCCCCCTGCACTTCCTTCAGGATCTCCTCCATCTGCTTTCGCGGCTCCGCCCTCTCTTCGGACGAAGCGTCCGCGGGCGCCGCCGGGATGAAGATATGGCTGAACCTCACCGCCTCGTGCCTGCGGAACCGGCGGTCGCGGTAGACGTCGTAGTAGGACTGAACGTCCTTTTCGGAGATCTGGACGTCGGCGGCGAAATCATCGACCCGGTACTCGATGTATCTTGTCTTGACCTTGAGGGGCTCCCGCAGCAGCGCCGCGTTCTTGTCGTAGTAATCCTTGATCTCTTCGTCCTTGATCTCGATGCCTTCGAGGAACTCGTCCGTCTTGAGGCGAACGAAGTCCAGCGCGATCTCCTCGTTGTCCCACCGATAGCGCTCCTCGATCTCGGAGGCCGTGACCGGAATCGAGTCCTGGATCAGGTCCTGGAGCTTCTGGATCACCAATGATTCCCGCTGCTGAGCCTCGAACTCTCCGGGAGTGAGTCCCTGCCGGAGCAGCGCCTGCTCGTAAACGTCCCTGTCGAACCGGCCCGCCACCTGGAACGCGGGGTTGCGGGCGATTCCGTCCACCAGTTCCTCGTCGCTCACCCGAAGCCCCAGCTCCCGCGCCCTCTGCAGCAGAAGCCGTTGGTCGATGATCTCGTTCAGCAACTGGCCCCGGAGATTGAGCGCCTCGATGTCGGCCGGCGAGAGCCGGCCTCCGGAAAGTTGCTGGTAGGTTTGAAGCATGCGGTAGTAATGCGTCTCCAACTCGCTGTAGGTAATCGGGTCGCCGTTCACCTCGGCGATGGTAACCACCCCCTGGTTCTGACCGCCCTGGGGGCCGACGCCCACCATGACGAACGCCAGCACGCCGACTCCGAGCAGCAGGATCACCAGCCACGACCGTTTGTGTTTGCGTATCACGTCAAGCATTTGCGCGAGGCTCCTCGAGTCATCTGGTTCCGTTCGCCAGGCCCGTCCGCTTGGGAACCGGATCATTATAGGTAGCCGCCGTGATGATGTGAAGGGGACCGGCCAAACCCCCTTTCTCATTGTCGTTTGTTGTGCCAGGTAGGGAGTTTTGGTATCTTGAAGCAGGTTTCTCATTACATTCGTGGCATTAGAGAGGTTGCATGAGGTTTCTCAACAAGATCTATGGCCTCGTTTCGAACGATCTGGCCATCGATCTGGGCACGGCGAACACGCTGATCTACATCAAGCACGAGGGCGTGGTCTGCAACGAGCCCTCCGTGGTGGCGGTGCAGAAGAACGGACGGGGCGAGAAACGAATCCTTTCCGTCGGCTCCGCGGCCAAGAAAATGCTGGGCCGCACCCCCGGCAGCATCGTCGCGATTCGTCCGCTGAGGGACGGCGTCATCGCCGATTTCGAGACCACCGAGGCAATGCTCGAGTATTTCATCAAGCAGGTGCACCACCGGCGCTCGCTGGTGCGGCCCCGGGTCATCATCGGGGTGCCTTTCGGCATCACCGAGGTGGAAAAGCGGGCGGTCCGCGAATCCGCCGAATCGGCGGGAGCCCGCGAGGTCTATCTGATCGAACAGCCGATGGCCGCGGCCATCGGCTCCGGACTCCCCATCACCGAACCCACGGGCAACATGATCGTGGACATCGGCGGAGGGACTACCGAGGTCGCCGTCATCTCGCTGGCGGGCATCGTCTACTCGAAGTCCATCCGCGTGGGCGGCGACAAGCAGGATGAGGCCATCGTCCAGTTCATCAAGCGGCGCCACAACCTGATGATCGGCGAGCGGACCGCGGAACTGATCAAGATCACCATCGGGTCCGCCTATCCCGGCGAGGAGGTCCGCACCATGGAGATCAAGGGCCGGGATCTGGTGGCGGGGGTGCCCAAGACCGTGCTGATCTCGGACGAGGAGATTCGTGACTGTCTGCTGGAGCCCATCAACCAGATCATGGATGCCGTCCGCGTCTCGCTGGAGAGAACGCCGCCCGAACTGGCGTCGGACATTGTGGACCGCGGCATCGTGCTGGCGGGCGGGGGCTCACTGCTCCGGAACCTGGATTCACTGATCAGCGAGGAAACCGGCCTTCCTGTGACTCTTGCCACCGACCCCCTCACCTCGGTCGTACTGGGAGCGGGCAAGGCGCTGGACGAGATCGACCTGCTCAAGGACGTAACGATCAACTAACTGAAAGGACGCCAGAAACACGTGGCCGCAGCCAGGAAAAAGGGAACTGCGGACTCGCCCGGGTCATCGCAGCAGCCCTCCAGATCCCGCCAGCCGGATACCCGCGCCAACAAGGCCGGGTTCGTGGCCATGTCCGTGCTGCGCCGGCATTGTATTCCCATCAACTGTCTGTTGGCGCTGGCCCTGGCCTTCTACGTCGTCACCGTCTCGTCCACCAACCCGAACCAGCCCGACGCCGTAACCCGGCTCCTGACGCACTCGGTGAAGCCGCTCCAGAAGGCGCTTCACGTCATCGGCGCGACCATGCGCAACCTGCAGCTCAACTACGTCGCGTTCAAGGACCTTTGGAACGAGAATTCCAACCTGAAGGCGCAGATCGCCGCCCTCGAATCCGAACGCAACCGGCTCTTCGAGGCGAAGCTTGCCAACGACCGCCTGATGGAGCTGCTGGAGATCCGCACGCGGATACTGAGGGAATCGGTGGCGGCCACGGTGATCAGCAACAGCGCGAGCAGTTGGTTTCGCACCATTACGGTGGACAAGGGCTCCGCCGCCGGCATCCATCAGGGCATGGCGGTCATTACACCGAGAGGAGTGGTGGGCAAGGTCGTATCGGTGGGCGTGAACACGGCCAAGGTGCTGCTGTTGACGGATCACAAGAGCGGCCTCGATATCATCACCCAGCGGACCCGGGTGCGCGGCATCGTCTCGGGATCCGTGGACGGGGAACCGGTCGTCAAGTACATGGGCCGCAACGAGGATGTCCGTGCCGGAGACCGCCTCATCACGTCCGGACTGGACGGAACCTTCCCGAAGGGGCTCCTGGTGGGAACCATCGTCGACATCGAAGACGAGGCGCCGGGGCTCTTCCAGCGGGTCCGCGTCTCGCTGGCCGTGGATCCGTTGGTGATGGAGGAAGTGCTCTTCATTTCCGACAAGCCCAAGCACGTATTCTCGTCCGCGCTGGACGAGGTCCCCGAGCCCGCGTCGTCCGCTACGCCATGAACGTGTCGCTGGTCTTCTTCGGCATCGGCCTGATCTTCGTCGTCCTGCAGGCGACGGTCCTGCATCTCGCAAGCTGGACCCCCATCATCCCCGACCTGACCCTGACCCTGTGCGTTTACTGGGCGCTCAACCGTCCCCGGGTGGAGGCCGTTTGGGGGACGTTCCTGCTGGGGTACGCCATCGACATCCTGTCGAGCCCTCAACCCGGCGTGAACGCCGTGGCCTTCTCCGCGGTCTTTCTCGCCGTATACCTGGTGTTCCGCTACATCTGGGCCAGGGGGCATCTGATGAGCGCCGTCACCGTGTTCGCGGCGGTGTGGCTGAAGGTCGGCACGCTGATCTTCATTTCTCCGCTGTTCGACCTGCCCACCCGCGACTGGGTGGTCATCGCCGAGGCCATCCTCCACGAGGCCCTCTTTTCCGCGGCCATCGCCCCGTTTCTGTTCATCGTGCTTCGCTCGATCCAGACACGCATGGAGAGCCCGCGGAAATCGCCTTCCTACGTCAATGCTTCGTAGACCGAATACCCGGACCTTGCCGGAGTTTCGACGGCGAATACGCCTCTTCGCGCTCTGCGTCCTGGTGGCCTTCGCCTTCCTGACGTACCGCCTCTGGGTGCTCCAGGTCCTGCAAGGCAACCGCTACACCGTCATGTCCGAGCACAATCGTATCCGCCTGCAGCGCGTCCCGGCGGTGCGCGGCCTGGTGTTCGACCGCAAGAACCGCCTGCTGATCCATAGCCGTCCTTCCTTCGACGTGCAGTATGTCCCGGGCGGAAATGCCGGGCAGGAAGATACCTTGCGGCGCCTCGCCGAGATGGTGGAGGTCGACGGAGAGCGGCTCGAGGAGATCGCTCAGGGCGGCAACGGAGCGAAACGCGTTACTCTCGTCCGTGACGTGGACTGGCCGTCGGTGGTGGCGGTCGAGACTCACCAGCTCGATCTGCCGGGAGTCTACCTGAGCGTCAGGGCCCGGCGCAGCTATCTGACCGACGAAGTGGCGGCCCACATGCTCGGGTATCTGGGCGAGATCAACGCCAATCAGTTGCAGCGACTCCGCAGGCAGGGCTACCGGCTCGGAGACGCCATCGGACAGGCCGGCCTGGAGAAGAGCTGGGAGCGGCACCTGGCCGGCCGCAGCGGCGGGGAGAAGGTGGAGGTCGACGCCACGGGCCGGAAGGTCCGCGTGATCGACCGCCACAAGGCCACCCCCGGGCACAATGTCGTGCTGACCCTCGACATGGATCTCCAGCAGGTGGCGCACGACGCTCTGAAGGGCAAGGAAGGCGCCATCGTCGTCCTGGAGGTGAACACGGGCGCCGTGCTTGCGCTGGCGAGCTCGCCGACGTTCGACCCCAACTGGTTCGCCCGCGGCCTGACCTCGCGGGAGTGGCGGCATCTGACCGACGATCGGGAGACCCCGCTGCACAACCGGGCGTTGCAGGGGCAGTTTCCACCGGGCTCCACCTTCAAGATCGTCACCGCCCTGGCGGCATTGCAGGAAGGGGTGATCTCTCCCAACAAGACTCTTTGGTGCGGCGGCTCCTACCAGGTGGGCAACCGTACCCTCCGGGATTGGAAGAAGGACGGACACGGCCATATCAAAATGCACCAGGCCTTGGTGCAGTCGTGCGACGTCTATTTCTACCAGATTTCCCAGCGCCTCGGCGTTGACAAGATCGCCCGGTATGCGCGCCGTTTCGGCTTCGGCTCGCCCACCGGGATCTCGCTCGACGGCGAAGGTCCCGGGCTGGTTCCCGACCGGGCGTGGAAGAAGGGCCACTTCGGAACGCCGTGGTACCGGGGAGAGACGCCGCTGGTTGCCATCGGGCAGGGGTTCCTGTCCGTCACCCCCCTGCAGATGGCCAGCATGACGGCCACCGTGGCCAACGGCGGGACCGTGTACCGCCCCTGGTTCGTCAAGAGGGTGGTGTCGCCGGACGGCGAGGTGATGGAAGAGTACGGCCCGGTCCGGACCGGCACCGTGGGGCTCAAAAAAGAGAACTGGGACATCGTCAGGCGGGCGCTGTTCGACGTGGTCCACGGCCGGCGAGGCACCGCCAGGACGGCGCGCTCGGAAGTCGTGGGGATCGCCGGCAAGACCGGCACCGCCCAGGTGGCGGAGATGCGCGGAGACGCGGTCAAGAGCGAGGACCTGCCGTACGAGGTGCGGGACCACGCCTGGTTCGTGGCCTACGCTCCCACCAAGGAGCCCGAGATCGCCGTGGTGACCTTGGTCGAGCACGGCGGGCACGGCGGCGCCACGGCCGCACCCATCGCCAAGCAGGTGATCGAGGCCTATTTCCTCTTCGATGGCGAGGAGGCGGAGCACGAGGAGCCGGCCGGCCGGCAGCTCTCCGCCCTGGACGTCAGGCCGCCGCCGCGGACAGACCATGCAGATTGATCGCCGGCTGGTCTCCAGCTTCGACTGGCCCCTGTGGACCCTTTCCGTGGGGCTGGCGCTGGTGGGCATCATGACCATCTACAGCGCCACTTGCAGCGTCAACGAAGAGTGCTCGCGTTATCTCGCCACCCGGCAGTCCTACTGGCTCATCATCGGCCTGGCGCTGATGGTGGCCACGTTCTCCGTGGACTACCAACGACTGGCCCACTGGGCCTACCCCATCTACGTCGCGGTGGTGATCCTCCTGGCGCTGGTGTTGATCATCGGCATCACCAGCGGCGGCTCCCAGCGATGGCTCGACCTGGGGTTCTTCGCGCTTCAGCCCTCGGAGCTGGCCAAGCTCACGCTCGTGCTCGTGCTGGCCAAGACGCTGTGCTACTACGAGCCGGGGTATTCCCTGATGGATCTCGGGGTGCCTCTGCTGCTGAGCGCGCCGGTGGTGGGTCTCGTGCTGCTGCAACCGGACCTGGGGACCGCCGGCGTCATCTTCCTCATCGCCATGGCCGTGGTCGTCATGTCCGGCCTGCGCGTGCGGTCGCTGCTGTATCTCACCGTGGCCGCCATCGCCGCTCTTCCGGTCGGCTGGCAGTTCCTGAAGCCGTATCAGAAGACCCGCATCTGGACCTTCATGAACCCCGAGTCGGACCCGCTCGGCGCCGGCTATCACGTCGTCCAGTCCAAGATCGCCATCGGCTCGGGCCGTCTTTGGGGCACGGGTTATCTGCAGGGCAGCCAGAACCGGCTGGAGTTTCTCCCCGAGCAACACACCGATTTCGTCTTCGCCGTGTTCGCGGAGGAGTGGGGCTTCTCGGGCTGCGTGGCGTTGCTGGCCGCCTACGCCTTGCTCATCCTGCTCGCGCTCAGGGTGGTAAGGCGGGCTCAGGACCGTTTCGGAGTGCTGTTGGCCACGGGAATGGCGGCGATTCTGTTCTGGCAGTTCACCATCAACATCGGCATGGTGACCGGACTCGTGCCCGTGGTGGGGATTCCGTTGCCGCTCATCAGCTACGGCGGCTCCTCACTCGTCACCACCCTGATAGCCGTGGGCGTGCTCATCAGCGTGAGCATGAGGCGCTACACGCGCTGATCACCCCAAGGCCTTGTCGATCTCGCTCACCAGCCTGTTCTTGGGCGCCGCGCCGACGATCTGCCCCGCGAGGCCGCCTTCCTTGAAGATCATGAGGTTCGGAATGCCGCGGACGCCGTAGCGGGTGGGGGTCTCGGGGTTTTCGTCGACGTTGATCTTCACCACCTTGAGCCGGCCGTCATACTCCTGGGCCAGCTCTTCCAGCACCGGCGCAATGGACTTGCACGGGCCGCACCAGGGGGCCCAGAAATCCACCAGCACGGGTATGGGCGCGCCGATCACTTCCGTTTCGAACTCGTTGTCTCCAACGTGGGATATGGCCATGGGTACGTGTCTCCTATACTCCGGTGCCGGAGAGGAAGTTCAGCAGGGTACGGACACCGAACCCCGTCCCCCCCTTCGGGCAGGTAACGCGGTCCTTGGCGGCGAAAGCGGGACCCGCGATGTCCAGGTGCGCCCAGGGAACGTCGTCGACGAACTCCTGCAGGAACAACGCCGCCGTGATGGCCCCGGCGGAGCCGCCGCCGACGTTCTTGATGTCCGCGACGGGACTCTTGATGTCCTCGCGGTACTCGGCTGCCAGGGGCAACCGCCACAGGCCCTCACCGGCGTCCCGGCCGCAGGCCTCGAGTTCTTCGGCGAGCTCTCCATGGTTGCAGAAGAGCCCCGCCAGCTCGTTGCCCAGGGCCACGATGCAGGCGCCCGTGAGGGTGGCCAGATTGATCATGCAGTCGGGCTTTTCACGCGCCGCCAGGACCAGGGCGTCGGCGAGAATGAGACGGCCCTCGGCGTCGGTGTTCATGACCTCCACGGTCTTGCCGTTGAGGTACCGTATGACATCCCCCGGTTTCTGCGCGCCGCCGTCCGGCAGGTTGTCGGTCGCCGGCACCAGCCCCAGCACCTCGACGTCCGGAGCCAGCTCCGGGAGCGCGCTCATCACGGCGATGACCGCGGCGCCCCCCGCCATGTCCAGCTTCATGGTTTCCATCGACCGCGGCGGTTTGAGCGAGAGTCCACCGGAATCGAAGGTGATCCCCTTCCCGATGAGGGCCACCTTCCGCCGGGGCTTCGTCTTGGGCTTGTAGCGGATGTGGAGGAAACGCGGCTCCTCCCGGCTGCCCTGGTTGACCGCCAGAAGGCCCGCCAGCTTCATCTGCTGGATCTTCCGCTTGCCCCACACCTCCACCTTGAGCCCCTCGCCGCGGCAATGGGACACCGCCTGCTCCGCGAGATAGCTGGCGGTGGCGGTGGAAGCCGGCTCGTTCACCAAGTCCCGGGCCAGGCAGATAGCCGACACCGAGACCCTGGCCCGCCGCACCGCCCGGGTCAGGGCGGCGTTCCGGCCGGCCGCGGTCCGTCCCACGGTCAGCGTGCGCAGACGTCCCGGCGGAGGGTCCTTGGACCGGTACTTGTTGAATCGATAGGCACTCAGGAGGGCCCCCTCGGCCACCGCCTCCACGACCGCGCCCGTTTGCTGGTCCGGCGGCAGCATGAATACCGCGTCGTCGGCCCAGATCCGCCCGGCCTCCCTGGCGGTGACGGCCCCGGCCGTGCGCCAGGCATGCGGCCCCGCCTCATCCTGCTTTCCCAGGCCCACCAGCAGGACGTGGCCGGCCGGTATGGCGCCGTGGGTGGCCAGCAGCAGGGAGCTGCCGCGCTTGGCGGCGAAGCTGCTTTTCTTCACCAGCGCGGCAAGCTTCCCCTTGAGCTGGCGGTCGAGCCGCTTTGCCGGACTCCCCTCCAGGCCCTTGTCGGTGACGGGGAAGGCAAGCACCGCCGTCTGGATCCGTGCCGGGGCGATCTCCCTGATCTTGATCTCGATGGACATGGGTCAGAAGCGGTGACCGCGGATGAAGGCCATGAACTCGGCGCGGGTCTTCTCCTGTGTGCGGAAGGCTCCGAGCAGAGCGCTCGTGATGATGGTGGAGTTCTGCTTCTGCACGCCGCGCATGCGCATGCACATATGTTCCGCTTCCATCACCACCGCCGCCCCGAGAGGATTGATGCGTTCCATGATGGTCTGCGCGATCTGGTTGGTGAGCCGCTCCTGCACTTGCAGACGGTGCGCATAGGCGTCCACCAGCCGCGCCAGCTTGGAGACCCCGACGATCTGGTGGCGCGGGATGTAGGCGACGTGGGCCTTGCCGTGAAACGGCAGCATGTGATGCTCGCAGAGGGAATGGAAGTCGATGTCCTTCTCGACGATCATCTCCTGGTAGTCCTCGGTGAACAGCGCGCCGTTGATGATCGCATCGGGGTCCTCGCCATAGCCGCTGGTGAGGAAGGTCAACGCCGCCGCCACCCGCGCCGGGGTCTTCTCGAGGCCCTCCCTGTCCGGGTCCTCCCCGAGGGCCTCGAGGATGGCTCGGACGTTCCCTTCCAGGGCATCCGACCGCGTCTCGGTAGTATCGATGGGCCGTTGAACGGACATCGGGGCAACGTAACATCTGCCCCAAAACGGGTCAAATCGGCCTCGGAAACCGACGCTCGAATTGTGATCGGCCCTCGAACCCCTTAGAATGTGCGCATGGCCCACATCCCCGACATCGCCACCGAGGACACCTCCCATCTGGTCACGCTGGAAGAGATCAGCAGGTTCGTGGACCAAGCCGAGGACCTGCAGGGGTGCCTCAACAGCATCGCGGGGATCGTGGCCCAGCGCATGCAGACCGAGGTGTGCTCGGTCTACCTCCTCGACGCCGACAGCGGGAGGCTCACCCTCAGTGCCACGCAAGGCCTGGATACGGTGGCCGTGGGCCGCGTCTCCATGACCGTGGGCGAAGGTCTGGCGGGACTGGCGGTGGAGACGGGGGAACCGGTGATGGTCATGGACGCCCCGTCGCATCCGCGCTTCCTGTACTTCCCCGAGACCGGCGAAGAGCGCTACCATTCCTTCTTCGCCGTCCCCGTCCACGCCCGCAAGACGCCCATCGGCGTGCTGGTGGTGCAGACCTCCCGCCCGCGCGAGTTCACCCAGGACGAGGTCCGGCTCCTGAAAGCCATCTCGGCCCAGGTTTCCACCATTATCGTGCACGCCCGGCTGGTGGACTCGCTCAAGGACAAGGAGCGCGAGCGCAAGCAGTCCCGGCAACGGATGGTCAGCGCGCTGCGGCGGCTGAGGTCGTACGAGGGCCGGGGCAAGGAACGCACCGCCGAGCCCCAGAGAAAGTTCCGCAGCCGGCTGACCGGGCTGGCGGCCTGCCCGGGCTTTGCCTACGGCAAGGCCCACATCATGCAACGGCGCGTGGACCTGGGCGCTATCCAGAAGACCCACACGGGCGACCCTCAGGGTGAGCTGGAGCGCTTTCGTTCCGCGGTGCAACAGGCCGTGGCCCAGGTGGAGGCCATCAAGACCCGCATGATCGCCCTCATCTCCGACGAGGCCGGGGCGATCTTCGACGTGCACCGGATGTTGCTGAACGACCCGGTGCTGCAACAACAGATCGAGAGCCGCATCGTTCAGGAACACCTCACCGCCTACTATGCCGTCACCAGCATCTTCCGCAGGCACGTGAAGACCGTCAGCGAGGTCGGCGACCGGTACCTGAAGGAACGCACGGCGGACATCCGTGACGTCGCCCAGAGGCTGCTGGACAATCTGACCGGCTTCGACGACAGGCGGTTCGTGGTTCCGGACGGGGGTGCCATTCTGGTGGCGGAAGACCTCTCTCCGGCGGATCTGGCCCTCATCGAGCGCGAACGGTTTCACGGCATCGTGCTGGCCACCGGGGGTGTCACCTCCCACGCGTCGCTGCTGGCCAAGTCCTTCGAGATCCCTACCGTGGTAGCGGCGGAGGGGTTGCTGGAAAGCGTCCGGAAAGAGGATTCACTGATCGTCGACGGCAACTCCGGGGTGGTTTTCGTCAACCCCAACAACGACATCGTCGGCGAGTACGACCGGCTGGAGCGCCACTATCTCGCCGTCAACCGCGAGCTCGACGAGATGCGGGATCTGCCCGCCGAGACCACCGACGGCTACCGGGTCCGGCTGTTCGCCAATATGGGGCTGCTGACGGACATCCGGTTCGCGCAGACACACGGCGCCGAGGGCATCGGTTTGTACCGGACCGAGATTCCGTTTCTCGCCTATCACGATTTCCCCACCGAGGCTCAGCAGTTCGCCCTCTATCAGAAGGTGGTGGAAGGCATGAGCGGCAAGCCCGTCACCATCCGCACCCTCGATATCGGCGCGGATAAATACCCCCCTTACGTGAGCATCGCCCGGGCCGAGTCCAATCCGTTCCTCGGGTGGCGTTCCATCCGGGTTTCCCTGGAGGCGTCCGAGACCTTCCAGATGCAGCTCCGGGCCATCCTGCGCGCGGGCGCGCTGGGGCCGGTGCGTCTCCTGATCCCCATGGTCTCGAGTCTGGAGGAGATCCTCCGGGTCAAGGTCATGCTACGGGAAGCCAAAGCCTATCTCGCCCGCGCCGGCGTGCCCTTCGATGGCGACATGGAGCTGGGGATCATGGTCGAGGTCCCCTCGGCGGTGCAGGTGGCGCACCGGCTGGTGGAGGAGGTGGATTTCGTCAGCATCGGCACCAACGACCTGATCCAGTACCTCCTGGCCGTGGACCGGGGGAATCGGAAAGTGGCGCCCCTCTATGAGCCCTTTCACCCGGCGGTGCTCGCCGCCCTGAACCAGGTCATCCGCGCCGCCAAGGACAAGGGCAAGCGCGTCGCCATGTGCGGAGAGATGGCCGCGGACCCATTGTCGACCCTGCTGTTGGTGGGCATGGGCCTCGAGGAGTTCAGCATGGAATCGCTGTCCATTCCCGTGGTCCGGAAGCTGGTGCGCTCGGTGAGTTACGAGACCGCCCTCGACATCGGGCGGGCGGCCCTCCAGATGGACCGGGTCGACCAGGTCAAACGCTATCTGTTCAGCGAAATGCGCGCCCTGGGTCTGGTGGAGCTGATCGAGCTCTACCGTTAGCTCCCGCGGTTTGCCGGCCCCGCCGGCCCTGGAAAACGCCAACCGCATGACGCCTTCCGTCCCGACCGTTGACACTCGGCCCCGGCCGGTCGGCGTCCCCACTCTCGCCAACCGGCCGTAGGCACTGGATTCTTCGTCTCGCATGGCGGCTGGCACGGGCGTTGCGCTCTCGTGCCGCCATGAACGATTCGCCTTCCGGAGCCAAGCCGGGGGCCGGTCCCGCGGCCGGGCAAGCCGGCTCGCGGGAACAGCTCGTCGCCACCTGCCTTCCCCTCGTCGAACGCATGGCCCGCCAGCTCCATCGCCGGGTGCCGTCGAGCATCGACCTCGAATCCCTGGTGAACTCCGGCGTGGTCGGCCTGCTGGAGGCATTGGAACGATTCGATCCCGGGCGGGGCGTCTCGTTCCACCTTTACGCCAGGCACCGCATCTACGGCGAGATGATCCAGTGCCTGCGCTCGCTGGATTGGGTAAGCCGTTCGATCCGGGCCTGGGGACGCCGCGTGACCGCCGCGCGCAAGGAACTCTGCGAACGCCTGGGGCGCGAAGCCACTTCGGAGGAACTGGCCGGGAAGCTGGAGCTGCCGTTGGAAGCCTGGCACAAGATCAACTACCGGGTCAGCGAGCAGAAGTACCTGAGCCTGGATGACCCGGCTTCCGGACCGAGCCTGGTCCTCGACCGGGACGGCTGGGGCCCGGGGCAAACCGAGGACCCGGTAGAGACGGTGGAGCGCCGGGACCTGGTGGACAAGCTCAAACGGGCGGTGGCGACGCTGCCGGAGCGCGAACGTCTGGTGGTAACGCTGCGGCACTACCAGGAGCTCAAGTTCCGGGAGATCGGCGTGCGATTGGGGGTGACGGAAGCCAGGACCTGCCAGCTCTACGTGCAGGCCCGCGGGCGGCTGCGGCGGGCGCTTGCCGATTGAAGGAGGGTCAGCCGCCGGCGCGTATGGCCGCGATTTCGTCCTCGATGACCTGCAGCCTGGGGGAGTCCGGCTCGTAGTGCTGGGCGGCCCGCTCCAGCGAATCGATGGCCTTGCCGATCTCGTCCCGCAGCAGGTAAGACTGCGCCAGGTAGTAGTGCGCCTTCCCCGGCTGGTTCAGCTTGCGGTAGGCATAGCCCAGCCTCCGGGCGGCTTCCGGCCAGGACGGGGCGAACTGGCGCACCCTGAGATAGGAACCCGCGGCTTGACGGAAGCGCGACTCCTTTTCGAAGAGCTGGCCCCGGTACAGGTGGGTGATGGGATCGTCGGGCTTGCGCTTCAACATGCGGTCGAAGGCCGCGTGGGCCTTGGCAAGCTCTTCCGTGTGGATGTACGTCCGTCCGAGGTCCCGGTCCAGGTTCGGGATGGCCGGATTCAACCGCGCCGCCCGCTCCAGCATTGCCCGGGCGCCGATCCATCGGCCGGTAGCAGCATAGCCGATGCCCAGCGAGTAGGTCGGCATGGCCGCCTCCGGATGCCTGTCGTGGGCCTTTCTCAACCGTTCCACCACCGCCTGCGGATCGTTCCGCAACTCGATCGCCAGCTTGACGCGGTGGATCTCGTCCACATCCCTGAAGCGCGGGCGTCTCAGTCCGCGGGTTCGTATCGAGGCGACCAGATTGCCGATCCGTTTGTCCGTCAAGGGGTGGGTCATCAGGTAGGGAGGGCTTCCCACGGGGTTCAGGGTCCGTTCCTGATACAGCCGGTTCATGAAGTCCACCGCGGCCTGGGGGTCGTAGCCGGCGCGCGCCAGGTAGGAGACCCCCAGGTTGTCGGCCTGCTCTTCCATCTGCCGGCTGAATTCGAGCTGCCGGCTCATGGCGACGGCCTGGCCGGCCAGCGCGGCGGGGCCCAGAACCGGGGCCAGGAACACGCCGAGCACCCCCAACAACATAGTCGCGTCCGAAGCGGAGGAAAGGCGGGCGAAGTGCCGCGCGTTGACGTGAACGATCTCGTGGGCGACAACCGACGCCAGCTCGTCCGAGGTCTCCACGCGTTCGATCAGGCCGGAGTGGAGGAATATGCTCCCCCCCGGAACCGCGAACGCGTTCATCGAGTCGTCCTGGATGACGAAAAAGCGGTAGGGGTATCGGATGTTGCCCACGGCCTCGAGGATGCGGCGGGCCATACCGTCCACATACAACTCGACCTCGGGGTCCTCAACGAACTTGAGACGCTGCCGGGCCGCCTGCCGGAACTCGCGGCTGATGCGGATCTCCTCCTGCTGGGAAAGGGCGTGGGCGGCAGGCGCGCCGAGACATGCCACGGCCAGGCAGGCAACCACCGACACCACGGCAAGCCCGTAGAGAGGCATGCGCATACCTGAGAGCCTATCGGACGCCCCGGACCGGGTCAATATGCCTGCCGGGGGAACGTTCACGGAAACCCGGAGGCAGCGACACTCGTGCCGCCCCCTCCGGAGTCTCAATCAAGTCCCAGCCAGACGAACAGATCGCCAGGCGGGAAGGGCAGGACCAGGAGCCAGTCGAAGATGCCGGCAAAGAACACGTACGCCACCGCCGTGAGGATGACGGTGATGAGCCAGCCTTCCCGGGCGCCGAACTTGAGGTAGAGGAAGGTCGCCACCAGCGACGACCACACGAACCCGATCAGCCATATGGAGAGGAAAAATCCCACCACCCAGGCGCTGATGACGAGGGTTCGCCGGCGGGTTTCCTCCGGAGTTATCTCCTCGACTTCCTCGATGCCTTCCTCTCCGTGCACCACCTCCCTGGAGGTCTTCATGATCTCCTTCACGAACACCGCCACGCTGAAGAAAAAGGCCGGCAGCCCGATGATCAGCGGGAACAGGGCGGCGCGATCTTCGTCGGCGCCGAAGCCGAAGAAACACTCGCGCAGGACGTAGGCGAACAGCGCAACGAAGCACAGGGCGAAGAGTCCGTTGGCCATGCGCTCGTTGCGTGAGATCGGTTCCGTGGTCTTGGTGATGCCGGGCACCTCGAAGGCGGCTTCGTGCCGTTCGAGACGTTTGCGCTCCCGGTAGGCCTGGAACATGGGGTAGCACAGCCCGGCGACGATCAGCAGTGCGATCAACAGCACCCCGGGCCGCAGCAAGAATCCGGTACCGTAGACCTTGGTGGCGATGAAGAGGTTGTTCTCCGCGATGCCGCCGAGAACGAGCCCCAGCAGGAGCGGCGGCCGTTGCCAGTCGAACCGGACCATCAGCCACCCCACCGCGCCGAATATCAGCACCATCAGGATGTCGCCGAAGGCGTTGTTGACGGCAAAGCCCCCCAGATAGATCAGCAACAGAAGGAACGGGATCAGGTAGGTCCCCTTGACGAACGTGATCTTCGCGAGCTGGTTCAGGAACAGCAGGCACACGGCCACGGTGATGATGTTGGAGACGACGATGATCCAGACGAACGAGAACGTCAGGTCCAGGTGCTTGGCGGGATCGAGCAGGTCCGGTCCCGGGACGATTCCCTGGATGATGAAGGCC
>LXNJ01000538.1_pt1 | contig 26057 bp, 29 predicted proteins | sample 809081 | NCBI WGS metagenome assembly LXNJ01 (sample SAMN04870510, study PRJNA318959) | sponge metagenome | biome: sponge; feature: marine sponge reef; material: water | host: Petrosia ficiformis | place: Greece: Milos, Mediterranean Sea | collected 2013-05-29 | depth 5-7 m | reverse complement strand
AGGTCGGTGTGGCTGGGCCGGAGGCGGAGTCGGCGCGCCGCAAGCGGCGCGTCAGAGCGCACAGCGGAATGGCGAAGGCGCGTCCTTCGGACGCGGCCGACCCGGCTATGGGGCGCTAGAGGCCGCTCTCGTGGCGGCCCCAAGGAACGGCAAGCGTCAGTTCGACCCGAGCGTTTCGATAATCCGCGCGCAGTCGGTCACGTAGTCCCTGTCCGGGATGGCGACGGGAAATGTGATCGTCGAATCGACCCCGGCGTGGGCATAGTCTTGCAGACGCGCGCGGATCTCCGTCCCGGTTCCGACCAACGTGCGTTCCCGGATCAGCGCCGGGGGGATGCTGTCGAGGGCGCGCTGGCGTTCCCCGGCACGCCACAACGCCTGGATCTCCTGGCAGACATCGCCGTAGCCCTCCCGGGCAAACATGCGCTGATAGACGGGCGCCATGACGTAGGTAAAGAGTTCGCGCTGATAGCGCTCCTTCACCTCGTCGTAGTCGTCCGTCACCGTAGCGCGAAAGAACACCATGAATTCGAAGCCTGCGAGATCGCGCCCAACGCGAGCCGCACCCTCGGCCACGCGACGCTTTGCATGTACCACATCCGCCAAGGTTACGAAGTTGAGTATGACGCCGTCGGCAATCTCCCCAGCGAGTTCCAGCATCCGGTCGTTGAGTGCGGCGAGATAGACCGGCATCTTCCCTGCTGGCCGCGCCGCCAATTGCGCACGCCGGTAGCGCCAGCGCCCGGCGTCCGTCGTGACCCGATCACCGCCCAGGAAGCGTCGGACGAGATCCACGCACTCCCGGGTCAGCCCCAGCGGCGAGGAACCCCAAGGCGTGGCATGCCAATCCTCGATGATGAGCGGCGTGCTGGTGCCGAGACCGAGAACGAACCCCCCGGGAGCGACCTGGCCAATCGACGTGGCCGCCATGGCGAGAAGCAGCGGGTCGCGGGTCTGTATGGGCAGGATCGCCGTACCGACGCGGGCGGATTCCAGCCGGGCGGCCACGGCCGCTGCCGTCGCGACGGCATCGGCACCGGTGGCTTCGGCAACCCAGAATCCCTGCCATCCGGCACCCTCGGCGCATGTCGCCAATTCGATGTTCTCGCGAACCGTCCTGCCGGGCGACGCAAGGTCAAGGCGCGGTGCGGGGCTCTTCGACATTGTCATCTTCGTGTGTTCCGCCATACGAGGGAGGCGAAGCTGACCGAGCGTCTCGTCTAGGGGCGGGTCGCCCCGCTCGCTCGAGCCGCCATGATGAAGTCGTTGCGATGCAGGCCGCCGATGGAGTGAGTCCACCAGCGCACGTTGACCCGACCCCATTCGGTGGTAAGCGCCGGATGATGGTCCGCCTCCTCGGCGAGCGCCCCGACGCGGTTGGTGAACGCCAGCGCCTCGGCGAAGTTCACAAACTCGAAGTCGCCCGACAGTTGTTCCATGCCGTCCCGGACAATGATCTCCCAGCCCGGCAGGTCCGCGAGCAGTCCCTTGGCTTCCTCGCGTGTCACCGTGGGGCTGTCCGGTCGGCATGCCTGGCACTGTTCGCCGGCAAGCGATGCACTCATGGTTGAACTCCTTGTCGAGGAACCCTGATCCGCTGAACGAGGTCCCGCACCTGCTCGGGCGGCCCAGGGGTGAATCGGCTCACCGTAATCGCCACGGCGAAGTTGATCAACATGCCAATGCCACCGATTCCCTCCGGTGAAATACCGAACAACCAGTTTTCGGACACGTTCTCCGCGAACGGCCCGATGAAGATGCCCTTGAAGTAGATGATGTAGCCCAGGGTGAACAACAACCCGGTCAGCATGCCGGCAATCGCCCCTTCCTTGTTCATTCGGATCGAGAAGATCCCCATCAGGATGACGGGAAACAGCGACGACGCCGCGAGCCCGAACGCCAAAGCCACCACCTGGGCGACGAATCCCGGCGGGTTGTAGCCCAGGTAGCCGGCGAGCACGATCGCGATCCCGGCGCTCACACGACCGGCAAACAGTTCCCGGCGTTCCGAAATGCGCGGGAACAGGACGCCCTTCATGATGTCGTGCGAGATCGCCGCGGAGATCACCAGCAAAAGCCCGGCGGCGGTGGATAGCGCCGCCGCAATGCCGCCGGCCGCCACCAGGGCGATCACCCAGTCCGGCAACCCCGCGATCTCCGGGTTGGCGAGCACGATGATGTCTCGATCCACGGTGAGTTCGTTGCCGGCCCAACCGTAGCTCTCGGCCGTCTCGGCGAACCCCGGGTTGGCGTCGTTGTAGTACTGGATACGCCCGTCACCATTCTTGTCCTCGAAGGTCACCAATCCGGTGTCTTCCCAGGTCCGGAACCAGTCCGGCCGCTCTTCGTAGGCGAGGTTCGCCGTCTCTTCTCCCACCGGACCGGTTTGGATGGTCGTGGTCAGGTTGAGCCTTGCCAATGCACCGACGGCCGGCGCGGTGGTGTAGAGAATCGCGATGAATAACAGCGCCCAACCTGCTGATGTTCGAGCGTCACGGACCCTGGGCACGGTGAAGAAGCGCACGATGACATGCGGCAGGCCCGCGGTACCGACCATCAACGCCAAGGTAATGAAGAGGACGTCGATGCGGCTCTTGGTGCCATCCGTGTACTCCGCGAAGCCGAGATCGGTGACGATCCCATCCAGTTTCGCCAGCAAGTAGCCACCGCCTTCGACCACTTCGCTCCCGAAGGCGATCTGCGGCAGTGCGACGCCGGTCACCTGCAGTGAAATGAACACCGCCGGGACGGTGTAGGCAAAGATCAGGACGCAGTACTGCGCGACCTGGGTGTAGGTGATGCCTTTCATGCCCCCGAGTACGGCGTAGACGAACACCACACCCATGCCGATCAGCAGGCCACCTTCGATGGACGTGTCCAAGAACCGCGAGAAGACGATTCCCACGCCACGCATCTGACCTGCGACGTAGGTGAACGAAATGACGATCAGGCAGAAGACCGCGACCACGCGCGCCGTGTCCGACGCGTACCGCTCGCCGATGAATTCGGGGACCGTGAACTTGCCGAACTTGCGCAGGTACGGCGCAAGCAGCAGCGCCAGCAGGACATAGCCGCCCGTCCAGCCCATCAGGTAGACCGCGCCGTCGTACCCCATGAAGGCGATCAGACCCGCCATGGAGATGAACGAGGCGGCGGACATCCAATCCGCCGCCGTCGCCATGCCGTTGGCGACCGGATGCACGTGCTTGCCGGCGACGTAGAAATCGCCGGTACTGCGCGCCGTCGACCAGAAGGCGATGCCGACGTAGAGCGCGAACGACAGCCCCACGACGAGGTAGGTCAGGGTCTCAAGGCTCATCGCTGTCTTCGTCGACCTTGTGCTTCTTGTCGATTCGCGCAATGCACGCCGCGTACACGAAGATCAACACTACGAACGCATAGATGCTGCCCTGCTGAGCGAACCAGAAGCCGAGTTGAAAACCCGCGAACGTGAACTGGTTGAGGAAGTCGAGGAGGAAAATGCCACAACCGAAGGAAACGGCGAACCAGACCACGAGGCAAACCGCGACCAGGCGCAGATTGTCGCGCCAGTAGCTCGGATCCTTGATGTGCCGCCCCCTTAGACTGCGTTGGCCGCCGTGGCCCTCCGCTCCTTGCGGATTCTAAACACTATTCGTTCACCGAACAGCAGCACCAGCACCAAGCCGTAGATCAAGGGATCCATGAAGTCGCCCTTGGACAGCCACAGCAGATGGATCCACGCCGCGAGGGCCGCCGGGTAGACCAGCCGATGCAGCTTTCGCCACCCCGGACCCAGCCGTCGCTGCCAACCGCGGGTCGACGTGACCGCTAGCGGCACCAGCATCAGCAGCGCATAGAAGCCAACGACGGCGAAGCTCACCTTGTGAATCGTGCTTGCCAAAATGACCTCAAACGAATTGCCCGCGTTCGAAAGAAGGTAGGCGGCGAAGTGCAGGACGATGTAGCTGAACGCCCAGAGTCCCATCATCCGGCGAAAGCGGACGAATCGGGGTTTGCGCAATAGCCTCGACGCCGGCGACACCGCCAGCGTCAACAACAGAATCCGCAGCCCCCATTGGCCCAGGTAGTGCAATACCTCTTCGGTTGGGTCGGGACCGAAGGCGCTTCCCGGAAGTTGCACCTCACGCCAGACATCGACGCCGAGGAGCACCAAGGGCAGCGCCAACAGGCAAAAGACGACTACCTTGGCAATCCCCAAGCGCGTCTTCGGTACCACGTTCGGTGCCGCCTAGGTTCCTTGAGCGCCCTTGATGCGTACACTCAGGTTGCAAATGGAACCACGCATCGAACTGCTCTTGAACGGCTCGCGTACTCGCGAGACGCGCTAGTAGTAGCGCCCGAGGTCCAGCCCCTTGTACAGCGACGCCACCTCGTCGTAGCCGTTGAACATCCGGGTGGCGATGCGGTTCGGGTTGAAGAGCGTGGTCGGGAAGCGCCGCTCCGACGCCTGGCTCCAGCGCGGGTGATCCACGTTGGGATTGACGTTGGCGAAGAACCCGTATTCGCTGGGCTGCAGAACGTTCCAGGTGTTCTTCGGCTGCCGCTTGGTGAGTCGGATTTCGACGATGGACTTGATGCTCTTGAAGCCGTATTTCCAAGGCACAACGAGCCGGATCGGCGCCCCGTTCTGATTCGGCAAGAGCTTGCCGTACATGCCCACCGCGAAGATCGCCAACGGGTGGTTGGCTTCGTCCATGCGCAGCCCCTCGACATAGGGCCAGTCGATATTCGAGAAGAACGAGCGTTGGCCACGCATCTCGGATGGCCGGTGCAGGGTCCTGAACTCGACGTACTTGGCATCGCTCGTCGGCTGGAACTTGCCGATTAGCTTCTTGACCGGAAAGCCGATCCAGGGGATGACCATCGACCAGGCTTCCACACAGCGCAGCCGATAGATGCGCTCTTCGAGATCGATTCCCGAAAGCATGTCCTCCAAGCCGAACTTGCCCGGTTTCTCGACCTCGCCGGTCACTTCGACCGTCCAGGGATCGACGGTCATTTCGTGTGCGTACTTGGCCGGGTCTTCCTTGTCGGTGCCGAACTCGTAGAAGTTGTTGTAGCCGGTGGCATCGCGTTCCGACGTCATTTCCTCGTCAAGGGGCACGCCGGCTTTCACCTCTCGCGCGGTGAGCCATTCGGCGGGCAATGCCACGGCGGTCGGCGTACCGACGAGGCCTGCCGTTCCCGCCCCGGCGGCAACCGTCAGCGACTCGCGCATGAACCGGCGCCGTGAACGGTAGACGCTCTCCGGGGTGATCTCGGAGGATCGGATGTCGGGTGGGCGTTTGATCAACATGACGGATATCCAGTTTCGTTTGGTTACTTGGACGCCGGTCCCGTCGTCCTGTTCCCCCCACCATACCGATTCCACACGTACATCGCCGGACCGGACAGTGCGTAGGCGGTGAAGCAGAGCAACAGCACCAAGGGCGGGTGGGCGAAGATGATCGCGAACACCAAGACGATGGCGACGAGGACGAGGAATGGCTGGCGTCCCTTGAGATCCAGGGTCTTGGGCGAGAAGTAGCTGAACTGCGAGACCATCAAGAGCCCGACCACGGCGGTAAACACGGCCATGCCAATCGATGCGACGAGGCCCGGGACTTCACCCGGCGTGCTCCATATCCACACCGCACTCGCGATGATCGCGGCTGCCGATGGGCTTGCGAGTCCCGTGAAGGTGGTGTTGTCGTCCTTGGTGTTGAACCGTGCAAGCCGCAAGCCCGCGCAGGCCATGTAGATGAACGCCACCACCCAGCCCACCTGTCCCAAGTCCGACAGCGCCCAGGTGAACGCCACCAACGCCGGGGCGACCCCGAAGGCCACCATGTCGGACAGGCTGTCGTATTCGGCGCCGAACTCGCTTTCGGACCGGGTCCAGCGAGCCACCCGTCCGTCCAGGGTATCCAGGATCAACGCGCTGTAGATCGCCAGTGCGGCCGCGACGAAGTTGCCGCCCATACCGGCGACAATGGCGAAGAATCCGGCGAACAGCGCGCCGGTCGTGATCAGGTTGGGCAGCAAGTAGACGCCTCGACGGCGCAGGCGGTCGCCCGGGTCCAGATGATGGACTTCGTCGTCCGGGTCCTTCGGTCGCGTTTCGGCCATGGCCAACTCGGAACAGCGGCTCCACGGTGGGGATTGTAGCCGACTGCTCTCGCTCAATGGCACGGGACGGGCCAAGCCCGTCCCGCACGGATCAATTCTTGCTCCTGTCGACCAGCTTGTTGGCTTCGATCCAAGGCATCATGGCGCGCAAATTGGCACCGACGTCCTCGATCGCGTGGCCTTGGCTCTGTCGACGCATGGCCTTGATCGTGGGCCCGCCAGCCTGGTTCTCGGTAACGAACTCGCGGGCGAACTTGCCGGACTGGATCTCGTCGAGGATGCGGCGCATCTCGGCCTTGGTTTCGTCCGTTACGATGCGCGAGCCCCGCGTCAGGCCCCCGTATTCCGCCGTGTTCGACACCGTGTACCACATGTTGGTGATGCCGCCTTCGTAGAAGAAGTCGACGATCAGCTTCAGTTCGTGCAGACACTCGAAGTAGGCCATCTCGGGCGCGTAGCCCGCTTCCACGAGGGTCTCGAAACCGGCCGTTACCAACGCCGCCGCACCGCCGCATAGCACGGTCTGCTCGCCGAACAGGTCGGTCTCGGTCTCTTCCCGGAACGACGTCTCGATCACGCCCGCACGGCCACCGCCGTTGGCGCTGGCGTAGGACAACGCGATGTCCTTGGCCAAACCGCTGGCATCCTGGCCGATGGCGATCAGGGAGGGCACGCCGCCGCCTTCCACGTAGGTCGAACGCACCGTGTGGCCGGGACCCTTGGGTGCGATCATGATCACGTCGAGGTCCACGCGCGGCTCGATCAACTGGAAGTGGATGTTGAAGCCGTGCGCGAAGGCGATCGCCGCCCCTTCCTTCAGGTTCGGCTCCACCTGCTCGGTGTAGATGCGTTGCTGATGTTCGTCCGGCGTCAGCATCATGACCAAATCCGCGCCCTCGGCGGCTTCCGACACGGGCTTTACCGCAAAACCCGCATTCTCGGCCTTGGTCCACGAGCCCGACCCCGGGCGCAGCCCAACGGTCACGTCGACCCCGGAGTCGCGGAGGTTGTTGGCGTGGGCGTGGCCCTGGGATCCATAGCCGACCACCGTCACGTTCATCTTCTGGATGATGGAAAGGTCGGCATCCTTGTCGTAGTAGACCTGCATCGGTCCTCCCCGGTTGTTCTACAAACTCAGTATCTTGTCAGCGCGGCCGATTCCCGACACCCCGGAACGGACGACTTCGAGAACGGCCGCCTCGCCCAAGGCGCGGATGAACGCGTCGAGCTTCTCGGACGTTCCGGTGAGCTGAATCGTGTAGGCATCGTTGGTCACGTCGATGACCTGTCCCCGAAAGATATCGCAACAGCGTTTGATCTCTTCGCGCATCTCGCCCACGGCACGCACCTTGATCAACATCAGCTCCCGTTCGAGGTGATCGCCTTCGGTGAGATCAACGACCTTGACGACCTCGATCAACCGGTTGAGGTGCTTGGTGATCTGCTCGATCCGGTTCTCGTCGCCCGTGGTCGACAACGTCACCCGGGATAGCGTTTCGTCTTCCGTGGGGGCGACATTCAGCGTCTCGATGTTGTAGTTGCGCTGCGCGAACAGGCCGATCACCCGCGACAGGGCGCCAGCTTCGTTTTCGAGCAGAATGGCGAGCAGACGGCGCATCGGACGGTCCCGCTAGACGTCGTCGCGGATGTCGTCGCGACCGTCCACCCGCTCGAGCACCATGGCGTTCATGGCGCCGCCCTTGATGGCCATGGGATAGACGTGCTCCTCCGGGTCGATATGGGCGTCGACGAAGACCAGGTCGTCCTTGTGCTTGGCGCCGAAGACATCGGCCATGGCATCGTCGAGTTCGTCGAGTTGGTCGATTCGGTATGAGACATGGCCGAACGACTCGGTGAGTGCCTTGAAGTCCGGCAAGGCATCCCGGTAGGTGCTGTGGGAGTGGCGCCCGCCGTACTGCATGTCCTGCCATTGCTTGACCATGCCGAGCGCCTGGTTGTTCAGGTTGATGATCTTGATTGGCAGCGCGTATTGCATGCACGTGGACAGCTCCTGCATGTTCATCATGAAACTGCCCTCGCCCGTGATGCAGGCGACTACGCCATCCGGATGGGCGAACTGCACGCCCATCGCCGCCGGCAACCCGAATCCCATCGTGCCGAGCCCGCCGCTGTTGATCCAACGCCGCGGCGCATCGAACTTGTAGTACTGTGCCGCGAACATCTGGTGCTGGCCGACGTCGCTGGTTACGAAGGCTTGACCTTTCGTCGCCCGGTAGACCGACTGCACGACCTGCTGCGGCAGCAGCGAACCGTTCGAGCCCTTGCGGTGCCGCTGGTCGTGGTCGAGACCGTGTTCCCTGCGCCATCCCCGGATCCGACGCCACCAATCGGCCAACGCGCGCTGGTCCAGCGCATCGGGATCTGCCGCCATCTTCGCCTCGACCACGCGGTCGATCTCCGCCAGCACGGTGGCTGCGGGCCCGACGATGGGGATGTCGGCGTTGATAATCTTCGAGATGGAGGCGGGATCGACATCCAGGTGGACGATCGTCGCGTCCGGGGCAAATTTGGCGGGATCGTTGGTCACCCGGTCGTCGAAGCGGGCGCCCACCGCGAAGATGAGATCGGTGTGATGCATGGCCATGTTCGCTTCGAAGGTCCCGTGCATGCCCAGCATGCCGAGGAACTGTTCGGTATCTCCCGGAAAGCCGCCGAGTCCCATCAGCGTGTTGGTGACCGGAAACCCGAGCCGCGTGGCGAGCCGCGTCAGCTCACTCGCAGCATCGCCCTGGATCACGCCGCCCCCCGCATAGATGACCGGGCGCTTGGCGGCCAGGAGCGCTTTCGCGGCCTTCTTGATCTGGCCGCTATGACCGCGCGTCGACGGCGAATACGAACGCAGGGACACCGATTCCGGGTATTCGTAGTCGAAGAACACGTTTGGATCGGTGGTGTCCTTGGGCACGTCGATCACCACGGGACCGGGCCGACCGGAACAGGCGATGTAGAACGCCTCCTTGACGATTCGGGGAATCTCCGCCGCGCTTCGGACGAGGTAGCTGTGCTTCACCACCGGACGGGACACGCCGACCATGTCCGTCTCCTGGAAGGCATCGCTGCCGATGAATTCGTTGGCTACCTGGCCCGAGATCACCACGATGGGTGTCGAGTCCATGTACGCCGTGGCGATTCCGGTGACGGCGTTGGTGGCGCCGGGTCCCGAGGTGACGAGGACCACGCCCGGCTTGCCCGTGGAGCGGGCATAGCCATCCGCCATGTGGGTCGCGGCTTGCTCGTGGCGAACCAGGACGTGCTCGATCCGCTGCTGTTTGAAGATCGCGTCGTAGATGTGCAGCACGGCACCGCCGGGGTAGCCGAATACGTACTCGACACCCTCGTCCTGCAGTGCGCGAATGAGCATTTCGCCGCCACTGAGGCGTTCGGTCATGCTGCGGATCGCCCTACAAAATGGGCGCGTACTATACCAGCACGTTCTCCGACCAACCGGCGCGAGGGGCCGGGCTCTCGCACCCGCCGGGCGCACCGTCGCCCGTGCTTGCGCCCCGCAAGGCACCAGTCCGTTGACACGAGAATGCGTACACATTCTCGAAACGCGCCCAAAGGGCGCGCCGGGACGGGACGAGCCCGTCCCCTACGATCCGTCTCCGCGCTTGTTCCAGGGGACGGGGACGAGGGCCGGTGTCTGGGCCTGATAATCGCGGTAGCCGGGATACTTGGCGACCGAGATCGACTCGCCCAAGCGCATGGACGGAATGAACTGCGCCGTCAGGCCGATGAAACCCAGCGCCGTCCAATGCAGCCATTCGTCGGAGGCCGCCACCGCGAAGAGGTAGAAGACACACCATATGCCGATCTCGCAGGAGAAGTTGGGATGCCGGCAGTAGCGAAACAGACCCGTCGTAATGAACGGTTCGACGACATCCTCGCCGACGGCGAGCCGACGCTTCTTGTCACGCTGGAAGCTCCACATCTGCTGATCGGCGACGGTCTCCCCGACGAGCAGAAGAATGAACAGTGAGGCGGCGAGCAGGTCGAGCCCATTCAGCGGCGTATCCTGGAACCGCCAAGCCTGATGCACCGGCGACGTGAACAACCACACGAGGAGCATCTGCCCCGGTGCGATGAACGTGATGTTCATGACCTGGAACCAAACCGGACCGACCTTCTCGCGGACGTGTCCCCAGCGGTAGTCTTCGCCACCCTTCTGGAAGCCGCCTTTGCGCGCGAAGTTGTAGGTCAGACGAACGCCCCAAAGCACCACGAGCGCGGTCATCAGATTGATGCGCATGGAGTCGAAGCCCGTCTCCACCGCAACGATCAGGCAGTAGACGGGCGGACAAATGGCCCACAGCCGATCCACCCAGGAGACCTCCCGGGTGATCAGCGACAAGACCCACGCCGCAGCGGCGAGGATCAGGCATGTGACGAGCGCCGTCCCGAAGGGTGCGGCGAAAAACGGATGTTCGATCCAGCCCAACATGGCGCTTTGCCCTTAGTGCCCACTCCCCTCGAGCCAGATCAACGCTGCGAAGCGTCCGGTGCGTCCGTCCCGGCGGTACGAATAGTACCGGCTGTCGCATATCGTACACGCCGACGAAGAAACGATCCTGCGCACCCCCGACCGCCGCAAGCGGGCAACGATCAGGGCCGGCAAGTCCATGCGCCACTTCCGGTCTCCGCCGCTGGCCGGACCCTCATCGACCAGCACCGCTTGCCGTTCGTCGGGGTCGATCGCGTCGCGGACCTCGGCGCCGACTTCGTAGCAGTCCGCACAGACGCCAGGACCCAGCCAGGCGACCAATCGGCCCGGCGTCTCCGGCAGCGCATCCAGCGTTGCCCCGACGATGCCGGCGACCGTGCCGCGCCAGCCGCAGTGTACGACCGCCACCAGGGTTGCATCCTCGTTTGCCAGCAACAGCGGAACACAATCGGCCACGAGAACCGCCAAACCCAGATTCCGGGACATTGTCCAGGACGCATCGGCAGTAATCGGCCCCCCGGCCGCCGTGTCGGCAGACGCCGCCAGTACGCACCGGCCATGCTCCTGGTCCAGCCACTGCACCCGGTCGATTCCCGCGATGGTCAGCAATCGACGTCGGTTGCGGCGCACCCGCGCCGCGGCATCGCCGACGTGGTACGCGAGGTTGAAGGATTCATAGGGCGGCTCGCTGACGCCGCCGGCCCGGGTGGTGACCAAGGCACGGACGCGGCCGGGAACCGGCCACTCGGGTTCGATCAATGTGCCTGCAAGGCGCGCAGCAGGCACTGCATGTCCTCCGGGAGATCGGATTCGAACGCCATGCGTTCGCCGTTCCCTGGGTGTGTTAACGCCAAGCGGTAGGCATGTAGCGCCTGGCGGGGAAATTGCCGCACCACCTGAGAGTCGGCTTCCGTTCCATTCGGCGGCACGAGACCCCGCGCACCGTAGCGGGAATCGCCGACCAAGGGGTGGCCGACAGTCGCCATGTGTACGCGAATCTGGTGCGTCCTGCCGGTCTCCAGCCGGGCCTCGACCAGCGTATGGGCGCCGAACCGTCGCTTGACCGCGACGTGGGTCACCGCCGCACGACCGTCCGAACGAACACTCTGGCGCAGCCGATTGCGGCGATCCCTGCCGATGGCGAGGTCGATGCGCCGATCGGCCTCGACCGTCCCCTCGACGAGGGCCAGGTAGCGGCGATCGATCCGTCTCGCCTGCATGTCCTCGACCAGGCGCCTGAGGCTGGATTCGTTGCCCCCAACGACCATCAACCCGCTGGTGTCCTTGTCGAGCCGCTGCATCAGTCCCGCCCGGGGCAACTCCGCAAGCGCCGGTCGGTGGCGCAGCAAGCCATTGACCAACGTCCCGCGGGGGTTCCCGGCACCTGGATGAACCACGAGTCCCGCCGGCTTGTCGACAACCAGGATGCCCGAGTCCTCGTAGACAACGCGAAACGCCAACTCCTCGGCGGCGCGCCAGTCGAATCTCGGCAGCCGCTCCGCGCGAAGGCGTATTCGCTGTCCGGCCGCCACCGCCGTCTTGGGTTTCACCGCGCGGCCGTCGAGGGACAGCAGGCCCTCGCGAATCCACCGGGTCAGTTCCGAGCGGGAAACCACCGGACCGTCATCCCGCTCACGTTTGTCGAACAACTGCGTTGCCACCCAATCGACCCGGCGACCGTTGAACTCCGGCGGCACAACGGCGTCCAACTCAACGACGGTGGAGGGACGATCCAGCGGATCAGCCATGCCCGCACACGTCGTGACTCAACGACCGACGGCCCATGCAAATGACGTATTCCAACAATGGCCCCGTGAGCGGTGGGCATCCAGCCGAGCATAGCGCCGGGTGGACTGCTACGATAGCGCCACGCGTCCAGGCACGCCCCAATACTCGACGAATGAACCCGCGCAAATCGCCATCTCCCGCGTTGCACCGCAGCGCCATGGTCCTCGCCCTCGTGTCTGCGATATCCGGATGCGCCAGGTTCGGCGACGGCGGCGATTCGGACGAATACGGCGATTCCGCGGAAGCGAGTCAGCAGGCACTCTACGACAACGCCCAGCAGGCGCTCCGGTCCGGCAACTACACCGAGAGCATCGTCCGGCTGCAGCGCCTGGAAGCCCGGTTTCCGTTTGGCAGGTACGCCGAACAATCACAGTTGGAACTGATCTTCGCGCATCACATGATCGGCGACCACGACGCCGCACTGGCCGCCGCGGACCGATTCATCCGGCTGCACCCACAGCAACCCAACGTCGACTACGCGTACTACATGCGGGGCTTGAGTGCCCTCGCCCAGGACCGGGGCTTCTTCCGACGGTTTCTCGGCACCGATATCTCGCGCCGCGACATCACCAACATCAAGCAGGCATTCGTCTACTTCAACGAGCTTGTCATCAATTTCCCCAGCAGCATCTACGCCAAGGACGGACGTCAGCGGATGATCTACATCCGCAACGTGCTCGCTAGCCACGAACTCAACGTGGCGACCTACTATCTGGGCCGCGGTGCATACGTGGCCGCCGCGAATCGCGCTCGCTACGTCATCGAGAACTTCTCGAAAACGAATACCGTCGGCGACGCCTTGGCGGTGCTCGTCGAGGCGAACTGGCAACTGGGACTGGACGAAGCCGCCCATGACGCGCTTGCGGTGCTCGCCCTCAATTTCCCCGACTACCACGCGTTCGATGGGCAGGGACAGCTTGTCCTCCGCAAGATCATCGACAACCGGGAACGAACGTGGCTGAACATGGTGACCTTCGGACTGCTGGGACGTCCCGAAGCTCCGCCGCCCCTGACGATCCGCCGTACCGACACCGCTCCCCAGACTGCATCGTAGGAATCTGCGCAGAATCCCCGCGCGCGGAACGCGTTGGGGACGCCATCGTGGTATCCCGCGCCGATCAATTCGCAAACCGTTGAGAGCGGGCGGCCACAAGGGCCGCCCCGACGAGCCAGGCCGGTGCCGGGGACGGGCCTGTCCCGTCCCGGCGCGCGCGCCGGGTGCGATCGAGATCGGCCGCATTCTCGGACCTCGACCAAAGCCATGCGGAATCCCAACGCGACGGGGCAGTGAGGCGCGACGAATCCGGCTGATTTCCCACGCCCGAATCAGACAACGCCCATAGCGGCGACCGGTCGGAAACCCGCACCATTCCACCTATCCGCGGATGGAGCAGAACCATGGCCGGCGAGCGACACGCGCAAACGGGGCTGACGTTGAGCGAACTGCTCGCCGCACTGGCCGTTGCCGCGGTGCTCGCCGGTGCCGCCGTCCCCGGGATGTCGGCTTTGATCACGCGTGCCCACGCGGACGCGGCCATCGAGCAAATGTCCCGCGCCATACAGTTCACGCGCTACCAGGCGATCACCCGCCGGACTACCGCCACATTCTGTCCGGCTCGGGAGACGGTTTGCGGGCGGCGCAACTCCTGGCATGAGGGAGCGATGATCTTTCTGGATGCCAACGCCGATGGTGTCCGGGACAGCGGCGAGGAAATCCTGCAGCGACTGCCCCCGATGGCGGGTTACCGCGTCCGCTGGCGGTCTTTTCGCAACCGAAAATCGCTGTCGATGCGGCCCGACGGCACAACCGACTGGCAGCCCGGCAACATGGTGGTGTGCCCGACCGACGGCGATGCGAAGCACGCACGCCAACTCATCGTCAACGCCCAGGGTCGCGTACGCCTCAGCCGCGACCGGGATGGGGACGGCGTTGTCGAGGACACCGGCGGACGCCCAGTCTCCTGTTGACGCTGCATGCGTCGTGCAACGACCTCACCGTCAGGACTCCAACTCGACCCAGGACAGCCGGCTAGTACCCGCGCCACGCGTGCGGGCGTAGGTGCCTTGCAGCCGTACCACGGTGGCCGGACTGCTCCCGACCCCAATCGCCGTGACGCGAAACACATCGACGAGGGGCCCCGGTGTTGTCGGCGTACCCGCGTCGTACGTCGTAACCCACTCGATTAGGAAACGCGGTATGTCGACCACGCCGGGCAAGTGGGTCCCGGAGTCTTGGCCGTAGCGGGTCCATACGGCCTGGTCGCGCCATGCCGGGACCGCCCCGTAGCGCGTGCCCCGCGGATGGACCCGCGGATCGGTTGCGTCGCCGCCGGCCTCGAGCCATGCCTCGGCCTGCGCGAGCACCGCATCCGCGGCGTGGAAGGCAAGTGCGGCGTCATGACTGTTGCGCGACATGCGCAGTTCCAGGCTTGTCGTCTGCGCCGCCGACAATGCGCCTGCCGTGATCGCCAACAAGAGCGCCAGGCCCAGGAACAAAACCGCCCCACCCTGAAGGGCCCGAGCGCGTACGCCGGGGAAAACACCCCGGCGAGTCAGCCGTTTCGCAACGCCACGGTCCATGGAAAGCTCCGCCTCAACACGCCTTCATCCGCTACCGCGTCCACGCTCGACACGGTCGCAACAAAGTGAATGGCCCGGACGGGATTCGCACCAGCCTGCCCCGGCGGCACGTAGCGGTTGGGCGCATCGACCCCGTCGCCGGGCGTGAAGTCAACACCGAACAATATCTGCAGGTCGTCGACGCCCTGGACCAGTTCGGCCGCCCGGTCAGCGCCCGTCTTCCGCCACAGGGACCACACCGTTTCGTCGCGGTTGTTGATCCCCACGCCCCGGCCCACGAAATAGACTTCGGAGACCACCCGCCCCACACCGGCACCCTCCGGCCCGGCCCCGCCACCGAAGGGTTGGTCGTCACGGGACAACGACTGTTCGGCTCGATTCCCGAATGGCCCGCTCTGCGGCGGTCGGGTCAAGGTTGCGACGCGACCGACCGCGTCGATCCTGCCGACTCGGAACAGGGCCGATTGCCGGCAATCGCCGACCACGACGAAGTCGTCCGCCTGAAACGCGAACTCGTCATCGACCGTCACCAAGGGATCCTCACCCTTGCGGGTCACCGGATCCAGGATCGTGGGCAGGGAACGGGCGAGTGGCCGCCCTGGGGCTTCGAGGCGACGGAATACGACGACGTCGCTGCCGCGCCGCAGTTCGGTGGGATCGATTCGGTTGCCCGCGAAAGCAAGCGCCGACCCACCGACCGTCGGCAGGACCCCGATTTCGGGGGCCCAGCCGGTTCCCCTGCCGTCGAAGCCCTCGACCCCTCGAGACACGTCGAACTCGACGAGCCGCCGCCACGGGCCGTTCAAGGCGTTAACAAGCCGGTCTCTTCCACCGCAGCCGAGATATCCCGCGCCGCGCGCCGAACGAGACAACAGCGCGATGGCATGGCGAGCGGATTCCTGTAAACGCGCCTGGCCCCCGAGGACGGCATTGCCCCGACCACTGCCGGCGAATAGCTGAACGATCGCGGCGATCAAGACAATGCCCAGCGCCGCCGCGATCAGCAGTTCCAGCATCGAGAAGCCGCGGTTTCGAGCGCCCCATCGCCGACCCGGCCGCACCGGCAACGGCGCGCCTTCGCGCCGCGGTGCGCCAGGTTCGCCTCCGGCCCAGCCACACCGCCCCCCCTGGTACGAACCGCGCGGGGTCGCTTGCGCTCCCGTTCGCGTTTGTTCCATGTCGGGCATGTCCTGCTACCGACGTCCGGCTACCGCCACTCGATGCTGCCCGGTACCGTGCCAAGTCACGCTGACCGTGAACGCGCCATCCGCACCCCACGCGATCGCGCCATCACCCATGGGCAAGCCCGGTTGCCGTTCCTCGGGAGGAAGGACGCCGGCGGCCCGGGCTTCCTGGCACGCGCGGTCGTCCCGCCACCGACCGAGCGAGCATTTCCACGCCGCGACATCGAAGGCCTCTAGCTGAGCCGGGGAACAGTTCGCTCCGAGACAGTCCACGAACCCCGGCGGGGAACTACCGTCGCCCACGCCAACGTACGCGCCCCCCGGGTTGGCACGGAGTCTTTCGGCCATGTCTTGCGCGAGGATCACCGCCGTCGTTCCCTCCAACGCACTGCGGGTGTTCTTCGAACTGGCCAGCTGCAGACCGGCGGCGCCGAGCGCACCCAAGCCGATCACCACGATGGCGACCAACACCTCCATCAGCGAGAATCCCCGCAGCGGCGTCACGCGCCCCACCGCCGTTCACCGTCGTCACCGAAGTCACCGTCGTCGTTGCGGTCCCAGCGCCGCTCGCCGGCGGCATCCAGTTCCATCGCCCCGTCCGCGGCAACCGGACTCGTCGCGCCGGATGCCTCCGCGCGCAGTACGAAGTTCGCTGCATCCGCGCTGCGAACGGATAGCCGGTAGTGGGTCGAAGCGACCTTGCAGAGATTCTGGGATACGGGCCCTGTGGATTGGTCGCCTCGCCCGTCGCCGTCCAAGTCCACCGCATTGCCGTAGCCCATGGTCAACGCCGCATGACGTTCCATTCCCTGGGCGCAGCGTAGGAGATCCGCCTGGGCCTGCGTCCGGTAGGCACGCACGCTGTAGCCCTGGTATACCGGCACCGCCAACGCCAGCACGACCGCGACGATGGCGAGCGTGACCATGATCTCGATCAGCGAAAACCCGACCGCTTCGTTTTGCGAAGCGCCTTCGCGACGACGCGGTCGACCGCAGACGATCCCGGGGGATCCCGCACTACCAAATCTCCCGTCGACACGAAGGCGGTGTCGACCGAACGCGGTCGTCCTGGCGCGTGGGTGCTTGTATGGATGCACGACCGTCCTTTCCAGGCACGGCGCACGGGAGCTTAGATGGCTTCCACCCCAAGGATGGTCACATCGAACACCAGGTCTCGACCAGCCAGTGGATGGTTGAAGTCCACCTCCACGGTTTCCGCCGAAACGGTTGTCACCACGCCGGGCAACTCGCCCGTCGATCCCGCTGCCGCAAACGCGATCATCATCCCCGGAACCAGGTCATCAGCGTTAGGGAAGTCGGCGCGGGCAAGCGTGCGAATATTCTCAATTTCGCGTAGGCCAAAGCCGTCGGCAGGTCCGATGGGGATTCGTTCGTCGTCCCCGGGCCGCAGCCCGTACAACGCCCTCTCGAAACCCTCGGGAAGATTACCGTCGCCGACGACGAACACCGCCGGCTTGCCGCGCCGGGTCGTGTCGACCTCCTCGCCGTTCGCGAGGTGTATCGAGAAGTGCAACCTGACCCGGGTTGCGGGGCCAATCGCCAGGTCGCCCTGGCGGGCGATGAGCCCGCTCACGTCGATTCGCTTCGCACGGTCCGACGCCGGATCATGTCGGCGGCCAGGAGGCCAATCCACCCAGCCGCACCGACGGTGATGGCGCTGTCGGCAACGTTGAAGACGGGGAAATTGAACCAGCCGTAGTGCACGTGAATGAAGTCCACGACGCACTCGTGGATCAAGCGGTCCGTGAGGTTGCCCAGCGCACCAGCGAGCACCAGCCCATACGACGCCCCCTCAAGCCAGCCCGACTTTAGGCGCGAGATTTCGAAGATCAGGAACGCCGAGACGACAACCGCGGCGACTGCGAATACCCAGCTATAACCCTGGAACATGCTGAAGGCGGCCCCCGTGTTGCAGGTCAGTGTCCAACTCAGGAACGGCAGCACGCCGATGGAGTCCCCCCGCACAAGGTTGCCGAGCACGATCCACTTTGTCGCCTGGTCGAGCGCCAGCACGCCCCCGGCGAGGAAATACCAACGGATCATGCAACCGCCGCCGGATTCTCGGCGAAGAACGCCCGCGTCTTCTCGATATCGCTCTCGATCTCGATCCGAAGCGCATCGAGGGACGGGAACCAGCGCTCCTCGCGGATCTTGTTGCGCAGGGTCACGGTCAACAGCCGCCCGTAGACGTCCTCGTCAAAATCCAGGATGTGCACCTCGAGCAGCGGCTCCTTGCCGCCCACCGTCGGCCGCACGCCGATGTTGGCCGCACCTCGCCGCGTCGGGCCCAATCCATCCACCGTCACGGCGAACACGCCGGTGAGCGCCGTCTTGTAGCGTTGCAGGCGGATATTCACGGTCGGCACGCCGATCTCGCGGCCGATCCGACGCCCGTAGACCACACGCCCCATCATGAAGTACGGTCGACCGAGCAGCTTTTCCGCGAGGTGAAAATCGCCGGCCGCCAACGCCTCTCGGATGCGGGTGCTGCTCACCCGTTCGTGGTCGAAGGTCAACGTGCCCATGTGGCTGACCCCGAAGCCGAAGCGGTCTCCCGCCTCCTTCAGCATGTCGTAGTTGCCTTCCCGGTCCCGTCCGAACTGGAAGTCGTCGCCCACGACCACGTACCGGACACCCAGCATGTCCACGAGGAAACGTTCGATGACCTCCCCTGCCGGGATCAGGCGCGTGCGTTCGTTGAATGGGATGCAAAGGATGCGGTCGATTCCGGTGTCCTCCAGGATGCTGACCTTCTCGCGGAACCGGGTTAGGCGCGCCGGAACCGGCGTGCGCTGGAAGTACTCCCTGGGCTGCGGCTCGAACGTCACGAGCACGCTGGGCTGGCCGTGTTCGTGGCTCTTGGCAACCAGGTGGGCGAGCAACATCTGGTGGCCGTGGTGGACGCCGTCGAAAGTCCCGATGGTCGCGACGCAACCGGCGTGGCGGGGCCGGATGTTGTGCAGGCCGCGGATGATCTCCATGCGTGTGAGTCTGTCGGATTTTGGGTAGTTTAGGTAGGTGCCATTCCCACGGTCGCGCCGCAGAAGCGCGTAGGGGACACCCTGGGGACACCCTTGTGGTGTCCCGCGCTCGATGAAACATCGCCGTGCGGAAACCGAACGCGGGCGACCACAAGGGCTTCCCCTGCGGTTTCGTGCAGGGTTCGTTAGGCCCGATGCCGGAGGTCGCGCGGTCGGATGCCGCCGGCGATCACCACGACGGCGTAGACGAGCAGCCCCCCGGCGACCGCCAGTCCGAGCCAACCGACCCGCAGCCAATGACCCGCTTGGGTCCACGAGGCATCGTCGGGCAGTCCGAACACCAGTGCAGCCCCCATGCCTACCGTGCCAAGCAACGCGGCGAACGTCGTTCGTGCCAAGCGGCGGCCCGGCCGATAGTGGCGCGCCGCGATGAGCGCCCCAAGCAACAGGCCCGCATTGACGATCCCGGCGACGCTTGTCGCCAATGCCAAGCCAACATGACCGAGCCACCAGAAGGTCGCCAGGCTAACCGCGACGTTTACAACCGTGGCGGCGATGGCAAACCTAAGCGGCGTTTTCGAGTCCTGGCGCGCAAAGAAACCGGGCACGGCGACCTTGACCAGGATCAACGGAACGAGGCCGATGGCGAAGGCGCGCAGTGCCGCAGCCGAACGGTCCGCGTCGTACGGACGCATCTCGCCGTGGAGGAAGATCGTCGCGACCAGCGGGTAGGCGAGCACCCAGAGCGCGACGGCGGCGGGGATACCCAGCAGGAGCCCGGTGCGCACCCCCCAGTCGAGCGTGTCGTTGAAACGCTGGGAGTCCCCGGCAGTGTGCAACCGCGACAGGTTGGGCAGAAGCACCGTCCCAAGCGCAATGGCGACGATGCCGATGGGCACTTCCCATAGTCGGTCGGCGTAATAGAGCCAGGACGGACTGCCTTCTTCAAGCAGGGACGCCAACATGGTCCCGATCAAGGCGTTCACCTGGTAGGCGGAACCCGCGAACACCGCCGGCACTAGGAGTTTGATGACCTTGGCCACACCTTCGTGGCGCCAGTTCGGTCGGGGCGCAACGAGAAGGCCGGTCCGGGCAACGGACGGCAGGTTGAACAGCAGTTGCGCCGCACCCCCGGCAAGCACACCCCAAGCCAACGCGTAGGCAATGCCCGAGACGCCTCCGGTGGCACCCGTCGCGGCCCAGAACGCTGCCGCAATCAGCGCTATGTTGAGGAGTACCGGTGTGAACGCCGGCACAGCGAAGCGGTTGGCGCTGTTCTGGATCGCACCGGCAAAAGCCGTGAGCGATATCAACGCCATGTAGGGAAACATGATGCGTGTCAAGTCGGTGGCCAGGGCGAACCGCTCCGGATCGTCGAGGAATCCCGGCATGAATACCGCCGCCAGCAACCATGCCCCTGCGACACCGGCCACCGTCACGACCATCAGCACAATGACGAAGTTGCCGAACACCGCCGCGACAAACGCCCGGAGCGCGGCGTGGCTACCGCGTTCGCGGTACTCGGAAAGCACCGGCACGAAAGCGAGCGCGAAGGTCGACTCGGCGAACAGGCGCCGGAAGAAATTCGGGATACGAAACGCCAGGTAGAACGTGTCCGCCGCGCCCGTGGCGCCCACCACGTGTGCGAGCGCCCAGTCCCTAGCGAGCCCGGAGAGCCGCGACAGCACGGTCATGCCAGCGAACACGCCGCCCTGGGCAGCAACGTCGCTATCACCCGAACCGCCCCGGACGGCGATGTCGTCGCTATCGCTCACGCGTCGACCGGCTCGCCTCGTGGGGTACCATCCCGGGCGACCGCGTGCCCGCTGGGCGCCACAGGGTCGGGCGGGCGACCACAAGGGTCGCCCCTACGGACCGTTGTATGGCGACGCTATCGTCCACGATTCCTCTTGACCCCGGTACAGATTGACACGCCCTCGATCGGTGGGCATATTACGCCGCCTTCCGACACCGACCGCAGGAACGTTTTGGCAAACAGCCCGCAAGCTCGCAAACGCGCACGTCAGGCCGAAAGCCACCGTGCGCGCAACATCAGCCACCGCTCGAAGGTGCGCACCTACATCAAGCGGGTCGTCTCGGCGATCGATTCCGGCGACGCCGAAGCGGCCAACGCGGCGCTGGGAGAAGCGATCCCGGTAATCGACAAGATGGCCAGCAAGGGCATCATGCACCGCAACAAGGCCAACCGGCACAAGTCCCGGTTGGCCGCGAAGGTGAACGCCCTCGCTCAGTAGCCAGGGTCCGCCGACCTCGGCCGACGCACCCTGCTGCAGCCCAAGTCACACCGGCCCCCACATCGGGTCGCTCGTCGGCGCTGTCAAAGCAGGACCAGGTTGTCTCGGTGGATGAGCTCCGGTTCGTCCACGTAGCCCAGGATCGCCTCGATCTGGCTCGACTTGCAGCCGGCGAGCTTGCGCGCCTCCCCTGCGTCGTAGTTCGCGAGACCCTTGGCCACCGCGCGCCCTGCGGGATCCACGACCCGGATCATGTCCCCGCGACGAAACGTGCCGGTCGCGTCCGTGACACCCGCCGGAAGTACGCTGACACCTCGGTTCGCAATGGCCTCCGCCGCCCCGGAATCAACGACCAGATCGCCTTTGGCCCGGCGTTGTCCGGCAAGCCAACGCTTGCGGGCGTCGAGCGGGGCAAGATCGGCCGTCAACAACGTGCCGCTGTCCTCGCCCCGGGCCAACCGACCGAGGATATCGGGCGACCGTCCATCCGCGATCACGGTATGGGCACCCGAGAGGGCCGCTAGTCGGGCCGCCGCCAACTTGGTCACCATCCCACCGCGTCCCAAGCGGCCTGCGCCTCCACCGGCCATGGCATCGAGCTTCCGATCCGCAGCCGCCGCCTGCCGGACGACGGGCGCATTCGGCTCGAAACGGGGATCGGATTCGTGCAGACCGTCCTGGTCGGTGAGCAGCACGAGCACATCCGCGGATAGCAGGCTGGCCACCATGCCGGCCAAGGTGTCGTTGTCGCCCAGCTTGATCTCCTCGGTGGCCACCGAGTCGTTCTCGTTGATGACCGGCACCACACCGAGATCAAGCAGCGTCGCGAGCGTTGTCCGGGCATTCAGATAACGCTCGCGGTCCGATAGGTCGTCATGGGTCAGGAGCACCATCGCGATCCGTCGGTCGCGCCGGCGAAACGCCCGCTCGTAGGCTTCGATCAGACCGGACTGGCCCACCGCCGCCGCGGCCTGTAGTTCGTGAACGGTCGTTGGACGGCTATCGAAGCCAAGCCGCCGGCAACCTTCCGCCACGGCGCCGCTCGACACCAGCACCACGCGCTTCCCCGATGCCAGGAGCGTTGCGATCTGGCCACACCACGTGTCGAGCCGCTGCTCGTCCAGTCCCTGGCCGTCTTGCGTCAGCAGGGCGCTGCCCACCTTGATCACCCACGTCTCGGCCAGGGTAAGCGGCTCCCGTCTCAAGTCCCGTTCAGTCATGGCCAGTCGCCGCCTTGCCGAGTAACGGATCCCCGGACGGGGACCCCGTGCCCCGTTGGCCGATCGCGTGTCGACGAACGTCGTCGGCCAGCAAGTCGTTCAGTTCCCGCTCGCGTCGGGCAAACTCGGGATCGTCTACCATCAGGGTGCGGTAACGGGAAACCCAGGCCATCGCCGCGCCGGTCAAGTCGTCGACCCCGCGCCCGGTGACAGCGGATATCGCGAACCGCCGCCGATCCGGAAACGCCTCGGCCAACCTCGCCACCACCTTCTCGGCACCGGTCAGGTCCATCTTGGTCGCCACCATCCAGACTTCCCGCTCCCGGAAGACGTGGCTGTAGGCATGAAGTTCCTCCTCGATCTGGCGACAGTTGGCGAGAGGATCGGAGCCGTCCATCGGCGCGGCGTCGACGAGATGCAGCAACAGCCTCGTGCGCGTCAGGTGTTTAAGGAACCGATAGCCGAGGCCGGCGCCACTCGACGCGCCGGGAATGAGCCCCGGCACATCGGCCATCACGAAGCTCGCGTCCTCGTCGACACGGACAACGCCTAGATTCGGCACCAGCGTGGTAAACGGATAGTCCGCGATCTTGGGTCGAGACGCCGAAACCCGCGCGATCAGGGTCGACTTGCCGGCATTGGGCATGCCCAGCAAACCGACGTCCGCGATGACGTTCAACGTCAGGCGCAGCCTGCGACTTTCCCCCGCCGAACCCGGCGTGGTCTGGCGCGGCGCGCGGTTCGTACTGGACTTGAAGTGCGCGTTGCCGAATCCCCGGACGCCGCCCTTCGCCACCGGCACCACCTGGTCAGGTGCGGCGACGTCGCCCACGGTGGTGCCCGTCGCTTCGTCGATGATCCGGGTCCCTACCGGCACCCGAACGTCTAGCGTGCAACCACTGGCACCGGTCTTGTCGCGCCCACCACCCGCGCGACCGCTTTCGGCCCGGCACCGCGGCATGAATCGGAAGTCGACCAGGGTGTTGAGTGCGGCATCGCCCACGAGTCTGACGTCACCGCCGTTGCCGCCGTCGCCCCCGTCCGGTCCACCCTTGGGCAGGTTGGGGCCGCGGTGGAAGCTCAAGGCACCGTCACCGCCTTTCCCGGCTTCGACATCGATAACCGCTTCGTCGACGAATTGCATGGCTTCGCCCGCCCGCCTTTTCCGACCCGCCGTACGACGGGTCAAGCGTCAGGACGCCGCGGTGCCGACGCCGTCCGCAGGGACGACGCTCACGTACTTGCGTCCAAGTGCACCCTTGGCCTGGAACTTGACCGTGCCGTCGGCCGTGGCGAACAGCGTGTGGTCTCGACCGCAACCCACGTTGGGCCCCGGATGGAACCGGGTGCCGCGTTGCCGGACGAGGATGTTCCCCGCAACAACCCGTTCGCCGCCGTATTTCTTGACGCCGAGACGCTTCGACTGGGAGTCGCGCCCGTTGCGGGTGCTGCCCCCTGCTTTCTTGTGTGCCATTGGAACTCCTTACCGGTTGATCGCGGTGATCCTGACGTCGGTGAAAGCCTGGCGATGCCCCTTCTTGCGAAGGTAGTTCTTGCGCCGCTTGAACTTGATCACGCGGATTTTCTTGCCACGACCCTGGCCCACCAACTCGCCGGTGACTTGGCCACCCTCGACAAGCGGCTCGCCGATGGCGACTTCGTCACCTTCTGCGATCATCAAAACCCGGTCGAATACGATCATGTCACCGGGATCTCCGTCGAGGCGTTCCAAGCGCACCACTTCGCCCTCGACAACCCGGTGTTGCTTGCCGCCGCTCTCGAATACCGCAAACATGGAACCGTCCTAAGTCAGCCTCTATAGCCTCAACCGTGCCGAATAGCCGTCGCGGGCGATGCGTCGTGTATTACAATTCGGCCGCGACCTGACCGGTCGTACAAAAAGCGCGTCATTCTATAGGACACGACGCGAGCGTGACAACGCGCCGAGAGGCTCAAACCAAGGAACGACCCTACCCCCATCGTCCAATCCATGGCATTCACCACCGCCGCAGCCGAAGCCACCCCCCGCGCGGCCCCGCAAATGGGGCTCGAGGCGATCTTCGACCTGGTGGCCGACGACTTCGCGCACGTCAACGAACTGATACCGAAACAGCTCTCCTCCGGCGTCGAGATGGTCGAGGAGATCGGCCGCTACATCGTCGAAGGCGGCGGCAAGCGACTGCGCCCCCTGATCGTGCTGCTCACGGCCCGGGCTTGTTCATACACGGCGAGCGACCACATCCGCCTAGCCACCATCATCGAGTTCCTGCACACGGCCACCCTCCTGCACGACGACGTCGTCGACAACAGTTCGCGCCGCCGCGGCCGGGCCACCGCCAACGCCCTCTGGGGCAACGCGCCGAGCGTCCTGGTCGGCGACTTCCTTTACTCCCGCGGCTTCCAACTCATGGTCGACCTCGACAGCATGGACGTCATGGCGATCATCTCCGACGCCACGAACCTCATCGCCGAGGGCGAGGTCATGCAGCTTGCCAATATCGGCCGCACCAGCATGACCGAGAACGAGTACCTCGAGGTCGTCCGCCGCAAGACCGCGATGCTCTTCCAGGCGGCCGCCCACACCGGCGCCGTGCTGTGCTCGGAGGATCCCGACCTCATCGATGCCATGCGCCGGTACGGACTCCACTTCGGCATGGCCTACCAACTCGTCGACGACTGGCTCGACTACGCCGGCGACAGCGACGTCATGGGTAAGAATCCCGGCGACGACCTTGCCGAGGGTAAGGTCACCCTGCCCCTGATCCACACCATGGCCAACGGCCACGGCAATCAATCCGCCGTCGTCCGCCGCGCCATCGATGCCCGCTCGGCCGTGGACTTCCGCAACGTCGCCCATGCCGTGAACCGCAGCGGCGGACTCGCCTACACGAAGAACCGGGCCCTCGAAGAAGCCTATCTCGCCGCCGAGGAATTACTCGCGCTACCACCAAGCCGCTATCGCGACGGCCTGGAAGCGTTGACGATGGTCGCGGTCTCGCGGATGGCTTGACGCGACGGCGGCAGGCCAGCACGCGTCTCTAGCAGGTTGTGGCGCACCGTCACCACCGGACTTACAATAGCCGCCCCGCGACGGGATCCTACGCCGATCCCCGTCAAACCGTTCGGAGTGTAGCTCAGTCTGGTAGAGCACCGTCTTCGGGAGGCGGGGGCCGCCGGTTCAAGTCCGGCCACTCCGACCAAATCAATCAATAGGTTAGCTGGTCTGCACAGTCTGCGACTCTGGCGCGAAACCGGGAACTCCCGGGTTCGGCCCGAATCCCGAATCATCCAGCAGATCTCACCGACCGCAATCCACCCGTTGGCTGCGGCAGACAAGCCCTCGACGCCGGAACGGCGCCATGACTGCCGAACCCGCCACGGTCGCGGACGATCTCGGCGACGTTTCCGCGGAATCGCAACGTCCGGCTGCGGATGTATTCGGGGATGTTCCCGCC
>LXNJ01000537.1_pt1 | contig 26112 bp, 21 predicted proteins | sample 809081 | NCBI WGS metagenome assembly LXNJ01 (sample SAMN04870510, study PRJNA318959) | sponge metagenome | biome: sponge; feature: marine sponge reef; material: water | host: Petrosia ficiformis | place: Greece: Milos, Mediterranean Sea | collected 2013-05-29 | depth 5-7 m | reverse complement strand
CCCGGCTGAACCGCCCCCCCACCGGGAGAACTGGCGCGATGCGGCGCTCATCGTTGCGTTTCGGCCGAAATACACCGGGTATTCCGGCCTCACGCGCCTCGTCAGCCGGGCCCCCACCGGGAGAACTGGCCCCACCGGGAGAACTGGCCCCACCGGGAGAACTGGGCCTCGCCCCCAGTTCTCCCGGTGGGGGCCTCGGCGCTCACGCGGGTTTCACCACAGGCTGTTAGACCAGTCCCTCCGCTCCTGGCACTCCCCCGACTCTGACCCCTGGCGGTTCAACATGCACGTACCGGATCTCAACTACCTGGCAATCCTCGTCGCGGGGATCGTCCCGCTGATCGTGGGCGCCCTTTGGTACGGGCCCCTCTTCGGAAAGCGCTGGCTGGCGCTCATGGAGACCACCGAGGAGGCGATCGCCGAAGGCTTCAATCCCCTGAAGACCTACGGCGGGTCGTTCCTGTTCGCCATCGCCTCCGCCTTCGGACTCGCGGTGCTGCTCGACGGCTTCAGCGGCCCGCTCCACGGCGTCCACGCAGCCCTCGTCGCGACGATCGCCTTCGTGATCCCGGTGTCGCACCAGTCGGTGGCGTTCGAGAAGCGAAAATCCGGACTCGCGGCGATGAACGTCGCCTACAACTTCGTGGCGCTGTTCGGCCAGGCGATCCTGCTTTCGATCTGGAAGTAGCCCGTCTTCCTGCCCTGATTCAGGGGCCGACCGGGAGAATCAGGCAGTGCGGTTCCGCTGCGCTCTCGTGCAGCGGGTGCCGGGCTGGAGGCCGGCGTTCCAAACCTTTGCCGCGTTGAGCGGAGGGTGGCGTTCCCCTCCCGCTCCTACTGTGGGGTGGCCGGCGTTCCCGGGTTCAGCGCCCGCCCGCGCCGGCGTCCCGGAGCGAAATCCGCTCCACGCCGCTGACGAAGAGCACGTCGTTCGTGGACTGGTAGCGGGATAGCGCGCGTTCCGCGTCCGCGCCCCGGAGCGCGGCCACGGGAATTCCCGAGATCACCAGGTCCGCGCGGGAGGACCTCCGCGACACTTCCTTCTCGAGTTCCTCGTCGCTCTGGTAGCCGATCGTCATCCGGTTCTGCTCCGAAATGGGCAGGCGTTCCTGGGACAGCAGTCTCGAGAGGTCGTGGTCCTGGTGTTCGCTGGAACTCAGATCGCAGCAGTCGAAGACCCGGATTTCGGCGCGCTTCCATTCCGGATGTCCCACGATGATGTAGGCGAGCAGCAGCATCAGCGGTGCATTGTCGAAGTTGTCTTCGGTCAGCCAGAGGTGGATGGAGGACCGGTAGCCGAAGCGATGACTGGTGGAGCGGAGGATGAGGGCGTTGAACCCGGTGTCCACCGCGATCCGGGCGCCCTCGACGCTTTCCGCGATTTCCTCCTTCCTTAGTTCGTCGAACTCCAGCAGCAGACAGTTGTTCGGTAGCCCCGAGATTCCCGGCATCTGGAGCGACTGCGCGAGCGCGAGCCGGAACGACGGGCTGACCAGCGAATCTACGTAGACGCCGGCCCCAGTCGCCTCCGTCTGCCCGATCAGCGTGCGCACCTCCTTGCGCGCCTGCCGGGCGGTGGTCAGCGAGTACTCCCCCTCGACGTACTGGATGAAATGGCCGAAGCCGTGCCGGTGGCTCATCCAGCGCAGGAGGTCGAAATGGCCCAGCCGCTCTCCGTACCGGGTGATCGCGACTACGGACGGCCGCCACCCGCCGGCGGACCGCTCCACCAGGTTCTTCTGAAGGGTGATCCGGAGCCGGCGGGTGAGCTGGAAGATGGTGCCCTGGAAGATGGCTGCGAAGTCCCGTTCGCCCCGCCGCGAGCGGTTCAGGCCGACGTACATCACCCACATGAGGGAGAACGCGATGAGCGCGTAGAGGGCGTTCATCCGCACCATCAGGATCCCGCACATGAGCGCCCCGACGAGGGACAGGTACCAGCGGGTGCGGAAGGTGGGCCGGTAGGACGGATTCCCGGCGAAAAACTCCAGGAACGACACGGTGCAGAGCGCGCCGTAGGTCACCAGGAAGAACATGGTCAGGATCTGGGCGATGAAGTCGACATCGCCGATCACCACGAAAAAGATCGCGATCCCGCCGGACAGCGCGGCCGCCCACCGCGGCTCTCCGGCGGCTCCGACCCCCTTCGCCACGAACCGGTTCAGAGCCGGGAAGGGCAGGACCCGGTCCTGGCCGAGCGCCTGGAGGGTTCTGGGCGCGACGAGGATGGAACCGAGCGCCGAGGAGAGCGCGGCGGCGCCGAGCCCGATATAGACGGACGGGCCCCAGAGCGCGATCCGGGCCATCACGAACTGGTCGGCGTGGAGTTGTTCCGGATCCACGCTCACCGCCAGCTTGATGGCCACCAGGATGTAGATCACCATGCCGGCGAGGGTCGCGGCGATGGTCCCGAGCGGGATGCTCCGGTGCGGGTTCTTCAGGTCCCCCGACAGCCCGAGGCCGGCGATCATTCCGGTGAAGGCGGGGAAGATGATGGCGAAGACCACCGCGAAACTGTGCGGGTTCTCGACGGTGGCCGTCATGCTGAAGGTTTCCGGCCGGATCGCCCCCGGCGCCGAGCCCAGCAGGACCGCGGCGATGGAGCCGCCGAGGACCACCGAGACCACCCAGAGCACGCGGACTCCCAGATCGGCGCCCTTGGTCAGCACCAGCGCCAGGAGCGCCACCGCCGCGGGCAGGCTCACGAAACGCGCGTCCACCGCGAAGTTCCAGGCGCTCTCGATCCATTCGTAGACCGGCCCGAACGCTTCGGCGAAGGCCACCAGATAGAAGGCGATCGAGATGGCCTGCGACAGGTAGAGGGCGATGCCGATCACGCCCCCGATCCGGGTGCCGAAGGAGCGGCTGATGATGTAGTAGGCGCCCCCGCCGGCTACCCGGCGGTTTGTCGCGATCTCCGACACCGCGAGAACGGTCGGGATCGTGACCAGGTGGGCGATGGCGATGATCCCGAGGGTCCCGAGGAGCCCCACGTTCGAGACGGCGTAGCCGAAGCGGAGGAAGAGGATCGCCCCGAGGACGGTGCTGATCGAGGCCAGGAAGACGGGGGCCGTGCCGAAGCCGTGCCCCGAGGAAGCCGGTTTGGGGTTCGGGTTGGGACCGCCGGTCATCGGATGGAGCGCAATCCTTGGTTAACAGCCTGTGGTGGAACTGGCGTGAGCACCGAGAACGGCGAGGCGCCCGGCTGACAAGGCGCGTGAGGGAGGAATACCGAGTGTATTCCGACAGAAACGCAACGATGAGGGCCGCGTAGGGGCCCGGTTCAGCCGGGATGCATCGCCGTTCGAATGCCGCGCGAGTTTCACCACAGGCTGTTGTGTCGTGCGGCGGCGCCCGGTTCTCCGGGCGCCGCGCAGACTCTCCTCAACGTCCCGCCGGACGGGACTCTTCCTCTCAGCTGGCTCCGCCGCCTTTCTCGGCCGCGTAGTACTCATTGGTCTTCTTGGCGACCACGCCACCCAGGAAGAGCATCCCGATCAGGTTGGGGAAGGCCATGAAGCCGTTCAGCAGGGTCCCGATGTTCCAGACCGTCTCCACCGTCACGAGCCCGCCGATGAGGAGGAGCGCGACGTAGATGACCCGGTAGGGGAAGATGCCCTTCTGGCCGAACATGTACTCCCAGCAGGTCTCCCCGTAGTAGTACCAGCCGATGATCGTCGAGAAGCCGAACAGGAACGACGAGATGGCGATCACCACCGGGGCGAACGGGATCGACATCTGGAAGGCGGCGGCCGTGAGGTCGCCGCTCGCGTTCTGGTACGCGGCGTCCATCCACATGCCTGACGACAACACCGCAAACGCGGTCATGCTGCACACCACGATGGTGTCGATGAAGACCTCGAAGACCCCGACCAGACCCTGATCCGTCGGGTGCTTCACCTGCGCGATCCCGTGGGCGATCGGGGCGCTGCCGAGCCCGGCCTCGTTCGAGAGGACGCCCCGGCTGATCCCGGCGGCGATTGCCTGCCGGACGCTCACCCCGAGGAACCCGCCGGCCGCCGCGTGCGGTGAGAGGGCGTGCTCGAAGATGGTCGCGAAGACCCCCGGCAGGGCGCTGAAGTTCATCAGCAGGTAGGTGAGGGACATGCCGAGGTAGATGACCAGCATCGTCGGAACGAGCTTTTCGGCTACGGACGCGATCCGGTGGATTCCTCCGAGCAGAACGGCGCCCACCGCGACGGTGATGATGAGGCCCGGGACCCACGGAGAGACCTCCCACCCGAAGCCGGACGCCGCCTCCACGAACGTCCGCACGATGGTGTTCGACTGGGCCATATTGCCGGTGCCGAGCAGCGCGGTCGCCGCGCCGAAGATGCAGAACATGATCGCCAGCACCTTCGCGAGTCCCGCATGGCGGACGCCTGCCATGATGTAGTACATCGGGCCGCTCGCGAAGGCGCCCGATTCCTTCTTCACCCTATAGGTGACGCCCAGCACGGCCTCGGAGTACTTGGTGGCCATGCCGAAGACCGCGGTGACCCACATCCAGAAGATGGCGCCCGGACCACCGATCAGAATCGCGGTTGCCACCCCGCCGATGTTTCCGTTTCCGACGGTCGAGGCGAGCGCGGTCGAGAGGGCCTGGAAGGGGGTGATTTCCCCTTCCGCACCCTTCTGGTCGTGGGAAATTCCGGAAACGACTCGCCGCATGCCGGCGACGAATCCGCGGATCTGGACGAAGCCGGTGCGGATCGTCAGGTAGAGCCCGCAGGTCACCAGCAGCAGGGGCAGGGCGTACCACTGGTAGATGGCGTTTGACGCCCAGGCAATGAATTCGCTCATGGTGTTTCCTTGGGAAAAGATCGTCAGAGGACGAAGCGGGAGACGATCAGCAGGAAGATGGCCGCCGGGGAGACGAAGCGGATCAGGAAGCCCCAGAGCGCCGGGCTCGGGAAGCCGGGACCGTCGCGCCGGAGTTCGTCACCGGCGAAGCGGGCGCCCCACCTCCAGCCGATGAAGAGGCTGATCAGCATGCCGCCGAGCGGTAGCGCCCCTTCGTTCCAGACATTCACCATCAGGTCGAAGAAGGTGCCTCCGACGGCGGGAAGTTCCGAGAAGAATCCGCCGCTGAACGACAGCACCGAGGGGATGGAAAACGCGAAGGTGAAGGCGGCGACCGCGAGGACGGCTTTGCTGCGCGCCCAGCGCCACTGGTCGATGGCGTGCGCCACCGGCACCTCGAGCAGCGAGATGGTCGAAGTGAAAGCGGCTACCGACAGGAGCAGGAAGAACGCGGCGCCGAACAGCAGCCCGCCCGGCAGCGTCGCAAAGAGCTGAGGGAGGACGGCGAAGATGAGACCGGGTCCTCCGGCCGTGGGATCGAACGTAGCGCCGGTACTGAAGCTCGCGATGGAGAACCCTGCCGGGAAGATGATGAATCCGGCGAGCAGCGCGATCGTGGTGTCGATCCCCACGATGGCGATTGAGGCGGAACGCACCGCATGGGACCGGTGCAGGTAGCTGCCATAGGTGATGAGGGCTCCCATCCCGAGGCTCAGCGAGAAGAACGCCTGTCCTACCGCCGCGCCGATGATCTCGGGATTCAGCGCCTGGGAAAGATCCGGACGCAGGTAGTAGGCAAGTCCCTCGGCGGCGCCCGGAAGCGTCACCGATCGGATGGCGAGGATCAAGAGCAGGACGAAGAGCAGGGGCATCATCAGGCGCGACGCGGCTTCGATGCCGCGCCGGATTCCCCGATTGACGCACCAGGCGGTCATGCCGATGAACAGGCCCGTGAACAGAACGTTCCGGGTGGGATTGGCCGAGACAGCGCCGAAGAGCGCCCCCGATCCCTCCGCGTCGGCGGCGAGCCCGTCCGTGACCGCGAGCCAGAGATACTGAACCGTCCATCCGGCGATGACCGCGTAGAACGAAAGGATGAATGTCCCGGCAGCCACCGCCAGCAGGCCGATCACCCACCAGGGACCGGTGGGCGAGATCCGCCGGACGGCTCCCGCGGGACCCAGTTGGGCGTAGCGTCCGACCAGGACCTCGCCGAGCAGGATGGGCGCGCAGATGAAAATGACGGCAATGAGATAGATGAGGACGAAGGCCGCGCCGCCGCCCTGGCCTACCTGGGTCGGAAAGCCCCAGATGTTTCCGAGCCCCACCGCAGAACCGGTGGCAGCCAGGATGAAGCCCGGGCGAGATCCCCAGCTTCCGCGGTCGTTCGTCATGTTGGCATCCTTTTCCGGAACCGGTTACTCGCCTAGCGGGAGCACCTGCCCACCTCCGGAGACTCGAAAAACGGTTCGGGCATGGGCGTCGGCGACCAGCAGATCGCCGTCCGCGCTGAGCGCGAGGCCCTGGGGGCTGATGAACGGATCCCCGCGGACATGCACGGAAACCCGCCCCTCGGGGCTGATCTTCCAGATGCAGCGGGCGTACCCGTCGCTCACGAAGAAGCCGCCGTCGGGAGCCCGGACGAAGTCGTGGGGGAACTCGAACGGCGGTGACTGGACGAGCGGTTCGCCGTCGCCGTTCTCCATCCGCAACACGTTCCGGTCCGTGAGGACGTGCAGGGAGCCGTCGCTTCCGGCGAGGACGGCTCGTGGCGCTCGGATGGTGGCGACATCCTCGATGGAGTCCGCCCGAACCCGGCGGAGGCGCCCGGTCACCCGGTCCACCGCCAGGATGTCGCCGGCGGGATCGACGGCGATGCCCCAGGGGGTCACGAAGAAGCCGTCGTCGGGGATGGCCGTGATCTCACCCGACGCCGTGATCCGGTAGAGCGCCATGGTGGCGGGATCGCTGGCCAGAACGGTTCCATCTCCGGCCGGAGCGATGTGCCGGATCCCGAAGAGCGGGGTCTTGGGAAGACCCTCGCCCTTTGCCACGACCTCGAAGTCGTTTCCGCTCCAGCGGAGCAGCGCCGCGGCCTCGATATCGGCGACATAGATCTCCCCGCCGGGCCCGACCGCCACGTCCACCGGATACCGCAGTTCTTCGGCGAAAGCGGAAACCCCAAGCAGGAGGCCGAGAACCAGCGGGGCGGTGAGATTCCGGGCCCTGATCCAGACACCGCGAGGGAGTTGCAAGAGAAAGTTCTGGCCGCGCCGGCAGCGGGCGAGTCTACCAGTCTCAAAGCTGCCTGCTTTGGTAAAATTGCCGTCTTCCGGCAGCGCGGGAAAGCGGGTTCGGAGCGGGTTCTCCGGCCCCGCGGCGAGGAGTCCTCGCCCGTGCCTCCGCCTCGTTCCAGGTGTCCGCGCGAGCCGAACGCTCCGGTCGTAACGCCCCGGAGCAGCACCCGCTCGCGGCGTCCGCCTGAGGCTGGCCCCGAGCACCCGGCAAGGAGCCGCGAAACCGGCCCTTTCACCAACTGGAGATCCTGCCCGTGGACATGTTGCTCTACCTGACACCGGCCTTTGGCGCGGTGGCGCTCCTCTTCGCACTCAACCGGGCGCGGTTTGTCGGCCGGCAGGAGGCCGGCAACGAACGCATGGTGGAGATCGCGGGCGCCATTCGCGAGGGCGCGATGGCGTTCCTGCGCCGCGAGTATTCCGTGCTCGCCGTGTTTGCCGTGCTGGTGGCGGTGATCCTCTACGTCGCCAACCTCGGGGGAGGCACCGAACTGGTCGGCCTTTCCTTCCTGATCGGGGCGCTCTGCTCGGCGGTTGCGGGTTGGTTCGGGATGCGGGTCGCCACCGCCGCCAACGTGCGCACCGCGAATGCGGCCCGCACCTCGATCGCACCGGCCCTCCGGGTGGCCTTTGCCGGCGGGTCGGTCATGGGGATGTCCGTGGTCGGGCTCGGGATTCTGGGCCTGTCGGGACTGTTCCTCTTCTATACCCGGGTCGTGTTCGGAGTGGATGCCGATCTGCAGGGACAGGTGCTGCAGGTGTTGTCCGGCTTCAGCCTCGGCGCGTCCTCGATCGCGCTCTTCGCCCGGGTGGGCGGCGGCATCTACACCAAGTCGGCCGACGTGGGCGCGGACCTCGTGGGCAAGGTCGAAGCCGGGATTCCCGAGGACGACCCGAGAAACCCGGCGGTGATCGCCGACAACGTCGGTGACAACGTCGGGGACGTCTGCGGAATGGGCGCGGACCTCTTCGAGTCCTACGTGGGCGCCATCATCGGCGGGATGGTGCTCGGGGTGGCCTATGCGGAAAACCTGGACGCCGATCCCATGCGCTACGTCATGTTGCCGATGGTTCTCGCCGCCTTCGGGATCGGAGCCAGCATCCTCGGCACGTTCCTGGTCCGGACCCGCGAGGGAGCGAACCCCCAGACCGCACTCAACCTGGGGACCCTCGGCGCCGGCGTGATCATGCTCGGGATCGCCTGGCCGGTGATCGGGATGCTCGCGCCGGAGGCGCAGGGAGCCCTCTACGGGTGCCTGGTCACAGGCCTCGCGGTAGGAGCGGCGATCGGCCTGATCACCGAGTACTACACCTCGGACGCGCGGAAACCCGCGCAGGCGGTGGCCGACGCCTCGAACACCGGCGCCGCCACCAACATCATCGCGGGGCTCGCCCTCGGGATGCGCTCGACGGCGTGGCCGCTGCTGCTCATCGCCGGAGCCATCGCCTTCGGGTATGAGTTGGCGGGGCTCTACGGGATCGCGCTCGCCGGGCTCGGGATGCTGGCCACCGTGGGGATCCAGTTGGCGGTGGACGCCTACGGGCCCATCGCCGACAACGCCGGCGGGATCGCCGAGATGAGCGAGTTGCCCCCCGAGGTGCGCCAGCGCACCGACAAGCTGGACGCAGTCGGGAACACCACCGCGGCCATCGGCAAGGGCTTCGCGATCGGTTCGGCTGCACTCGCCGCCATGGCGCTCATGTCGGCCTTCCAGCAGCAGGCGGGAGTCGGCGCGCTCGGCCTCTCGCTCGGCAACCCCGTGGTGCTGGCCGGCCTGCTCATCGGCGGCATGGTGCCCTTCCTGTTCTCCTCGATCGCCATGCAGGCGGTGGGAGAAGCCGCCTTCGACATGATCAAGGAGGTCCGGCGGCAGTTCAAGGAGATTCCGGGACTTCTCGAGGGGGCGCCGGGCGCCAAGGCGGACAACGCCCGCTGCGTGGACATCGCCACCGCCGCCGCGCTCAAACGGATGGTGGCTCCGGGCCTGATGGCGGTGCTCGTTCCGGTGATCGCCGGCTTCCTCGACAAGAACTTCCTGGCGGGTCTTCTCGCCGGGGCGCTGGTGTCCGGCGTGCTGCTCGCCATCTTCATGGCCAACGCCGGCGGCGCCTGGGACAACGCCAAGAAGTACATCGAGGGCGGCGAGCACGGCGGCAAGGGCAGCGAGGCCCACAAGGCGGCAGTCGTCGGCGATACCGTCGGTGATCCCTTCAAGGACACCGCCGGCCCCGCCATCAACATCCTGATCAAGCTGATGTCGGTCGTCGCCCTGGTCATCGCCCCCCTGATCCGCTAGGGGAGCCAGGAGCTCGGAGCGCCAGCCTCCGGCAACAGCAGAAGCGGCTTGGAACGCCGGCTTCAGCCGGCACCCGCTGCGCGAGAGCGCAGCGGAACGGGCATCGCTACCGAGCGTCACGGCGGCCCCGGCTTGGAACGCCGGCTTCAGCCGGCACCCGCTGCGCGAGAGCGCAGCGGAACTGGATCTGGCTACCCGTCCTTCACGACCCACACGGCTGGAGACGCCGGCCAGAAATCCTACGCCGCCCGGCGCGCCTCCCGGATCGTTTGGTACGCCTTCTGGATCTCCTGGGTGCGCCGGGTGGCCTCTTCCTTCATTTCCTCGGGAAGCCCCTGCGCGGCCAGCCGGTCGGGATGGTGCTGCCGCATGAGCCGCCGGTAGGTGGAGCGGATCTCGTCGTCGCTGGCGGACCTTTCCGCGCCGAGCACCCCGTAAGCCTCCTTGAGCTTCTCCTCCGGGGAGGGGCCCCGCGGCCGCATGCCGGCTGACGCGACCCGCTCCATCTGCGCCATCTCGGCGCGCGAGAAGCCGAGGAACGCCCCGATGTGGTCCAGGATCCGCCGCTCTTCGGGATGGATGGTGCCGTCCGCCCACGCGGCCTTGAACTGGATCTCCATGAAGGCCCGGAGCAGGTTCCGGCGCCGGCCCGCCACCTGAACGAGCTGGCCAAGGGCGTCGTCGAGGTTGAAGCGCGGCGACTGCCCCTCGGTGAAGAGGCGGCCCGCGAGGTTCCGGTCCTGGGCATCGAGGCCGAGGCCCGCCATCACCTCCCGGGCGAGCCGCGCCTCTTCCTCGCTGACGTGCCCATCCGCCTTGGCAATGTGGCCCATCACCCCGAAGGTGGCCACGAAGAAGGCCACCCGCCGCTGGTCGTGGGTGTTGCCGGGCGGAGGAGGCGGTGCGCCGGGCCCCTGACCCGGGTAGGAATGCATCCGGGCCGACCCCGACATGCTGGAGCCGATGGCGGCGCCCAGCATCGCTCCGAGCGGCCCGCCAAGGGTCCACCCGAGCGTCCCGCCGATCAGCGTTCCCCAAAAGCCCATGGTTCCTCCGAGCGCTGCTTCCCGTCCGTTCGAGTCCCGCGTCGCCTCGTCACGCGGGGAATCGTAGACGGGGCGGGAGCGGAATCCACTGCCCGGAGTCGGTTGTCCGCTTCCCGAATCAATGTGCTACGATGTGCGTCACCATGTCAGACGCCGCCGCAACGAGCAGAGTGGGTGTGCGGGAGCTTCGCCAGAATCTGAGTGTGTACCTGCGCCGGATCGACCAGGGCGAGCGTTTCGAAGTGACCGACCGCGGGGCTCCCGTGGCCTTGCTGATCCCGCTTCCCGGATCGCTCTCGCCGCTCGAGCGCCTGGTTGCCGAAGGCCGCGCGCGTCCGCCGAAGGGCAACCCGCTGGATCTGCCTCCTCCTGCCGGCCCGCCAACGACGACCGTCAGCGAGGCCCTGTTGCAGGAACGCGCGGATCGCCTCTGAGCCGTCGTCCCCAATCGGTCCGTGGTCTATCTGGATTCGTCGGCCATCGTCAAGCTGGTTGCGCCTGAGCCGGAATCGGCCGCGCTTCGGGATGAACTGGCGCGGGACGCGGAATGGGTGTCGAGCGCGCTCGCGCGCGTTGAAGTTCTGAGGGCGCTCCGGAGAGCGCGTGCGGCGGCCGATTCGGTTCGGTTCGCCGAGGAAGTCATGGACCGGATCGCCCTGGTGGCAGTGGATCAGCCGATTCTGAACGCCGCTGCGTCCGCGGAGCCGGCCGGCCTCCGAAGCCTTTCCTCACTCCATCTGGCGACCGCGCTTTCGCTGGCCGGTCTGGATGCCTTCGTGGGCTACGACGCCCGACTCAACGCCGCGGTGGCCGCCGCCGGTCTTCCGGTGTTCTCTCCCCGCTAGCCTTCTGCACTCCGGGCGCGCCTATTCCAGCAGCCGGCGTATCCCCGCCGCTCCGACGCTCGCGCCGGTGAGGAGGGCCACGCTGAGCCCGCGCTCTTCGGCCGGCACCATCCGGGCGCCGGCGGTCGCGAGCGCGCCCGATGGCTCGGTGACGATCTTCTGGCGGAGCAGCAGGTCGCGCGAGGTGGCGAGCGTCGCTTCGTCCGGGACCAGCACGGTCCGGTCCACGAGGCTGGCGAGCGCCGGATAGAGCTCCTCGGTCAGGTACGGCACCGCGGCGCCGTCGCACACTGTCTCGCACGGCGCCGATACCGCCCGTCCGGCCTTCAGGCTGTGGTGGAGGGCGGCGCATCCCGCTGGCTCCACCGCGAAGATGCGGATGCCGGGCCGCCGGTCCTTCAGCGCGCCCGCCACCCCGGTCAGCAGGCCGCCCCCGCCCACGGGTATGAAGACCGAATCGATATCAGGCGCCACCTCCAGCAGCTCGACGGCGAGGCTCGAGTGCCCCCGGTGGACCAGGGGGCAGGTCCACGGGTGGACGAACACGTAGGGCTCGTTCTCCCAGAGATGCTCCTTCAGGAAGCGGAACAGTTCGGGTACGGAAACGAGACGCGGCTCTCCGCCCGCCGCCCGGAACCCTTCGATCTTCGCCGGGGGCGCCGTTTCCGGAAGCAGGGAGAACGCCGGGACGCCGCGCCGGTGCGCCGCCCACGCAAGCGCGAGCGCGGTGTTCCCCGCGCTCACGGTGGACAGTCCGGCCGCCACCCGTTCCTCGCTCAACTGCGAGACCGCGTCCCAGATCCCCCGCACCTTGAAAGACCCGGTAGGGAGCAGGGTGTCGGCCTTCAGGAGCAGGTCATCCCCGAGTCCGGGCCCGGCCTGGAGAAGCGGACTTGGCTCAAACACCGCCCGGAGCCGCTTCGCCGCCGCCTCCGCGTCTCCCCAGCCCGGCGGCTGAATCGTCTTCACCTGACTCGCGCAGGCGTCGCCCGCCCCATTTCCGGAAGGGGAAGACCTCGAAGGCTCCGTCATAAGCGCCGTTATTATGCGATCCGGTTGCTCGTCCCCGAGAGCGCCGCTTCCGGAGGAGACCCCCATGAGGAATCCGCTGACGAATCGCCCGACGAATCGCCTGACGAATCCGTTCGGGCCGCCCGTCGTGACGCTCCCTTGGCGTCGTCTCGTCCCGCTCGCCGCCCTGTTGATGGTCGCCAGCGCGGCAGCCGCCCAGAAAGGCGGCCGCACCAACGATTCCGGCTGGGACACCACCCTGGCGCGGGGAGACGCCTACGACCTCGTCTTCGAGACCACGGAGGGGACCTTCATGTCCCTCGACGTCTCGCCGGACGGGAACTCCATCGTCTTCGACCTGCTCGGCCACGTCTACCGGATGCCGATCAGCGGGGGGCGCGCGGAGTGCCTTACCCAGGACAGCGGGGTGGCGGTGAACTACCACCCGCGCTGGTCGCCCGACGGGATCACGATCGCCTTCGTCTCGGACCGGGGCGGACAGTCAAACCTCTGGCTGATGGACGCCGACGGCGGCAACCCGAGGGCGGTTCACGAGGATCCGGAGTCGCGGGTCGCCACGCCGGCCTGGCTTCCGAACGGGCAGGGGATCGTCGCGCGCTGGAACACCCTCTCCCGGCCCCGCCGGTCGGGTCTCTACCTCTTCCACCCCGACGGCGGAAGCGGAGTGGAACTGGTGGACGGGAGCGAATACGGGCGCGCCGGTTGGCCGGCCCCGTCAGGACAGGGAACCCTCTATTTCCACTTCGCGCCGTCTTCAGAACGCGACCTGGTCCGGGGCGCCATGCAGATTCGGGAACTCGACCTCGAGACCGGAAAGGTCTACGACGTGACCGAGGGGCAGTCCCAGCAGCAGTACCAGGGGTCGAGCGGCGGCGCGATCGCGCCCGAGCCTTCCCCCGACGGACGCTGGCTCGCCTTCGCGCGCCGGATCCCCGGCGGCACGATCTCCTTCAAGGGCCACCGTTTCGGCCCCCGCACCGCGCTCTTCCTGCGCGATCTCCACACCGGCGCCGAACGGCTGCTCGCGGATCCCATCGAGACCGACCTCGCCGAGGGGATGAAGACCGAGCGTGTGCTCCCCGGGTACTCCTGGGCGCCGGACAGCTCGGCCATCTACGTGCTGCGGGGCGGCCGGATCATCAAGGTGGACGCGGCGAGCGGCGCCACCGAGGAAGTGTCCTTCGTGGCCGAGGTCCGGCGCCGGGTCTCCGAGCAGGCCCGGGCGGAGTTCGACATCTCCGGTGAGACCTTCCGGGCCAGGATGGTCCGCTGGCCCGCGGTTTCCCCGGACGGCTCGGTGGCGGTCTTCCATGCCGCCGGCCGGCTCTACCGCATGACGCTTCCGGACGGCACGCCCGAGCGGCTGATCCAGGGTGACGATCCCGCCTACGAGTTGTCGCCCGCGTTCTCGCCGGACGGCGCCACCATCGCCTACACCTCCTGGGACGACACCGAGGGGCACCTCCTGACGGTCCCGGGGGCCGGCGGCGCTCCCACGCGTCTCACCGACACCTCCTCGGAGTACATCCACCCGGCCTGGACCCCGGACGGCAGCGCGATCGTGGTGGCCCGCGGCACCGGCGCGCCCGCGCGGGGCCGCTCCTGGTCCCAGAACCTCCGCTACGACCTGGTCAGCGTCCCTGCCGCGGGGGGACCCGCCACCGTCATCACCAAGACGCTTCGCCCGTTCAACGCGGGCCGGCCGCTGATGCCCCGCCGGCAGATCGTGGCGCCCTCCTTCGGCCCCGACGGCCGCCTCTTCTTCCCCGAGCAGGACAGTTGGGAGCGCGGCGGCGGCCGGGAGGACGTCACCCGGCTGGTTTCCGTGAAGCCTGACGGGTCGGACCGGAGGGTCCACCTCACCTTCCCGTTCGCCGACGAGGCCGCTCCTTCGCCCGACGGCCGCTGGGCCGCCTTCGCGGAGGGGGACAATGTCTATGTCACCGCGCTGCCCTGGCCGGGGACCGGCATGGAGGCGCCGCACATCGAACGCCGGCGGGCGTCGCTGCCGATCCGCACCATTACGAAGGACGGCGGGATGTTCCCGCGGTGGACCCCGGACGGCCTGCTCTATCTGGGCAGCGGTCCGCGCATCACCACCTACGACCCGGACAGCGAGGAAACCACCCACCACGAGATCAACCTCGAACTGCCCCGGCAGCGCGCTCAGGGCTCCGCGGTGCTCACCGGGGCTCGCATCGTCACCCTGGGCGAGAAGGGGACCCTCGAGGAGGGCGTCGTCCGGATCGTGGACGGCCGGATCTCCTGCGTCGGCGATTGCGTCTGGACCGACGAGGACCGGCAGATCGATCTCTCCGGCAAGACGATCGTCCCGGGTTTCATCGACATGCACGCGCACCACCACCGGGACCACACCGGGGTGCTGCCGCGCCGCAACTGGGAGGCGGGCGTCTATCTCGCCTACGGGATGACCACCACGCTCGACAACTCGCAGTGGTCCCAGAACGTCTTCGCCGCCGCCGAGCTGGTGGAGGCCGGCGAGATGGTCGGGCCGCGCATGTACAGCACCGGCGACCCGATGTACAACGGCGACGGGTCGCGGCAAAACGACATCCGCAGCTACGAGGACGCCGAGAACAACGTCGAGCGGCTCACCTCCTGGGGCGCCACGGCGATCAAGTCCTACATGCAGCCGCGCCGTGACCAGCGTCAGTGGATCGCCCAGATCTCGCGCGAGCGCAAGCTGATGCTCACCGGCGAGGGCGGCAGCCTGGTCTACAACGTGGGCCTCATTCTGGATGGGCAGACCGGCTGGGAGCACCCGCTCACCTACGTCCCGCTCTACGAGGACGCCGCCAAGTTCTTCGGGCGCACGAAGACGGTCTATTCGATCACCTTCGTGGTCGGCGGCCCCTCGGTCTGGAACGAGGAGTACTTCTGGCAGGAGACGCCCAACTGGCAGGATCCGAAGCAGCAGCGCTGGCTCCCCTGGCGGATGCTGATCCCGCATACGAGGCGGCGTCCGCTGCGACCGGAGACCGACTACAGCTTCCCGCTGCTCGCGCAGGGGCTTCAGGACATCGTGGACGAGGGTGGCTCGGGGGCCATCGGCGCCCACGGCCAGCACCACGGCATCGGCTCCCACTGGGAGATCTGGATGGCGGAGGCGGCGATGGGGCCGCTCGGCGCGCTCGATCTGGCCTCGCGGCAGGGGGCCGCGTTCCTCGGCCTGGAGCACGAGCTCGGGACCGTGGAGGACGGCAAGCTGGCCGACCTCGTGGTGCTCGACCGGAATCCGCTCGAGGACATCCGGGCCACGACCGACATCCACCTGGTGATCAAGGACGGCCGGATCTACGATGGCGACACGCTCGACGAGATCTGGCCGGACGCCCGACCCTACGGCGCCCATCCGTGGCTCCAGGAGGAGATGTACCGCACCGACGACCGGCCGATCCGTCCGGAGGGCAACTGAGTGGACGGGTTTCCCGCGTCCGCCTGGGTGCTCCTGGTAGTGGCGATCGTCCCCGGGATGGCGCTGGCCATCTGGAACGCCGCCCGGGGCCGCCGGGGATCCCGAGACTCCGAGACCCGCTGAGCGAGACGCACCGTGGCTGAAAACTGGCCCCTCTGGGCCGTCCTGATCGGATATCTCTCGATCCTCTTCGGGCTGGCGATCTGGAGTTCCCGCAGCACGCGGGACCTCGCCGGCTATTACCTGGCCGGTCGGAAGCTCCCGGCGGCAGTCGTCGGCTTTTCGGCGGCGAGCACCGGCGAGAGCGCCTGGCTGCTCCTCGGGCTCACCGGGATGGGCTACCTGTTGGGGGTGAACGCGCTCTGGATCGTCTTCGGCGAGGTGCTGGCAACCGCGGTGGCGTGGGCTTTCATCGGCCCCCGCTTCAAGGCGCTCGCCGACCGCTACCGCGCGATCACGGTGGCCGACTGGATGGAGGAGCGGTTCGGCGACCGGCGGCAAATCCTCCGCATCCTCGGGTCGGTGGTGATCCTGGTGATGGCCGGGACCTACATGGCCGCCCAGCTCACCGGGTCGGGAAAGACCTTCGAGTCCTTCCTCGGGATCCCCTACGAGGCCGGGGTGATCCTCGGGGCCGTGGTGATCCTGACCTACACCAGTTTCGGCGGCCTCAAGGCGGTCGCCTGGAGCGACCTCATCCAGGCGACCCTGATGGCGGCGGCGCTGGTGGCGCTGCCGGTCGTGGCGATCCACGAGATCGGCGGATTGTCCGTGCTCGCCGAGCGGCTCGCGAGCGCCGACCCCGGCCTCCTGCGACCGCTCGGGTCCTCGGGTGCGAGCACCCAGGGCTTCGCCGATGTGATCAGCCACATGGGGATCGGCCTTGCGTTCCTGGGGGCGCCGCAGCTTCTGGTCCGCTTCATGGCCTCGAAGGACCGGCGCACGCTGTCGGACGGCGGGTTCATGGCCGCCTTCGTGATCGTGCTGTTCGATCTCGGCGCGGTGCTCACGGGGATGGCGGGGCGGGTGCTCTATCCCCAGATCGCCGATCCGGAGGGCATCCTGCCGCTGCTGGCCTCGGACCTCATGCCGCCCCTGGTGACCGGCCTCTTCCTGACCGCGGTGCTGGCCGCGATCATGTCCACCGCGGACTCGGTTCTGCTGCTCGCCTCATCGGCGGTCGTGCGGGACTTTTTCGAGAAACTGCTCGGGCCGCGCCACCGGAACCCGGCGGCCCCGGGACTGTCGGGATTCGTGGCGCGGGTGACCGGGGACGAGGCCCGGCTGGCGCGCTTCGGCAAGGCGGTCACGCTGGTGCTCGGGGTAGTCGGCATCGGGGTGGCGCTCCCCGAGGTGAGGGTCATCTTCTTCTTCGTGCTGTTCTCGTGGTCAGGGCTCGGCTGCGCCTTTGCTCCGGTGGTGATCCTGGGGATCTTCTGGAAGCGGATGACCCTTCCCGGGGCGGTCGCCGGGATGGTGACGGGCTTCCTGACTTCGGTGGGCTGGTTCCTGTGGGGCAAGCCCGCGTACTTCGAGCTCTACGAGATGGTGGTGGGTTTTGCCGCCGGGTTCGCCGCGGCCATCGTGGTCAGTCTGCTGACCCGGCCGGACCCCGAGGGGGCGAAGCAGGTGGACCTGGCGGCGCGCTGGGCGAGGCAGCGGTGAGCCGGGCAGCCGCCCGCTGGGCCGCGGCGGCGCTCTGTCTCTTGGCCCTTTCGGCCTGCGAGGAGGGGGAGGGAGGCCCCACCAGCCCGGAACCGGACGGCCCGGCGAGCGCGCAGATCGACCGGGTGGAAATCGTCTCGGAACCGGCCGCGAACGGGACCTATCTCGGGGACGAGGAACTGGTCTTCTCCGTCCTCGTCACGAGCGGCGAGGAAGTGGAAACGACCGGAGAGGTCTTCCTGATCTTCGACCTGGGACTCGCGAGCCAACCGGCGGCTCTCGCAGCCTCTGAAGCCGGACGGCTGGAGTTCCGCTACCGGATCCGGCGCGGGGACTACGACGGCGACGGGATCAGCGTGCCGGAGGGAGAGTTGATGTTCTCCCCGGGGGCGACGCTGCGGATCGGCGGTGCGGACCTCGACGCGGGCATCCGCGAGCTGCCGGCGAACAGCGACCACCGCGTCTTCGCGCGCTATTCCCCCGGCGAATCGCTGGTCTTCGATACCACCCTCGATCGTTTCCCCCTGGATTCGCTGGGGCTCAGCGGGGCCATCGGGTGCGCGGCGATCGAGGACTTCGCCGGCATTGTCGAGGCCCTTCTCGAAGGGAACGCCGCCGGCGCGGCGGCCCTCTTCCAGGTGGCGTGGCAGACGGGGCGCTGCGCCACCCTGAACGCGGGCACGCCGGCCATCTTCCTCTCGGCGGCCATCGCCGAACATCGCAACGAGATCTACGACCTCGTACTCGCCTACGGCCCGGGCGCGAACCCCGGCGGCCAGGAGACCACCACCAACTGGTGGACCCTCGGCGACTTCCTCGCCGAACCCCCGTAGGCAGGACCGCCACCCTTCAGGCCGGCAACGCCTCGGAGCGCCGGCCTCTGGCCGGCATCGACCGCCGAGAGGCGGTCGAAACCGCACGTCGCCGTTGATCGTCACGGCGTCCCCGGTACGGGAACCCCAGCCTCCGGTACCGCACCACGGCTTGGAACGCCGGCTTTAGCCGGCACCCGCGGCGCGAGAGCGCCGCGGAACCGCACCACCCCACGCAGTGTCACAGCCCACCCGGTACGGGACCGCCGGACCTTCAGGCCGGCACCGCTCCGCGTCAGCGGAGCGAACCGCACACCGCCATTCATCCGCGAGGCGCTCTCGCTACCCTCATCCCATGAGCCGCACCGCCTGCCACAAGTTCTCACCCGCCGATTGCGCCGCCCACCTCCCCGACGACCGCTACTTCGTGGCCCTGAACCGCGGCACCCTCGAAGTCGGCCTCTACGCCCCGCAGGGCACGGACCCGCAACAGCCCCACGACCAGGACGAGTGCTACGTGATCGTCGAAGGCGAAGGCCGGTTCACCATGGGTGACGAAACCGTTCCGTTCCGGTCGGGGGACTTCTTCTTCGTCCCCGCCGGCGTCCCGCACCGCTTCCTCGACTTCGACGACTCCTTCAAGGCCTGGGTCGTGTTCTACGGACCGCCCGGCGGCGAGGAGATCGGCTGAACCCGTTCAGCGGACGGCGAGCTCCAGCAGACCCCGAGACGGCTCCAGACGAGCATCGCCGGTGGCGGCGGCGAGCCGGTCGAGCGAACTGACCACCTCGGACAGCCCGAGGTGACGCGCCCAGTGCATCGGGCCGCCGCGCTCCCGGGGAAAACCGTAGCCGAGCGCCCAGATCACGTCCACGTCGCCCTCCCGTTCCGCGATGCCCTCGCCGAGGATCTCGGCTCCCCCGTTCACGAGCGCGAAGAGACACCGCTCGAGGATTTCCCGGTCCTCCACGGGCCGACGGTCGATTCCCTGCGCCGCCGATTCCCGGCGGACGATCTCCGCCACCTCCGGGTCGGGCAGGGGAGTCCGGTTTCCGGGCTCGTACCGGTAGAAACCGGCGCCCGTTTTCTGGCCGAGCCGTCCCCGTTCGCAGAGCCGGTCCGCGACGACCGGTTTCGGCGGGGTTTCCCCGCGGGCCGCCGCCTCGGCAGCAAGCCGTTGCCGAACCGCTCCGCCGATGTCCAAGCCGGCCAGGTCGGCCACCGCGAAGGGACCCATGCGGAACCCGAAGCGCTGGAGCGCCCCGTCGATCTGTTCGGGGAGCGCGCCTTCGAGCAGCAGTTGATCGGCTTGCCGGCGGTAAGCGAAGAGCATCCGGTTGCCGACGAACCCGTCACAGACGCCGACCGGCACCGGCGCCTTCCCGAGCCGGAGACCGAGAGAGATCGCGGTGGCGAGCGTTTCGGCTGACGTCGCCGCTCCCACCACGACTTCGAGCAGGCGCATCACGTGCGCCGGGCTGAAGAAATGCGTCCCGACCACCGCCTCCGGCCTTCGGGTGGCGGACGCAATGGCGTTTACGTCGAGCGAGGAGGTGTTCGTGGCGAGCACCGCGCCGGGCTCGGCGACTTCGTCCAGCTGGGCGAACACCTCCTGCTTCACGCTCAGGTCCTCGAAGACCGCCTCCACGATGAAGTCCGCGACCCCAAAATCCTCGAACCCGCCGGCGCGCCGGATCCGCCGCAGGCGGCGTTCCGCCTCGGCCTCGTCGATCTTGCTGCGGCCAACCGCGCGGGAGAGGCTCCCCGCGACCGCCGCTTCTCCCCGGATCCAGGCCTCGTCCGACTCCTCGAAGACTGCCACCGGAATCCCGGCCGCGGCGAAGGACAGCGCGATCCCGCGCCCCATGGTGCCGAAGCCGACGACCCCGGCGCTCTCGACCTCGGTCCCGGTCACTCCGTCGGGAATGCGGTGGGACTGCGCCGCGTCCCTCTGCGCCCGCTCGAGGTGTGCTGCGGCGGCCTGCTGTTCCTCCGGGGTCGGCGTCCGGTCCAGAGGTTCCGGAGCCGGGCCCGAGGAATCCATCGCGGAAACAGGATAGCGGGGTTCCGTCGGGTGTTACCGTCCCGGCCGTCCGGGAGGCTCGTCATGCGAACCATTCTGAAGATCACGGCACTCGTGTTGCTGCTCGCCCTCGCCTGGGGCGCCGGCTGGCTCGCTTCGGGGATCGGAGTGGGGAGGGGCGCCCCGGAGGCGAGCCTCGAAGACCGGGAGCGCGCGTTCTCCGAGAGCATGCACGAGGTCGTGCTGGACGGCAGCTTTACCGTCGCCTGGCCGGAGCCCCGGGACGGTGTCTACAACGACCGTTACGAGATCGCGGGAGTCACCAAGCTCGACGGCGACCGGTGGCGGTTCGACGCGCGAATCACCTACGGCAACACGGATGTCACCCTGCCGGTGGTGGTCCCGATCCGGTGGGCCGGGGACGTGCCGATCATCCGGATGGTGAATGTCGAGATTCCCGGTCTGGGCGACGAGTTCGGGGCCACCATCGTGTTCGACGGGGACCGCTACGGCGGCACCTGGGACCACGGCGAGGTCGGCGGCTTCATGTTCGGGCGGGTGGTCCGGGAGTAGGGGCGAACGGCGATGTCGGCCCCGTCAAGCCGGCATCAACCGGACGCGACGGTTCCGGCCGTGCCAAGCGACACCTGGGTCGCGCTCCTGCGCGGCATCAACGTCGGCGGCAGGAACGTGATCCGGATGGCGGACCTTCGGAGTTGTTTCGAAGCGGAAGGCTTCCGCGATGTCGTCACCTACATCCAGAGCGGAAACGTGATCTTCCAATCGCCCGGCTCGGCTTCCGGCCCCCTGACGCTCCGAATCGAGGCGATGCTGGCCGCGGCGTTCAACTACCGGGCGAAAGTCATGTTGCGCTCCCGTGGGCAGATGGAGGCGGTGGTTGCCGGGGCGCCAGTCGGATTTGGCTCGCAACCCGATCAGTACCGCTACGACACCATCTTCCTGAGGGCCTCCCTGGCGCCCGGCGCCGCGATCAGGGAGGTCCGCACTCGGCCCGGTGTAGACGAGGCCTGGGCCGGCGAGGGGGTCCTCTATTTCTCGCGATTGATCAGCAAGGCCTCCCGGAGCTACCTCAGCCGGCTCGTCTCGATGCCGTTGTACCAGGACATGACGATCCGCAACTGGAACACGACGACCCGTTTGCTGAAACTCATGTCTTGAACTGACGTCGTCGAGCTGGAGGAGCCATCGTGACGATCAATGTGGAAGGGAAGCTCGCGAAGCTCGATCCCGTCCAGCGGCGAAAGTCGAGGAACGCACGGCAGAATTCATCGCGGCAGAGATGAGGCACCATGAGTTTCGCTCCCCTCCGGGGAGCGATGGCGGCCGGAGCCCGGCGCTCCGAGACCACCCCCGTCCCTTAGAATCGCGCGCTTCCGATGGCTGAATTCGACACTGTAGTACGGGGCGGGACGGTGGTGACCGCGGACGGGGTCCGGTCCGCCGATGTCGGCATCAGCGGCGGCGTGGTCCGGGCGGTCGAGCCGGGACTGGGCCACGGCGAGGAAGAGATCTCCGCGCAGAACCGGCTGGTCATTCCCGGTGGGGTGGACGCCCACACCCACATCGAGCAGAAGTCCTCCATGGGGCTGATGTGCGCCGACGACTACCACTCGGGGACGGTTTCGGCCGTTTGCGGGGGAACCACGACCGTCCTGTCCTTCGCCGTGCAGGGGAAGGGGGCCTCGCCCCGGGAAGTCGTGGCGGCCTACCACGAGGCGGCGGGGCCGAAGGCGGTGTCCGACTACGGGTTCCACCTGATCGTGGCCGACCCGACGCCGCAGGCGCTCCAAGAAGAGATCCCGGAGCTCGTGGCCCAGGGGGTCGTCTCCTTCAAGATCTACATGACCTACGACCTGGTGCGTCTCGACGACCGCGAGTTTCTCGACGTCCTGGCGGCGGCGCGGCGGATGGGCGCGCTCACCATGGTCCACGCCGAGAACCACGACATGATCGGCTGGCTCTCGGGACGTCTCGTCGGGGAGGGTCACAAAGCCCCCAAGTTCCACGCCGCCGGCCATCCCAAGCTCGCGGAGAGCGAGGCCACCGGCCGCGCCATCGACCTCGCCGAACTGGTGGACGCCCCCCTCTACATCGTCCACGTCTCCTCGAGAGAGGCCGCGGAGGAGATCGCCACGGCCCGCCGGCGCGGGCTCAAGGTGTTCGCCGAGACCTGCCCGCAGTACCTGCTGCTCACCGCGGAGGACCTCGACAAGCCGGGGATGGAGGGCGCGAAGTTCTGCTGCAGCCCCGCGCCCCGCGACGAGGAGTGCCAGGAGGCGCTCTGGGAGGGGATTGTCGACGGGACCTTCGACGTGGTCAGTTCCGACCACGCGCCCTACAGCTTCGACGACAAGGGGAAGCTGGCGTGGGGGCCCGAGCCGCCGTTCCCGAAGATCTGCAACGGGGTGCCCGGGGTCGAGTTGCGGATGCCGCTGCTCTTTTCCGAGGGCGTCGGCAAGGCCCGCATCAGCCTCCAGCGGTTCGTTGCCGTCTGCTGCGAGACGCCGGCGCGGCTCTTCGGCCTCTATCCGAAGAAGGGAACGATCGCTCCGGGAAGCGACGGGGACCTCGCGATCTGGAACCCGGACCAGGTGGTGGACATCCGCTGGGCGGATCTCCACGACAACGTGGGCTACTCGCCCTACGAAGGCCGCCAGATCAAGGGGTTCCCGGAGACCGTACTCCGGCGCGGCGAAGTGGTGGTCCGGGACGGCCAGCCTCGCGCCCAGCCGGGCAGCGGCCGGTTCCTCGTCCGGGACCGGCCCAACTCCGCCGAGCCGCTCTACCGGCCGTCCTGGTCGGTCGCCCTCGCCCGCAAGTTCGGGGCGACGGACTTCCTGAAGTAGGCGGCCCCGCCGCAGATCAGCGGAGCGGCACCGGCGGGCCGAACGCCCGGTCCTCCTCAACCACGATCACCCCGTTCTCCTCGACGTAGCTGTCCCACGCCGCGAGGAGTTCCGCCAGCACCTCGGGCCGCTCCGCGGCGAGATCCGTCAACTCGCCCGGATCTTCGTCGAGGTTATAGAGCGCCCAGTCACCGTTTCCGAGCGGTGGCGCCAGCCAGGCGATCTTCCAGGGGCCCCGTCGCATGGCGCGGCGTCCGAAGATCTCCCACCCGGCGGTGGGTTCTTCGTGCACGGTCTCGGTGTCCCCGCGCAGGAGGCCGGCGATGGACTTCCCGACGGGAAGGATCTTGTCTTCCGCCGTTGGCATCTCCGCCCCGGCGAGTTCGAGGAACGTGGGGAACAGGTCCGTCACGTGGACGAACGCACCGGTGGTGGCGCCGGGCAGCCGGGCGCCCAGCGCCGCCGGGAGGACGGCAAACCCCGGAACCCGGATGCCTCCCTCGTGGACGAACTGCTTGAAGTAGCGGTAGGGGCCGCTCGCGGCGTCAGCCCATTCCGGACCGTAGTAGACGAACGAGTCGAGGCGCCCCATGTTCTCGTAGGAGAGGTCGAAGCGCTGGGGCAGGAACGTCTCGTTGTCGGCGAGCCCGCTGACGTCCTCGCCCGCGGCCCCGTTGTCCGAGAAGAAGAGGATCAGGGTGTTGTCCAGCTCTTTGAGTTCGCGCAGGGCCGCGATGAGCCTGCCCACGTGGTGGTCGAGGCGTTCGACCATCGCCGCGTAGAGCTCCATCTTGCGAGCATCGACGCGCCGCTCCTCCTCGCTCAACTCGTTCCAGCGCCGCGCGAAGTTGGGAAGGGGAGGGACCTCGGCGTCTGCGGGGATCACCCCCACGCGCTTCGCGCCGGCGATGCGCCGCTCGGCCAGTGCTTCCCAGCCGTCGTCGTAGGCCCCGGCATAGAGATCCAGGAACTCGTCCGGAACCTGGAGCGGCCAGTGCGGGGCGGTGTAGGTGCCGAGGGCGAAGAACGGCTTTCCGGCTGTGTTTGCCTCCCGGATGTACCCGATGAGTTCATCCGTGTAGTTCCGGGTGGAATAGAAGCCCTCGGCGGGAGGCACGACCTCGCCGTCCCGCCGGTAGCGGATCTCGTCGAGGGTGTCGACCGGCGCGGCGTCCTCGAAATGGCTCGCCGCCCCCGGGAGGAGCACGAAGGACCGATCGAACCCGCGGTGCGGCGGGCTCTGCTCGGCGGCCTGGCCCAGGTGCCACTTCCCGGCGATCGAGGTGTGGTAGCCCGCGTCCCGGAGCACCGCGGGGAGGTGAAGCACGTGCTCGTTGAGGTATCCCTCGTAGCCGATCCGTCCCTCGAGGTCGTCTCCCATCAGACTCGCCATGCCCCCGAGTCCGGCCCGGTGATGGTCCACGCCGGAAAGCAGCATCGCCCGGGTCGGCGAGCAGGTGGCGGCGGTGTAAAAGCTCGTGAACCGCAATCCGGAGGCGGCCAACGTGTCCAGGTTTGGGGTCCGGATCTCGCCCCCGAAGGCGCCGATGTCGGTGTAGCCGAGATCGTCGGCGATCAGGACCAGGATGTTGGGGCGGGGCGGTGGTGCTTCGGCGCCGCCGCAGGCGGCGAAGAACCCTCCCAGCAGGATGAGCGCGGCGAACGAGGGACGCATCGCGCGATTATGAACGCCGGTCGTTCCGCCAGGCAGGTTTGGTGAGCCGGTTGGTGCAAAACGATGCCCGAGGCTGCCCCGGGATGACAATGGGTTGACGACTGGAGTAAGAATCTTGCTAGTACGAACTTGTTGAGTAATACTTCAGATATGAAGATCACTACGAAGGGTCAGGTCACCATTCCACAGCACCTGAGGGGCAAGTTGGGGCTGTATCCGGGGACGGAGGTCCGCTTCGAGGAAGCCGACGGATGCGCCGTGATCCGCCCCGCGATGACCAAGCGGGAGTTGATCGAGGAACGCATTCGGAGCGTGACCGGAATCGCCGGTCCCGGGCCTTCCACGGACGAGATCATGCGCCTCACCCGTGGGGAAGAGTGAGTGTTCCTCGCGGATTCGAACGTTCTGCTCGACATCTTCGGTGATGATCCTTCGTGGGGTAGCTGGGCGAAACAAGCCCTTCGCGAGGCGATCGGCGCCGGGGAGGTGGGAATCAACCCGGTGATCTACGCCGAGATTTCCGTCAGGTTCGACGACCACGCTTCCCTGGACGCCGGGGTCAGCAGACTCATGCTGACGCGGCTCCAACTCCCCTTCGAGGCGGCGTTCCTGGCTGGCCGCGCCTATCGCCGATACCGGCGCGCCGGCGGCGTTCGATCCTCACCGCTCCCCGACTTCTATATCGGGGCGCATGCCGAAGTGGCGGGCCTCACCGTTTTGACCCGCGACGTCTCCCGGTTTCGAACGTACTTTCCGGCGGTCCGCCTGGTAGCGCCACCCGAACACTGAGCCGGCCGTCGCCGGGTCCCGTGCGGGGGCCGCGCCCGCCGGCCGCCCCTACAATCCCGGCCCCATGCGCAACATCCGGGTCGCCGCCGCCCAGGTCGGCGGTATCCAGCCGGACGAAACCCGGGCGCAGGTGGTGGAGCGGCTGCTCGCCCTCATGGAACGGGCGGCGGGCACGGGGTGCGGACTGGTCGTGTTCCCCGAACTCACCCTCACCACCTTCTTCCCCCGCTACTTCCTCGAGGACACGTCGTCCGCGGACGCGTACTTCGAGACCGCGATGCCCGGGCCGGAAACCCGGCCCCTCTTCGACGCCTCCCGGCGGCTCGGGGTCGGGTTCCACCTCGGCTACGCCGAACTCGTCCGGGAAGGGGACCAGAGCCGCCACTTCAACACCGCGATCCTGGTGGACGGGGGCGAGATCATCGGGAAGTACCGGAAGGTACATCTCCCCGGACACGCGCACCATCTCCCCGAAGCGCCGTTCCAGCACCTCGAGAAGCGCTACTTCGAGGTCGGCGACCTCGG
>LXNJ01000536.1_pt1 | contig 26160 bp, 25 predicted proteins | sample 809081 | NCBI WGS metagenome assembly LXNJ01 (sample SAMN04870510, study PRJNA318959) | sponge metagenome | biome: sponge; feature: marine sponge reef; material: water | host: Petrosia ficiformis | place: Greece: Milos, Mediterranean Sea | collected 2013-05-29 | depth 5-7 m | reverse complement strand
CCGGTCGAGACGCTCCCGTTCCGGGCCAGACCGAGAGAGACCCGCCGCGCGACTCGTTTGAGCTGATGGGGCAGCAAGGGGGCGTCGGTGGCGACGACCACGATGATCGAGCCCTCGCGCTCCTCGTCGGCGAGCTCGGGCGCCGGTTCCGGTGAGCCTTCCGGCCTCGGCCGTTCCGGCATGAGGTCGGCGATCTCCCGCCCGACCGGAACTCCCGCCACCCGAAGCAGGTCTCGAGCGCCGTAGTTGCACTGCACCAGCGCGCCGACCGTGAACTCCTCGCCATCGACCGTCACCAGACGGGACGAGGTGCCGATGCCGCCCTTGAAGCGGTGGCAGATCATTCCCGTGCCTCCGCCGACGTTTCCCTCGGGGACCGGGCCTCCCCGCGCGGACTCGAGGGCGGCGATGGCGTCCTCTTCGGTCACGTGCTGGCCGCGGATGTCGTTCAGCGTGCCGTCCCAGGTTTCCGCGACCACGGGAAGAGCGTTGAGCCAGCGTCCGATTCCCGTCTCCCGGGAACGGGCCACGCCGTAGCGGATTACGGCATGGTGGACCGCGCCCACGCTCAGCGTGTTGGTGATAGCGATGGGAGGATCCAGCATGCCTCGGTCCTCCATCCAGGTGGTGCCGGTCATTTCGCCGTCGCCGTTGAGCGAGAACCACGCGGCGAAGACCGGATCAGGGCTGGCGTCGCCACGCGGCCAGATGGCGGTCACCCCCGTGCGCACCGGGCCCTCGCCGATCACGAGCTCCCCTTCCCCGCGGACGATGGTGACGTGGCCCACCGTCACCCCGGCGACGTCGGTGATGGCGTTGTGGGCGCCTGGGCTGCCGTCGAAGGGCACGCCGAGGTCGCGAGCCCTGGGTTTCTCGGCGCTCTGCCGCTGTGAAGGGCTCGTTCGCGACGCCGCACCCAGGCTGTCTGCGGAAGCTCCGGCAAGGAGGCACGCGCTCGCGAACAGGAGGATGGTCGAAGAGACTGACACTATGGAGCTTGCTGGTGGTGGAACGGCCGGGTGGTCTTCCAACATCCGAGGCCGCAGGAACCGGCGGTAACTCAGTAGTCCACCGGACGGAGGAAGGATTCGCCGATGGCGGTGGAAGAGACCACCGCGACGGCGGGAAGCGCCCGCTTCCAATGGGTAGTCCGCAGCCGGCGGGCGGCGATAGCCACTGCCGACGCCGGGAATCCGGCCGCCTCCAGCTCGTGCTCGCGATAGCCGGTCAGGAGGCCGTGAAGAATGGGATCGGCGTCGTGATACGGTACGCCCAGTTCGTCTTCGTCGTCCACGCCGACAACAAGGTCCGCGCTCGCAGGCTTGCTCACCACCGGCTCGGGAATGCGGAGATGACGCGCCAGCTTCCAGACCTGGGTCTTGTAGAGATCGCCCAGCGGGTTGAGCGGCGGCGAGTCGTCGGCGTGCCAGGTGAAGTAACCGAGCAGCCGTTCGCTCTTGTTGCCGGTGCCCAGCGGCAGGGCCTCCAGCTTCGCGGACTGATCGAAGATCGCCACCGCCCTGAACCGAGCCATGACGTTGCCCCGGCGGAGGGGCGAGAGTTCGGGTTCGTGCTCCCGCACGTAGGCGTCGACCGAGCCGGTGATGTCGATGGTCCGCTCCGCGACCCCCAGACTGCTGGTGACGAGACGGGCATGAGAGAGGCTCTCGGGATTCGAGGTCCGGTACGGAAGGCGCAGCGCGTGGACGTTCTCCGGTCCGAGGGCCCGGCAGGCCAGGGCCAGCGTGACCGCCGAATCGACCCCGCCGCTTACCCCAACCACCGCCCGTTCGAAACCACGCCGGCGGAGCAGCTCGTCCCGCAGGAACTCGACCAGGGTTCTCTCCACCAGCGCCAGGTCGAGCTCGAGCTCGCGCTTGAGATTCTCGCGGGTCGGGAAGGCCCGAACGGGTCGCTCACAGCTATCGGCGACCGCCGCCGGGATCTCGGGATCCTCGGTCTCCTCCACGATGGCTCCTCGTCTCTTCCGGCTTCCGCCAGGCGTATCGGCGCGCGCGGCGCTGATAAGAGAACGGCCCAGGTAAGGCAGGGCCCGCACGAAATCGCCCAAGAGCGGCGAATCGGCCCGAGCCCGGTCCAGAGTTTTCCAGTCGAGAGCGACCGGCGTGACGCCGTCCTCCCAGAGCGGCCCGCGCGCCGTTATCGCTCCGTCAGGTCCGCAGACCACCGAACCGCCTGCGAAGAGCTTTCCGCCTTCCGAACCCGTCAACTGGCCCACCGCCACGTAAACGCCATGTTCACGGGCCGCAGCGATAGCGAGCTCGTCCCAGAACCTGAGATTGGCGGGTCTTCCGGCGGATTCGGCCCCGAGTCCGCGTACCGGTGACGCGCTCGGCACCAAGATCGCGCGTGCTCCGCCCACGGCTAGAATTCCGGCGGAGAGCGAGTGCCACATGTCTTCGCAGATCAGGATGCCCATCCGTCCGAAGCGGGTGTCGAAGGCCTCGATCGCGCGCCCGGCCTCGACGAAGCGGGCCTCGTCGAACAGGCCGTAGGTGGGCAGGAAGACCTTGCGGTGGATGTGGATCACCCGCCAACGATCCCCGGCCGCTTCCAGATAGGCCGCCGAGTTGTGAACGCGGTGTCGCCAGAGCTCGAAGAAGCCGACGACGAGATCGGGGGCCTCTGCCGACGGGACGCCCAGCCCGTCCACGAGCTCGGCGGCGGTGAGCGCGGCGTCCTCGACTCCGCCCTCCAGGAAGTATCCGCTTAGCACCGCCTCCGGGAAGAGCGCGATGTCGGTCGTGCCGGCCAGCTCCTCCGCGATCTCCCTCACGGCAGCCAGGTTGGCGCCCACTCGGGCCTTTTCGGGTCTGTACTGGACCATGGCCAGCCGGACGCTCGCCGAGACGGCCGCCAAGGCCTGAACAGGGTCTTCGCGCACCGTGGCCGCAATGCCCGTCGAGGTCGTCCTCACAACGCTTCCCTCCGCCCGGAGCCCGTGCTCGCGACGGCCCGCTCGTCGTCGGCCTCCAGCCCCCACGCCCGCCAGCCGTCCACGCGCCCCCGCGCAAACAGTTCAATTTTCCGAAGCGCCGGAAACATCCTGTCGATGCGGTCTCGGACCTCGTCCGGCTTGCGCGAGTGTTCCCGCCTGGGACTCCGGACCATCTGGCGAACGTTTCGCGCACCGCGCGGCAGGGGAATTCTGCCGCGCTTGAAGACGAGACAGAGCTCGCACTGGCTCATGGTGTAGAAACCGGGGTTGACCCGGCCCTTGTCCCATACGAAACCGACGGTCGCCCACCGGAACCCCCACGCTTTCCCGAGGTCGATTCCCTGGTCGAGATGGGGGTTGGTCACCCACATGAACAAGAGGCTGTCCGGGGCCGCGATCCGGTGAACGGAAAGGCCCTTGAGATCGTCGAGGGTCACCGTGGGATAGTGGCGGATCGCTCCACCGCTGTCACCGTTCCCGCCCCCGGCGTGTTGGAGCTGGCCCTTATAGTCCCATGGTGGATCGGCGTAGAGGATGTCGAACCGGCTCGTCGGCAGCGGCGGGAAGCCGATCATGCCACCCTGTCGTCCCGAGGAGCCTCGGTTGGATCCCGCTAGTCGTTTCCCTCGGGCGGGGCGGCCTGCAAGGTGATCCGTCCTGTGCGCACGTCCCAGACGAACTCGGTGTCTTCCTGGTAGATGAAGCTGTCCGAGACGCGCGTCGGCGGCGAGTTCTGGCCTCGGGCCGGGTCCATGCGGTCGGAGGAGGAGCTGTAGACGACGAAGGTCCACCTCCCGATCATCCCGGTTCGCCGGAAGCACTCGGTCACCCTGCGGCCGATGCCGACCTCGCCGATGCGGAGCCTCTGCCTGCTTTCGTGTCGGATCCACACGTTGCCGATGGGTCCGCCGCCGTCCTCGTTGTTGACGGTGAAGCAGGCGCGGGGAGCATTGGGGTCCTCGGGGGACGACGCGCACGCCGTCAGGACCGCGAGAGCGGCGAGGGGAGCCAGGAGACGGGAGGGTGTGATCTGAACGTTCATGTCTGTACCGCAGCCTTTAAGGGCGGGAGGCCAATGGCGGGAGGCCGATCTACGGGTGGTTGACATTCCCTTACCCTGCGCATCGGTCTCGGTTCACGGGTTTGGATATAGCGGCGTTCCGTCGCTTCAATGAGGCCGAGGCGGACCCGCCCCGGTAGGCCATGCACATATTGCTTTCGCGGTGGGGTTGATGACCCATTACCTGTAATTCCGGCCTCGGTTCATTCGTGCGAACGGTCGTTGGTCCGTCCCGCGTGCGGCGCGGCCCGTGTCGGGTTCCGCTGCTGAGCTCCGCCACGTCTAACGACTTGATCCGACCTCCTCCTGCATATCCCGGAACGCGCTACGCCTGCGGGTGTTCAAGGCTTGGCCAGCCACTCCAACCCCGATGCCCGTGCCAAAAGGATTCGCCGTCGTCGCGCTTCTGCTCGCTTTTTCCCCCGTGCCTTCCGTCGCGCAGACGCGCCCTGCCGACAACGCCGCCGCAGGCTCGGCCGCCGAGGTGCTGGCCGAGGCGGTATCGCTTCTCTCGACCATGCACGCGTCGGAGTTTTCGGATTCGGTCCTCTGGGAGGCGGCGATCGACGGCCTGATCGCGTCCCTGAACGACCCCTACGCCGAGCTTCTCACCCCGGTCGAGACCGAGGTCTGGGAGGAAGCCACCACGGGCAACTACTCGGGCATCGGTCTCCAGATCACTCCGCTCAACGAGCGGGTCACCGTGACCGCCGTCTTCCCGGGCATGCCCGCCAGCGACGCAGGCATCCTGCTCGGCGACCAGATTGTGGGCGTGAACGAACACGACGCTTCGGACTGGACCACCGGGATGGCAGCGGACTCCATCCGAGGGCCGGTGGGGACCGACGTGACGGTTCGCGTGAACCGTGCGGGCTACGCCGAGCTGATCGCCTTCACCATCACCCGGGCCGAGGTCCATGTGCCCGCAGTTCGGCGCGGCGTGCTCGAGTCCGGCGTGGGCTATGTCGTTCTCGACCGGGTCGCGCGCAACTCGGCGCGCGAGATGCAGCGGACGCTAATGGAATTCGACGGAGTCGAAGGGTTGATCATCGATGTGCGCGGGAATCCGGGCGGCTACCTGGACGAGTCGCTCATGCTCGCCGACTTCTTCCTGCCCAGGGGGAGCACCCTGGCGAGCTGGGAGACTCGCGTGCCGGGCGGTTCGGCCGGGGTCACCGAGTCCGAGTCCTTCAGCGACCGCTATCCGCCGATGGTTCCCGACCTGCCCATCGTGGTGCTGGTCGACCGTTTCACCGCCTCCGGGGCCGAAATTCTGGCGGGTGCGCTCCAGGACTACGACCGGGCGCTCGTGCTGGGCGAGCGCTCCTTCGGCAAGGGCGTGGTGCAGACCGTCATGGACCTTCCACACGGTCGCAAGCTTCGCTTCACGACGGGTTCCTGGCAAACTCCGCTCGGGCGTTCGCTCCAACGCGCGCGCGACTCGCGAGGACTGCCGCTCCCCGAGCCGGACTCGCTACCGACCGTGACGACCCCCTCCGGGCGGGTGCTGGTGGACGGAGGCGGCGTGATCCCCGACCTCTCCATCGCGGACGACACCTTGACCGAACTCGAACGCGAGTTCATACTCGACTTCAACGGGAAGGAAGTGCCATTGGGTGTGCGCATCGCCGAGGCCGGTCTGGCCGCAGCCACGGCGCGGGAAGCGGCCGGCGAGCGCCCGGGGCTGAGAGAGGATGAGCTCGATGCGCTCATCGAGACCCTGAGGTCGGACGGTGGTGTCGCGGAGCTTCTGGCCGCACCCGAGATCCGGGACTACCTCCGTTGGCGAGTCGAGATGAACGCCGCGCTGCGCATGGAGGAAGTGGGCGCTCAGCTCGACATCCGCATGGCTCGCGACCCTGTTCTGGCCGAAGCGGTGCGCCTGATCCTGGCCGCCGGCTCGCCGGCCGAGCTCATCGAGACGCTGCGGTTCGAGCACGACGTGGGAAGGTAGGGGCCGCCCTTCCGCTCCCTGGCGGCTGCGGAAATCTCCCGCGAGCAGCCTCTGGCGAAACTGGTGCGCACCGAGAGAGCGGGACGACACGTCAGCCGAGCCTCGCGCGAGGGTGGCAGCGGTCGTGGACGTCGAAGAGGTGGCTGCGGTCCAGGTGCGTGTAGATCTGCGTCGTGCCGATGTCCGCGTGCCCCAGCAGCTCCTGCACGATCACGAGATCGGCTCCGCCCTCGATCAGATGAGTGGCGAAGGTATGGCGGAGAGTATGGGGATGCACCTTGGCGGTCGGGATCCCGGCTCTGGCCGCAAGGGACTTGAGCATCCGCCAGACGATCTCCCTCCGAAGCGGACCGCCCCTGGCTCCCAGGAAGATGCGCCGTTCGGTCTTTTCCCGGGCGAGCTTGGGGCGCAGTTCGCGCAAGTAGCGGCGCAAGGCGGTCAGGGCGGGTCCGCCGAGCGGCACGATTCGCTCCTTCGATCCCTTTCCCAGCACGCGCAGGAAGCCCTCCGTCTCGTGCAGATCGAAGAGCGAAAGCTGAGTCAGTTCCGATACGCGGACTCCGGTGGCGTACATCACCTCGATGATCGCCACGTCGCGCCAGTACAGCCGGCTCGTGGGGTCGGGCGAGGCGAGCAGGGCCTCCATTTCGTCCGGGGTCAGGAAGTGCGGGAGGGTCAAGGTGAGCCTGGGCGCGTCCAGCCTCTCGGTGGGATCGCTCTCCACCACCCCCTCGTCGAGGAGGAAGCCGAAGTAGGTGCGGAGCGCGGATTGCGCGCGACGGATCGTCGAGGGAGCCAGCCCGGCTCCGATGAGTTCGGTGACCCAGTCTCTGACATCGCCAAGCGCAACCGAGGCCGGATGTCCTATTCCGCGAGAAAGGAAGAATTCGACGGCCTTCCCGACATCGTGCTCGTAGGCGGAGAGAGTGGCGTCGGAGAGGCCTCGCTCCAAAGCGAGGTGATCGAGAAAGAACTCGAAGGCGTAGCCGCGTGGATGGGAGTTGCTCACTCCTGCTCGCTTGCCTCTCGGCGTCCCACCCGCACCTGGCGACGCTTCCGCCGCGTGCGCCACCACCAGAAGACCACCGGTATCGTGACCGCCGTCGCGATCAACACCAGGACTAGGTTCACCCGGTCCAGCAAATCGCGCAGAAGATCCAGTCTGGATCCTAGAAAGACCCCCGCGCCCACGAGTGCTCCGTACCAGATCGCGGAAGCTACGAATATGGGAGCCGCGACGGCGGGCCAGCGCGTGCGGCTGACGCCCGCGAAGACCGGGACCACGGCTCGGAGGCCGGGGAGGAAGCGGGTGAAGAAGATGGCGACGACGCCGTGGCGGCTGTAGAACCGCCTCATGCGCGCGAGCTGGCTGCGGTCGACCAGTCGCCTGCCGATGCCGGTGCGGAAGAACCCGGGACCGCGCACGTAGCCGAGCCGATACACCGCCAGCGCCGAGGCGACGTTCGACAGCCAGGTGATGCCGAAGACCCAGGGCCAGCGCAGATCACCCGCTGAGACCAGCACTCCGCCCAGAGCGACGAAGGTGTCGGCCGGAATTGCCGGAACGACGTTCTCCAGCGCCGCGCCGAAGCCGAGTCCGGCGTAGACCAGGGGAGCGGGAATGCCCTCGAACCAGGCTAGGAACTCCTCCACGGCAACGCCGTTATCGCGTTACCAGGGCGATGGCGTGGACCGCCAGACCCTCTCCCGCACCGATCCAGCCCAGTCCTTCGTTGCTCTTGCCCTTTACCGAGATCGTGCTGGGCGAGACTCCGAGCGCACCGCCCAGCCGTTGGCGCATCCGAGGCGCGAGAGGGCCCACTTTGGGACTCTCGCAAACGACGACCACATCGACGTTGACGACCGTCCAGCCCCTCTGCGCGAGCAGTTCGCCCACGCGGGAGAGGAGCCCGATCGAGTCGGATCCGCGCCAGCGCGGATCGGTGGGCGGGAAGTGCGCACCCACGTTCCCTTCACCCGCCGCACCCAGCACGGCGTCGATCACGGCATGGGCCACCGCGTCTCCGTCCGAATGTCCCAGGAGGCCGGGGTGGTCCGGCACCCTCACCCCGCCGAGTACGAGAGGAGCCTCGTCGGAGAAGCGGTGGGAGTCGTAGCCGATCCCGACTCTCAACCGACCGCCTGCGGGGAACGGCGTCCGGCAAGGATGCGAGCTCGCGCCGCCGGGATCCGTTCGTCCACGGCCGTCAACCGTCCCAGCGTCGGATGGCGAGCGTGACGTTGTGTCCTCCGAAGCCGAACGAATTGGAGAGGGCCAGGTTCACCGGACGCTCGACCGCTCCGTGAAAGGCGTAGTCGAGGTCGCACTCCGGGTCGGGTTCGGTGGCGTTGATGGTGGGCGGTATGAGGCCGTGGCGGCAGGCCTGGACGCATATGATGGTCTCCACCGCCCCGGCGGCGCCCAGGAGATGCCCGGTCATGGATTTGGTGGAGCCCACCACGATCCTGTAAGCGTGTTCGCCCAGCACCCGCTTGATGGCGGCAGTCTCGATGCTGTCGGCCATAGTCGAGGTGCCGTGCGCGTTCACGTAGTCGACGTCCTGCGGTCGGCTCTTCGCGTCGGCGAGTCCCAGCCGCATGCAGCTGGCCGCTCCGTAACCGTCCGGAGGAGGTGCGGTCATGTGGAATGCGTCGGCCGAGCAGCCGTATCCCGCGACCTCGCCCAGAATCGATGCGCCGCGCGCTTGGGCGTGCTCGAGCGACTCGAGGACGAGGGCGCCCGCCCCTTCTCCCATTACGAATCCGTCTCGGTCGGCAGAGAAAGGCCGGCTCGCTGCTTGGGGATCGTCATTGCGGGTCGAGAGCGCCTTCATGGAGGCGAAACCGGCGACAGCGAGCGGAGTCAGGGTCGCTTCGGAGCCTCCCGCCACCATCACGTCGGCCTCGCCGTGCCGGATGCAGCGCGCCGCGTTGCCGACGGCGTGAGCCCCGGACGCGCAGGCGGAGACGGTGGCGTAGTTGGGCCCCTGGAGGTTCCAGCGCATGGCCACGCTCCCCGCGCACATGTCGGGGATGAACGAGGGGATGAAGAACGGGCTGACCTTGCGCGGTCCGCTCTTGTGGAGCCGCAGGTGCTGCGCCTCCATCGTGGCGATGCCGCCGATGCCGGAACCCATGATGACGCCGGCTCGGATGGGATCGTGCTTGGCGAGCGCGTCCTGCACGCCGGATTGCTCTATCGCCTGGGCGCTGGCGGCCACGCCGTAGACGGTGTAGGTATCGTAGCGGCGCGCCTCCTTCCGGTCCATGTGGGCCAGAGGATCGAAGCCTTTGACCTCGCACGCGATTCTACAGGAGAACTGATCGTTGACCGGAAACCGCGTGATGCGCCCGCCTCCGCTCCGACCTGCGACGAGGCCGGCCCAGGTGGTGTCCAGGTCGTTGCCCAAGGGCGAGACGACGCCCATTCCGGTGATGACGACGCGTTTCACTTTCTGGCGGGCTGGAGGAGCCGGCGCGGATGCGGTGCCGCGCGAATGCCGTGAGAGCTTCGTCCGCCGGCTGCCGCCAAGGAGCTACCCGTCGGCAAGGGTCTGTTCGAGGTAGCCTACCACCTGGCCTACGGTCTGGAGCGCGTCGGCGTCTTCGTCCGATATGTCGAGGTCGAACTCCTCCTCGAAAGCCATAACCAGCTCGACGGTGTCGAGCGAATCCGCTCCCAGGTCGTCCTGGAATGCGGCGCTGTCGCGGACCTTCTCCGGCTCGACCCCGAGCTCGTCCACGATAATCCGGTAAACGCGCTTCTTGATTGAGTCACTCATCCGGCAGTTCCCGTAGAAATGTGAGTTGCATGCTAGAGCACCATACCGCCGTCGACGGTCAGTACCTGACCCGTAATATAGCCGGACAGGGGGCTGGCAAGGAATCTTACCGCTTCGGCGACGTCCCGAGGGGTTCCGAAACGTCCCAGAGCGATGCGGTCCCGGAGAGATGCGCTCTGTTCCTCGGGAAGAGATTGGGTCATGGCGGTGTCGATGAAACCGGGAGCCACGGCGTTGCAGCGAACGCCTCTGGGAGCAAGCTCCTTCGCGACGCTCTTGGTCAGTCCGATCAATCCCGCCTTGGAGGCCACGTAATTCGCCTGGCCGGGGTTGCCCGAAATGCCGACCACTGAAGAGACGTTGACGATGGCCCCGCCTCTCCTGCGCATCATGAATCTGGAGCAGGACCTGATCATGGAGAAGGCGCCGCGGAGATTGACGCCGATGACCTCGTCGAAGTCCTCGTCCTTCATCCGGGCGAGGAGGCCGTCGCGAGTAATGCCGGCGTTGTTCACCAGGACGCCGACCGGGCCGAGGGTCTTTCCGATCTCGGCGACCACCCGCTTGACCGCCGCGCCGTCGGCCACGTCGCACGAAAGGCCCAGGTGCCCTTCCCCGTCGAGTCCGGCCGCCGCTTCCGCCGCCCTGTCGCCGTTGCGGGCGATCACGGCCACAGTGGCGCCGATCTCGGCCAGGGCCTCGGAAATGGCCAGTCCGATGCCTTGCGATCCACCGGTGACGATGGCGATCTCACCCTCCAGGTCTTCGACTCTCCCGTTCATTCTCACGCTCCCTCGTCTTTGAGCTTGTCCAGATCGGCGAAACGGCCGATGGAGACGCACGGCACGCGTCGGGCAATCTGTCGATTGATTCCTCCGAGAATTCTTCCCGGACCGATCTCCACGAACGAACGGGTTCCGGCCTCGAGCATGGTCTCGACCGACTCGGACCATCTGACCGGCGCGGTCAACTGACGGGCGAGAAGCTCGCGAGCGCGCGTACCGTCGACGATCGGAGATGCCGTGACGTTGGACACGACCGGGAAAGCCGGGTCCTGGAACTCGGTCCCTTCGAGCTCCGTTCGGAGCTCCTCGGCGGCCGGCAGCATCAGCGGCGAGTGAAACGCGCCCGACACCGGCAACGGGACCACGCGGCGGGCGCCGGCTTCGTCGAGAGCGGCCATGGCCTCCTCGACCGCCTTGCGGTCACCGCTGATCACGACCTGGGTCGGGGAGTTGAAGTTGGCCGGAACGCAGATGCCCGCGGTCACCGCTTTCAGGGTTTCGCGAACCGCATCGTGGGTCAGGCCGAGAACGGCGGCCATCGCCCCCGGGCGCGCGTCTCCGGCCGCGAACATGAGTTCGCCCCTTCTGCGTACCGCGAGGAGCGCGTCTCGGAAGGTGAGCGTCCCGGCGGCCACGTAGGCGCTGTACTCGCCGAGAGAGTGGCCTGCGGCGACGAGGGGAGCGCCGATCCTCTCGCCCAGCGCCCGGTGAACCGCGACCGAGTGAGTCAGAATCGCCGGCTGGGCGTTCCGCGTCTCGGTAAGGACCTCCTCCGGGCCCTCGGCCATCAGTCGGGAGAGGGAGAAGCCGAGAATGTCGTCGGCCTCGGCGAACGTGTCGTGGACCCGGGTGCCGGCCGTACCCAGATCCGCGGCCATGCCGACATGCTGGGAGCCCTGGCCGGGAAATAGAAGAGCCCGGGTCGGTTCGACCGTCACCACCGGATCGCCATCGCTCCCCAGGTAAGGCCCGCGCCGAACGCGACCGTGAGAAGAACCGACCCCTCGACGATTCGACCCTGCTCGACCGCTTCGTCGATGGCGATGGGAACCGTGGCGGAACTCATGTTCCCGTAGCGCTCGATGTTCGTGAAGACTCGATCCATGGGCAGGCCGGCGTATCTGGCGGTCGCATCGATGATGCGGCTGTTCGCCTGATGAGGCACGAGCAGGTCGACGTCGTCGACGTTCAGCCCGGCATCGTCCAGCACGCGGTTGCAGGAGTCGGCCATGTTGCGGACGGCGTTCTTGAAGACCTCGCGACCCGCCATCCTGATCAGGTGGGACTTGTCGTCAAGGACCTCCGCAGTGATGGGGACGGCCGCGCCGCCGGCAGGCCGGACGAGGAGTTCGGCGAGCCTCCCGTCGGAGCCGAGGTGGCTGGAGAGCACGCCGCGACCTGAACCGTTGGAGGGCACCACCACCGCCGCACCCGCGCCGTCGCCGAAGAGCACGCACGTGGACCGGTCCTCCCAGTCGACGATCGAGCTCATCTTTTCGGTGGAGACCACCAGAACGGTCTCTCCCCGGCCTGCGGCGACGTATCCTTCGGCAAGGGAAAGGGCGTAGATGAAGCCGGTGCAGGCTCCCATCACGTCCATGGCGGCGGCGTTCACGGCCCCGAGCCGGGCCTGGAGGTCGCACGCCGTGGCGGGCAGCCAGCGGTCGGGAGTCGCCGTGGCCACCAGAAGCAGATCGACATCGTCGGCCTCGAGTCCCGCGCGCCGGAGGGCGGTCGTCGCCGCCTCCTTGCCCATGTCGGCGACGAGAAGCGAATCCGGCGCGATCCTTCTCTCGCGTATGCCGGTTCGCGTCCTTATCCACTCGTCCGTGGTGTCCACCCGCAAGGAGAGATCGTGGTTGGTGACGACGTTGTCGGGAAGGTATCTCGCGATGGACGCGATGCGTGCAGTCGGGTTCGCGGTCATGCGGGCCTCAGGGCTGCCAGGGATTGGAATTCGCGGGCGGAGTGACGCACGACCCCTGACCGCACGGCCCTCGCCGCCACGCGCAGGGCGTTGCGGATCGCCTTGGGAGACGAGCCTCCGTGGCAGATGATGGGCACTCCCCGCACTCCGAGCAACGGAGCGCCGCCGACCTCCGCGTAGTCGAGCACCTTGAAGACGCGATCGAGCCTGTCGTCGTTGTCCCAGGCCCCGGGAACGGGATCCTTCAGAAGTCGGAAGAGCACGGAGGCCACGGACTCGTAGAACTTGAGGAGCACGTTACCGACGAATCCGTCGCAGATCACGACGTCGCAGGTCGCGGTGACCAGATCCCGGCCCTCCACGTTTCCCACGAAATCGAGCGAGCCGTCCGTGGACAGCCGGCGGAAGGTCTCACGGAGAACCTCACCTCCGCTGCGAGGCTCCTCGCCGACGTTCAGCAGCCCTACGGCCGGGTTCTCGTGGCCCAGCGCGCGTCGAACGTAGCCGACTCCCATGTGAGCGAATTGCACCAGGTGCTTGGGCTTGCACTCCAGATTCGCTCCGGAGTCCAGCAGCAGGCACTGCCCCTTCACGGTGGGTACGAGGGTCGCGATCGCCGGACGCTCGACGCCGGGGATTCGTTTCAGGGAGAAGAGCGCGGCGGACATGACCGCTCCGGTCGGGCCTGCGCTGACGAAGGCGTCCACCTCACCCTTCCGGTGAAGCCTCAGGCCGCGCACCACGGAAGAATCCGGCCTCCGACGCATGACGGTCGCGGGCGGATCGTCCGGACGCACTCGGTCGGGGGCGTGAGAGATCGTGATCCGGCCGCGGGTGCGCGGATGTGCGGCGAGCTCGTTTTCCAGTACCTCCCTGTCGCCGACCAGCACTATTTCGACGTCCGAGCCCAATCGAGCGACCGCGTCGAGAGCCCCCCTGACCTCGGGTCCTGGGGCTCGATCCGTGCCCATGGCGTCGAGTGCGATACGCACGGGTCGACTCCAGAGGACCTAGGTCAGTCGAGATCGATATCGAGCACGCGCTCTCCCCGGTAGTGCCCGCATACGGGACACACCCTGTGGGGAGCCTTCATGTCCCCGCAGTTCGGGCAGACGTGAACCGCAACGGGCGCGGCCTTGTAGTGCGTGCGCCGCTTGCGCTTGCGCTGCTTCGATGTTCTTCGCTTAGGTACCGCCATGAGTGTTCTCCAACTGGGCCTTGAGGCTGTTCCAGGCCGGGTGAGCCGGGTCGGCGGCGCACGAGCACCGCTCCAGGTTCATGTTCGCTCCGCAATTGGTACAGAGCCCGCGGCAGTCCTCAGTGCACAACACGTAAGGGTCGAATGCGAGCACGGCTTCCTCGCGGATGGCTTCTGAAAGGTCGAGCTCCTTCCCCGCTTCGTATGAGTGGACCCCGTACTCGGATGCGCACGGGTCGTCGGAGGTGACGAAGACCATGGTGAGTTCGTTGGCGATCTCGGTCTCGGTCGGCTTCAGGCACCTGCGACACTCCTGTCCGAGAGTCCCGGTCATCCTGCCGCGCACGACTATCTGACCGGTTCCCGCCACCCCCGCCGTCGCCTCCAAGGTCACGGACGCGGACCAAGGCAGGTCGCAATCTCTCCACATGGGAGAGTTCGGCGCGATCCGATCCCTGACCACCACCGATCCCTCCCGCGCAAGGCGGGACAAGTCAACGACAGGCATAGCTCACAAATCTAGCCCAGACGCTCTTGCAGGTCCAGTGCCGCCGACCGCGCGGGGTTCGGACGAGGACTGGGGGGACGTCGAGCGACGATCTTTCCCGATCTGTCCTACTCCTCGGCGAACTCCCGCTCCGGGAAGAAGAAGGAGATCTCGAGAGCGGCGTTCTCTTCGGAATCCGAGCCGTGAATCGCGTTCCGCCCCTTCGACTCGGCATAGAGCGCCCGCACCGTTCCGGGCGCGGCTTCGGCCGGATCGGTGGCGCCGATGGCTTCGCGGAAACTCGCTACCGCTCCCTCCGCCTCGAGCGCCATGGGCACGACCGGACCAGAGGTCATGAACTCGACGAGCTCGCCGTAGAACGGCCTCTCCCGGTGAACCGCGTAGAAGGCGCCCGCCTCGGCCGCGCTCAGACGGGTCATGCGCATGGCCAGCACGCGGAATCCACCCTGTTCGAGGTGCGCGATGATCTTTCCGGCGTTGCCGGCTTCGACGGCGTCCGGCTTGATGATTGCGAGCGTCCTGTTCAAGCTCCCATCCCCTCCCTCACCAAGGTGACCAGATCGACGGGTCGGTCGGCGACCGCCACACCGTTCTCGTTGAAGGCTCTCACCTTCTCTTCGGCAGTTCCGGACGCGCCGGAGACTATGGCGCCGGCGTGACCCATCTTCCTGCCCGGCGGGGCCGTACGGCCGGCTATGAAGCCGACCACGGGCTTCGACATCTCCTCGTTGACAAACGCGGCGGCTTCCTGTTCGTCGGTTCCCCCGATCTCGCCGATCATCACCACCGCCTCGGTTTCGGGGTCCGTTTCGAACGCGGCCAGACAGTCGATGAAATCCGTGCCGATGAGCGGGTCGCCTCCGATGCCCACACAGGTGGACTGACCGAGTCCGGCGTTCGTCAGCTGGAAGACCGCCTCGTAGGTCAGGGTTCCCGAGCGGGAGACCACGCCTACGGGGCCTTCGGAGACTATCTGGGCCGGCAGGATGCCGATCTTGCACTGTCCGGGGGTGAATAGCCCTGGGCAATTCGGTCCGAGCACCCTGGCTCCGCGGTCCTTGGCGAAAGCGTGCGCCCGCACCATGTCGAGGACGGGGATCCCCTCGGTGATGGCGACCACGAGGGAGATTCCGGCGTCCGCAGCCTCCATGATCGCACCGGCGGCGAACGCGGGCGGCACATAGATGACGGAGGCGTTGGCGTCGGTCGCGTCCGCAGCCTCGTCGACGGTGTCGAAAATGGGCACGACCTCGCCCGTCGGTCCCTTGAAATCCTGTCCGCCCTTTCCGGGCGTCACCCCGGCAACGACCTGGGTGCCGTAGGAGATCATCTCGCGGGCGTGGAACGATCCGTCCCTACCCGTGATTCCCTGGACGATCAGACGCGTGCTCCGATCCGCGAATATGGCCACGATCAGTTTCCCTCCCCTTTCCGGCTCGCTATCTCGACCGCTTTAATCACGACGTCGTCCATCGAGGTATAGGCGGAGAACCCGGCTCCCTGGAGGATCTCGAGGGCTCGTTTCTCGTTCGTTCCCGTGAGGCGGATGACGATGGGCGCGTCGATCCGGATCCGATCCAACGCCTCGACGATCCCGTTCGCGACGTCGTCGCAGCGAGTGATGCCGCCGAAGATGTTGAAGAGGATCACGAGGACGGCGGGGTCGGACGAGATGATGTCGAGTGCCGCGACCACCTTGTCGGGATTGGACGATCCGCCTATGTCCAGGAAATTGGCCGGTTCGCCGCCGTAGTGCTTGACCAGATCCATGGTCGCCATGGCCAACCCGGCGCCGTTGACGCAACAGCCGACCTGGCCGTCGAGCTTGACGTAGGAGAGCCCCGCCTCCCTGGCCTTGGCTTCGGAGTCGGGTTCGGTCTCGGCGTCGCGCAGTTCGGCGATGGCCGGCCGGCGGAAGAGCTCGTTGTCGTCGATGCTCATCTTGGCGTCGATGGCCTTCACCGCACCGTCTTCGCTGACGATGAGTGGGTTGATCTCGGCCATGGAGGCTCCCGAATCGGTGAACGCCCGGTAGAGCGCGCCGATGGCGCGGCTCGCCGCCCCGATCAGCTTCGGATCGTCGTATAGGAAGTTGGCGAGCGACCTCGCCTGGTGCGGAAGGATGCCGTACCGAGGGTCCACGTGCAGACGGCGGATCCGTTCCGGTGAGCGTTGGGCGACCTCCTCGATGTCGATCCCGCCCTCGGGCGAGACCATGAAGACCGCCTGCTGCCGCTCTCGGTCGATAGTGAGGCCGAGGTAGGCCTCGCTCGCGATCTCCTCGGCCGGGCATACCAGCACCCGCCGCACCGGAAGGTCCTTGATGCTCATGCCGAGGATGTCGGCGGCGTGCGTCCGCGCCTCGCCGGGACCGGCGGCGAGCTTGACTCCGCCCGCCTTGCCGCGTCCTCCCGCGTGCACCTGCGCCTTTACCACCACGCGCCCGCCGAACTTCCGGGCGGCGGCCTCGGCCTCCGAGGCGGTGAAGGCGACCGTGCCGGGAGGAACGTCGAGCCCGGCCCTGCGGAAGAGCTCGCGAGCCTGGTATTCGTGTAGGTCCATTACATGGTTCTCAAGAGATCGTGAGTGTCATGAGAGTGCCACTTCGACTCCGGCGCGAGCGAGCGCATCCTCCACCTCGGCGGACAGCTCCGAGAGCTGCTCTCTCGTCCTGGCCTCGCAGCGCACCGTAACCGCAGGCTGAGTGTTCGAGGCGCGAACCAGCGCCCAGCCGTAGCCGGTGTCGGCCCGCACGCCGTCGATCGTGTTCACTTCGTAGCGACTCGCGAGCAGGGTCGATACCTCCTCGACGATCCTCCACTTGTCGGCTTCGGGAACCGCTGCCCGCACCTCGCGGGTCGAGACGTACCTAGGGAAGCGGGACACGATCGCGGAGAGCGGCTCCGGCGCCCGCGAGACGATGGAGGCGAGCCGGCAGGCGGCGAAGGGAGCGTCGTCGAAGGGGCGGTACCCGTCGGCGAGAATGAAGTGGCCGGAGAGTTCGCCAGCCAGGCTGGCGCCGCACTCCTTCATCTTGCGCTTGATGAGCGAGTGGCCTGTCTTCCACATCACGGGAACGCCTCCGTGCGCGGAAAAGACCTCGGGCAGGATACGGGAGCACTTCACGTCGAAGACGAGCTTCCGGCCCGGACCCCGCGCCCGCAGCGCATCCAGGCCGAAGAGGAGGAGGAGCACGTCGCCGCGCACGATTCCTCCGTGTTCGTCGACCGCGCCCAGGCGGTCGGCGTCGCCGTCGAAACCTACGCCCAGTTCGAAGTCGCCCGAGCGCACCAGCGAGATCAGGTCCTGCAGATTCTCGTCGACGGTGGGGTCGGGATGGTGGTTGGGAAATGTGCCGTCGGGTTCGCAGTGGAGCGGAGCGACCTCGGCTCCGATCGCGGTAAGTAGGCGTTCGGCGACGAGAGATCCCACGCCGTTGCCGGCGTCGACGACGAGCTTCACCGGGCGGGCCAGCTGGAAGCGTCCCGAGAGGTCCTCGACGTAGCTGTCGAGAGTCTCGACCTCTTCCAAGCTTCCGAAGCCCGAGCGCAGGTCGCGCTCGACGATGCGTCTACGGAGATCCCCAATACTCTCGCCGTAGAGCGAATCACCGCCGTATACCAGCTTGATGCCGTTCCATTTCGAAGGGTTGTGCGAGCCCGTCACCTGGCAACCGGCATCGACTCCCAACGTGGCCTCGGACCAATAGAGGGTCGGGGTGGGCACCTCCCCGACGTCGACGACGCCGGCGCCCGCGGCTCTGAGCCCTCGAATGAGACCGTCGCGGAGCGAAGGCGACGAGGGCCGATTGTCTCGCCCGACCGCCACCCTGACCGAGGCCGTGTTCGCGCGATCCCGCACCTGGGAGGCGAAGGCGCGTCCGACCAGCTCGGCTATTTCCGCGTTGAGATCCTTCCCTACGATGCCCCGGACATCGTACTCGCGGAAGATGTGACGTGGAAGCTCCATTTCGTTCGATACGGGAGTTGTTTCGGCAGGTCGCGGGGTGTTCGGGGTCCCGCCTACCGTCCCGCTTCCAGGACGGCCGCGCTGTCGGTGACCACATCGAGGAGTTCGCCCGCGAAGATCCCGGTATAGAGGACCACCGCCAAGCAGGCGAAGAGAGCGAGTCGCATGGGGAGCGGCGCGGCAAGATGCGCGTGCGCCCCTTCTTCGCCGGCGTTCATCCACATCTTCCAGGCGAGGCGCAGATAGTACCAGTAGGAGATCACCGTCGTCAACACCAGGGTCACCGCGAGGGGCCAGAGACCGGCGTCGGCGGCGCTCCGGAGTATGAAGATCTTGCCCATGAAACCGCCGGTGCCCGGGAAACCGGCGAGCGAGAGCAGAAAGACGGTGAGCAGGAGGGCGAGCAAGGGACTCGCGCGTCCGATTCCGCGGTAGTCGTTGACGTCGAGACGTTCTTCGGAGTGGTGGGAAACGGCTATGACTATCGCGAACGCGCCGAGGTTCGACACCGTGTAGATGAGCAGGTAAAAGAGAAGCGCGTCCGCGCCCGCCTGGTTGCCCGCCGCGATCGCCGCCAGCAGATAGCCGGCGTGGGCGATGCTCGAATAGGCCAGCATGCGCTTGACGTTTTCCTGCGCCAGTGCGATCAGATTGGCGACGACCATCGTTATGGCGGCCAGCCACAGCAGCACCGGATGCCAGATCTCGTATTCGGCCGGGCCGTCGAAAACCGTGAAGAAGACCCGCAGGAAGGCCACGAAGGCGGCCGCCTTGACCGCCGTGGACATCCAGGCAGTCACCGGGGCCGGTGAGCCTTCGTAGACGTCCGGAGTCCACATGTGGAAGGGCACCACGGCGACCTTGAAGCCGAAGCCGATCACGAGAAGGAGAACGCCGATCACCAGGAAGTCGCGATCCGCTGCCCCGGATGCCAGGACTTGCTTTACCGCCTCGAACTCGACGCTTCCCGTCGCGCCGTAGATGAAGGCGATGCCGTAGAGGAAGAATCCGGTTGAAAAGGCACCGAGGAGAAAGTACTTGATGCCCGCTTCGGCCGACTGCCTCGACCGCCGGTCGAGCGCCGCCATGGCGTACACGGCGATCGACATGACCTCGAGGCCGAGGAAGAGCAGCATGAGGTCGGCGGCGCCCACCATGAGCATCATGCCCACCGTGGCGAAGAGGATGAGGCCGTGATACTCGCCGGGCTGGAGCTTCATCCGGTAGTTGTAGCCGAACGAGATCAGCGTGGTGCCTGCGGCGGCGGCAAGCAGTATCCAGTTCGAATAGAGGCGCAGACCGTCCAGCGCCAGCGGGCCGCCGGCCTCGGTGACGTGGACGCCGTGCAGCCAGCCGTTGGCGGCGGCGGCGACGAGAATTCCGAAGAGGCAGAACCAGCCGGCGGAGCTGCTTCCCAGGGAGAGATCGCCTTTCGAGGACGGTGTTCCCCTTGCGCCCCTCAGGAGAACCAGGATCCCGGTGACGCTCAGAACGATCTCGGGCGCCGCGGCCCAGATCAAGGAACCTGCCTTGGTCAGGTCGAGATCCATCGGCTCAGAAGTCCGGGTTGGAGGTGTCCGTGACGTTCGAATCGGCGGATTCTTCCACCGTCTCGACCTCCGCAAGCGGTCCGCCGTCCGCCGGTCCACCGACCGTACCACTCTCCACCCGTTCGACCACGGCCCGGACGCTAGGCTCCATGCGCTCGAGCATGGGACCGGGCTGGACGCCGATCCAGATCATGAGCGCGCACATGGGGGCGAGGATAGCGAGTTCTCGTCTCGACAGGTCGGGAATCCTTCCGTTCGCGGGCTCGGAGAGCTCGTTGAAGAAAATGCGCTGGACCATGGGCAGCATGTAGTACGCCGCGAAGATCACGCCGAGAGTGGCGATTCCCGCGAACCACGGGTGTCGCTCGAACGCGCCCAGAAGCGCCAGGAACTCGCCCACGAATCCGCTCGTTCCAGGGAGCCCGATGGAAGCGAGCGCGGTTATGACGAAGGCGGTCGCCAGCAGGGGAGCTACCCGCGCAAGTCCGCCGAAGGCGTCGATCCTCCGGGTGGCGCGTCGCTCGTAGAGCATGCCCAGCAGGAGGAAGAGCGCCCCCGTGGAGATGCCGTGCGAGATCATCACCACCATTCCGCCCTGTATCCCCGTGGTCGTGAGCGCGAACACACCCAGCACGACGAAGCCCATGTGAGCCACCGACGTGTACGCGACGAGCTTCTTGGCATCGGGCTGGACGGCCGCCACCCAGGCGGTGTAGACGATGCCCACCACGGCGAGCGCGAGCATCACCGTCGTCACCGTCCCGTGCTGCGCGGCGAGCGGGAAGAGCGGCAGCAGAAAGCGCACGAATCCGAACGTGCCCACCTTCAGAAGGACGGCGGCCAGGATGACCGAACCGGGTGTGGGAGCCTCGACGTGGGCGTCTGGCAGCCAGGTGTGGAGGGGGAAGACCGGGACCTTGACACCGAAGGCGATCGCGAACGCGCTGAAGAGCCAGAGCTGTTCGGTGAGCGAGAGATCGAGCCGGAGAAAGTCGTCGTAGGCGAAGGTGGCGACTCCAAGTTGCTCGTTGGCCGTGAATCCGAGATACAGGATCGCCACCAGCATCAGCAGCGACCCGAAGGCCGTGTAGAGGAAGAACTTGATGGCGGCGTAGACCCTGCGCTCGCCTCCCCAGACGCCGACGATGAAGTACATCGGCACCAGGGTCAGCTCGAAGAAGATGTAGAAGAGGAGGAGGTCGCTTGCTGTGAAAACCCCCACCACCGCTCCCTGAAGCATTAGCATCAGAGCGTAGAATCCTCTCTGACGATCCCTTATGTAGTTGAAGGAGCCGACGACGGCCACCAGCGAACTGAACGTGGTCAGCATGACCATGAAGAGCGAGATGCCGTCGATCCCGAGGGAGTAGCTTACGCCCCAGGCCGGTATCCATGCGAGGCTCGACTCCATTTGCATTCCGCCCGCCGGGTCGAACGCCCACCAGAGCCCGAGCGAGAGAACGAAGAGGAGACCTGCGAGCCATCCCGCGATCTTCCGGGCGTGCGTTTCGCCGGAGGCCAGCACCAGTCCGGCGCCTGCGGCGGGCAGCCAGATGAGGGCGTGGAGGATCCAGTCTCCGTATCCGACGGCGTCTAGGAACGAGGTCATCGCGCCAAGGTCTCCTTGCGGTCCGCGGACGAGCGCGAAGGAATCGCCGCTCGGGAATACCGGGGGATCTTTCTCATGGGCCGCACTAGAGCGCCTGGGCTGCCAGAATCACCAGAACGCCTATGGTGACCACGAGGGCGTATCGGTTCACGCCGCCGTTTTGAACGAAGCTGACGAAGACGCCCGCGCCGCGCGCCAGGTGACCCACGCCGTTTACGATCCCGTCGATGACGCCGGCGTCGATCACCTTCCAGCAGAAACGGGACGCGGCCTTCAGCGGTCGCACGACCGCGGCGTCGTAAGACTCGTCGACGTACCACTTGCGATTGAGAACCTTCCCGAAGCCCACGAGCGGAGGGGCTTCGGCCGCCCTTGTCACCTCTCTCCTGGAGCGTGACCAGAAGGTGAGAAGGACGACCGCAAGCGCGAGCAGGGTGGAAACGACGGCCCAGTCCAGCTCGCCTCCCCCGAACGGAGCCGCGTGCGCAAGCTCGCCGAGGTTGGCGTCCTGCACCGAATGCGCGACGGCGGTCACGGGCTCCAACCAGTGATGCAGCCACTCGCTGGTAAGCGGCCCGAGGCCCAGAAAGCTCTGGCGGATCTCTTCGGGCACGTTCATCCAGCCGCCGCCGATCGAGAGGGCCGCAAGCAGGACCAGCGGCAGCCACATGACTGCGGGGGCCTCCTTCAGGTGTCCCCATTCGGCCTTGCCGGTGCGGTTGGCTCCCGAAAAGGTCATGACCATCATCCTGGTCATGTAGAAGGCGGTGAGGAGAGCCGCAGCGAGCGAGATCACCCAAATGAGCGTGTAGAGGACCGGGTAGGGCGCTCTCTCGGCACCTCCGAACGCGGCGATCTTCCAGATGATCTCGTCCTTGGAGAAGAAGCCCGCGAAGGGCCAGATTCCGGCGATAGCCAGCGTCGCGACCCACATCGTGATCCAGACGACGGGCAGGCGCTTGGAGAGCCCGCCCATATTGCGCATGTCCTGGGCGTCCTCGTGGGAATGCGTGGCGTGGTAGGCCTCGTGCATGGAGTGGATCACCGCGCCCGCTCCTAGAAAGAGGAGGGCCTTGAAGAAGGCGTGGGTGACCAGATGGAAGACCCCTGCGGTGTACGCGCCCACTCCGACCGCGACGAACATGTAGCCGAGCTGGGATACGGTGGAGTAGGCCAGCACCTTCTTGATGTCGTACTGCTTGAGCGCGATGGTGGCCGCGAAGATCGCCGTCAGCGCTCCTACGACGGCGACCGCGGCTCCCGACGCCGGCGCCAGCGAGTAGAGCGCCGACGAGCGGGCGATCATGTAGACGCCGGCCGTCACCATAGTGGCCGCGTGAATGAGCGCGCTTACCGGCGTGGGACCGGCCATCGCGTCGGGCAGCCAGACGTGCAGCGGAATCTGGGCGCTCTTTCCCACCGCTCCCAGGAAGAGGAAGAGGGTGATGGCGGTCGCGACGCCGCCCCCGTACTCGAGAGCTCCGGGCGCGGCCGAGAACACCTCCGCGTAGTCGAGGGTGCCGAAGACCCCGAAGAGGAGGAACATCCCGACCAGAAATCCGAAGTCGCCGATGCGGTTCACGATGAACGCCTTCTTGCCGGCGTCTCCCTTCTCGCGGTCCCTGAACCAGAAGCCGATGAGCAGGTAGGAACAGAGCCCGACCCCTTCCCAGCCGACGAACATGAGCGCGTAGCTCGAACCCAGCACGAGCACGAGCATGAACGCCACGAAGAGGTTGAGATAGGAGAAGTAGCGGGCGTAGCCCGGGTCGGCCCGCATGTACCCGATGCTGAAGACGTGAATCAGGAAACCCACTCCGGTCACGACGAGCGCCATGAGCGTGGAGAGCTGGTCGAGCTGCAGCGCGGCGTCGACGCTGAAGCTCCCCGCGACCATCCAGGTCCAGTAGGAGACCGTGACCGCCTCTCCGAGATGGGCGTCGAACATCCCGAGGAAGTTGGCCAGGGTTACCGCGAAGGCGGCGAGCACGACCCCGCTGCCTATGATCCCCGGCAGAGCCGAACTCCGGTGATCCGCCGGGGCTCCGTCGCGCAGCGCGTCGGCGGCCCGTCGCCCCGACACCAGAGCCAGCGCCCCGTTCAGGAGAAACCCTATCAACGGGAGCAGGACTATCAGTCCGGGGAGAAACGGCGTGAAGTCCGCTTGCGCCTGCTCCTGGGCGACGCCGAGGACCGCGGCCGTCGGCGCGGAGCCGGAGAGCGAGGCCAGCGGCGCTCCCACCGCGAACATGGCGCCCGCTACCACTTGAGGAGTCGGAATTTGCTCACGTCGACCGACTTGTAGTGCCGGAAGACGGAGATGATGATCGCGAGGCCCACCGCCGCTTCCGCCGCCGCAACCGTCATCACGAAGAAGACGAACAACTGTCCGTCGATGCCGTGCATGCGGCTGAAGGCCACGAAGGCGAGGTTGACCGCGTTCAGCTGCAGCTCGATGCAGAGGAACATGATGATCGCGTTCCTGCGCGCGAGCACGCCGAAGGTGCCTACCAGGAAGAGAGCAGCGGAGAGGAGCAGGTAGTTCGTGATCACCGGACGCTCCTCTTGCCGATCGCGAGGGCGCCCACGATGGCGACCAGAAGCAGTATGCCTGTCACCTCGAAGGCGAGCACGTAATCGGTGTAGAGGGGGCGGGCTATCACTCCGACCGCGCCGTGCTCGGCAAGCGAATCGGCGAACGCGGCCTCACCGGCGGCGAGCGGCATCGTCTCCGCTGCGGCGGGATCCCTGAGGGTGAAGGCGAGGATGCCCGCAATGCCACCCGTGACCAGGAAGCACAGAATCGAGAGCGCACCCAGCTTGAGTTCGCGCGCCCGATCGTGGCCGAGGTTGAGCAGCATGATCACGAAGAGGAAGAGCACCATGATGGCGCCCGCGTAGACGATGATCTGGATCGCCGCCAGAAAGTGTGCCTCGAGCAGGACGAAGGCGGCGGCGATGCTCGCCAGGGTCGCCACCATGTAGAGGAGAGACGCCACTGGCGAACGCGAGATCACGACGCCGATCGCACCCCCCACCGCCATGGCGGCGATGATCCAGAAGACGACATCGGCGGTCACTCGGACCTCGTATCCGCCGGGTCCCAGAGAAGCGTGGACTCGTGGGACTGGTCCATGAGGCGGTCGAGATCGTAGACGAAGCGGTCGCGCTCGTATTCCGCGTTCTCGAAGTGCTGACCGACATGTATCGCTTCGACCGGGCACACCTCCTGGCACATGCCGCAGAAGATGCAGCGAAATTCGTCGATCTCGTAGACGACCGGATAGCGGTTGCCCTGATCGTCCTCCCCGCCCACCAGCCGGATGCAATTGGCCGGACACACGGTCGGGCAGAGTCCGCAGGCTACGCACTTGGGACGTCCGTCGGCGTGGGTCTCCATCACGTGGGTGCCGCGCCAGCGGGGAGAGAGCTCGGTGGGCTCCTCCGGATACTGCTGGGTCACGTTCTTGTCGGGGCGGACGAGGTGTTTCAAGGTGAGCGCCATCCCACTCGCCGCCGCGCGCAGATAGGAAGTCTGCTCGGGCTCCGGGCGCTTCATCGTCTTGACGGAGATGGCCATGGCCTTACACTCCTTGGGAATTGGAGGCGGGAACGGGCCGGGTCGGCGAGCCGGCGACGCCTCCCCGTCCCGCGACTCGGGGTCCTCGGGTGGCGGCGGCTCCGGCGATGACGCGGCCGCGGTCGAGGAAGAAGACGCAGGCCAGGAGACAGGCTCCGCTGACCGCGGTCAGCACCGCTCCGTAGCTCAACCCCCAGGCCACGCCCACGGTGTCGAGAGTCAGTATCGTTAGAGCCATGACGACGACATAGGCGAGCGCGGTCGGGAGCATGACCTTCCAGCCGAGAGACATGACCTGATCGTACCGGAACCGGGGAAGCGTCCAGCGGATCCACATGTAGAGGAGCAGGAAGGCCGCCACCTTGGCGCCGAAACCGAGACCGGTGACCAGGCTCTTCCACACTGCGGGTTCGGCGGCGATCGGCGTTCCGTCGGCGGCGTAGCCCGAGATGAGCCGGCCGTCGACCCAGAAGGCGTTGTCCCACGAACCCGGCAGGTCCCAGCCTCCGAAGAAGAGGGTGGCCATGAGCGCGGAGCTCGTGACCATGTGGCCGAATTCGGAAATCGTGAAGGCGCTGAACTTCATCGCCGAGTACTCGGTGTGGTAACCGGTGACCAGCTCGGACTCCGCCTCGGGAAGGTCGAAGGGGAGCCTGTTGGTCTCGGCGATGGCCGAGATCACGAAGAGGATGAAGGCGAGCGAGAGCGGAAACGCGAACCACATGCCCAGCGACTGCTGCTGCCAGACGATTTCGGTGAGCGTGACGTTGCCCGCGAGCATCAGCACCGCAAGAAGCGAGAGGCCGAGGGCGACCTCGTAGCTCACCATCTGCGCCGAGGCGCGCAGCCCTCCGAGGAAGGCGTACTTGTTGTTAGATGCCCAGCCTCCCAGAACCACGCCGTAGACCGCGAGCGAGGAGAACGCGAGCACGTAGAGGATGCCGATGGGCAGGTCGGCGATGACCATGTCGACCACGCCGGCCGAGGTGGGCAGAGGCGCCGCGAACGGGATCACCGCGAAGGTGACCAGCGACGGGAAGATCACCAGTATCGGCGCGAGCACGAAGAAGGTGCGGGAGGCGGTTCCCGGAAGGGTCTCCTCCTTGAGCAGGCTCTTGATCCCGTCGGCGATCGGCTGGAGGATTCCGGAGGGGCCGACCCGGTTCGGGCCCAGGCGATCCTGGATGAAGGCGGCGATGCGGCGTTCGGCGAGCGTGGAGTAGCCGACGACTCCCATCACGATGGAGAAGATCCCCACCACCTTGAGGACCGACGCCCA
>LXNJ01000535.1_pt1 | contig 26193 bp, 22 predicted proteins | sample 809081 | NCBI WGS metagenome assembly LXNJ01 (sample SAMN04870510, study PRJNA318959) | sponge metagenome | biome: sponge; feature: marine sponge reef; material: water | host: Petrosia ficiformis | place: Greece: Milos, Mediterranean Sea | collected 2013-05-29 | depth 5-7 m | reverse complement strand
CGATCCAAGGTGCCGTAGTGCGAGGCTTCCTCGATATTCACGGTGTCTCGTATAGTCGGCAAAGCTCCGACAAGGACCTAGCACCAGAAGGTGTTGCGAATCTGGCCCGCGGCTTCACGTTTGCCGTCCATTGCTGGAAGTGACCTCAATCCAAATCGATGGCATCTGCCGTGTAGAAGGGGGCGTCACCGGGCCCCCTTCCTCGAAGAGTCGGGCGTGCGGGCTGCCGCACTCGGTTCCTCTGATGGCATTGAGCAGCATGCGCAGCGGCTCGGCTAGCGGTTGCGGGCGCTGCTGTGCGGAGAGTTCTCCCACGCGCACGTAGCGCGGCGGTTGGCGAAGTGCGGTTTGCAGTCCCTTAACGTGCCGCTTGGCGGCCTCCAACTGCGCTGGCAGGCTCCCCGCCGTCGCAGAGCCACGCTGGTCGGGCACTGGCCTGCTTGGCGTGAACCGATAACGTCACCGAGCACTTCTTCGACCGCTGCAAGCAGGGGCTGCGTCGCCGTTTGGCCGCGCTCAGTTGGGGCGCGACATGGAGGACCAGCCGGCCCAAGCAGCCTTTGTGGGCAACCGCCAACATCCGGACTGAACACAGGTCGTTTGCGGCACGCTCGAAGAACTGGCGCAAGTCTTGACCGAGTCGGACCCCCAACGAGTCCCCGACTCGAACCCGTTAGAGGCCAACCACCGGAACACCGCTCTGAAGAGCCAAATCCGGGCTTGGGCTCAGGATTTCGACCAGTATTCCGACCCAGCAGCGCGCCCAAACTAGAGGTCAGAATCGGAATCCTGACGCGGTAGCGGAGAGGCGTTTCGAAGACGTGGCAAAACAGACGCAAGAAGCCGGAGCGCGAGAGGTCGGGAGAGCCGCCCGGGGGAATCCCAATGGGGCGGGCGTCGAGCGGGAGCGCGAAGGACGCTCTTCTAGCCACGGAGGACTGCCTGGGAGTCCCGCTGCAGCGGATAGACGAGGGGCATATCAGACGTCTTGACTAGTGCCGTGCCCGAGGCACCCTGCGGCTAGGTCTGTACCACACGGTGGTGGTTCGAGGCGAGGTAGCCGGCTCCCTTGTGCCGACCGCTGACTAAGACGCTCTGCTGGTGTTCGTGAGCGACAGCGAGATGCAGTCCACGACCAGCCAATCCGAATGAGCCCTGTGGCCCAGCGCGATCTTCCCCGAGGTTGCCAGTGGTTCGAGATCACAGTGGGGCGCGGACTTCTTTGCGGCGGCGCGCTCGGTGACCGACGAGGGTTGCGACAACGGCCCGTTGTCCTTCGTGGCTATCCTGCAAACCATCCAAGGTCAGAGGATCCCAAGTCCCGTGGTGAGCAGTTGAGAGTATTGAATACTCTGAACGTAGCTGCATCGATCGAGCGCAACGCTTCCATGTACGCCTTGGATCACTACGACATTAGTCTCTCGGTCCCTCCGTGAAGCAGCGATGCCAGGGTTCTCGGGCGATCTCGATCTCCATGCAGGCTGATCTGCCGCGTGTTCCCGACTCGGCGGCTTTCCTGCCTTGGAGATCGATCGCCGCTCGCTTTGGTCTCACCCCACACAGCACTCGAGTGCTGCCGAAGTTAGCCCGCAGTTGCTTGCACCACGGGTCAAGACTTGCGTTGGTAGCCCGGTGGGGGTGCCTTGAAGTCCGTGGCTTTAGGCTCGTGCCCCATCCAATGACACTCTGCAACGCAAACGGCATCGGCCACTCCCTCCTCCTGAGCCGCGGCGAGTTCTTTCACCGGGATCTCCACATCGGCCAACAAGAATAGTTCCTTGCCGCGCAGTTGAGCAAGCTCGCGTCGATGACTCCGGCGCGGTGTCCAAAGGAAGGAGCCGCCATACCTACCATGGTTGACCGCAACAAGATTGACGTAAGTCTCGTATGCTCGGACCCACGTCAATGCCTCATACAGGTCCACATCTTTGTTGAAGGCCACCATGAACAGGTGCAATAGCTCCCCGCGTAGGGAACGCCATGGGATTGCGTCGAGCAAGTCCGCGCAAACTGCGACTGTGAAGTCACCCCATTGGGAATGCAGGAACCGGTGCCATCGCTGACCCCTTAGAATGCGCCACTGTGTGCTTGGCGTCTTCGCCGACAGAGCCTGCACCAGACCGGTCTCGACATGTGCAGGAACTGGCTTGCGCACCCTGAACCAGCGACTGCCGGTTGGGCCTGGGGAGTCGCACCCAATTGGGATCACCAGTTCGGCTTCGTTGACCAGCCAACACCGTGCAGGTCGTGATCGAGGATCTGCCGGGTAGACCGGTCTGAGCTCGCGCCAGTAGAGTCCCGAAAGTGCGGCGCGTTCCTCCGCTTCGACGAGCTTGCGGATTGTCCCTGCCTCTGACGCTGGGAGGCAGACCTCGGGCAGCACGACGAGCTCCGGTTTCTTGCCATTTGTTGCCATGCTCTCCGATTGAAAGGCGCTCGCGACCTGTTCCATGACTTGCCTTGAGGCCCCTTGGTCCATTGCCGGGAATTGCGACACGACCGAGCTCATGGCCGGCCAGTGTGCCACCTGACCGATTCGCACGAGCATGGTCTCTGTGAGTGACTCTCGGTTCAGCCTGAGGCCTATTGGCAACTTCGCATCCGCGGACCCCTGCGCACTCACTGCTCGCACCACTTCCAAGTCGTCCAGCGGTTCCAACCGTATGTCGACCCGCTCCAAGTAATGATGATCGAGGCCGAGGGAGGGACGCACCAATGGGCGCAGAGCAGCTTTCATCTCGCGAGCACGCTTGAACAACGATTCAGTAGGTGTCTCGGGCCAGCGAATCACCTTTCCGATGCACTGCCATACCTCCAGAGGTAAGTGGATTCGAGATCGCCAACTCCAGCGGTCTTCGAAGGGCACGTTTCCGGATCCGTCCGTAGCCAGCCTGTGCAGAATTGCCTCTCCACCGTCGACGGCAGTCAGGAGCAGCAGCACATCACAGTACAACGCGAAGCCTTGCGAATTGACCCGGTTTGCTTCAACTCCGGCTACGAACGGGAGGAAATAGGCGGGGTGCGGCGGAGTCTCCCACGTTACCGATCCAATCGCATTGGGCTTCGATGATTTCGTCTTGAGCCTGGCAGTCTCTTCGGCGAACTGGAGTCGCCGACCCGCGGTTAGAAGCCTGTATCCATCGTGCAGAGCCCAGGTTAGCGGCCCCTGCTTCGGATTCCACCCTTGAATTGGGTGCTTCTCTCGGGCAGTGTCAAATAGTCTGGCGGCCAAGGTGGCCGTCAGACCCACAGCAGGGATTTCCCATGGCCTCGGCCTCCAACCTTCTAGAGGGGCTGGCTCGGGTTCTAGTCCCCAGAGAAGGCGATGAAGTGTTGGGTCGTTCGAATTCCACCCTCCGAGTCCATCCGCTCTTGCCATCAAGACGCTGCGAGCTTGGCCGTATTCATTCAAGCTGAGAGGGTCTTCCGAGACTTGCTTCACAACGGTGGCTGGCTTCGCCACGATTCCTGAGAGGAGGCTGGTTGGAATGCGATCTGAGCATCCCAATGCGATTCCCCTCATCACGACCCCAGTGTCCTCGCTAGGTGCGTTGATCCTCGGTTGCCAGTCATCAGGGAACAGCAGGCCACTCAAACTGCGATCCGGGCTTCCCCGGTAGACATGAGCTAGGGCAGGAGTATTCAGAGTGCCGGTTTTCCCGTCAGTCGCTTGCAAGCGATTGCAGCATCGCAGGATGTCGGCAGTCTTCGGTAGAGCAAGGCAAATTGCCGACTCAGGGACCATAAGGAGGTCTCCGGGCTCCTTGCAGTGACGCCATGCGTCGGCAAGTGTCGCGCGGCTTGTCGTTGCTAGGACCGCGACAACGAGCTGATCCAGCTCCCAGCGCCGAGAGAAGAGTTCGATACGGGCACGTCTATTGGGATACAGGATCTTCACCCACCTGTCCAGGTCTGCCAGAAAATCCGCTACTTTGCCGTGACTACCTTCCGGAATCGCTCGAACAGCCCACAAATGCGGAGATGGGCCGGCGTGTCCTACTCGTGAGTTGACAGTCTGGTCATCGTGCCGTCGCAGGTTTAGGATTTCACTTGCCAAGGCCTGCCAGAATGCGGCTCGATGGTACGACAGATACAGGGAGCACCAACTGGGATCCCTCTCGTGATGTTTCGCGAAATCGACGGTCGGCCATGTCTTCGCCCACACATCCGGCTGATATCGTCCTTCATTGGAGCTGCCGGGAATCTGGCCCGCGATCCGCTTGAGTACGCGCGAGAGCCACTTCCGGGCCCGCCTCTCGTCTTTCTTGCTGGCCCCCTTGTCGTCGTTCTTGCGGTCACCCATAAGCGGTCGCTGCCCTGCAGCGCGCACGACAGCCCTCCACAAGGAAAACTTCCAAGGAGTTTCCTGTAGCACGAATTCGATCGAATCCCGTATCTCGCCAATCTCCTTGCGAGCAGCTTTGGTATCGACTGGGAGCCATGCGGAAACAAGGCGATTGGCGGCGAAGGCACGCCTTGTGTCTGGACGTACCTGTACATCGTCAAGGTCAAAGCGAGCGAGTTCGTGGAGGTGCACGAGACGTTCTCGGGCACCTCGCCCAAAGCGCTCCACCAATGTGTCGCGGCCGATCTCGCTCAGTCGTTCGACCAGGGTTGTGACAAACGGACCCATTTCGTTCGGCCCGACGGTCGCACGGTTGAGTTTGTCCAGTAACGAAGGCTCGCCTTCCTCGGCCGGTGGGCGCACTGCCCACCATTGGCTCAAGGTCTTGGGGGCTTCCGGATCGCCGTCGGGATGCGTCGCCTCGCAGGTCTCGCATTTCGTCTCCCAACAGTGGTCGCCCAAGTACTTGAGGACAACCTCTTTCACTCCGTCGGGCCCGATCTTGCCTATGTTCAAGCACAGGTTTGAATCGGACTTCTGGACTGCGAGAACCGCCTTACGATCGCCCGTGATGGCACGCCACACCTCGTCCATCAGCGCAAAGAGACCACTGTCAGACAACGACAAGACCGTCATGTCGTCAGCAAATCGCAGGAAGGCGCCGCGACACTCCCCTCGCTGTGACTCCAAGTACTTGAGAATTCGACGATCTGCAGAGTGGAGGAGGGCATTTAGCAACAGACCAGAGATAGCGAGACCTGTTGGAAGCCCGTGATTGTCTGGGGGCAACTGCTGTGTGGTGTGGTATGGCCGCCATGCGTCTCGTGGGATTTGGGTCTCACGACCTCGTATCTTGCGAAGTGCGTCTATGAGGCTGCCTGCGATCTCTAGCCGTACCTCGGAGACCCCTAGTGCTTCGACGACCACGTCGGGATAGCCGCGAACGATGTCCGCTAATGAGTTGCCTTCTGCAGACAGCATGCTCTCCAAGGCTTCACCAAGCTTTTCGAGCCGAACTGACGGATACGCAAGCTGCAAGTCGAGGGTAGCCCAGTGCGCGCGCCGTGGAGCCCCCGAAGTGGGCGCGGGCCACCAAGTCTCCCTTGTACATTCTGGAAGAGCTTGGCGAGGGTAATCCTCGGGCGCCTGAACGTGTCCAGAAAAATCCTCCCGTTGGATATCAGCGCCGACCATGCGCGACACAGTCCAACTCGCCACCCTTCTGTAGAGCCCGTGTGAACGGGAATACGGCTGGTACGCCCGCCTGTCGAGGAATGGATATGGGCGGAGGTCCCATTTGGCAGGGTCATTCCGTCGATCCCACGCAATTGGGCGATACCAGCGATTGCCGAATGCAAAGTTAGAGATCTGATCATCGAGGAGGGGCCCGAGGAGAACCATATGTGCCATGAACGCCACTTGGTCTCTAACCGTCGGCATCCAGTAGTGCCGCAACGACTTACCCTTCTTGGGATAGGGAACTTGAAGCCATTGGCCGGGTTGCCACTCACCCTCGCAGAGCAGATTCCTAAGCTTCCTGAGTTCCGCTTCCGGATGGAGCTTCCAAGTCGAGAATTCAGGCTGTGGCGCAAGGTTGCCACTGCGGTACCAATCCTCGGCGCGGAGCCAAGCTGCCCAGAGCACCTGCGGATGGGAAATGAGGTCGCGGGCGTTCACGTGCTTGCTGAAGGAACGAAATCCTGACCCAACTCGATTAGAGGGTCAGTCAGGGGCAGTCGACTTGCAGGGGCTGGCGAGCCAAGATCATCAATCGTATCTCAACACAGCGGCGAACGAAGAATATGGGGCGAGGTGCTCCGCGATCCTGCTTGAGAGCTAGAGTCCTTTGGGTACGCTGCAGCAGGTGAAGTCCAGGCGAAGCGCGAGGGTGTCATCGCGAGCCGTGGCTGAAGCGAGATTGAAGCCCGGGGTACTAGCGGATGCGCCAGTGCCGAAGCTAACGAATGCCGGTGCTCAGGAGTCGATCATCGACGCGCAGTCCGAATCCACCCGTGTCGCGGATGTAGGATCATCCCGCACCGCAATTCCCATCCGAATGTCCCCATTCAGTCTCATCGCTCCGGAAGCGGCTTGACGTTGCATTCTCGCGGGCACCTAGCTGCGTTCTATGGGCAGCCCGAGTTCGGCGGTTCTCTTACGTCTACTAACTCGCGCCCTCGCTAAGCGTGGCTTCCTCAGGTTCCATCCCCATCGAAATGCTTGCTAAGCGCCTCAAGTGGTGCCGCCGTATCGTCTTTGTGCTCTGCGTGTTCACAGTGTTGAACGTCGCCTTGGGTGCATACAACTTTCACCGGCCCAGCTCCGACGAGACTGTCATCCCTTTGGCCCTGTCGGTGCAGGTCACCGTGCTGTCGCTTTTGGTCGTGGTAGTGGGGATTCTGCTGGCCGGCCTCGGCATCTCTCGATTGCAGTTGAAGGCTTATTCCGAGCTCGGAATAAGCCTTGCTCGTTAGACTCGACCGCTCAGCAACCAAGCAAAGCAAGACGAGGAGACGGGATGATCTCCCATTGCGGCATACTCACCTTTGTCGGTAGTTGAGATGCGTCGCGGAGTCCACATTAGATTCACCGACCCGCGGTCTAACCGCATCGGACCACCGCTGTTCAATCCTCCTTGCAGCCTGCACCTTCACGGGGCGCTCGTAGCGTATAGCAGGCAGACAGGGTCCCTTCCACCCCTACCGTGTTGCGCCTCGGCCTTGGACTAATGAATGGCCCCGGGCTGGAATTCCGCTGCAATCCCAGACTATTGCGCCTTGCGGCGCTCGGATGCTCCCACGTCCGACAAGCTGCTAGACCATTCGATTGCGGCCTCGGGCAGCTCGTTTTCCCACTCGCACCGTATACTTTCGGCTCTCCTCAGAAGCTCTATATCAGCGGTAGACTTCTCCTGCTCTGTTACTGTCCCAAGCGGTTCAATGCCCAGGCGTTGAAGCTTTGCAAAGACAGCCTCCATAGCCTTATCCTGATCCCGGAAGAAGAGGCTGCCGCGCACCCGAGCGAAGATCCAACCCAGCCTTTCCAGGACAGCCTGACGCTCCAAGTCCTTTTCGAGTTGTTCCGCAGTATGCCAGCGCTCACCGTCGCACTCGACGGCCAGACGACGACTCTCGCCGACGACTACGAGATCGATTCTGTAGGCTCCCACAGGCCACTGCGCTTGCACGCGATAGCCAGCCGACACAAGCCGGGCTAGCACCAGCCTCTCAAACTCGGATTCGGTCTGTTCGCCTTGTTGCTCGATGGCACGCATCAGCGTATTCGGGTCACGTGCGTGCTCGATGAGCCGCCGCCGAATGTCGCCGCTCTTGAGATGACTATCCGGGTCGAGCGAATGAATCACCCACGCTTGGTTGCGTGCTCTGCTAACTGCGACGTTGTAGCGCTTCTTGAAGAGTCCGTTGGGACCAGTGTCGCGGAGTGAGAGCTGTCCCTCAGCAGGCGGTCCATCCACCAGCGATAGGAATACGACATCGCGCTGGTCTCCTTGGAACTGAGCGGCATTGCCGCACAGTATTCGATGCTTGGCGAATACATTGGGCGTCAGATGTCGGCGGAGCTTACTCTCGATCAGGTATGCCTGTTCGTCACCAAGTAAGGAAATCACGCCAAAGCTCGTCGGTTCCCCTAGTTCGTTATGGGTGTACGCCGGATCCTCAAGACACGCAGCGACCAAAGATGCGATTTCTACCGCTTCTACCTCATTAGACTTGCCGTGAGGCTCGCGGTAGCCGTTCACGCGGTGTGATACGACTGGAGGGCGGACAGGGGCTGAGGACGGTTCCCTGAGAGGACGAATGGTGTTGTTGTAGGACAAGTGGTTGCTGAACTGAATGATCTCCGGCACACAACGAAAGTGCTCTCGCAATGCGACAACACCGCCGAATGCTGCCTCCGCAAGGTCGTAGATCGAGGTCTGGCCATCGTAGAGATGACGGTTCGGAATTCCTTGAAGCTCGGTTTCTACGAGGCGTTCCACATCATCCATGCGCTGGCCGATGGCGTCCGGTGTCACCTGCTCCTTATCGCCGACCACGATGTGGGTTCGGCCCAGATAGAGCGCTGCGAGCGCCGTCACGTCACTCTGACTGGCTTCATCGATGATGACGACGTCAAACTTTGCTTGCCGTGGATCAAGGCTCTCATAGACCCTACTTAGAGGCATGATCCATACGGGTACAGCGCGACGCGCTGATGACAGGAGTTCCCTTGCCTGACGCAAGAGCTTTGGAGCCCGTTTTCCCGTACCTTTACCCACCTTCTTCATGGTCTGGACGAAGCCCGTGAGCGCCTGCCGTTGCTCAAGCCCGGTCCGCTCGCACTGAGCAGCCCATGTTTCGCAGTCAATGATGCGTGCAGAAAGTTGCAGGGAGTCGGAATGCATCTTGGCGTACCTTTCCTGCAATTCATCTATTGAGATTTCGGCACGTCTCTCCAACTCCTGAAGCCATTGCCGCCAGGCCCACGCCTTGGTGTGCTCCCCAGGCGGCTCCGTGCCATCGTGCGGTTCGGTCCTACTGGCGATAGCTTCGGCCCATCTCGGTGCAGTCTCGTTGAGCTTGGCGAGCACCGCAAGTCGCCTCTCGTAGACCCCCCGCAACCCGTGGAGACGTGAGAGCGCCCGATATGACGATTCGTAGTTATGAATTTCCCAGCTTTCCTGGGCCTGCTGGAGCGCTGCACCGGCTTTGCTTTGCGGGAAACCTGCCAAGTACGATCTTTGTCTTTCCAGTTCGCCCGAGAGTTCGGTCTGTCGGAGTAGTGCCGAATGCCCCTCGATGATACTATCCAAGCCGCCGGATACGGCGCTCCGGATTCGAGCTAGCTCGCCATGGTCCCCGGGCTCTGGAGGATAGGTCTCCAGCCAGCCCGTCCAGAAAAATCCCACATCGCCGAACTCCTTGAGCAGCGGATCCCAGACGCCCGCACGCCAGTCCAGTCGCCTACGTATCTCCGGCGCATACGCACTAGCGATTCGTTCCGGTGCACCATCGAGACCATCGATCGATGGACCACCAGCCGCTTGGACCAACCTACGCCAGCGAGCTACGAACCGGTCGCGATCCCCAATCCACTGTGCGACCTCTCGCAATGAGCGAAACTCGTCAAGTGTCCGGGGCGAGCGCCCATGAACCTTGCAGGCATCCCTCAGCCGGTGCCAGTGATGCCTAGTGAACCAAGTAATGAGCGCAAGGCTGCCCCCACCCTCGAGAAACTGAACTATTTCCGAAAGGACTGGAAGAACATCCTCGACGGGTTGCTCATCAGGGAGTTTCGGTCCGTACTCGACGGCAAGGCGGTTGGCGGCCGCAGCTTGCCTGGACAGTCTCTCCATAGCACCAAGGAGGTCCTCCCATGTGCGGCCGAGTTCTCCGCCAGTCCAGCCGGCGTATAGAACCTCTCGTAGCCAATCTTGTTCCTCCCGCAGGCTTGCGGCTGCGCCCTGGACCATCTGTTGGAGCTGGTGGAGTCTAGCCGCAGTACAGCCGTCTCTTGGTCCTGAGTCCCAGAATTCAGGACGATGTGCATGCACTCGCGCTTCTGCGCCGGTCTGTAAGTGAGCCAGGCGGCGAAAGTCCGAAGGGGTGACCAGGTCACCTAAGTCTGGCTGTGCCTCGGCTAACTGTACCACCTCTTCGGCCGTCAGAGTACGATTCGAGGCATAGAGTTCTCGCACTTCCTTGTCCGAAAGGGGGCACAGGGTGCCATGTTCAAGAGGACCGGGAATCCAGCTATCCGCCTCTGAGCCCGCCATTACGCGCTTAGCGACATCGATTGGATTTAGCGCTTCACCGCCGAGAACGATTTCGTCGATCTCGCTGTATCTTGCATCGCGCAGTTGCCTCTGGAGATTCTCTGCATCGCTGAGCAGCCGATTCCTCTGAGACCGCAGCTCGGCTGCCTCGCGACGTAGGCGATCGGGGTCCGAACGGGACAAGCGGTAATCGATTTCCCTGGCAGCATCAGAGAGCTGACTTTGGTTCTCGCTGTCGCCTCCTAGCACGCTGAGGCAAAGCGGTTGGAGCGGCTTTGCAATCTGGCTGCGTAGGACGCGTAGTGCCTTGGTGGTGTGCGCGGTAATGAGTACGGTCTTGCCCTCCGATAGAAAATGACCGACGAGGTTGGCGATGGTGTGGGTCTTTCCGGTGCCAGGCGGACCCTGCACGACCACCGACTTTGTCACCTTCAGGCGGCTTGCAATCTCCCGTTGTTCAGGATTCGCTGGCTTGCAGAAGAGGATGTCGGTTTCCGGCTCCAAGGTGGGTTTCGGGGTCTCTGCGGAGCCGAGACCCACATTATCTGAACCGGAAGCCTCCTCGGACACGCCCATGATACGGCTGAGTCCGTCCGGTATTTCACTCGACTCATCTCCCAATCCCTCAATAATCTTGTCAAGCGTTGTGCTGAGTCCCGAGGTTCGTGGACGGACGATGATTACAGGCTCCCGCCAAAGACATGGTCTATCTGTGGGAACCGTTGGTTCACCATCAAGGAAGTCACCATCCTTAAACAGTCCCTGAACTAGGCTCCGAAGGAATCGCTCTGTGCCGGAGCCGCCGAGCGGGTCCACAGGTTCCTCCTCGAGTAGCTGATCGAACCGTGCAATGATCGTCCCATCGATTTTCGGCAGAACGCGAAGCAATGAGCGCTGTAGTTCCACCTTCTCCATTCCGGCGAAAAAACGAAACTCGGGAACAGAGGGATCGAAGTCCAAGCCAAGTCGCTGCAAGAGTACGGGATGCTTGACAAAGTGCTCTTCGACGCAGAGCATTCCGTCTGCTACGACTATCTCAAGACGATCGCCTTCGCGCTCCATCGTCGTCCATAGCTCGTAGACCTTCTCGAAAACCTTGCGTGCTAAAACGGCTGGGCGCTCAGCTTCAACCCATTTCGCGCGAGCAGCCTTCCAATTGTTGAGCGATCCAACTCTCTCGTCATCGTCGTCGAATTCGACCGTTACCGTTCTCCCTGTTCGCATGTCACGAGAGTTTCGGCTCTGGAGTACATCCAGTTCGTCATTCACCCTCTCCCATCCAGGCTTCAGCCAATCCTTGAGTGAAAGCGGTGGCTCTGGGCAATGAGTCAACGTTGCCCGCGCAATGCGGATGAGCGGCTCCATGTCCTTGTTTGCTGGGTCTTGGTCATCTTTGTCGCCCGCATCACCGCGTCTTATAGCTATGCATGGGTGCGCTGGCCACGCATCCGGTCGCAATACCTGTAGGTAGCCGTTCAGATCTCGCTGCTCGGGACGCCGCAAGTCTGCCAAAGCCTTCAGGAACTTGAACGTTCGAACTAGTCGGTCTCTGGACTCCGTGTCTTGCGACCTCGGAGTGGGTTGCTCATTCGTCAGGTTTTTCGGACCAAGGGTGTCAAGAAACTCCTGTACCCACTGCTCCATCTCGTCGGTGGGCTCCGCACCAGCATTGGATAGTGCGTCGTACGCCTCGGCGTCACCCTGCATCATGGCTGCATGAAGGGGAGTCTCTCGGTGAATCGTCTCGGCCCGGATATCAGCACCTGCCTCGAGAAGTAGCTCAATGGCGTTGGCACTACCTTCTCGGCCTACGCAAGCATGCAGCGGGGTGATGCCGACCTTATCTCCCTGGTTGGGGTCTGCACCAGCATCAAGCAATGCCCGGGCAATCTCTAGGCAATCGTTACAGGCAACTGCCAAGTGAAGCGGCGACTGCCCAGAAGCAATCCCGCTAGGGTCCAGTGCGCTTTCTGAGATTGCCGAAGAGTTGACCTCCGCCCCAGCCTCCGCAAGGGCCGCAATGACTCCTGGCTCAGACGCGAACTGGGCTGCGTCGTGCAGAGGTGTCCGACCCTCCCAGTCCCTGGCATGCACATCCGCGCCAAGACGTACCAAGGCGCGGACAACTTCGGGGTTGGAGTTTGAGGACGAGGCCATGTGCAGGGCGGTCTTGTAGTTGTCGTCCGCATTGCGAATGTCTGCATCCTCGGCCGCGAATAGCGATTCGACGGCTGCTGGCTCAGCACTCTCCCAGAATTCGGCTCTGTCCCACTCAAGAAGTTCTGCGTCCGAAGACCGCTCCTTGTTGTCCCTAGACTCCTCGTGCGACGCCCCAAGGTCGCCATTTGGATGTCTCTCCTCAACACGAACGACACGCTGACCGCGCGGACCGCGGATTGCAGCAATCGTGTCCAAGCGGACATCACCATGTTCGCTTGCGAATCCATCTACGTAGCAATATGCAAGATTGTCGTCTGTGCCGGCGACCGATATAACGTACCAAGACCAACCGGCGTACGGGCCATCGTTCCATGGTGCGTGCAACTTAACGCGACGAATCGTGTCCGTGCATGTTTCAGTTCTCGGCAGTGCATCTCTGACGTGCTGGGGCACAAGAGCGAGGCCTGCTGCTAGGTCGGCCTCAGATGGCGGCATGAACATCCTCATGAATTCGCCTTCATCCATGCCAACCTCCGAACCATCTATGCATTGAGGGATATTGGGTCTAGGAAGATCGTGCCGTGTGCGCCGTGCTGGGTCGTCGCGTGCTTTCGTCAATCTTACATGCTGTGGTGAACGCTCTCCTCACACCCTCGCGTGACAGCCCTACAGTTCGGTATCCGTATGCATTAGGCGGCTCCCCTTTTTGGGACAAGGTGCGACCCATGAGCGACGTAGACGAGCTTGTGGACCTACATCCGGGTGCCCCTTCCACTCGAATTCCACACGATGCTCTAGGAGGTAGTTCGCGATTGCCCTTGCGGAGTACGTCTTGCTCATCTGAACGGCGATCTCTTGCTCGGCTGGGCACTTCACTTTCGACGCTGCAACGGATGGGCCGAAGCTCAGATCTCGTTGCCTCGCGTCAGCAGCCCGTGGGTTGACAGCGGTGCTCATCATGGTACCGGTTGGGCATGAGCGAATCCGGTGGGGAACTTCCCCCGCCGACGGACAGGAGGAGGCGTCGCACAGGTGCATCCGTTCCAGAGCCTTGACTGGGAGATCTATCGAGGGCGAGCCGCGGGATGGAGCCGCCACTCGCGGCACTGTTTCCGATGCTAGGTCGGTGAAGCTGGGTGAGCGGGACAATTGCGCGGACTTGCCGAGGGACGCCGAAGCCGACGTGTAACGCTGCGAAGGCGTAATCGCCTTGTCCCGAAGTAGCGAATTCGTGAGACGGGATCGTGAACACTTCGACCTGAGGTAGAATCACAACGGTCGATTAAGAGCAGTAGCGGAGGCCACCTAGATTTCAGTTAGGGTATTAGACGATCTCAGTTGTGATCTTGGCGGCGCACGTCTCAAGAGTCTTGGTATGGATTGGCCCAAGCATGTCGGCAACCTCCGAAGCGGAGTCGAGTGGAAGGTTTCCGTGATTGCGAAAACGCCGGGGATCCGAACTTCGATGCCCTCAGACTCAATGGGCGCTCGGCTCAAGATCGACAGGCGCCGCTTACGCGAAACGGCAGTTTCACCGCTCTTCGCAGGTCCAGACGATGCCAGACGCGGCGTTCTGCAACTCGACCGTTCACACGTGATGAGTCGAGTCGGTGGGCATGACAGATGTACAACTTTCTCGATTTGGTTGTCGGCTTCCTCACTTTGGGAGTACTTTCGTGGACGCTTTGGATCTTGCAGAAATATGCATCTGATACCAAGACCTTGGCATTGACGGCCGTGGAACAGTTGCCGCGGCCATGCGTCGTGGTGCGACGTTCGCCCGACCACTCAAGCATGGCGATCCTCAACAACACAACCGTCTCCCTCGATGATCAAGAGAGGCTGATCTTCAAGAACGTGGGTATCGGGACAGCCGTAAACGTTCGGCTCCACATTGCTGGTGGCGAGGACGGGGAACGATCGTTTCAACTACCGGAGATGGGACCGGCTGAGAGCTTCGCTTCCGGCATCTCGCGCAGCTCGCTACCAAACCCCGCAGTTGTTGTCATCGAATTTGAGAGCATTGGGGGTTCGCGCTACCGAACAGAATCGACGATTGAGGGCCAGAAGTGGGTCGAGAAGGTCGAGTTTGAGGCAACGACCCTCCCTACTAGGCTGCAATCTTAAGCATGGTACCCAAGACTTGGTGCTAGAGCGGATCTCGAGCGGATAGCGTCTCTCCCAATAGTGATCCGGAGGATCGCACCCCTGAGCCCTCAGCCACTCAATCATCTCTTGGAACAGGGCGTTGGTGACTTCGAACCCTTCATGCCGTGAGATCCTGTGAATTTCAGATCCATCGCGCTCAGCCACCCAAAATATGCCGCGACTCAGACTCTTGGTCCATCCAGGTGTTGATTCGGCGGCGGCAAAGGAGTGCAAGATTGGCTTTCGAGTCTCGTGGCCATGTTCGAGGGTCTTGATTTCCACGCCAACGGCATCGGGGGTGATGCAGTCTGCACCGTTGCTGGACTGGACGTGTGCGCGAAACTGCCAGCAAAGGACTAAGTCCTTTAGCGACCTCCTCTCGTCTCGTTCGTTCTTCAAGGAAGGTGCGAACAAAGGCCACCGCCAACTAGTCGCAGACACGCTTCTCGCGGTATAGAATATAGGTTAGGCCGAAGGCTAGCGTAGCCCTGCGACGCACAACAGGGAGCTACCGGCATGAGCTTGTGCTGGCCAGGCGGCGGGCCCCGCGTAGCCCAGCAGTTGTTGACGAGCACCTACCCGAATAACAGGGAGGGATCATCGAGGCCTAGGCAATGCATGTGACTCGGGTCGAGATCTGGAACTTTCGGTCTATCAGGCATCTCTCTGTAGACGTTGGCGACCCGACTGTGTTCGCGGGACCCAAGAATGTAGGCAAATCCGCGATCTTGGATGCCCTGCGCTTCGTTCGGACCCGACGCTGGGAGCAACGAAGCACTGGATTCACTGAGTACGACACCGATTCCAGAATCGATTGAGGCCGGACGGGGCTCAACCTATCGAAGGAGGCAATGGCAAGAATGATCGAGCTAACTGTAAAGGGGCTAGCCGACTACGTTATGAAGGGGCCGGCAGCCCAGCGCAAGACGCTACATGACTTTAAGTATCCAGACGACAACGAGGCCGCGGTTCGAACGCTATACTACCGCCACGCACGCGACGCCGTGCGAGCCTACCACAGGGAGTGCCGACCTGCCGGGTGGTTGCTGAAAAAGGCGGAGCTTCTGCGCCTGAACGCAAACAGTCAGACCCACAGATCCCAGACCCGTCTGGACCACAATGCGCGAGCGCTGGAGCAATATCATCGGCACTTCGGAACCAAGAAGTTTGAGTACCAGAGCCCGTTGCATCTTGAAGCCGCTTTCGGCCAGGTCCGCATCAAGGTTTCCCCCGACCTTCATGTAATCGAGAAGAAACGAGCTAGGATCATTCGCGTGGAGTTCTCGACGGGCACGCCTCAGTCGGACCGCTCACGGCTGTTCAATATTGTCGGCCAGATCATGTTTGAGGCGACCCGCAGGGCGGGCCTCGGGATGACCAACGCGGATGTTCTGTGCTACGACGTGACAACTGGGAAGATTCACAAAGGGAAGGGGTTTCGATCTCGGATGCGGGCCGAGATTGAAGCCGCTTGCAAGAACATCGAGGCTGTTTGGCCTGGACTCGAACGTTGAGTAGTGCCGCACCTCACGGACCGGTTATGCGGCTTGCCCATGCTCACGGCTAGTAGTAACTTTCGCCGCTTGGTTGGTGGCTCTCCGCAGGTGCTGCAACCGTCTTGCGGAGTTCTCTGTTGGCAGTCTGGCACTACAGAACGTCCTTGCGGCCTCCCGTTCTCGCTACTCGCTCCGCAAGCCTGAAGTAACATGAGGGCTTGGCATGAGGATCGAACTTCGACAGGCAGGTTGGTGGGCTCTGCTGTTGGGCTCCGGCGCTGCCTTGTGGATCCTGGCCAGCGCCCAGAGCCAGCCGGGTGACGCACAAGGCTTGCGATTGCAAGAGATCCGCAATTTGGGCAAGGCGTTCTACGAGACCCCGGGCTCTTCACAGCAGGCTGTCGAACAACTAGCCAAGGCGCTTGAGCTAAACCCGGACTCTGCACAGGAACACCTCAATTACGGGCTTGCTCTCTTGCGCGCCGGCCGGCGCGAAGAAGGAATCGCCGAAGTCGTTCAAGCGCAAAAGCTTGACCGGACGCTGCCCCACACTTATTTCAACCTCGGCATCGAGTACAAGAAGGCAGGTGAGGTTGAGAAGGCGCTCGACCAGCTCCTGCAAATGGAAAAGCTGGTTCCGGACGAGGCCAAGACCCAGTACAACCTCGGGGCGCTCTACAAGCAGCAAGGCAATATCCGGCGCGCCATCGAAAAGTTCGAGCGGACGATCCGCCTCGATCCCTCGCTGGCTGCGCCGCACTTCCAGTTGTTCGGGATCCTGCGGCGCACTGATTCCGACAGGGCGATGCGCGAACTCGACATCTTCAAGGGGCTCAAGGCAGCGACTGAAGACGCAGCGGTGGGCGAGGACGTGGATTGGAGCTTCTACTCCGAGCTCTACGATCCATCCCTAGCCACTGGTGTGGCAGTGTCTGCGGCACCCTTTGCGTTCGGTGTCCAACAGATCGGCGACCTGTCCGGCGCTCCCCTAGGTGTCACCGCTCTGGATGTCAATGGCGATGGCATCGCCGACGCCATGGCGTGGTCGAACGATGCTGCAGTTGCGGTGGCAGGAAAAGGGGCGGGCACACCCGCACTAGTAGACGCGGGGTTAGGCGGTGCTACGTACTATGCGCCCGGTGACTTCGATGGCGACGGGCTGGCCGATGTATGCCGAGTGGATGGAGATGGAGTCGCTGTATTGATCAACCAAGCGGGACGCTCCTTCGAAAGCGTCTTCGAGGCTTCTGGCAACTTTGACATGTGCTTGTTTGCGGACTATGACCGCGACAACGACTTCGACCTGTTCGCTCTGGGCGAAGACAGGCGCCTGCTGCAAAACGATGGCGAAGGCGGCCTGGCAGATGTCTCAAGTGAGTTTCCATTCGGCTCTGGCCGCGTCCGCGCGGCGGTGACCGCCGAACTGTTCGAGGACAACGGTCATGACTTTATTGCCGTCTATGGCGACCGAGTCGCAGTCCACCAAGACCGCAAGCTGGGCGTATTCGGCGATGCGCTTGCCGTTGGCGACGTCTCGGTACCTGCCGGGCGGGTACGACTAGAAGTGATTGACGTCGACCACGACGGCTATCTAGACATTGCTGTAACGACCGCTGACCAGACCTTGGTACTGGAGAACCACGAAGGGTCGTTGCGCAACGGCCCAACACTGGACCACGCAAGGGCCTGGGCTGACTTTCAACTCCGCGGCCGGCTCGATGCTGCGACTCCCAGCGGCTTTCTCGCGAATCGTGGCGGTTTCGAGTTTCTGGCCATGTCGGCGAACGAAGTGGCGCAGGCCGGTCCGGCCGCCGCCGGCGACCTCGACGGAGACGGACGACCGGATCTGTTGATCGCCGATCACGGCGGGCAGCTACTGTTCGCGGCCAACCGCACTGAAGCGAGCAATCGCGGACTGACCGTCCGACTCGAGGGGGTCAAGAGCCCAGCCATCGGCACCGAGGCGCGTGTCGAGGTCAAAGCAGGGCTCACCTATACCAAGCAGGTCTACACCGGCTTGCCGTTGCACTTCGGCCTCGGCAGCGCCGAATCCCTCGACACCATTCGCGTTACTTGGGCTAACGGATTGATCCAAAACGAAATGCCCGAGGAGCCGGCAGATGAGATCTCTATCACGGAAGCGCCTAGGCTTTCGGGATCCTGCCCGATGGTCTACACGTGGAATGGCACCGAGTTCGAATACATCAGCGAGGTGCTGGGAGTGGCACCGCTTGGCGCTAGTCTCGCTCGCGGCGTGTACTTCCCAGTCGACCACGACGAGTATGTCACGATCCGAGGCGACCAACTGGCGGAACGCGATGGTTTCCTGGACGTGCGGATGACCGAGGAACTACGTGAGACTGCCTATATCGACAAGATCCGCCTGCTCGCGGTCGACCACCCTAGGGACTTGAGGGTGATTGTCAATGAAAAGGCCAAGGGTCCGCCGTTCCCGGAATTCAAGCTCTTCGGAGTGCGTTCTCCCATCCTGCCCTTGGCGGCCCACAACCATCGCGGCGAGGACGTCCTCGAGTTGGTGTCTAGCAGCGACCGTCGCTACCCGACCTTCGAGCGTGACTACCAGAACCGCGCGGAGCGCCACACACTCACGCTAGAGTTCCCGCACTTCGATGCCGACGATGCGGTCCTGTTCCTCGAGGGCTGGGTCGATTGGTCATCTGCCAGCACCATCGTGGCTGCATCTCAGAGCAAGTCAGCGGCAGTTCAGCCGCCGTACCTAGAAGTGCAGGACGAGAGCGGAGACTGGGTCACCGCCATCGCCGATGTCGGCCTGCCAGGGGGCACGCTGCGCACCATCCCCGTCGATCTGAGCGGCAAATTCCTCTCGGATTCGCGCAAGGTCCGGCTGGTGACCAACATGTGCGTCTATTGGGACTCTGCTTTCATCGGTGTCAGTCCCTCCGCCGCTGATGCGCGAGTGACCCCTGTCAAAGCCAGCACCGCCAATCTGCGCTTCCGCGGCTTCTCCCGCAACTACGTGGCGGACGACCGCACTCAGCCGGAGAGATTCGACTACCAGCAGGTGTCCGCGACGAGCAATTGGAATCCGACTCCGGGTAGCTACACGCGCTTCGGTTCTGTAGGTGAATTGCTGGACCAGGAAGATGACCGCTTTGTGATCATGGGTGCCGGAGACGAGATCGAGCTGCGGTTCCGCGCCGCAGAACTGCCCGCATTGGTGTCAGGCCAAGTCCGGGATTACCTACTGCTGGTCGATGGCTGGGCCAAGGAGAATGAGTCCAATACAGCGTTCGGGGATTCGGTCGCGCCGCTTCCGTTCCATTCGATGAGCGGCTATCCGCCCGGCCCGGGCGAGAGCTACCCGACCACGCCGACTCATCAGGCGGACCTTGTCCGCTACCACACCCGGCCTGCGATGCGTCTGATTCGGCCGCTCGTGGCCAAGAGCACGCTACAGTGACACGGAGTTCGGGAACCGACACCGAGGGACCGTCCGCCGTCAAGACCGGGCCGCCACGCACCCTAGTCGGTGCGGGTTTCCTGTTCTTGCTACTGAATTCAGGCTGGCTGTGGGCCTTTCCGTCGGCGGACATTTTCTACGTTGCCAATGTCTTGCTGCACGTGGCGGTGGGAATCGCCCTGGCGGCGGGGCTGTGCTTTTCCGGGATCGAGCTCTTTCGCCGGGTTCGTTCGAACCGGTCGGCACTCTTTGCGTTATCCGCATGTGCCGTGCTGGGAGCGGTTCTGTGCGTCATCGGCGCCACGCGGCCGAACCTTCCCGTCGTCGCAATCCACGCCGCCTGCGGTTTCGCGGGGGCTGGGCTGCTGGCGTTCGGCATGCGGGACCGGCGAGTTGCCGCTTGCGCTGCGACGGCCCTCCTCCTGCCTGCCTACTCCGCTGTCAGGGAGCGTTGGCTGCCTAGCGCCGATCAGCGGATCGTGAATCCCACCGAGGCACCGTTGTCAATGGACTACGAAGGTGGCGGTGCCCAGAGCCCGTTTTTCCCGTCGGCGGCCCAGACTGCCAGCGGCTCGAAGATTCCGTCAGACTTCTTCCTCGAGTCCGCCGCCTGTGGCGAGTGCCACAAGGACGTCTACGAGCAGTGGCAATCGTCCATGCACCACTTCTCATCGTTCAACAACCAGTTCTATCGCAAGTCGATCGAATACATGCAGGAGACCGCCGGAGTGGAAGCTTCGAAGTGGTGCGCGGGCTGCCACGACCACGCCATGCTCTTCAACGGCATGTTCGATGACCCCGTCGCGGGCCAGCTTGACACTCCCGAAGCCCATGCCGGGCTGGCTTGCGTGTCGTGCCACTCCATCGTGCACGTGCCCGACACCATGGGCAACGGCGGGTTCATCATCGAGTATCCGAAGCTACACGGCTTGGCGGCGAGCGAGTTCGGGATTGTCCGCGCTGTCCACAATTACGTGACGAATACCGCGCCGGCGGCGCATCGTCGGGCGTTCCTGAAGCCGTTCATGCGCGAGGACGGGGCCGAGTTTTGCGCGTCGTGCCACAAGGTGCATCTGGACGTTCCCGTGAACAGCTATCGCTGGGTGCGTGGCTTCAACTCCTACGACAACTGGCAGGCCAGCGGAGTCTCAGGGCAGGGCGCTCGCTCGTTCTACTATCCGGAACAGGCCCAGGATTGCACGGACTGCCACATGCCGCTCGTGCCATCAGACGATCCCGGAAACAAGAATGGCATGGTGCGCTCGCACCGCTTCGCGGCTGCCAACACCGCAGTGCCGTACGTCAACCAGGATCAGCGCCAGCTGGACGAGGTGAAGAAGTTCCTGCAAGACGGCATCGTATCGGTCGACATCTTCGCGGCGTCGCCCGTCACGGCAGACTCCGCCTCCCCGCAGATGGTCCGCTCCTCCGCACAGCTCGCGGCTGCTACTAGCTTCGCTGTCGGCGAGGAAGCGGGCTCTCGCCGCGGGCCGGTCCTGCTACGAGAGGTTGGCAACCTGGCAGCCCCCTTGGACAGGGTTGCTCCTCGCGTCCGGCCGGGTGAGACGGTACGAGTCGATGTGGTCGTTCGGAGTAGAAAGGTGGGCCACTTTTTCCCCAGCGGCACCGTCGATGCGTTCGATGTCTGGGTCGAATTCGAGGCCCTGGATGCAGGTGGCAAGCGGATCTTTTGGAGTGGCGGCATTGCCGATGGTAGCGGCCCTGTCGATCCTGGCGCGCACTTTTACCGAGCCCTGCAAGTTGACGCCCACGGCAACCCCATCGACAAGCGCAACGCATTCCATATGCGCGGCCTGCTCTATGCCCGACTCATCCCACCAGGGGCTGCCGATGTTGTCCACTACCGGTTGACCATACCGGCTGGCGCGACCGGGCCTTTGACGCTGCGTGCCAAGTTGAACTATCGGAAGTTCTCCCACGCGTACACGGCGTTCGCCTATGCCGGCAAAGCTGGAGCGGGAAGCTTCGGCGACGGCTTCGACGACCGCCAGTTCACTTACGATCCGGCAGATATCCCGGACAACGTGCCAGGGGCGATCAAGGATCGGATCCCCGTGTTGCCGGTCATCGAGCTGGCGAATGCGGAAACCGTCGTCGAGGTGGGAGCCGGAGACGACGATTGGGGGCCGCAGGTCGAACCGGCCGATTGGGAGCGCTGGAATGATTACGGCATCGGCCTATTGCTGCAAGGGGACCTCAAAGGAGCCGAACATGCCTTCCGCCAAGCTGTCGATGCCGACCCTGAGCATCCGGATGGCTGGCTGAACGTAGCGCGGTCGATGGTCGAGGAGGGTCGAACCTCGGACGCGGAGCCATTCCTCGCAAAGGCGCTCGAACTCTCGCCGGGCCTGCCGAGGGCCGTGTACTTCCGAGCCTTGGCACGGAGGGCGGCAGGAGACTACGACGGGGCGCTCGAAGACCTGCGCGCCACGTCGGCGCAGTATCCGCGGGACCGGGTGGTGTTGAACGAGATTGCCAACATCCTCTTTCTGCGCAGGGAATACTCGGCCGCAATCGACGTGCTGGATCGTGTGGCGAAGATTGATCCGGAAGACCTACAGATGCACTACACGCGAATGCGCTGCTACCGTGGCTTAGGTGATTTGGAAGCCGCTCAGCGCGAGGAGTCGTTGTTCTTGCGCTATAAGGCGGACGAGTCGGCCCAGACTCGCACGGCCCAGTTGCGGCGGGCCAGCCCTGAAGACAACAACGAGCGTCAAAGCATCCATGAACATGTTTCTGCCCAGTTGTAAGGAGATCGCCTGTGCCCTAGTGGCTTGCGGCTGGTTGGCTTGCGGCCAGCCAGCGCCGGAAGCGGAGCCTTCTGCCGGGACGCACGCCCAAAACACTGTCGTCTTCACCGATGTAACGCAGGAAGCGGGTATCAGCTTCGAACATCACAACGGTAGGTCGGGTCGGAAATACCTGCCGGAAACGCTCGGGTCCGGGTGCGCCTTCTTCGACTACGACAACGATGGCCTTCCGGATATCTTCTTGGTGAATTCCAAGCCTTGGTCCGGCAGCGCTGCGGGCATTACCTCGAAGTTATATCGCAACCTGGGCGCAGGCCGGTTCGAAGATGTGACCGAGGCCGCCGGCCTGGACGCGCCGATGTATGGCATGGGCGTCGCGGCCGCCGACTACGACAACGACGGGTTCAGCGACCTTTACGTGACCGTCTTGGACGGGGACCGACTCTTTCGCAACCAAGGGAACGGAGCTTTCCGTGACGTGACGGAGTCCGCGGGCATCGACAATGCTCGCTTCGGCACGAGCGCCGCTTGGTTCGACTACGACTTAGACGGTCACCTGGACCTGCTGGTGGCGAACTATGTGCAGTGGTCTGCGGACGAGGACCTGTGGTGTTCGATGGATGGCTCTACCAAGACATACTGCACTCCCGAGTCGTATCGCGGACAGCCATCAGTGCTGTACCGGAATCGAGGAGATGGCACGTTCGAAGATGTCAGCGCTAGAGCCGGAGTGGACGATCCAACCGCAAAGGCGTTGGGCATAGCCATCTTCGACTACGACTCCGATGGCCTGCCCGATATTTTCCAAGCCAACGACACGCAGCCCAACAAGCTCTATCGCAACGAGGGTGACGGTACGTTCAGCGAGCACGGGGTCTCGGCCGGAATCGCGTATGCCGAGGACGGCAAGGCGCGCGGGGCGATGGGTGTCGACGCGGCGGATTATGACCGCAGCGGACGCTTCCACCTGCTGGTTGGGAACTTCGCGAACGAAATGTTGAACCTCTTTCACAACGAGGGCAACGGCCTGTTCGTCGACGAGGCCCCGACCAGCCAGATCGGCCGCGACAGCCTGCTCTCGCTCACGTTCGGGGCTTACTTCTTTGACTACGATCTAGACGGGCACGCCGACATCTTCTGCGCGAACGGCCACCTCGACGAGGAGATTGAGATCGTCCAGCCCGCGGTGAAATTCGCCCAGGCGCCGCTCCTGTTTCGCAACGATGGCCGCGGCGGGTTCGAATTGGTCCCTCCCGAGTCCGGCAAGGACCTAGCCGCGCCGTTGGTCGGGCGCGGCGCGGCGTATGCCGACTATGATCGCGATGGCGACCTGGACATCCTCATCACCACCAACGATGGTCCGGCCAAGCTGCTCCGCAACGATGGGGGCAACGCCAACAACTATCTGAGAGTGCGGCTGGAAGGCTCCGAATCCAACAGGTCGGGATTGGGGGCTCTGCTCACGCTTGCCAGCGCGTCCGGCCAGCAACGCCAGCTCGTGCGCGGAGGGTCGAGCTATTGTTCTCAGAGCGAGATCGTTGCAACCTTTGGATTGGGTGCCGATGCCGTGATTGAATCCCTTGAGGTGAGCTGGCCGAGCGGTAGGGTCGACAGGCTGGAAGGCTTGGAACCGAACCGCGAGGTCGTCGTGTCGGAGGGTGGGGCAGTGCGCCTTGCGGCCGCCCATCTGCGTGTGTATTCACACCTGCATCCAAATTAGGGGCAGCCGCCACGAGCCGTGCCAGCGAGCCATCCCGTGTAGAGCAAACCGTCTTTGATTGGCGATGGCTCGTCAGGCTTCAACCATAGGCGCATGTCGGAATCGTACCGCTGCGGTATCTTGGTTAGGCGGCGGGTGTCGGATATACACAATCCAAGTTTCGCCAGCCGCTCCCGCTGGCCGGTTGACTGTTCCGACCGGCCAGCCGAGCAGACCGAGCGGAGGTGCAGTGCGTCGCACATCGACTGAATTTCCAGTGCCGAGTACCAAGCGCCTCGTTTGCCTCGCAAATTCGAGGAAGCTGAGTGGTCGGTGCATTGCTGGGCGGGAATGGAACGGGACAGAAGCTGGCGGCTGGATTCGTCCTGTCAGCGCACGCGATGGCGGAGCCGTGTCGGAGTACGAGCGGCAGTATGAGGACGGTAGCGATCCGCGGGTACTTGACATAGTTGACGTTCCTGTTCTCGAAGCGAGGCCGATGGGCTATCAGACTGAGAACTGGCTGCTCGACCCAGAGTTCTATTGGCAGAAGGCGGGTCGGTTGTCACCGTGCCAAGTGTCGGCTCTGATGGATCCCCCCGCACCGCTCTGGCTCGACGGACATCACACGTTCAACGGGCACAACGACAAGATCCCGGTTGCTTTGGCCGATTCCGTCACCGCTTCGTTACGGTTACTTCTAGCCGAAGGGGTGCGCATCGACGTTGTCACGCCTGGAGAGGCCTTCGGAAACAAGAAGCGACGTGTACAAGGCCGATTCCAGCACGCGGGCCAAGAGTACGCGCTTTGGGTCACCGATCCCGACTTCGAGCGAGCCTACTTAGCTAAGCCGAACGGCACCTATAGCATCAGCGAGTGTTACCTTACAATCAGCTTGGGCGAGCCGTACGGAGGCGCATGCTACAAGCTGATCGCCGCCATCATCCCTGCGCCCTGAGCAAAGATCATGCCCGCAACCAGTAGCACCGTGCTGACTATAGGTCACTCCACGCACTCCGCAGCAGCGTTCATCGATCTCTTGCAGAACCATGGCGTGACCGCTCTGGCCGATGTGCGGGCCGCACCCTACAGTAGTTTCAATCCGCAGTTTAACCGGGAGACATTGGCTGGCAGCCTCGATGCACACGGTATCGCATACGTCTTCCTTGGGCGGGAGTTGGGGGGGCGCTCTGAAGATCCCGCTTTGTACGACGAGGGACGGATCAGCTATGAACGACTGGGCCGGACCCGCTCTTTCCGGGAGGGACTCGACCGAGTGGCGAAGGGTGCGACCGGCTACCGCATCGCACTGATGTGCGCGGAGAGAGAACCACTGGAGTGCCACCGCTGCCTGCTCGTAGCTCCGGCACTTGAGGCTCAAGGTATTTCGGTCAACCACATCCGGCCCGACGGGGGGCTCGAGCCCCACCGCGACGCGATGAGGCGACTGCTAGCCATGCATGGCCTACAGGATTCCATCGAGGACCAGCCGTTATTTCCCCGATCCCTCGCGGAGCGGGTCGCGGAGGCTGTTTCCCGGCAGGCCCGGAGATTTGCGTACCGTAACGAGATGCAAGCCAACGATTTCACGCCAGCTGGTCCACGTCTCAGCGAGGTGCGTTCATGAGGGTCTTCACCATCGGTTTTACAAAGAAACCTGCACATCGGTTCTTCAATCTCCTACGATCATCCGGCGCACGCCGCGTCGTGGATGTGAGGCTTAACAACGTTTCGCAGCTCGCGGGCTTCGCCAAGCGAGATGACCTAGCCTTTTTTCTTGCTGAAGTCTGTGGTATGGACTACGTGCATGTACCGACGCTGGCACCCACAAAGCAGATTCTGGACGACTACAAGAAGCGCCGCTGCGACTGGAGCACCTACGAGATCCGGTTTCTTGACCTTATGCGGGAACGTCGCGTCGAGCAGACGGTGGCCAAGGACATCGTGTCGGAAGGCTGCCTGCTATGCAGCGAGGATACGCCTGACTTCTGCCATCGCCGCCTAGTGGTGGAGTACTTGGACCAGTACTGGGGCGGACTACAGGTCACGCATCTTGGACCGTGATGGCCGACTGTGGGTTTCCGCACCATTCTCAAGCTGGATTCCGCGCTGGTCCGGGTCCACGCCGATGCCGGCATCGTGGGCTTCGCGCCAAGCCCCGCCGTATAAGAAGGGACTCGCCCCACCGATCCGACGCATTGGCTTAGTGCGACGGGACTGCGGGCGTTAGGTATACTTCCGCAATTCCAGCTTTGCCACAGCCTCGCGATGAACCTCGTCCGGGCCATCGGCAAGGCGCAACGTCCGTTGACTCGCCCATGCGCTGGCTAGGAAAGTGTCTTGGCATACGCCC
>LXNJ01000534.1_pt1 | contig 26223 bp, 17 predicted proteins | sample 809081 | NCBI WGS metagenome assembly LXNJ01 (sample SAMN04870510, study PRJNA318959) | sponge metagenome | biome: sponge; feature: marine sponge reef; material: water | host: Petrosia ficiformis | place: Greece: Milos, Mediterranean Sea | collected 2013-05-29 | depth 5-7 m | reverse complement strand
CGATGGGGTTGGTGGTCCGGATGTGCTGCCAGTGCTCGGCGGGGAAGTCGTAGAACGCGAGCAGGGCTTCCCGGTCCCTGGTCAGGCAGGTGACCGCCTTCGCATACTTGGCCTGGTATTTGGCAGCGAAGGTATCCATCGCCTTTTCCACCTCCTTGCGGTTCGTCGCCATCCAGATCTGGTGGAGGTCCTGCTTCGCGTTCCGCTGCCGAGCCCTGGGCAACGCGTTCAGCACGTTCGCCGTCTTGTGGACCCAGCAGCGCTGGCGACGGGCCTCGGGGAAGACCTCGTCCAGCGCCTTACCAAAAGCCCAAGGCCCCGTCCCCGATCGCCAGTTCCGGGGGAGCCTGGAGGCCACGTCCCTTCACGTCCTCCAGCAACTCCCGCCAGCTCTGGGCGCTCTCCCGGAACCCTGCCTGGAACCCCAGCAGTTCCTTTGTGCCCTCGGGCGTCGCGCCGATGAGCACCAGAACGCACTGCTTTTCGTCTTCCAGCCGACCCTGGAGGTAAATCCCGTCCGCCCAGACATAGACATACCGCCGGTCCGACAGATCCCGCCGCCGCCAGCGCTCGTGTTCCGACTCCCACTCCGCCTTGAGGCGACCGATCACCTCTGGCGACAGACCCGACGCTCCCGGGCCCACCAGCTCGGACAGCGCCTCCCCGAAGTCCCCGCTCGAAACTCCCAGCAGATACAGCGTCGGCAGCGCCGCGTCCAGCGAGCGCGTCCGTCGCGCAAGCCCCCACCGGGAGAGCTGGCCGCGGCAGGATCCGCGAAGAAAACCGGATCCGTTCCTCGCCGGCACCCTCGCGGTCCGGCACCTTCGGCCGCCGCACCTCCACCGGCCCGATCCTGGTCAGGATCCTCCGCGCCGGGCCGTGCCCGTGCCGAACCAGACGCCGACGACCGGTCTCGGTGCGTTGATCCTCGTAGGCCGCCAGTACACCGGCCACCTCCGCTTCCACGGCATGCCGCAGCAAAGGCTGCGCGCCCGCTCGTAGAACTTCCGTCAGCGGGTCCTCAACTCCCTCTGGTGAGGGAAGACAAACAACGGTACTCTCCGTCATGGCGTATCACTCCTCCTGGGAGATGTGGAAGGTTGGTTACTCCCACGATACGCCACCCCCTTCTCTTGACGTCACCCACTTTCGGACATAGCTCAGACGGGGATCCTCCTAGTCCTTGGTCGGAAGTGGAACCAGTGCCAACGGTAGAGCGCGTCAACGGAGCTCCCGTGGAAGGGCCTGATGCTCGCTAAGGCCAAGAGAATCTCTCGGGTTCACGTCCTTGTTCTGTGGTCGAACAAGCAGCAAGAGGCCCACGTGACGATGATCACGACGGGGCCGACTTCCGGCACCAATTGAACGCCTGTGGGAGCGGGGCACATCTACGTCAATCGAGACTGAACGCCACCGTGACGGTCATCACGACCGACACCGGTACTCCGTCGAGCACCGTGGGCTCGTACTTCCACTGGCGGACGGCGTCCACTGCCGCCTTATCGAGCAGCCGAATGGAGCGCAGGACGGTTGCATTGGTGACGTTGCCATCCGGGTCGATCAACACTTCCAGGATGACCACCCCGGAGATGCGGGTCTGCCTGGCGACCGGAGGATAGACCGGCGGCACGGCGTGGATCCGGCGGGGTTCGGGTATAGCCCCACCGGCGCGGACCGGCCCTTCATTCGGTGGCTCGGGTGTGGAGCGCGCTTCGGTCGTACTCCCGCGAAGGGCCGCGGCCGTTTGGGGGTGACCGTTTGCCAACGCCAGATCCAAGGGCGTCTGATTGTCGTCCGTCCGCGCGCTACGCGTGGCGCCGACCCTCAACAGCGCACCGACCATCTCCGGATGTTCGTTGTGCTCCGCCGCCACATGCAAGGGCGTCGCTCCGTTCCTGTCCCGCGCATTGACGTCGGCTCCCACCGCGACCAGTAGCGCAACCAGACTCGGTTGTGCACCGGACCGCGCCGCCCCGTGCAGGGGCGTCCACCCGTCATCGTCGCGGATCGTGCTCTCGGCCCCGGCCGCAACCAGGGCCACGACCATCTCCGGGCGTTCGTTGTACCGCGCCGCCACGTGCAGAGGTGTGATTCCACGGTGCGTCCGCGCGTTGGAGTCTGCCCCAGCCGCAACGAGCACCGCGACGACTTCATCGGGATACTCGTTCGACTGTGCTGCGGCATGCAAGGGCGTCCAACCATCGTCGGTCCGCGCGTTCGGATCCGCGCCGAGCTCCAACAGTGCCCGAATCACCTGGGGTCCGCCTAGCCAGGCCGCCTGATGCAGGAGCGAGGAACCGTCATGGGCGACCGGTGCATTTACATCCGCGCCCATCGCCCGCAGCTGCTCGACCAAATCCGGATGCTCATGCCGAAACACAACGTGCGGGGGCGCACCAATCTTCGACAGGACCTCGATGGCGTCTCGATGTCCCGGCGTCAGCACTGCGAGCACTTCCGGAGAACCGCTGTCCCGCGCAAGATCCAGCGCGGTCCGGCCATCGCTGGTACGCACGTGGCTGTTCGCACCACCTCCCAACAGCACCGCGACCACCTCCGGAAACTCGCTGTGCTGCGCCGCTAGATGCAAGGGGATCCAACCATCTTCACTTTGTGCATTTGCATCGGCGCCTGCCGCCAGCAACGCTTCCACCACCTCCGGATGCTCACTGTAGTGCGCTGCCAGATGCAGGGGAGCCGAACCGTCATCACGTCGCGCGTTTACATCGGCTCCCGCTTCCACCATCGCGACGATCACCTCCGGATGCTCGCTGTGCCGCGCCGCAAGAAAGAGGACCGTCGAGCCATCGTTCATTCGCGCATCGACGCTTCCGCCAGCTTCGAGCAACATCGCGACTACCTCTGCGGACACATTGTCCCTGGCGGCCAGGAGCAACGGGCTCAAGCCATCGTTGTCGCGAGCGTCGAGATTTCCGTCCGCTGCCAACAGCGCGGAAACCACTTCGAGCCTGCCGTACCGTACGGCGTGATGTAGCGGTGTTCGGCCGTCCGCGTCACGCGCCCCCACATCCATCCCGACTGCAAGGCAGTCGGAAACAGTCGTGGGGGTCGCCGACCTGAAGTAATCCGGCGTGTTCCAGACGTCGCATGTCGGAGCGGGGCCCGGTTCCGGGGTCTCGGCGGGGTCCGCGTACCGGAGGTGGCAGGTGTCCACCTCCTGTTCATGGATATCTGAGCAGTCCTCCTGTCCCGCGGCCCGACAGGCGTCAAGTCTCCGTTCTGCCGCTGCGAGGCAGATCTCCCGCAATTCGGCCGTTGTCTGCATGTGCGGGCCAAGTGCGGGCGCGCCACCAGCGTCGTTTCTTGCCCTCGTGGTGGTACCGCCAAGCGCCGCAGCCCCACCGGAAGCGAGCCCTGCAGTGGTGATCGCCGGAATCAGCGGCGCCGTTTGGCCAGGAAGTGGAGCCCAGGACGCACAAGCCACGGCCAGTGCGATGGCTGTTCCGCTCCACCTGGCGGACAGATCGTTGCTCTGGATCATCGTGAAGCGTCACTACCGACGGCCGCTCGGCGCGAGGCGCCGAAAGGCTTCCGATGCTAACAGTTCCTCCCGATCGCTCGCCAAGTCCCACGGAGTGAGGCCACCGCTGCTCTCCGCCCCAGGGTCCGCTCCCAGGTCCAGGAGCGCCTCAATCACCTCGGGATGCTGGCTGAACTGGGCGGCATAGTGCAGGGGCGTAAAGTTGAATCTTTCGGTGTTCCGTCCATTGGGATCCGCGCCGCTCCTCACGAGCGCGGCGACCACCTCCCGCTGCTCAGTGAACTCCGCCGCCAGATGCAAGGGCGTCGAGCCGTCGTCGAGCAGTGCATTGACATCCGCGCCCGCCGCCAGCAGCAGTTCGAGCACCGCGAGTTCCCCACCGACTTGGATCACGTAGTGGAGGGGCGTGCCGCCGTCCGTGCCACGCACCCTGACATCAGCACCAGCGTCAAAGCAGGCTTTCGCCGTCTCATAGGTCGCGAAACGCCAGTACTCCAGGCTGTTCCAATCCACGCATTCCGGGTCATCTCCAACATCGGTTGGCGTCCGCGTATCCGCTTCGGCCGCGGAAATGCTCGTTTCCTCCTGCGGCAGCGCCCTGTCGTCAGCGGTTTCGCTTCCGGGATCCAGCCTCGGCTCTGCCGGATTCGAGAGACTCTCAGTGTCTTCGTCCTCACCGTCGGGGGAAGCGGCCTCCCCAAGCGTCTCCTCAACCGTTTCCGTCCCCCCCGCCGGGGGTGCCGGATCCCCACCGCTCGATCCGTCGTTCTCCGAGCCCCGGAGGAGCAGGACGAGCCCGACCAAAGCGATCGCGACCGCTCCCGCGGCGATGCACCAAACCGGCAACCGGCGATCGTGCTGCTTTTGCTGCGTGCGAGCCTGCACCGCACCGGACGAGCCCGCCTTGAGTCTGCTCCGCGTCGAACGGGCGGGAGCGGTCGTCTTGCGATCCTGCCTCCGAGGCGGCTGGTCCAGAGTGCTCCCGCGCTCACGGTCTTCCCGCTCCTTCCGTTCGCGCTCCTCCTTCTCCCTGCGTGCGCGCTGTTCCTCCTCGTTCCGCTCGCGCTCCGCCCGCTCCTTCCGCTCGCGCTCCGCCCGCTCCTTCCGCTCGCGCTCCGCCCGCTCCTTCCGCTCGCGTTCCTCCCGCGCCTTCCGCTCGCGTTCCTCCCGCTCCTTCCGCTCGTGCTCCGCCCGCTCCTTCTGCTCGCGCTCCGCCCGCTCCTTCCGCTCGCGTTCCTCCCGCTTCTTCCGCTCGTGCTCCTCCCGCTCCTCCCGCTCGCGTCCCTCCCCTTCGCTGAGTTCACGCTCTTGGCTCCGTGGATGGCCCACGGGTGCGGAAGGGGCCGTCCGAAGCCCCTTCTCGTTTGCCTGCGGTACCGGCGGCAAACCAAACAGATCCCTCGTTGCCGCGTGATCACGCGCGTCGGCTTCATCACCCTTGCCACGCTCGCTGCGCACACTGAAGGCCGCACAGTCCTCGCCTTTCGCGGCAAGGACTTCCAGCTCCCGCCGGAGCGCGCGCCAGGTCCACGTGAATCGCCAAGGCCCTCCCTCTCTTCGGTATTCAGGCATGGCGATCTACACCCGACTTCGCCACTTTGTGAGGAATGGGGCGTGAATGAGGACCGAGGCGGGGTCGAAAGGGCGCGGAGTCGGCCTGAGAGTGGTCGGAAGTCGGCCCGAAGTGGGTATTGGAGGTCGGAAACGGGCCTGGAAGGGGGTTGGGGTGGGAAACGGGGACGGAGGATGGGCGGGAGGAGGCATGTAGTGCCAGTTTCTGGTGCACCTGATCCGCACGCGCCTGAAGGCGCGTGACATCCCCCTGTCGTGGGACGGAATCCGCACCCGGCTGCGGCCGTGGGTGCGGATGACCACCACGATCCGGGAGACCAACGGACCGCTGATCGTGAATCGGCAGGACGTCCGCCCCCCGGCGCAGGTGGCCCGGATCGCGCGGGCCGTGGGCGTCGAGCCCCACCTTCACCGTCGGCGCTCCCGCCGGAAATCGAACCCAAACACACAAACGTAGTGCCAGTCTGATGGCACCCGTTTCTCCAACGGGCGTATTGTCAATGACTTCCGAACACGCAACATCACGTTTTGGCGAAGTCGGGTCCAGCTCGCGCTCGGGCTCGTTTTTCGAATCTGTCCGTCCTCGGCGTTAACGGCCTCCGATGGGCCACCACTTCAGGTCCCTCGCCGGGCGCATGCCCGACCGCGGGTTGGAAAGCACCAGATCGTCCGGGCCGCCGTTTAGCGAAGGCGTCCCTACCCGTTAAGCCGTACCCAAGCGACGACTTGGCGGACCGGAGATTCCACGAGTGTTCAAGCCCTGAAACCTCCACAGCATCGCTTCCGGGCTCGCGAATCGCGCGTGCCTGCCATTCTCCAGCGCGATCTACCATCCGTCCCAGTGGCCGACTCATCCCAGCGTGGCGAGATTGTTTGCCCCTACTGCAATGGGCGGGAACCACCCTAAGTGCGCTCCTCCTTCCGGAAGCCTGGCCTAGCCCACCCAGACTGCCCTTCGACGGCTCCGAAACCGTGCGTCCATCGGTTGCGCTCGACTCCGGCGCCAATCGCGTCATGCGGCCTGCGCCCGGCCGCACGATGTGGCTCTTCGCAACCCGACCAACGTTGGCGGCGAACCCGCCGCAGCGCACAAATCCGTACCGCCCTACCGACACCACCCGCAGCGCATCCACGGGACAACGGTCGCACACTCCACCGGCTCACGCGCCGCGTTGCCTCGGCCGCCAATTCACCTTCACATGCGTTCCCTCGTAGAGCAGGCGCAAGGTCGTCCTGAGCATCACGATGAAAGGAGGTTCCATCTCTCCCCGCTTCCGAAGCAGGTTGACAAAGGCATCCCTTCCGTCGGTCGCGATTGCATCCTGCGCCAAGCGTGAGATCTCCACGTCAAATCCGCACTGTCCCGATACATTGTTCATGAATTCGCGGAATTCGTCCCACGCCACAACCGGCACGACCGGACCAACGGCGGTGCCCCTGATCTCGTCCATATATTCCGTCGACTTGCAAACTCGCGCGCTGTCGGCAAAACCACCGCCCGTTACCGTGGCGCCGATCCCAACCACTCTCTCGGCTTCCGGAAACCTGAACTCTTCGTTCTGGGTACCGGCATCCGCAAGCATCCCCTTTGCGGCCTCATGCTTCTGGTCAGGGCTGAAGTACTGCGTCACTGTCTCGTCATTGTGGTCGATCGCCGCATGGGAGGCCATCTGAACGCCCAACCGCGTGAACTCTCGGTCGTTCTCCCAGCGGCTGAACAGAGTGGAGCCCCTACCACCAAAACAAAGCTGAATCGTGCTGAGGTCCTCTTCAGTCAGCACGGCGCGATCGTAATGAAGGAGCGACTGCAGCTGTTTGCCGAGGAAGTAGCTAAGGCCGCCCATCATCACCGACGCTCCAGCCCTGAGGCGCTTCATGGCCGCGGTCTCCATGATGAGGTCCCAGCGCTTCGCGAACGCACTCGCGAACAGCGGACTGTTGATGATCGCTCTGGCGGCGTTTCGGTCAACGTCCGTTGGCGGCTGGTCACTCGGCCGGCCTAGGAACGCTTGCCTGCTCTTCCTGTCCCCGAACACCCCCCCCCTGCCGAAGCGGTCCAGATTCAAGCCATCGCTGCCGAGAAAGCTCCTGTTGTGCAACAGAAACACCGTCATCAGGTCATCACCCGCCAACCGCACGGAATGCTGCCAAACGGGGCCATCCTCTCGCGTTTGGAGAGCGATGTCGGTGCTACCGCCGCCGATGTCGAGCGCGAGAACCGCCTGTGCCTTAGCTTCGCTCGCCATCCGAAAGTAATCAAGGGCAGCGTGGCTCTCGGTGTGAAAGACGAGTTTATCTTTATCTTTATCTTCATCGAATTCGCCCGGCAACGACCGTTTGATCCGCTCCATATAGGCACCCTCGTCCGAGAGCCCCATCGGATACGAGAAATGCCAAGTCACGGCATCCGGCGTTACCTCGAACTTGCGGACAACCTCTGCGAGGCTCAGGATGTTGATGTGACGGAGGTATCGACCCATGCGTTCTCGATCCTCCGGAAGGGTTCCCCACTTGAGGTCGAATATCAGATTCGCGCCGCCGCCCTCTCCCAAGAGGTTTTCCGTCACACTCATTACGTCGGGATCGAAGAACGCGCAGTCGCGCCAAAGTGCCGGCTCATCCCCGGCCCCGTCGCATTCCTCGGGTACATTCACGCCGACTGCACCACGAACCTGCATCACCGTGGAGAACGGCTGTTCCACTCTCTGGGAGGGCATGAACACGCTGTATTCCGCTTCGATGTCAACGCTCCGGCCATCTTCCCGACGCTGTTCGTTGAATCTGCGAAGGTGCGGCTCGAACGGCAGTGGCGCCCGTTCACCCTCACCTTTCGGCTTCCGGTAGTACACGATGGTGTTGCTGGTGCCGAAATCGATGGAAAGTTCAGCCGTGCCGCCAGCCGCAACATCCGTTGGTTGCATTCTCGCGGCCGGCGGCAGGACGCCCAGTCCGGCATAAGCGGCGCCATCTGCCAATGGGAGTCTGAACAGGACAGCTTCAAACGCCCAATCACTGCGCTGCAGCCGCTTTTCGTACGGATGCTGGCCCTCAGGCACATGCGATTGGAGCCACTCCAACCAAGGGGAGCCGCTCTCGCGTCCCTCAACGCCACTGTGTTGCCGGGATCTACCCTCCCACGGACCCACGCCGGAGCCCCACTTCGGCAACCTGTCCCGACAGTGGCTTACGCGCTCCTCCGGGGATCCAAACTTCGAACGGGAGAGATCCCGCATCAACAATTGCCGTGATACGCCGGTCGTGGCGATCGCCGAACGCTCGCTCTCAGTGACGCTGACTTTCTGGCTGGTGAAGAGAAAGTTCCACTTCCATCCCTTGACCTGATCCCCGTCGTGATCTCGCGACACTGGGGGCAGCGCAAGGTCAAAGTCGGGCCAGGCAGCCAACGCCATCGGAGCGTAGGCATGACTCAGGCCACCGCTTGCGCCCTGGCCATACCTCCGAGTAACGATGTGTTCGCGGGAAGAACCGTCCCGCGCAGTGAGACGCATGCGGAGGTTCACCCTCGCGCGGAGCCTGTCTCCCGACCGCTCGAGGTTTCTCTTGAGGGTGTCGAGATCGTCGAACAACAGAAGGGCGACGGGCTTGATGGGCAACAGGCTTCCGTCGAAGGACGGCGGATGCGCAGTCGTGTTGAATTCCCTCAAGTCCGTCAGCGTATCGGACAACACCTCTTCCGGCGTCAACAGCAGGATGCCGTTGCGCGCCGCATCCGACTGGAGATGCTCCGGGATCGAGCCCAGACCGTCCAAATCGGCCAGGGTGTGCCGCCCGAAAAGGGAAATGTGCTCCGGTGACTTTCCCAATGTCCCCGCGCAGCGCGGATCCGCGAGGACTACCTTGATCGTCGCCCCTTCGTCAATCGGTATCTCCCCTACCTTCAGATCCGTAACGTCCGTGCTGGATCCGTCGTCCAACCACACAGAATTAAGCGCTTCATAGAGTCCTCCGGGCTGCTCCTGACGGACCAGCTCCCCCCGCTGTTCCCGGAAGGCTGCAATATGGTGTTCGGCCCCCTGTTCCTTCAGGTCTTGTGAAAATTCTTCCAGAAGACGGACAATCGTGCTTGTCGCCAGCGGGTCGGAATCCCCGCTTCGGACAACGCTTATCAGGGTCTTCGCAAGGTTCTCCGTGAACAGCCGGCACGACTCCAATTCGTCGGGGCTCAGCTTCACGTTCCCATCACCCTCAATTGGGTCGCGCAATCCTTCCCGCGCCCAGAACTGGCGCAGACGGCCATCGCCGCCGAAGTCCCGCGCTGGCACGACCACCGTGGACGGCGACAGCATTCCGAGAAGAACCGCATCGGCCTCCTCGGGCTCGGTCCTGCCAGACGATGTCGGTACCTGCGCATAGAGCAAGTGCGCAGCATCCCAGGTGGAACCGCCGGGGAGTCTCGGTCTCGGGGATACCCGACCGACGACTCTCGTGAATACTCCGCCATCTCCATCAAGGCCAACAGATTGGGTTTCCATCTGGAGTTCCGGACGACTCCCACGGAGCGCCAGCATCGCCAGCAAGGCTCGCCACTGGGCCTTCGCGTCCTTGTGCGCTGGATGACTCGGCGTGACGAGCGCAGTTTCGAACATGATGACGTGGCCCCAAGTGTGGGGCACGGATTTGATCCTGCGCAGCGGCATGGCCTCCGCCTCGACGTCGAGCCCGGACGCCAAGTCGTTCAACTGATCGAGCTTCTTCCAACTGCCCTGTTCGGTGGGGTATGCAACGCGGCTCTCCTTCTGGATGCGCGGAAGGTTGAGGACGACAGTCACAGTCTGATACTCCCTTTCAGGCCCGCGGCGGGGGCACCACGCAGTCGTACAGGTGCGCGACGAACGGCCACAGCCCTCTGGCATCGGACACGGGCGGCGGCTTCTCACAGAGCGACCAATAGATGTCGGCGGCGTTCGGCGCGTCATCGAACCCGTGGACCAATGCCTCGAAGCGACTCAACGCAGAGCGCAGCGAGCCCTTCTCCAGGGCCGGCATCGATGTCGGACTACTCCTGTCCACCTCCGCTATCGGCCCATGCGTCCACAGGTCGAACGACATCCTTTGGGGTTCACCGGTCGAGAATGCCGACATCGCTGCCGCGTAGGTGAGCGCCCCCTCCACGTACTCGTCAACGGCCTCCTTCCGCTTGGAGTCTGGCCCAGCTGCACCCAACATCGCGCGATACCACGCCTCATCCCTCGCACCAGGCGGGGCCTCGGCCGCATTGCCCAGGGCCACCTTGTAGTTGAAGTGCCAGAGGGCACAGAAGCGCAGCCACGCTGCGTAGGCCGTGGCGACCGATCTGCCCTCCTTCTTCACGGACGGCAGATCGCCCCATCCAAGTTTTCCCCGGTCCTTGCGGGCGATGATGTGTAGATCCGTGCGCTGGCCGACGTCTTGCCGTTCTCCCTGAAAGAACCGCGCCGCCGCTAGTGCGCCGTAGAGCTCCGGCGCGAGCGGTGGGTTTTCCTGTGTCATCGCGCCCGCAGCGTGGTAGTTCATATCAACCAGAGGCTCCCAGCCGACGAGATAGATGTCATCGAAGCTGTAGGGCTTTCCGTGGACTTCCGTCTCGTTGTGGTAATACTCCAAGGCGGCCTGCGACTGTAGGAGCAACTCGGAGGAGGCGGCGACATTTTCCTCCGCGTCCTCTGCAGGCGCGAAGCTGAAATACGGCAACATCAATACCGCGCCCGTGCGCAAGGTGCGCCCCTCTTCGCTCGCCACGTCGCGCAGCCGCCGAGCCAGGGTAGGAAGTACAGCCGCCCCGGTGCCTCCAAATGCGGAACCACACAGGAAGATTCGAACTCCCTCTCCCGAAGTGTCATTCCTCACGAGTTGTTCGAGAGACGCCCAGAATGGATCGCTTTCGAGCTGTGTGAGCAGCGCCGCCGACCCAACGTGGGGTCGACCACGGTAGCCCTCGTTCAACTGCATCCGCAGTTCCTCGCTTTCGTGGAACAGCGCACGTGCGAGGTCCTTGTCCTTGGTCTCAGGCTTCATCAGATCGTAGTGGATGAGGTCGGCGAGCTTCACGTTCTCTTCTCGCTGCGGCACCCAATGACAGGCCTCCACCACCCCGTCGCCGCCAACCTCAGCGGGCGCGTGGGGATCCAGTTTGGTACGAAGCAGATCACAATCCAAAGCACTCTCGCCCCTCGCTTCGACCAGCGCTCTCCGCGCTGAGGAGTACTTCCCGAGCGCGGTACGGGCCCGGGTCGTATTGCCGTTGGACCGGTCCTGATCGATGAAGGCAACGGAGGCGCTCTCAGGGCCCAGACCGGTAGCGCAGAGATGGACGAAGGATTCGACGAGCTTTGCGCCCGTTCCCCCGAGACCGAGGATCAGATTCGCCATTTTCGCCAACTACTCCAGGGGATTGCCGGAAGGTAAACCGAATGTGTACAGAGGACGGCTGCCGCGTAGTAGAGGATTCCGAAGAACGGAACGACGAACACAAAGGTGTAAACGAGTGGACGCAGCGCCACCAGGGTGAGCAGACTCGACCCCCAGAGGACCGCGCCGGCAGAGAGGAAGCTGGCCAACAACCCCAGTAGCGCGATCCAGAGCCAACGTGATCGCTGGGCGCGGACGTCGCCCACTCTCGACACGGGAGTTCGCCAGCAGCGGATAAACCACATCATTGCCGCAGCCCAACTGGTGACCACCACGGCAACCAGCAAGGTGAAGATGTCTCCCTCCACCTGGGACATGATCCGTTCGTATGCGACCCGATCCTCCATCGCCCGTGAGTGCGCTTCAAGCACCAGAATCTCCTCGCTCACGGCCCCAAACAGCCAAGACTCGATGACCAGATAACCAAGGGCCCCCGCCACTACGAGTCCCAGCAGACTCGGCTTGATCCAAAGCTTCAGCGCACGGTTCATAGCCATTACTCCATCGAAAGCAAGACGCCGCCGCCGGCCACGATTTCCCCGACCACCTCTTCGGCCATGGCTGCGCGCAGGATCCCTCCAAACTCGCTGAGATTGAGCGAAGGGAAGAGCGGCGGCGGACTGCGAAGCAGGGTCGGACCATCCTCTGCATCGAAGCTCCATTCGTCCAGCCAAGCGGTAGCCGAGCCGCTCTGGTCCAGGGAGCTGACCGCCACCTGATATCGGATGAATGTGATTTCACCGGGCCGGATCGTCAGCAGGTCCGGATCGGACACATCGAGACCAACCGCCGCGCTGGCCGACCCCGGCTCCGAATCTGCCAGCAGTTGCAGCGGTTGGACCACGTCAAGGCGTTGCCACCCGGCGTCGTCACAAGCCGCCGATGGCTCCGGCGGAAACAGCGTCCACGCTGCCGCGGTGAGCTCGAACGCCGCCGGAGACGGTGCACCGGCATGCTCGTCGGCGGCAATCGGGGCGGACAGCGCCGGACCGGCGCCGGCGGAATCGTCCACTGCCCCGAACGGGTCTGCCATGCGACGGTCAATGATGAATCCGGGGAAATTTGCCTCGTTCGCCAACACATAGGAGGGCCTGACTGCGGGCCCTCGAGGAGTCAGCCGGTGCCTCGCGGGCCCGGAGGGCGCGAGCGTGGGAACGAACACGGCGAAGCCGCGCTCTTGGGCAGCGTCAGCAAAGACTTCACGGGTGATGCGTCGCTCCAACTCAACGACCTGTCCCGGCGCACCAATTACCAGCGCGAACACGGGACGCTGCTGCACCCGCCCCGCGGGGACCGTCGCAGTTCCCTCGCCGTTTGGAACATCGTAAACCTGATCCGAATAGGGTGCCGCGACACCGAGGACGCCAATCGCTCTCCCATCAGCCAGGATGCTCCGAATCGGACGCTGGAGGGCCAGCCGCGCGCTCCCGATGAGCCCGGAGTTTTCGAGCCAGAGATCGGTAACTACTACGACCAGCGACGCCCGTGACTCGGGGGCAGCAACCTGGCCTAACACATCGTCAAGTCGTGATTCCGAGAAGCCGCACGCGTCGCAAGGGTTCACTTCGCCGTTTGCCGCCTGCACGAATACATCTTCCTCAACTTCGGCGATGGTGTCGGCGAAGCCATGAATGCGATCCTCGCCAAACTCGGACCTGACCCCAAGCAACCACGCAATGAGGTCCCGGTAGGCCGATTCACCCCGACCGCGTCCGAAGTTCGTCGAGGACTGAGACACATCCAGGTAAACGCTGAGGGAGTCCACACCTGCCATCCGCATCTTTGTCTCAGGCGCTTCTCCGGGCAGACATTCGGCCGGAACGACGCCGTCGCCTCCCCCGCAGTTGGCCAGACCGAGCGCCAGCAAGAGGTACGGCGCCGACCGCCACGCGCGGCGGGCCACCTCACCGGCGCGCCCCGCTCCGTCCGCGAGGAAAACCTTGGCGCTCCCAGCCTCGGAACGAACGTCGGGCTCCCGGCCGGGGGCTAGCGCCTCAGACGCCTGATCCGGCGAGGTTGTGCGAACCGAGGCTAGGGTCAGGCGGCTGTCCGCGCTCCGGGCGTTGGAGAAGCGCGCGCTCATGACAATTGCGGGATTCTCCAACATTCCTGGACAAAGGGCAACCCAACAGAGTTCCTGGCCGGGCCCTCCCCGCTTGATGTCGTCGGGGAGTGGCCGACGGCAGGCAGGACGGAAGCCGTGAGAGGCATGAAGCGGGATCGCCATCGGGACTTCTTCCGGTTCCTCAAGCGTCTGGATCAGGAGATCCCCCGGGAACTCGAACTCCACTTGGTGCTGGACAACTATCAAACCCACAAGCATCCCGCCGTCCGGCGCTGGCTCCGGCGCAAGCCGCGTTTCCACTTCCACTTCATTCCGATGTCCTCGTCCTGGCTCAACCTGGTGGAGCGCTGGCTCGCCAAGCTCCGGCGCAGCGTTTTCCAAGACGTCCAAGCCCTCGAACAGGCGATCTACGACTAGTGTCATGTCACATATGATCCGTCGTATTGTGTGGTAATCTCCTCGTCCGTCCGACAAGGACGAGGAGGCCACCATGAAGCGTTACGTGGTGACACTGGAGATCCAGGAGCGGGAAGCACTCGAGGCGATTACCCGCAAAGGCTCGCATCAGTCGCAGAACGTGATCAACGCCCTGATCCTGCTCAACTGCGATGAGGGGGAGCACAACCGGCAGCGGACGCGTGGGGAGGCGATCGCCGAGGTCCTGCGCATCAGTGCGCGCAAGGTGGACCGCGTGAAGAGGCGCTTCGTGGAGGAGGGCATGGAAGCGGCTCTGGGCGGCCGGCAGGGTCGGCGTCCGAGCTATGAGCGCAAGGCCGACGGCGCGTTCGAGGCGCACCTGGTGGCGCTGAGCTGCAGCGAGCCGCCGGAGGGGCACGCACAATGGTCGCTGCGGCTCCTGGCGGATCGCGTCGTGGAACTCGGCTACATCGAAAGCGTCTCGCACGAGACGGTGCGGCGCGTCCTAAAAAAACGTCCTCAAGCCGTGGCGACACCCAGTTTCGGACATAGCTCGAGGCTGAGCAACGAGGCACCAAGCGCTGTCCTGCGGCCAGCGCGTGCCGGCCTGGAGGCCAGGCTTGGAGGCCGGCGTTCCCAAGGAATCTGCGGCGCAGATTCCTGGCCGGCGGAATCCCCGAATCAGTACCTGGGGATGCGGAGCGGGGCGGCCGGGGCGCCGAAGATCCCCCGATAGCGGCGGATCTCATCCGTGATCCCGGTGCTCTTCCCGGGGTTGTCGCTGAGCTTGACGAGCGGCCGGCCGTTCGCCGCCACCGGCTTCACGACCAGGGAATAGTTGGGGACCCCGCAGTCGTTCGTCAGGTTGGTTCCCCAGCCGTAAGACACCCCGATCCGCCCGGCAAACCGCGACTCGAGCTCGAGGATCTCGGGGAGCTCCAATCCGTCGCTGAAGACCAGCGCCTTCTGCCGCTGGTCCACGCCGAAGGCTTCGTACCAGCGGATTGCCCGCTCCCCGAACGCGGCCGGATCGCCGGAGTCCTGCCGGACCCCGCGAAACCGCCTGGCGCGCGCTTCCCCGGCATCGGCAAAGAAGAACTCCGAGCCCCAGGTATCCGTGAGAAAGAGCGAGAACGGCTCGCCGTACATGTCCCACCACGCATCCAGCATCCGGCGCTGCGAACCGCGGATGGACTCGTCGGATCCGTCTCCAACGGCGGCGCCGACCATGAAGATCTCGTGCGCGATCGTCCCCACCGGAGCCAGGCCGTGCTCGAAGGCCGACGCCACGCAGGAAGTGCCGGCGAACTGATCCGGCAGCGCCCGGGCCAGACGCTCCTCCAGTGCGAACTGCCAGGCCCGCGAAAAACGCCGGCGGGTTCCAAACGAAGCGAAGCGGATCGCGGGATGCTCACGGAGGACGGCGATCTTCCGCTCGAGCCGTTCCCGGCCCCTGGCCTCAGCCTGCTCCCGCGCGCCCGGACCGCCACCGGCGAGAGCCGCCCGGGAAAGAAGCTCGCTCAGCGCCGACAGGATGAGCGTCTCCCAGAGGATCATCTCCGGCCAGGGGGCTTCGACCTCGAGGTGGAACCCGCCGTCCCGGGCCTCGAGTTCGACGGGGGGCAAGCGAAGCTGCGCGAGGAAGTTCAGGTAGTCGTCGCGGAAGAGCCCCGGTGGTTTGAGCCCCCTCAGGTAGCCGAGTTCCGCCGGGGTGAACGCCAGCGACCGGATCGCTTCGAGGGCGTCCCTGAACTCCCCTTCCGGCACGAGGTCCGCCAGCCGGACATCGGGCGTGCGGCAAAGGAGTTCGTATCGGACCCGGACCTCGGGGTGGCGCCGGAAGACAAACTGCCCCATCGTGAACTTGTAGAAGTCCACGTCGAGGAGGGAGGCGACCGGGGGTCCGGCCGTCAGACCGGAAAGCCGGGCCACTCCTCGAGCGGGTCGGTGCTCCGCACCCGGACCATCCCCGCGCGCTCGAAATCGGCGTAGGCGGCGTCAGCGGCGTCGGTGAAATCGGCGCCCGGTACCACCACCGGCGAGGTGGCGTCCTCCAGCAGGAATACCCGGCGGGCCAGACCCCGGGACCCATCGGGATCCCGCCGCACGATCTCGTCCCGCAAGTCGGACACCGTCCAGGCCACGCAGTGGCTCTTGGCCTGGCCGGCGACGATCAGCGCGTCGTAGTCGAGGAGGTGGTCGAGCAACTGCCGGTTCGGCTCCGCGATGGGGTTTCCGTCGGCGTCTTCGAGGACCTCGGGCCGCAACACCGAGTAGTTCTCGGTCAGCGGGTTCAGGCCCTTGGGCTCGAATCTCGGCTGGGCCGACCGCGCGATCGAATGGAAGAAGACGGCTTCCTCGATCGCCGGCACCACCGCGTGGCCCGCGCCTCCGAGCATGGCGTGATAGGGCCAGATGACGAGCACGTACTTGCCCTGCGACTCCAGCCGGCGGCAGTAGTGGAGCGCGTGGCGGGAGAGTGCGCGTTCGTCCAGTCCGGCGCCGGCAGCCGCCTCGGGATTCACCCGGTAGCGCCCCGTTTCGAGGTCATCCGAGGTGATCTGCGTGTATGCGGCGGGGGGATTCCCGTCCTGGTCGAGGAAGAAGTGGGCGTGGAAAACCTGGATCGCGGTGTGCGTGTCGAGGGTGAGGACGATCTCGCTGATCCGGTCCAGGTGCCCGTAGAGGAACTGGCAGAGCCGCCAGGAGTCCTTCACCGCACCGAGCCCCGAGCGGCCCGCAACGAACAGTTCACCGCCCGGCAGGCAGAAGGTGTTCTGGCAGTCCACCAGCAGCAGCCCGACGCGCGGCGCGGCGCCGGCGGCGGGAGTGAGCGCGTACTGCCGGGCCCAGGCGCGGGCTTCGGCAGCCCGCGTCTCATAGGGGACCCGGTAGAGCTGGCCGACGCGCTCGGAGTCAAAAAAACCAGGAAGCGGAAGCGTTTTGGACATGGGCACGAACCGGAACCCTCCCCTCCGGCGGGTACGGGATTAGGCTAGCACCCGATGCTCGACCCCGACCGGATCCGGCGGGACCCCGAGGGGACCGCCGAGCTTCTCCGTAACCGCGGCCACAGCGGGGATCTCTCCGGGATCCTGGATCTGTTTGAGGAACGGCGCCGGCTGCAGGCGGCAATCAGCGAACTGCGCGCCGCACTCAAGGCTCGCAATCGGGAAGTCGGCGCGCTCTACCGGGCCGGGGAGAAGGAGGCCGCCGACCGCCTGAGGGCGGAGCTCGCGCGGGCGCCCGACGAGGTCTCCCAAAAGGAAGAGCGGATGCGTGCTGCCGAGCAGGAGCTCGAAGAGCGCCTGCTCGAGCTTCCCAATCTTGCCCACGAGAGCGTGCCGGTCGGGTCCGATGAGGATGCCAACCGGGAAATCCGGCGCGTCGGGTCTCCGCCGTCCCTCAGCTTCGAGCCGAAAGCGCACCACGAACTGGGAACGGCGCTTGGAATGCTCGACCTCCCGCGGGCGGCGAAGCTCAGCGGATCCCGTTTCGCGGTCCTGACGGGGGCCGGTGCGCGTCTCGAACGAGCGCTCATCCAGTTCATGCTCGATGTCCAGACGAAGGAGCACGGCTACGGGGAGGTCTGGCTCCCCTTCCTCGTCGGCTCGCGGTCGCTGGTCGGCACCGGTCAGCTTCCCAAGTTCGCGGACGACCTGTTCAAGGCGGAGGGGCGCGACCTCTACCTGATTCCCACGGCCGAAGTTCCCCTGACCAACCTGCATGCCGGAGAGACCCTGGCGGCCGGCGAGCTGCCGAAGCGCTTCGTCGCCTACACCCCGTGCTTCCGGGCCGAAGCCGGCGCTCACGGGAAGGACACCCAGGGATTGATCCGCCAGCACCAGTTCGACAAGGTGGAACTCGTGAAGATCACCGACGAGGACAGTTCCTTCGACGAACTCGAGGCGCTCACCCGGGACGCGGAGCGCATCCTGAAACTCCTGGAACTCCCCTATCGGGTGGTCCTCCTTTCCACCGGCGACATGGGATCGGCGGCCACCAAGACCTACGACATCGAGGTCTGGCTGCCGTCGCAGGGGACCTACCGGGAGATCAGCTCCTGCAGCAACTGCGGTGACTACCAGGCCCGGCGAGCCCGGATCCGTTATCGCCCCGCGCCCGGCGAGAAGGCCCGCTTCTGCCACACCCTGAACGGGTCGGGCCTCGCCATCGGCCGCACCTGGCTGGCGATCCTGGAGAACTACCAGCAGGCCGACGGCAGCGTGCGGGTGCCGGAGGTGCTCCGTCCCTACCTCGACGGCCTCGAAACCTGGCGCCCGGCTTAGCGAGAGACGAACCGCCGGCCTGCAGGCCGGCACCGCGGCCGCAGGCCGCGAAAGCGGACAGGTTCTCCCGCCTTCACAGCGGCCGCGCCTCGGAGCGCCGGCTTCCAGCCGGCACCGCGGCCGGAGGCCGCGGCAGCGATCGCAGGGAACGCTCCCGGCGACTATTTCGGCGCAAGAGTCCGGGTCGGCCACTCGGCCACCGCGGCCAAGGAGCGGTCGGGACGCAGGCGACGGAGAAAATCCGCTACCGGCAAGCACAGGACATCGCCCATGAGCAGCCGGTCTTGCCCTCGGTACAGGAGAAGCCGCATCGCTTCGGGGTACTCGTCACCGAAGGAGTGCTGGCCACGCAGGTCTTCCGGGCGCACGCGCCGTGAGTTCCTGACCTCGATCGCGGCGAACTCGTCCGGACCGTAGATCACGAAATCCACTTCGGCGCCCGACCGCGTGCGCCAGGTGAAGAGCCGGGCGCCGCCGTCCCCGTATGCCGCCCACGCCCGAAGATGCTGCGCCACGAGCCCTTCAAGGGCCGCGCCCTCGATCTCCCGAGGCCGGTCGAAGGGGCCGCTACGCCGCAGGGCCCGGTAGAGCCCACAGTCGAAAAAGAAGAACCTGGGGTGACTCGCGAGACGGCGCCTGGCCCGTTTCGTGAAGACGGGCACGCGAAACGCCAGCAGCAGGTCTTCCAGGATCTCCAGGTGACCTTGCACCGTGGGACGCCGGGCTTCGGCTTCGCGGGCCACGGCGCTCAAGTTGAGCACCGCCCCGTGGGAAAAGGACATGGCTTCGAGAAAACGGGCGAACCGTCCCGGGTCCCGGATGAGTCCCTCGGCGCGAACCTCCTCATCCACGTAGAGCGATACATACCCATCGAGAGCGGCGGCGGGGTCGGTCGCCGACACGACCACGGGCAGGAGCCCGTAGCGGAGCGCCGTGGGAAGGTCGAAGGCGTCACCGAGTTCGGCAGCCAGGAACGGATGGAGGGTCCGATTGGCGGCTCGTCCGCCAAGGAGGTTTACGCCCCGCGCCCGGAGTTTCCGAGCACTGGAACCAGTGAGAATGAAGCGCCGGGAACGATCCGCTTCGATGAGTTCGTGCACGGAATGAAGCAGTTCCGGCACCCGCTGGATCTCGTCAATGACGATGTCACGCGTGGCCGAAGCGACAACGAGATCGCGGAGGCGTTCGGGGTGGGAGGAAAGCTCCCGATAACGACTGCCCACGAGCAAGTCCAACACCAGAGCATCCGGTGCGTTCGCACGGAACCAGGTCGTCTTGCCGACGCCACGTGGACCGAAGAGGAAGAAACTCCCGGCGGGAGGGCGGAAGAATCGTGGTATTACCGTCATTTTGACGGTTTATTTTATGTCATCGACATAAATATGACAGGGGTGTCGGACTCGACTGCGCCAGCACCGCCGGTTCAGCGATAAACAGCTCGCCGGAGCCTCTCAGACGCGGCGCATCCGGGCGAAGAAGTCGATGTTCGAGTTCACGATGTACTCGCGCGCCGCGGCATTGGGCTCGAGGGACCACTCCCCCTTCTCGCCGGTCCCGCCGAGGATGATGCCGGAGCTCCGCGGCTGCATGCTGAAGCCGCCGACGCCCGGCGGCGCCCCGGGCGCGTTGCCGGACACCGCGTAGTTGATCTCCGACTGTGGAATGAGCACGGTGAGCTGGCCCTTGAGCGGCATCAACTCCGGATCGGGGAACAGCTCCCCGGATCCGAGTCCGGTGCAGTTGACAACGAGCGATTCATCGAGAGCGGCGAACTCCCGGGCATCCGTGAACTTGCGGATCACGATCTTCCCGCCGGCGCCCAGGAAATCGCGGACGAGCGCGTCCAGATAGGTCGCCGGCTCGATCCGCATGTAGCTGCGCCGGGTTGCGTAGCGGGTGGGAAAGGGATGCTCCCCGGGACCCAGCCGGAACCGGCCGCTGATCAGGTGGTCGGGGAGGAGCGGCTCGCGCCGGCGAGGCCTTCCGCTCGCCGACGGATCGCGCGGCTCGATGTCGGTGGCCGTGTAGCGGTCGAGCCAGTCCACGCCGTACCCCCTTCCGACCAGCCACTGGAACTCGCGGAACGAGGTTTCCACCGCATCGCGGAACTGGGCGTCGAACGCGGGCGTCCGCAGGTTGTCCTCGAGCAGCCAGGCGGCGGGGGTGAAGCCCGCCCAAGCCATGTTCGAAGTGGTGTTCGGGGGCACCGACATGGCATGGATGGTGACGCTGAAGCCGCGCCGCTGGAGCTGGCGGCCGGTGGCCAGCCCGACGGCTCCGCAGCCGATCACCGCGGCCTGCCGGCTCTCGTGTTCGAGCGCCATCTCGGCTATCTGGCGTCCGGTTCCCCACGAGAGCGAGATGCCGGACCCGCCGTGACCGTAGTTGTGGAGCACCGTGGTGCGGTCCAGCCGGTCGGCCCGCACCACGAAGCCCGACGGCCGGTACGGCCGAAGCCCGACCGTGGTGCGGATGATCCGGTTCCACGCCACGTTCACGATCGGCAGGCGGAACGCCGGCTCCCGCGGCAGGACATCGGAGCGCGCCGCGCAGGCGCCGAGGCCGGCGCCCAGCAGGCCCCCGCCGCCGAGTCGTAGCAGGGTCCGTCGATCCATCGTCGTGTCCGCCCGGAGCGGGCGGGCAACAGTAGCAGGCCGGCCCGGCGCTGAGGGAGGCGAACCCTCGACCCCCGGGGACGCCCGCGGCCCGCCTGCCTGACGCCCCCGATGCGGAGGGCCGCGGTCCACGGAACCTCTCTCATCCGCGGGGTCCGGAGCCGCCGACGGAGCCCGGACTGCGTCCCTGCGCCCGGAAGCCCGCACTTGGGGCCCCGGTGTCGGGCTCGGGTGAGTACTCTCGTGTAAGTGACATGTGTAAGGGACAGATGTCACCTGGAAACTTGACGGTGGGCCCTCCCGCCGGCGCGCCTCCCGTGGCCGAACATCCACCGATTCAGAGCTATCCGAATTGCAACGCCCTGCGCGCCGCGGGCTGGACGCGAGGAGTGACCGCGACGCCGGGACCTACCAGACGGCGTGGGATGAGGCTGAGAAGCGGACCTACGCACTGAACACGGCGCGGGACGGCGACGGGCGCGCCTGCGAATGAGCGGGTTCGCCTGACTTCGTCCCGATCCCGTGAGAGAGGATTGAGCTGAACCGTGCGGGGGCGACGCGCCGCTACGCCTGCCGTAGGCCGGTCCCGTTCTCCCGGTGGGGGTTCCAGGCCGCGCGACCGGGGGGAAAGTGTGAAAGGGGGCTCGCCCTGGGGCTCGCCCCCCTTTCACAAGAAGACAGCTCGAATCGCGAATCCCGGAGGGATTTGCGATTGCCGGCGCGCAGCGCCGGACGGTCCGGAAGGGGGGCGCTCAGCCCCGCATCCAATCGACCCGTAGCCAATACCTCGATCGGGCGCCTCCCTTTCGGGCCGCCCGATCGAGCGGAGGGGGAGGGATTCGAACCCCCGGACCCTTTCGGGTCAGTGGTTTTCAAGACCACCGCCTTAAGCCGCTCGGCCACCCCTCCGGTCCTGAACAGCCGGTGGCGAAACCCACGCGGCGTTCGACCTCTGATGTATCCCCGCTGGCCCCACCGGGAGAAGCGGGAGCGGCGCCCTGCTCTATTCCGGCTTCGGAAGGGCGTCCAGCATCGCCTGTGCCTGGGCGGCGGCGGCGCTCTCCGGTTCCACCTCGATCGCCATCTCGAACTGTTCGGCGGCCGCCGGGAAGTCGCCCATGTTCAGATAGACGATCCCGATCTGCACGAAGGGCTCGGCCCAATCCGCGCGCCGGTCGGCGGCGATCAGGTAGTACTCGATCGCCTTGTCCGTTTCCCCGTTCTGGAAGGAGATCTGCGCCACGTTGTAGGGGATGACCTCGTCCTGGGTCGAATCGACCGCCTGCTCCCAGTAGACGAGCGCCCCGTTCATGTCCGAGTCGGCCATCGCCATCTCCCCCAGTGACACGAGCGCTGCCGCGTTGCCGGGTTCCTGATCCAGCACGATCTGATAGGCGGCCTTCGCTTCATCCGGCCGGCCCAGCTCCCGGAGCACGGCGGCCCGGTTCAGGTTGATCTGGTACACCGTCGGATCGGTCGTGAGCACCTCGTCGTACATCGCGAGGGCCTCGTCATACCTTCCCGCCTGGTGCAGTTCCTGAGCCTCCGCGAGCAGGCCTCCACCGGTTCCCGCCGACCGGCCCATCTGGGCACGCTCCAGAATGAGATCCATGTCGGGGTTCTTGCCCGCCTGCCTCATCGGCGCCTGATAGTTGTAGGGCATGAAGCCCGGAGCCTGGACCGAGAAGTCGTAGGCGCGCGACCGGAAGCCGAGAATGGCCCAGCGGCCGCGCTCGTCGGTGGTGGCCTCGAGGGCTCGCCCCGAGTCACCCGCCTGCGCGGTTACGGTGGCTCCCTCGATGGGATTGCCGTCCTGATCCTTCACCGTTCCGGCAACCCGGCCGGTACCCATCTGGGCCATGGCCGTTTGCGCTACGAACAGCAGGCCGACCGCCACGAGTGCGGCGTTCGAAGTCATGTGTTTTCTCATCGGAATCTCCTTCGCCTTGGGGGCTCGGGGCCTCCTTTTGGACCGGCGCCCCTTGCGCCCGCACCCGGCTGGCTGGGAAGCAGGGACTCGAACCCCGATTCCACGGTCCAGAGCCGTGTGTCCTGCCATTGGACGACTTCCCAGTATCGCGGGAACGCATGAGGATAGCAGGATTCAGCGCCGTCCGCCGCTGCGACACGGGCGCTCCCCGGACCGGTGTACCATCCCTGTCCCGGCGGTGAAACCTTCGTTCGAGGCCGGCGCTGGAGAGGTGCTGGAGTGGCTGAACAGGGCTGCCTGCTAAGCAGTTGCGCGGGATACCGCGCCGAGGGTTCGAATCCCTCCCTCTCCGCCACGGCGCCGGCCCGTGGCCGCTTTCTCGCGGCGGCTCTTCTGAGCGCGTTTGTCGCCGCGCTTCCCACACCCGGGACCGCACAACCAACCGGGGGCGTCGACGGCGTCGTGCTCGACGCCACCGGCGGGGTCCTGCCGGGCGCCCGGGTCTTCCTGGTACTTCCGGGACGCGGGATCCGGCGCGAACAGGGCGCCGGACCCTCCGGGCGATTCGGCTTCGCGGGACTCGAGCCGGGCATCTGGAGCATCACGGCAAGGCATCCCGGATTCGAGGACTCGCCACCCGCCGATGTCGCGGTGGACGCGGGGTCGGTCGTCGAGGTCCGGCTGCAACTGGCCGTCGCCGGCATCACCGAGAGCGTCGCGGCAGTCTCCCGCCGCCTCCTCGACCTTCGCGGCAGCGGCGTCCGGGAAACCGTCGACCGGCCCATGCTCGAGGATCTGCCGAATACGCGCGACATCTGGACGGTGCTGGAACAGACCCCCGGAATCATGATGTCCAAGATCAACGTGGGAGGGGCCGAGAGCGGCCAGCAGTCCCTGTTCTCGGCGGCGGGCTCGGCGTGGACGCAGAACCAGTATTACCTGAACGGCGTGAACGTGACGGACCCCGCCGCGATGGGAGCGAGCATCGCGTACTACTCATTCGACAGCTTCGAGGAGGTCGAGGTCTCGACCGCGGGGCACCGGGCGGAAATCCAGACTCCGGGCGTCTTCCTGAACATCGTCACCCGGCGCGGCACCAACCGGTTCGCCGGCAGCGGCAGCTTCTTCTACGAACACGAGCGCTTCCAGGCCGAAAACCTCGACGACGCTCTCCGCGCCCGGGGGGTCGGGCAGGCGAATCGACTCAAGTCGCTCGTCGACGGGAGCGCGGAACTCGGCGGTCCCCTGCGCCGCGACCGCGCCTGGTTCTATCTCAATGTCTCCAGGTTCCGGGTCGAACCGTTCCTGCCGGGGTTCTTCTTCGAAGGCGGCGAACCGGGCGTGGACCTCACCGAACTGAACAATGTGCTGGCCCGCGGCAGCCTGCGCGTAGCCGAGGGCCACGAGATCGGCCTCTTCTTCTATCGGAACGACAAGTACCGGCCCTACCGGGCGGCAAGCCTCTTCCGTCCCCGGCCCGAAACGACGTTCTATCAGGACTCGGTCACCACTCTCGGGCAAATCTCCTGGTCCGGGGTGTTCAGCGAATCCCTGCTCGTCGAAGCGCGCGCCAGCCGGCTGGACCTCTACTTCCCCTACGGACAGCAACCCGACCGGGAGCCCCGGCTGTCGCGCTGGGAGTTGAACACCGGCATCTGGTACGGCGGCTCGGGGACCAACACCATCTACGAGCGTGACCGCTGGCAGGGGAGCGCTACCGCGTCGCTGTTCCGGGACGGCCTCTTCGGAGGCACGAACGAATTCAAGGTGGGCATCGAGACCACCGTGAACCCGGGCCGCACGACCCATGACCTGCACGGAGGGATCGTCTACATCCACGATCGCGTCCGTCCCATCGAAGTCACGCTCTACAACGACCCGGTAGCGGTCAAGAACTTCACCAGGAACATCGGACTGTTTGCTCAGGACAGCCTGGTTCGCGGCCGGCTGGTCCTCGAGATCGGGCTCCGCGCCGACTGGTGGGGAGCGGGTTACCCGGACCAGGAGAACGCCCCGGGCGCCTGGGACGAAGCGTTTCGCGACTTCGAGATTCCCCGGCAGATCGCCGGTGAACGCTCGCTCGTGTCCTGGTTGGGCGTGGCTCCGCGCTTCGGCGTCAACTACCGGCTCACCGAGGACGGCGGCACGCAGATCCGGCTGAGTGCGGGGCGCTACCTCCACCAACTGGGGCTGAGCGTTCCCGGCTACGGGAACCCCAACGCGCGGACCTCCGCCAGGTTCCGCTTCGACGACCGGAACTTCAACAATGTGGTGGACGAGGGGGAGGTGGACTTCTCCAGCCCTCTCCGCGTCTTCATTCCCGTGAGGAACGAAGTGGATCCGGACCTCCGCCAACCTTTCACCGACGAACTGACCCTGGGCATCCATCGCGAGATTCCCCGGGGAATCACCCTCGGCCTCACCGGTATCCTTCGCCGCGAGCGGAACCTCCTGGAAGACACGGATATCGGCGTCCCGGCGACCGCCTGGCGCCCGGTTCCCCATCTCGATCCGGGCCGCGACTTCGTTCGCGGCAGCGAGGACGACGTTCCGATCGACCTCTGGCTCCAGGATCCCGCCACCCTCGGGGCGAGCCGCTTCCGGTTGTACAACCCGGGAATCGGCTCCAGCTACCAGGGGCTCATCCTGGAAGCGCGAAAGCGGTACGCGGCGGGCTGGCAACTTCTCGCCTCCGTAACGGTCAGTCGCTCGATCGGCTGGCTCCCGGGTCCGGGCGACCAGATCGACGAGGCCACGGGATTCCCGGGTCCCCTTCTCAACAACCCGAACCACGGAGACCTGCACGAAGGCCCGACGTTCTGGGACCGCCCCTTCATCGCCCGGGTGTCGGGGAGCTACCGGCTTCCCTGGGGGTTCTCGGCGGCGGGCTCCTTCCGGGCGCACTCCGGCTGGCCCAACTACCGATCCGTCATCTTCACCGAGACCCTGGACGGCGAGCCGCTTCCCCAGGGCAGCACCGAGGTCATCGTGGAACCGCCGGGCGCGGCCCGGTCACCGGCCGTGCCGCTCCTCGACCTCCGGCTCGACCACCGGCTGGAACTCCCGGGCGACGCCGAGTTCTCGACCTACCTGGACGTCTTCAACGCGCTGAACCTGAACAGCGTGGTGGGCGAGGGCTCGCGGGACGATTCCTTCGGGGCGGTGGTGGGTATCCTGCCGCCGCGGGTGGCGCGGGTGGGGGTGCGATTGCGGTTTTGAGTCTGGTCCGCGCTCCAATCCGGGTGGGATGCACCGAAGAGTGGAATTCAGAGGGGTTTCCGGTGTGACACTGGGTAGCAATGGGCCTTCCGCGGCCCTCTCGGGCCGCGGGTGCCGGCTGAAGCCGGCGTTCCACGCCGCTACCGCGGTACAAGCAAAGCGAGGCAGTCCAGTTCCGCTGCGCTCTCGCGCAGCGGGTGCCGGCT